>PPFU01001700.1_pt1 | contig 19715 bp, 21 predicted proteins | sample 1535991 | NCBI WGS metagenome assembly PPFU01 (sample SAMN04901290, study PRJNA319586) | Hypolithon metagenome, whole genome shotgun sequencing project. | isolation source: Antarctic Hypolithon | place: Antarctica: Miers Valley | collected 2014
CCCCCCCCCCCCCGCCGCCACCGCGCCGCCACCGCGCCGCCACCGCGCCGCCACCGCGCCGCCACCGCGAGACTCCCCCACCGGAGCCCCCTTCGTGATCCGCCCGCCACGTCCCGCGCCGCCACTGGCCCTGCTGCTCGTGCTCGGCCTCTGCCTGCTGCTAGGGAGCGGTGCGGGATGCGCTAAAAAGCAGTACCTCCCGAATTACCTTACCGGTGAACTCGACGCCGCCGCCGCCGAACTCGCGAAGCTCACCGCCAAGTCCGCCAACGGCCCATCCGCGGTCCATTACCTCCTCGAGTACGGGGCCGTGCTTCGCGCCGCCGGCCGACTCGAAGAAAGCAACCAGGCCTTCGAGGACGCCTACGGGCGGATGACGTTCTGGGACAATCAGCCCGACACCAAAATCGTGCGCGAGGGCCTCGCGCTGGTCACCAACCTCAACTCCCTGCCCTACCGCGGGTCCACCTATGACGCGGTGATGGCGACGACGTATAAGGCGTTAAACCATCTCGAGTTGGGCGATATCGACTCGGCCCGCATCGAGTTGAACCGCGCTGATAAGTGGCAGGCCGAGGCGGTGAGGCGGAACGAGAAACAGATCGCCGCCGCCGAGGCTCAGATCGCCGATAGCAAGTACGACGTCGCCGCCGCCCGCCGCGACGGGCGGGTGCAGAGCCAGTTCGACCAGAAGTACGCGTTCATGGACAAGTACGCCGCCTACGGCAACTTCACCAACCCTTTCTTGGAAGTGCTCAGCGGCATCTTCTTCACCGCCACCGCCCAAGACCCCGGCGACATCGAGCGGGGTCGCAAGAGCTTCGAGCGAGCCCTGGGCATGGTCGGCCAACACCCCGACCTTCAGGCCGACCTCGCCATGGCCGAGGCCCTCAGCCGCGGTGCCCCCTTTCCCCCCGTGACCTGGGTGATCTTCGAGACAGGCACCGCGCCGATCCGCGAGGAGATCCGCATCGATTTGCCCACCATCATCGTCAGCGAAGAAGTGCCCTACTTCGGAGCGAGCTTCCCCCAACTCGCTTACAACGAACTCTACATCCCCAGCCTGATCATCCAAAGGCCCGGAGGCGGCGAGCACCCGACCTACCTCGTGTGCGACATGGACGCGGTGGTCACCACCGAGTTCAAGAAGGACCTCCCCGCCATCATCACCAAAACCCTTATCGCCTCGGGCACCAAGGCAGCCCTCTCCGCGGTCGCCATCCAGGTCGCGGGCGACAACCCCTACGCCCGCCTGTTCACGCAGCTCAGCACCGCCATCCTTCAGGCCGCCTTCAACAACGCCGACCTCCGCACCTGGACCACCCTCCCTAAGCAGATCGGCTACGCCCGCATCCCCCTGACCTCCGCCGACCGCACCCTCGTGCTCCAAGCCCGGGGACGACCCCCCGTCACCATCACCGTCGATGAGGGCGTCGCCAACGTCGTCTTCGTCAAGAGCATCAGCCCGAGTCTCCCGCTGATCGTGACGCAGTTCCGACTCCGCTAGCCGCGTTACACCCGCACCCCGGCGGAGGCCGCCTCGGTGGCCGCCTCAGCACTTTACGACCAACCTCCGCACGAATACATTGAACCAAACCGCCCCCCGCCCCCTACACTGATCCCATACCACCTTCCGACCGATAGAGGCTCGATATGCATACCCGCCCCCCCCGCCGTCTCGCCCTGGCCGCCTCCCTGCCGCTGCTGGCGGCCTCCCTGGCAATGGGGTGCTCCAAGCAGCCCGTCAACAGCGTCGAGCCCGCCCAGCGAGAGGCGGTGCCCAACATCATCGACAGCCGCATCAATCAAGGCGACAAGGGTCTGAGCAAGGCTCTCGCCGTGCAGGAGGTCCGCGAGGCCACGCTCGACAACGGGCACAAGCAGGTGCAGGTGGATCTCTACAACTTCAACGCCAACAAAAAAGGCTTCAACTACCAGTTCGTTTGGACCACCCGCAACGGCATGACGCTCAACGAGGGCCCCTGGCACAGCGGCGTCATCCAGGGTCGCGAACGCATCACCCTGAATTCGGTCGCCCCCACCCAAGACGCCGTCGACTTCAAACTTAACCTCAACTCCGCCCGTTCCAACTAGCCGCTCGCGGCCGAGCACGCTCAACTCCATACCCGCAACGCACGCCCCCAACGTAGCCGTCCCCGTATCAAGAAAGCCCCCCATGACCCGCATCCCGCCCACCGCCTGCTTCACCGCCCCCGCCCTCGCCCTCACACTCGCCGCCGGGCTCGCCGCCGTCACAGGTTGCGAGAGCAGCGGTGCCCGCTACGTCGAGACCGGCGGCCCGGATGTGATCGTCAGCCTTGATCAGATCGACATCCAGGATTTCGAGCGTGCCGCCGACGAAATGGTCCAGTCGCTCAACGCGTCGCCCAAGATCCGCGGCACCGCACAGAACCCCGCGATCCTCGGCATCACCGGCGTCCGCAACGACACCTCCGACCGCTTTAACACCGACCTGCTCACCAAGCGCATCCGCGTCGCCCTTAACAAAACCGGCCGCATGGAAACCACGATGGTCGTCGGCCCAGGCGGCAACGCGGAGGACCCCTTCGCCGCAGGCAACCGCCAAGCAGAAGACTACCTCACCGGCCGGGACACCAACCCCGTCGCCGACCTCCCCGACTACACCCTCTCGGGCAGGATCTTCGAGGTCGGCACCCGCGCCGGCCGCACCAAACAGGTCAGTTACGACTTTCAGCTCAGCCTCACCGACCGCGTGACCGGTCGAGCAGTCTGGGAAGACGTTCGCACCATCACCAAGCAAGGCAAAAAGAACAGCGTCGGCATGTAACCGAACGGCGTTTAGCACAGGCCGTCTGGACCCGCGACGTACTGTTCATCCGCGTCGCATGGTTTAGCGGCGGCCGTCATCCCCCGCGTCGCGGCGGCTGACGCCGTCAGCTATACATTGCACGTATCAGGCACCCCGACGGCGGCATGATCCAGATGGACCTATTCCACCCGCCACAGGTCCTCCCGGCCGATCTCGCCGATGCACCGGCGGCCGCTCAGCGCCATCGTCAAATCCAGCTCAGCCACCATATTGAGCAGCACCTCCCGCACCCCATCCCCGCCGGCGATCGCCAGACCCCACATGTAGGGCCGCCCCACCAGCACCGCCGCCGCCCCCAGCGCCAACGCCTTGTACACATCCGCTCCCCCGCGGACCCCCGAATCGAACAGCACCGGCACCCGCCCCCCCACCGCCTCGACGATCATCGGCAGCGCCTCCAGCGAGCCAATCGCGCCGTCCACCTGACGCCCGCCGTGGTTCGACACCACCACCGCGTCCGCCCCAAATTCCACCGCCCGCCTCGCGTCATCGGGGTGCTGGATCCCCTTGAGGATGATCGGCAACCGCGTGTGCTGGCGAACATACTCCAGGTCCTCCCAGCGATGGGCGGGGTTGGAAAACGTGTCGAGGTACTGATCCACCGCCGCCCCCAGATCCTCCTCCGGCGGCACCGCGAGACGACTGCGAAAGACCGGGTCGCTGAAATAGTTCCCCAGCCCATGCCCCAGCAGGAACGGCAGGTGCGGCGCCCCCAAATCCCGCGGCCGCCACCCCAGCGTCTGCGTGTCCAGCGTCACCATGATTGCGGTGAAACACGACGCCTCCGCGCGACTCAAAAAGCTCGCCGTCAACTCCGGGTCCTTGGGCCAGTAGAGCTGAAACCATTTCGCCCCGTCGCCACACGCCGCCGCCACGTCCTCCATAGGCGTGCTCGACACGCCCGACAGCACCATCAATGCCCCCGCCTCGGCCGCACCCCTCGCCGTCGCCAACTCACCTTCGGGATGAAAATCCGCCTGCACCCCGATGGGCGCGACCAGGATCGGGTGGGGCAGCCGCTCCCCCAGCAGTTCGACCGACAGGTCCCGCTCCGCCACATCCCGCAGCATCCGCGGCATGATCCGCCAGCGGTCGAACGCCGTGAGGTTCGCCCGCATCGTCGCCTCGCCCCCCGCCCCACCGTCGACAAAGTTCCACGCCCGCCGCTCGACATTTCGCTCCGCCTCCGCCCGCAGCTCTCGATGGTCAAACGGCACCAACCGATCCTCGGGCGCGATCCCCGAACGGTAAATGTCAAGCTGTCGGCCTGTGTTGAATGATTTGGGCATAGACACGATGATTATAGGAAGCGAGCCCGGCCGTGTCGGCGCGTTAAAGCGAGCCCGGCCGTGTCGGCCGGGTCTGCGGCGACGGGCGACGTGCGACGGCGCTGCCGCGACGGACGGCGCTGCCGCGACGGGCGCAGAGAAAAAGCCGGGCCGATACGGCCCGGCTCGCTACGGTTGAGTTGTTGCTTCACGCGGTCGAGTCACGCAGGTCACGGACGCGGTCGTGCCCCGCCTTCACATGGCGGAGCTGCTCGTGCAGCACATCGTTGATCGGGCTCCCGGTGGTCCGCTTGATCACCTTCTCGTACTCCGCCTTGATCGAGTCCTCGCCCCGCTCCGCCTCCGCGAGGATCGCGTGCGTCCCGCCACCGAGCTTGGATTTGATGTCGATCCACCAGCGGTGCGCCTTGCCCGTCCACGAACCGCCCTCGGCCGCGTGGGCATCCTCATACGACACGTGCCTCTTCAACTCATCAGCGAACCCCTGCCTCTGGTCCGCCAACTCACGAAACAGCGACGCAACCGTCGGGTTGTCCAACTCTTGGGCCGATGTACGAAAGCCCTTGACGGAGTCGATGTTGATGCTGATCAGGTCACGCACCTCGCCCGCGACATCGTCGGCTAGCTGCGTGGGGCTGGTGGGGGTTCCGGTGGAGATACTCATGGTGTTTCCTTTTCTTAGAGGTTATGTCTGAGTTCGCAAGCCATCGTACACATTGAGTATGAACAACCGCTTAAACGTGGGTTGCTCTCAAGCCGCTTGCGGCTTAGCGGTTGGGCTAAGCAGCAAGCGGATCGTGGATGCCGCGGTCACATCGTGACGATCGCCTTGACGAAACCGTCCGGCCGATCCCGGGTCACCTCCAACGCCTGGGCGATGTTGGCCAGCGGGAAGCGGTGGGTAACGAGGGGTGCCGGATCAAGATGCCCCGCCTGCACCAGTTGCACCGCATCGCGGACGCCCTGGACATAGCGGGCTGCGTCACGCTCGTGGGTGTTGATGAGGTCGAGGCCCCGCCAGTTGATCCCCTGGAGGTCGAGCGTGCGGGAGCCGTCCTGATGGAAGCCCGCGAGGGCGACGCGGCCGCGGACGGCGGCGATCTCGGGGATCAGGTCGAGGGCATCCTGCTTACCGGTGCATTCGATGACGCGGTCGCACCAGCCGCTGACCTCGCCGTAGCCCCCGACGCCCCCGGTGAGCGAGGCGATGGCGTTGATGACGTCCCACTTCTCATCGCCCCAGGCGATCGTCTGGCCCGCTCCCATCCTCGCCGCCACGTCGAGCGAGAACGGCCGACGGCTGACGGCGATGACCCGTGCCCCCGCCGCCTTCGCAAGCCGCACCAGGGTCGCACCGAGAAACCCGATCCCCAGCACCGCCACCGTATGCCCCAGGCGGATGTCGGCGCGGCGAAAAATATTCGCGGCACACCCGAGCGGCTCACCGGGGAAGGGCGTGCCCGCGAGGTTGGGCGGCAGCTTGACCACCTGTGACGCCTCGGCCAAGTCGTAGGCCGCGTAAGCGTGCTGCGACAAGGTGGCGACGGGATCGCCTTCAGCGAGGCCCTCGACGCCCGGCCCCACCGCGTCGATGGTGCCCCACCCCTCGTGCCCGAGGCCTCCGGGCTCCATGGGGTAGTTGAACCAGTTCCGGCCCTCCCACGCGGGGAGGTTGCTCGCGCACACGCCGCACCCGGCGAGCTTCACCCGCACCTGCCCAGCGCCGAGGTCGGGGGTGGGGGCGTCGGTGATCTCGAATCGGCCGGGGGCGGCGAGGACGGCTGCGGGATAGGACCTCATGGCCGCGATGGTAACTCAATCCATCTCGAAGATCGCGTCGGTTTTGTCGCCCTGGAACAGGTGATCTTCCAAGTTGGGCTTCACGGTGTTGGGCCACTTGGTGTCGACCAGGGGCGACTCTTCAGAGGTGACATGCCCGTCCGCCCAGAACACGCCGCCGCTCCACGGGCCGCGGGGGGACCAGATCGACGCGGTGTCATCGGCGGTACCGGTGTTCTTGTCGCCGACAAGTGGGACGGTGGAGAGGTTGTGGTTGGTGTAGGCGTTGTTGTCGGTGGCGAGGAGCCAGTAGTCGGTGCCCGCCTGGAGGGCGTCGACTTCGTTGACGCCCCACCCGAGCTCGCTACCGCGGTCGCGGGGATTATCGAGCGTAACCGAGTCGAAGCAGCCCTGGTCGATCATCTTCTTGAGCGCCACCGACTCTCGCCCCGCCGCGCCGTTGTTGTCCGCTGCGGATTCGGGCATCTTGTCGTTGATCCCCGAGGCATACATGATCATCCCGATGCCCACGGAGCGGACGTTGACGTTGCTCTTCATCCGCTGCGCGTTGCCCGGCATGAGAAACCCCAGCCCGTGCCCCATCATCGCCCCAACACCAACGAGGATAAACAACACGACCAGCAACTCGATGACGATCATGCCGCGGGGGGCGGTACGGACGTTCGGATGAGAGTGCGACATGTGGGGCTCCAACGGTAAAGGGGGGACGAGCCATTTCACCAACGACTGGAGTGTACCAACCACTGCTGTGAGAAGGCGGTGTGGCAACGGCCTCATTTCATTTCAAGCACGGCGTCCTCGACGGTGCCCGAGAAGAGCTCGTCGCCGGGGTTGACGTGGCCGGGCTTGATGATGACGCCCTTCTCCCTCACGTCGGGCCAGAAGGTTTCGACAACGGGGGAGGATTCACTGGTGGTGTGTCCATCGGCCCAGAAGACGCCGCCTTGCCACGGGCCGCTCTTGCTCCAGAGGGAAGCGGGGGCGGTGGGCGTGCCCGTGTTTTTGTCCGCGACGAGGGGGACGGTGCTGAGATTGTGGTTGAAGTACGCGTCGTTCCCCGTGCTGAGGATCCAGTAATCGGTGCCGCCGCGGAGCTCCGCCTCGTCGGTGACGCCCGTGGCGAGGGAGGCGGGGTCGATGGGGTTGTTGAGGGTGATGGAGTCGATGGCGGGTCTTTCAATCAACTTCATAAGTGCCCCCGCCTCGGTGCCCGCTGGGCCGGGGGTGGTGGGGTCGTCGGGGGTGGCGTTGTCGCCGGGGGAGTTGGGGAAGTGGTCGTCGTTGGCCGTCGCGTACATGATCAGGCCGGTGCCGATGGAGCGGACGTTGACGTTGGACTTCATACGGTTGGCCGTGCGTCTGCTTGCGCCCAACGCCCCGATCACCACCCAGGCGAGGATGAGCAGGATGAGGACGCTGACGACGGCGACGATGACGCCAATCATTCCGATGCCGCGAGACCGTGAGTTGGACACCGTCATGGTGGATTTTCTTTCGCTCAAGAGAAGCGCGGTGCAAGCACCGCGGCGAAGTGTCGGACACGTTTAGCCGCGTCGCTCGCGACGCGCTTGGGCGAGGCGTGAACACGAGGGATCATACGGCACAACCCCGCTCCACCGCTGCCGCGGCAACCTCTCCTTCGGGGGATTGTCTTCAGTGTACCTGCACGCCCGCTGCACGTCCTCCTCGCTGTCGAGGAACACGTTCCACCCGTGGTCGCCCCAGACGGGTTGGTCCAGGAAATGACCCGCGGCCCGGAGGGCCCGCGTCGCCTCCGCCTTCATATGCCCGACCGCCTGGCGTATGTTCCGCGTGCCACTCGCGGTGACGGCGTGGACGTGTTCGGTCATCACGGCGAGCGCGTGGAATACGTAGGGCGTGCTCAGCAGCGCCCTTGCGATGATTTGGATCTGCTCCGCGTCGAACCGCACGGGCGGATGCTGCAGCGCCGCCTGCATGTCTCGCTTGCGCTCGCGGTCGTATGCGTGGTGCGCGACGGAGCGGCGGGTTTGTACCTTCGTCGCCGGGCCGAAGCGGAGCAGATCGGGGGAGCCTACGTAGTCGGACCCGGAGCCCCGGTCCTCGTTGGGGAGCCAGAATGCGTAGGCGCAAAAGATCGAGTGGAAGGCGAGCACCATGTTGGTGATATACCGCTTCGGAAAGCGCGGTGCAAGTACCGCGGCGAAGTTGGTGAGAGCGCGGTGCAAGCACCGCGGCGAAGTTGGTGAGAGCGCGGTGCAAGCACCGCGGCTAAATCTTGTGCGCATTTAGCCGCATCGCTTGCGACGCGCTGTTCGTCCCTAAATCGCGTGCTCACCGGGCAAAATCATCAGCCGCGGGATGCGGACGTGGGGTGGGGACTCCAATATGAAGCGGACGCAGCGGGCGATGTCTTCGGGTTCGAGGGGAGTCTCGATGCCGAGTTTCTTATGGGAGGGCTGGTCCCAGGTGCGGTGAAGCTCGGTGCGGACGAGGCCGGGCTCGATGGCGGCGATATGAATATCGGTGCCCGCCAGCTCCATGCGAAGGGCCTCGCACAGGGCCTCGATGGCGAACTTGGTGCCGGCGTACCACCCGGCGGTGGGGCGGCTCTTGGTTCCCAGGATGCTGGACGTATTCACGAGCATGCCGCGGTTGTCGTTATGTTGTTGAAAGTGTCGAACGGCAACATAGGCCATGCGGTAGGCGGCCTCGACGTTGATGCGGACCATCTGGCATATCTTGTCGATGTCGATCTCGTTGAGCGGCTGGACCTCGAGCACCCCGGCGTTGTTGAACACCGCGTCACACCGGCCGAAGCGTTGCACGCAAAGCTCGATGAGCCGCTGAGGCAGGTCGGGGTCGAGCACATCCCCCGCGACCGCGGCGGCATTCTCCTCCCCAAGCTCCGCGACAAGTTCGTCGAGCCGCTCCGCTCGTCGCCCGGTGACGACGACCCGCATCCCCGCGTCGACGAGGCCGCGGGCGGTCGCCCGGCCGATGCCGCTGCTGGCACCGGTGATGACGATGGCGTTGTTCTTCAGGTCTGGCATACGGCCGAGCTTAACGCCTCGGCGTTTCCCGGTCTGACGGTCGCGTTGCGGGAACTGTGGGTGGAGGGCTAAACCCGCAGAGACGACCTCCGCAGCAGGAGCATGCCGCCCAGGCCCAGCACGACGAGGCTGGCGGGCTCGGGCACAAAGGGTGCATTGGGCTCATCGTCGAATGAAAATGGGTTTCTCAATCCCACGACGAGGCCGTCGGTGAGGTTGACGTTGGAGACGCCCTGCCCGATCTGCCAGTCGACGCTGCTGTTGTCCACCACGAAGCCTTCCCATTGAGCGAAGAATTGATTCGCATCGCCCTGGTCACCTTGGTAGAAGACGTTGTCGATGAAATAGTTCGAGGGCTCGCCGGTATTACCAAAGTCGGTGGCGGTGAAGTCGAGCGGGCCGGCGTCGGCGATCTGTTGGATCAGGTCGTAGCCGGTGAGGGTCGGGCCGGTGGGGTCGAAGTCGAGGGAGAAGGCGTAGCTGTTGCCGCTGGTCGCCGCCAGGTCGAGGACGAGGTAACCGGTGGCGTCCCCGCCCCCGGCGGCATACTCGATGAGCAGGCCGTTGTCGGCGGCGAAGGGGGCGGCGTCGGCTGGCAGAGCGAGGCCCCCCACGGTGGTGAGGGTGGCGGTGAGGACGGTTGTGGGAAATCGCTGCATGATGAGTCTCCTATCGCTGGGGAGGCGGGTGGGTGAGGTTGCGATGGGAGCGGGCGCAGCGAAACACGGGCGGGCACCCCCCCCGCCCGGAAGCGGGGGATGCGCAAGCGCGAGCAGTGCGGCCACATCCCATTCGCGGGGACGTCGGGCTGCACCCAAACAGGCAGGTCTTCCGGCTTAGGGCGTGCGTCCCGCTCGCCTTCCCATCCCGCCGTTGCAGCGGAACAGTGGCTTTCTCGAGCAGGCCGTTGGCGTCTCGCAGCATCTTTTAATAGAAGCAACCAGACGCCACCCATCACGGCGGCGCGTCCGCGAGAGATTCGGAGCCCGCCCAGGCCGACCCAATCGGCCGCGGCGTGCTCCCCACTCTCTTCCCTCTTCACCCCGGCCACGCTCGACGAGAGCGGCCGGGGCACCTGGGGGTGTGGTGCATACGGTACCACGGTCCGCTCGCGGACGCAACCGCATCACCACGACAGGGGACCGTTAGGAATTCGCCCCATTCCACCCTTTGACTTTCCCCCTCATGCCGCTATATCCTTTGGTCGCTGCACATCACCGAAGGGGCGATGTCGGCCCAAGTTGTTTCGGCCGACCCCCACTGTCCCCCCGCTGACAAGCATACATGAACCAATCCGCCTGCGTCACCGCCCTCGTGGCCTCCCTCGCCGCATCCGCCTGCCCCGCCATCGCCGCCACCACCTACTCCGTCAACACCCAGGCGGAGTACAACGGCCTCAACAGCCTCACCTTTCAGCCCGGCGACCAGGTCCTGCTCAAGGGCGGCGCCACCTTCAACGGCGGGCTCTACTTCGACCCCGCCGATGCGGGCACCGCCGCCAACCCCATCACCCTCTCCAGCTTCGGCACCGGCAGGGCGACGATCAACGCGGGCACCGGCGGGTTCGGGTTCTACGGCTTCAACAACGGCGGGATCACCATCGACGGCATCAACTTCACCGGCGCGGGCACCAGCGCCACCACCGCCCCCACCGCCCAGAATGGCATCAACCTCTTCAACGACACCGGCTCCCGCTTCCAGGGCATCACCCTCCGGAACCTCGAGATCTCGGGCTTCAGCGGCGTCAAGAACGGCACCACCAACCTTAACGGCGGCACCGGTATTGTTATCGGCGGCAACACGCACGGGTATGACGGGCTGCTCATCGACAACGTCTCCCTTCACGACAACCGCAACGCCGGCCTCATCACCTACGGCGTCGGCAACACGAGCGGCAACCCCGCCAACCTCTCCAACCGCAACGTCACCGTCCGCGACTCCACCGCCTACAACAACACCGGCATCGGCGGCGTGACACGCAACTCCGGCAGCGGGCTCGTCCTCGGCAGCGTCAACGGCGGCTTGATGGAACGCAACACCGCCCACGACAACGGCACCCAAAACACCTCCGCCGAGGGGCCCGTCGGCATCTGGACCTTCGACTCCAACAACATCACCATCCAGCACAACGAGTCCTACAACAACAGGACCAGCGGCGGCGACGGCGGCGGGTTCGACCTCGACCAGAACGTCACCAACTCCGTCCTGCAATACAATTACAGCCATGACAACGACGGCGCGGGCATCCTCGTCTTCAGCGGCGACGGTACCAGCGGCACGGTGAACAACACGGTCCGCTACAACATCTCCGAAAACGATGGCCGCAAAGCAAGCTCCATCGCCGCCAGCGGCATTACCATCGGCAACAAGGTGACGGGCCTGAGCGTCTACGGCAACACCGTCTATATCTCAGGCCAGAGCGGTGACACCACGGCCGCCAGGAGCGTCGCCGCGATCGAGTTCATCGCCTTCGGCAGCAAGCCGACCAACGTCACCGTCGCCAACAACATCTTCATGTCGGGCGACGGCACACGCCTCCTCCTCAAGCCCTCCAGCGCCACCAGCAACCTCCAACTCCTCAACAACGACTACTACACCAGCGGCACCTCCTTCCGCATCCGCTGGAACGGCACCGACTACAACAGCCTCGCCGCCTGGCTCGCCGTCGCCACCAGCCAAGAGCGCTTCGACAAAAACGGCGACGGCACGCCCGAGGTCGTCGCGTTCAACGTCGATCCCCTCCTCACCGCCCCCGGGTCGGGCGGCACGGTCGGCGACGCCGACCTGCTCGAGGCGGTGCTCGCCGCCTACCGCCTCCGCGGCGATTCGCCTCTGGTCGACCAGGGGCTCGACCTGACCGCCGCACCTTTCAACCTCACGCTGGGCGACCGGGACTTCTACGGCGTGCTCATCCCTCAGGGCCCCGGGTTTGACCTCGGTGCCAGCGAGGTCGCCGTCCCCGAGCCAACAGCCCTCCTGCTGCTGGGGGTAGGCAGCCTGCTCTGCCTCTCCCGCCGCCCGGCTCACCGTTGAACGCCACCGCCCCGCTATTCGCCGCGCCGTCCGCTCCGCCTCGTGCCTCACTCTTTGATCGACCCAGTGCACGCCTCTCGACGCCTGCGGATCGGCGGTGGGATACGCAGTATCATGCATCGATATGAGTGTCCTTCCCATCCCCCGGCCGATTTCCATTGCTGACTTTCTCGAGGGGGAGCTCGTGTCGCCGATTAAGCACGAATACCTCGGGGGGGTGGTGTATGCGATGGCGGGGGCGAGAATACGACACAACGTCGTGGCGACCAACGTGCTCGTTGCGATGGGCCTCCGCCTCCGCGGCACGCCCTGCCGCCCATTCAATTCCGACACCAAGGTCCGCGTCCAATCCGCCACTCATACCCGCTTCTACTACCCCGACGCCTCGGTCGTGTGCGAGTCGAACGACGAGCGAGACTCGTATCAGGATCGCCCCGTGGTCGTGGTGGAGGTGCTCTCGGACGCGTCGCGACGGATCGATGAGGGGGAAAAGAAGGACGCCTACCTCAGCCTCGCCTCGCTTCAGGCGTACGTGCTGATCGAGCAGGACCGGCCGCTGGCGTGCGTCTACCGTCGTGTCGAGCAGGGCTTCGAGCGGGAGTGGCACGCGGGGTTGGAAGCGGTGATCCCCCTCGGAGAGGTGGGCACGGACCTGCCGCTTGCCGAAATCTACGAGGGCGTGGCGTTCCAGCCGCCCGAGGGGGTGGAGCGGGCAATGTCCGACGATGTAGATGCTGATCGTTGAAACTCCGACCGGCCCGGGGCGATTTCTGCGAGTTTTTAGAGCACGATGAAATCTTTCGACACCGCTTGACATCTCTTGGAAGAAGATGTAATGTCGCAGCGTCAAATGGACGATGACAAAGGAAGGTGGAGGGGGTGGGGCGGTCGTGGCACGTTTCGGATAAGGTCTTCCCATGGTCGCAGCAGCAACGAAGCCCAGCCGCCGGGAGGTCGAGGAGATGGTCCGGCAGTCGCTCCGCGAGCGAGTCAACGGCCACTCCGGTCAACTTATCCCGAGAGGCGAGACGCGGATGGGGGGCGGCGGCCAGCGATATGGCGAGTCCACCGGCGGCCCCAACCCGCTCGTCGTCAACGTCTCCGCTCGCCACGTCCACGTTACCCCGGACCACCTCGAGCAGCTCTTCGGCCCCGGTGCCAGACTGACCAAGATGAAGGACCTCTATCAAGAGGGCGAGTTCGCCAGCGAACAGCAGGTCAACCTCATCGGCCCACGCAGCCGCATGATCCCCTCCATCCGCATCCTGGGCCCGACCCGCGACTACACCCAAGTCGAGCTCTCCTACACCGACGGCGTCTTCCTGGGCATCGACCTGCCCTTACGCATCTCGGGCAACCACGAAGGCACGCCCGGCGGCGTGCTCGTGGGGCCCCACGGGGCGGTGAACCTCGACCGCGGTATCATCCGGGCGGAGCGGCACGTCCACATGCACCCCGACGACGCCGCCCACTACGGTGTGCAGGATCAGGGCTACATGAAGCTCAAGATCGACGGCCCATGCGGCGTGGTCTTTGAAAACGTCAAAGTCCGCGTTCACCCGAAGGTGAAACTCGAGGTTCATATCGACACCGACGAGGGCAACACGTGTCACCTCCCCACCGCGACTCACATGGAGCTCTTGAGGGATTGATCGATGAACGAAGCCGCGACCGCCGGTCGCGCTCCGCACTCCCACCGCGACCCCCCGTCGCGCGCCGCCACCGGCGGCGGCTTGATAAAGGTAGAAAGGCAACACCATGGCACAAGAAGCAATCGGAATGATCGAGACCAAAGGGATCGTCCCGCTGATGGAGGCGGCAGATGCGATGCTCAAGTCAGCCAACGTCACCATGATGGGCTGGGACAAAGTGGGTTCTGGCATGGTCACCGCATTCGTCACCGGCGACGTCGCCGCGGTCAAGGCGGCGGTCGACGCCGGCGCCGCCGCCGCGGGTCGCATCGGCGAGGTCGTGGGGGTTCACGTCATCGCCCGCGGGCACGAGGAGCTCAGCCGCATGCTCCCCCAGAAAAAGTCCGACGCGGGCGGCAAGACCGCCAAGGCCAAGGGCGGGGAGTAGTTCGCTTCCTTACGCAACCGACCGCTGAAGCGGTCTTCGCCACTCTCTTTTTCCGCACCACATCACCAGATAAGAAAGCAGAACCATGGCAGCTTTAGGCATGATTGAAACCAAGGGCTACGTCGGCGTGGTGGAAGCCACCGACGCGATGCTCAAGTCCGCGGACGTCGAGGTCGCCAAGTCGATCGCGATCGGCGGGGCGTACATCGCCATCATCGTCCGTGGCGACGTCGGCAGCGTCAAGGCCGCCGTCGACGCCGGCGCCGAGGCCGCCGCCCGCGTGGGCGAGCTCGTCGCCGCCCACGTGATCCCCCGGCCGCACGAGCAGTTGTTGGAGAACTTCTGAAGAGACGGGCCCAGAGGGCCAGGTGCCAAGGTGCCGGGTTGCCGAGGCAGAAGACGGTCGCCTCGCAGCCCCGGCTCCATCCCCACCCGTAGGCCCGTGTCTTCCTTTAGCTAGTCCGCACTTGGCCCCTGGACCCCTCGGCCCCTTCATGTTGATCCTCGTCGCCAACCTGGGCTCGACCAGCTTTAAGCACAAGCTGTTTGCTGTGGAGTGCGGTGCGGACGATGCAGGCTCGGGTCCATTGGCGGCCGAAAGGGTGGTCGCGACGGGCTCGGCCGAGCGAATCGGACAGGCGGAGCCGGGGGCATGGAAACTCAGCGTCGGCGGTCAAACCTCGGCCGGTGAAGCGGTTTTCGCGGACCACGCCGCCGCCATCGACCTGCACGTGGACCGGCTCCGCGGGCTCGGCGGGATTGAGAAGCTCGAGGACATCGACGCGGTAGGCTTCAAAGCCGTCCACGGCGGGCCGATCAGCGGAGCCATGCCCGTGGACGATGAGGTCATCGCCACCATGGAACGCTTCACCGATGCCGCCCCGGCTCACAACCCGCCCTACATCGCCGCGATGCGGGCGTTTGAGGCGAAACTACCTTCGGCCCAGCGGGTGGCGTGTTTCGAGACCGCGTTCCATCAACACATCCCGCTCGCGCGGCAGGCCTACGGCATCCCTCATGAGTGGATGGAAAAGTACGGCATCCGCCGCTACGGCTTCCACGGCGCCAGCCACCGCTACATCGCCACCCGCATGCGGAAACTGTCTCCCAAGGTCAACCGCCTCATCAGCCTGCACCTCGGGGGCTCGAGCTCACTTTGCGCCATCGACGCGGGCGACAGCGTCGCCAACAGCTTCGGCTACACCCCCCAGTCGGGCATCTTCGCCAACAACCGCGTGGGCGACTTTGATACCTTCGCCATACCAAGGCTCCGGGCCGCGGGGCTGAGTGATGATGATATTTTCAACGGCCTGGGCAAGCGGGGCGGACTCCTGGGCCTCAGCGGCGTCTCGGCCGACCTCCGCGACGTCGAGGCCTCCGCCGCCCAAGGTAACCAGCGCGCCAAGCTCGCAATCGAGGCGCTGGTCGAACATATTCGCCACCACCTGGGGGCGCAGGTCGTCACGCTGGGCGGCCTGGATGCGTTGTGTTTCACCGGCGGGATCGGGCAGGGTTCCGCCCTGATCCGACGCGAGGTGTGCCGCGACCTGGACTTCCTGGGCGTGCAGCTCGACACGGACAAAAACAACGCCGCCGACCCTTCGAAAGAAACCCGCATCGACGCAGGCGGCGTGCAGGTGTGGGTGCTCCCGACCGACGAAGAACTCATCGTGGCGAGGCAAACCACCCGCGCCATCCTGAACTCCAACCCACTCTCCTAAAGGACACCATGGCACAGCAAGCAATCGGCATGATCGAAACCAAAGGCCTCATCCCCGCGGTCGAAGCGACAGACGCCGCGCTCAAGGCGGCGAACGTCACGTTCGTGCGGCAGGACAAGGTCGGCAGCGGTCTGGTGGCCGTGACGTTCGAGGGCGACGTCGCCGCCGTCAAGGCCGCCATCGACGCCGGCGCCGAAGCCGCCCGCCGCGTGGGCGAGGTGCTCAGCGTCCACGTGATCGCCCGGCCCAACGAGGGCGTATCCAAGCTTTGAAGAATGGGGCCGAGGTGCCTGGGGGCCAAGGTGCCAAGTGCATCCCCTTGCAGCACCCCACGCGCTCCGCTTCTCTCTTGCTCTTCTTCACTTGGCCCCTGGCCCCTCGACCCCTCAGCCCCTTCTTCCCATGTTCCTCGCCCGCGTCCAAGGCCAAGTCGTCGCCACCGTCAAGGACCCCAGCGTTCGGGGCATGAAGCTGCTCGTGGTTGAGCCGCTCAAGGTGGTCTACCAAGACGACCATGCCGCCGCCAACACCGGCGGCAGCGGCGGGGGCGGCGGCCACTTCGAGCCCACCGGCCGAGCGATCGTGGCGATGGACACCCTGGGCGCGGGCGAGGGCGAACTCGTGCTCATCACCCAGGGCAGCTCCGCCCGCCTCGCCTCGGGCCTCGATAAGGTCCCCACCGACGCCGTCGTCATTGGCATCGTCGACGAGGCGACCATCATGGGAAAAGAATTCACCTGACCCCACCCGCCACGCCACCACGCCGACGCTGAGCGCAGCGAAGCATCTGGTACGCCTCAAGCCCACCCACCCCCACGCCCCCATGCCCAACCCCGACGCCAACCTGATCTCCGCCGTCGTCGAAGACGTGCTTTCCCGCCTCCAAAGCGGCGATGGCCGGGGCACGGCTCAACGCACCGCATCCCCACCTCCGCGTAGCCCCAACGCCAACGGCTCAAGCCGTTCCCCGATCAACGGCCCCGTCACCCCCCGCCAAGCCGCCGCCCGCTCCTCCGCTCCTCCGCCATCGCGTCAGGCCCCCGCACCCAACGCCGCCCGTGAGACCTCCTCCCGCGCCCAACAAGCCTACTCCGCGGGGCGTTCCTATTCCTCCTCTTCACCAGCCCGCCGCACCCGTGGCGCGGACCCTGAATCCTCCGGCCGATTCGCCTCCGCCGACGATGCCGTCGCCGCCGCCACCAGCTCCGCCCGCCAGCTCCTCGAAGGCGGCGTGGACACCCGTGACGCCATCTGCAACCTGATCAAACATATCGCCGTCGACCACAAACAAAAGTGGGGCGAGTTCGAACTCGACGAAACGAAGGTAGGTCGACTCGACCACAAGATCGCCAAGCTCGAACTCCTCAAGGGCGTGCCCGGCGTCGACTTCCTCCGCGCCCACGGCACCCGCGCCCACTCCGGTGACGACGGCATCGGCCTCGACGAGGCGGCGCCCTGGGGCGTCATCGGCGTCATCACCCCCGTCACCCACTCCATCCCCACCATGTCCGCCAACGCGATCAACATGATCGCCGCGGGCAACAGCCTCGTCATCAACGCCCACCCCTCCGGCTACCGCTCCGCAGCACTCGCCGCCGAAACATACAACCGCGAAATCAAGAAAAAATTCGGCATCGACCCGCTTCTCTGCGTCGTCGACCCGCCCACCCTCGAATCCGCCAACGCTATCTTCGAGCACCCCGACGTCCCCCTCCTCGTCGTGACCGGCGGCCCCGCCGTCGCCCAAGCGGCGCTCGCCCAGAAAAAGCGAGCCATCGTCGCCGGCCCGGGCAACCCCCCCGTCGTCGTCGACGCCTCCGCCGACCTCGACCGCGCCGCCCGCTCCATCATCGCCGGCGCGGGCTTCGACAACAACCTCCTGTGCATCGGCGAAAAGGAAGTCTTCGTCGTCGAAAGCATCTTCGAAGAGATGATGCGGGCGATGGAGCGAGCCGGGGCGGTGCGGCTTGATGGAAACGAGATCGACCGCCTCACCGACGCCGCCTTCCACTGGAAAGACGACCACTACGCCGTCGACAAGGCCCTCATCGGTAAAGACCCCTGCGTGCTCGGGGACGCCGCGGGCGTTGGTGTTGGTAACGATGTCGACCTTCTCTTTGGAGAGACCGATGAGCAAAGTCCATTCGTGCCCGAGGAGCAGATGATGCCCTTCGTCCCCTTCGTCCGCGTCCGAGATTTCGAGGAAGCGCTCGCCCTGGCGATCGAGCACGAGCACGGCTTTGGCCACACCGCGTGCATCCACTCCAACGACCTCGAACATATCACCCGCATGGGCCGCGCGATGAACACCACCATCTTCGTCGCCAACGGCCCGTCCACCGCGGGCCTCGGGATCGGCGGCGAGGGCTACCCCAGCTACTCCATCGCCACCCCCACCGGCGAAGGCATCACCAACCCCCTCACCTTCACCCGATTCCGCCGCGGCTGCGTCAGCGGCTCGCTCCGCTTCGTCTAGCCGCTCGCGGCTTAGCGCCCACCGCCCACCGCCCACCGCCCATCGCCTACCATGCAGCTCGCCCTCGTCCAAGGCTCCGCCACCGCCACCCGCAAGCACCCGTCCCTCAATGGGCAGAAGCTGCTGGTGTGTGGACTGCTCGATCGGCGGCGACGCATCACCGGCGACCCCGTGCTCGCCCTCGACCGACACGGCGCCGGCCGCGGCGACACCGTGATCCTCACCAGCGACGGCAAAGGCCTTCGCGACCAACTCGGCCGAAGCGACAGCCCCGCCCGCTGGTGGACGCTGGGCCTCGTCGATGAGGAGGGCACCTCCTGACCATGCACGAGGTCAACCCCCAACTTGTCCACGCGATCACCCAAGGCGTCCTCGCCGCCATGTCCGCACCGGCGGAGACGGCTTCAGCGGACGGGTCGGCCAGCCAACCTACCCCCCGCGCCACCATCCACCCCCCCGCCGGCATCTGTACCGGCGACTACAGCAAATTCATCGAGCTCAAGCAAAGTGCAACCAAACGACCAAGCGACGAAGCGGCGAAGAAGGACCGCCGAGCACCCCGCCGTTTAGCAGACGTGGCGCAGCCGCCCTCTCGCCAAGCCACCAACAAGCCCACGCCCCCCACCCCCGTTCCGCTCACCGGCTTCATCACCGCTCAACAGCTCGACGACGCCTCGCCCGATCACATGATCCTTGTCGCGCCCGCCGCCCGCCTCACCCCGCTCGCTCGGGACTGGGTCAAAGACCACCCCGGCCGGGTCATCCGAGTCAACGCAGACACTGGCGAACATGCCCCCCGCCCACTTGAAACGCCCCGAAACTGGCTCGGCTGGGCCGACGCCGACACCCCGCTCGCCCGCAAGCTGCTGGGCCTCCCCGGTTCGCCGCTGGCGCTGATCCCCGCCGCCTCGGACGAGCCCGTCGCCGCCGTTCGCCGCCTCGCCGCCGCCGTCGGCACTGGGGCCGCCGCCGGGGGCGTGCTGCTCGTCACCTCCGCCGCTGCGACCGTGTGCTACGTCAACCGCTGCACCTCCCTTCGCGGCATCGTCGGCACGTGCGAGGAGGCGGTTCGGCGAGGCATCCACGACCTCGCCGCCAACGTGCTCATCCTCGAATACCCCCACCTGTCCGACCCATCGATCCACGACATGGTCAAAACTATCACACAAACCAACCCAAAACCTTCCCAAACCCTGCAGAACCACCTCCACGCCCTCGCCCACTCCTAAGTCCCCCATATGCGTATCGCCCGCGTCCTAGGCCACGTCACCCTCAACCCCCGGCTCCCCGAGCTGGCGAGCGGCCGGTACGTCATCGCCGAGGCCTTGGACAACCCCGCCGTGCAGGGCCACGCCGAACATACACCCCGCGGCACCCCCAGCCCCGAGTCGCTGGTCGTCTTCGACCAGCTCGGCGCGGGCCCCGGCCAGCTCA
>PPFU01005998.1_pt1 | contig 19692 bp, 18 predicted proteins | sample 1535991 | NCBI WGS metagenome assembly PPFU01 (sample SAMN04901290, study PRJNA319586) | Hypolithon metagenome, whole genome shotgun sequencing project. | isolation source: Antarctic Hypolithon | place: Antarctica: Miers Valley | collected 2014
CCGGAAGGATTCGAACCTCCGGCCCCCAGATTCGTAGTCTGGTGCTCTATCCAGCTGAGCTACGGGCGCGTGTGAGGTGGGGCACATAGCAGGTGGCCGTGCCTTGGCAAGAGGCTGCGGCGAGGCCATTCACGGCATCATCGAGAGCAGCGGCAGCAATGCGCGGTCCAGCGGAGCCAAGGCCAGCGCCCTCGCCTCGGCGTGGGTGAACCAGCCCCATTCCTGGCCCATTTGCGCCTGCGGGGCAGCGGCCAGGGGCGCAGCGAACAGCAGCAGCACGAGCCCCGGCCGCCCCTCCGCGCCCGGCTCGTCGGTGAAACCCAGCGGAGCTGCGCTGGCAGGATCGAGCGGCAGCGCAAGCTCCTCGGCAAGCTCGCGGCAAAGCGCTTCCCGCGGCGTCTCGCCCCGGTCCACCTTGCCGCCGGGAAACTCCCACAGGCCGGCATGATGCGTGCCGGGGAGCCGCCGCTGAAGCAGCCACCGCCCAAGCCCGTCACCGAGCGCGGCCGCGACGACGAGAACCGAGCCTTTACCCTCACTCACCGGCAATCATCGCAAGGCATTCTTAACACCGGCAGGGCAAGGCTGTTTACACGCCACGTGGTCACAAGAGGATCATCGCATGTGAAGCCACCCGAGCTACCGCGAAATTGCTGCGCGACCGGCGCGGTGCCACGGCCGTGGAATATAGCCTGTTGGCTGCGCTGGTGGTTCTCGCCATCATCGGCGCCATTGCTGCAGTGGGCGGGGAAAACAAGCGGATCTGGAATGAGGTAAGCGGTGAGGTCGTGAATGCCGGGCAGCCTTAGGACTTTTTAAACCCTCCTGCGGCTAATTGGAAGGCGTCTGATTCGGCACTTCGAACCTCAGGCACTGGCAGACGAAGTATAGTACCGCGGGTTTTCCTTTTTCAGGAGTATTGTCCATGAAGTTCTTTAACAAGCTGCGCCGCGACGAGCAGGGCGCCACCGCCATCGAGTATGGCCTCATTGCTGCTCTGATCGCGGTTGCTGCGATTTCCGCCATGGGCTTGGTCGGTGACGGGGTGACCAGTAGCTTCATGAAGGCCGAAAAAGAATTAAATAAGGAAGCAGCAAACCCGTAACTCCCGCTCTTTGGGAGAACAAAGAAGGGCGGCAGGCGACTGCCGCCCTTATTCGTGTGGCAGGCCGCACGCCTCAATACCTGCCTCACCGCCCGGCGCGCACCACCAGCTTGTACTGCTGCCCCGGCACCAGCTGTTCATTGCCGGATAGCCCGTTCAGCACGCGGAACCGTGCCACCTGCGCATTGCTGTAACCCATCCGCCGGGCCAGCGTCTCCACACTGTCAGCACGCTGGGCGGTCACCACGTCGATCCGCCGGGGCACCACCTCGGCCGCCTGCGCAGCGGTGATCCGCTGCATCGAGTTGAACATCGGGCTGAATACCCCCGCCTGCCCTGCGGGAGTGATCGCCGCGAAATGATAGGCCTGGTTGTTCGAGAACTGATAGGCGAACACCACCACGTCGACACTCTGTTGCCCGCTGGCGACGCGCGCGGTTCCGTAAGCCGCCTCCAGCCCGTTCACCGTGGTGCGCTGGATCGCCTGCGGGGCAAGCTGCTGCTGCTGCCCGCCCAGCGCCTGGAATACCTGCTGGATGTACCGCTCGAGGTTGCCGTTATAGGCGGCAGTCGTAAGCTGCGCGCGCCCGCTGTCGCCATTGATCGAGACAGCCCTCGTTCCGTTGATCATGTAGAAACCCTGCGGAGCCACGAACGACAGCCGCAGATCAGGGTGGATGAAGGTATTGCCTTCGATAATCCCCTGCGCGGGATCATCGTCGTACAGCATGCCGTCGACCCGGTTGAGGAACGTCTCGCGGTTAATCACGCCCGCCGCATTGCCCGCCTTTTGCAGCGCATTCTGTACCCGACTGGCCGGATTGGGGTGGGTCGAGGCCCATTCGGGGATCGTCGCATCGTTTCGGCCTTGCAGCGAAGCATCGAGCGCGGCCTGCGCGGCGATGCTCTGCAGCATGGTGCCCACTGCCCGCGGATCGTAGCCGGCGCTGCGCAGGTAATTGATGCCCAACTCGTCGGCCTCGATCTCCTGGCTGCGCGAATATTGCAGCGTCGCGAGCTGCGGCGCCGTGGATGCGAGTTCGCTGACGCCACGGCCGATCGCACTGTCGCCGAGCAGCACGCCGGATAGCACCTGGCCCAGCATGCCAAAGATCTGGTTACGCTGTGCGTTCTGCTGCCGGCGCGCGGAATGCCGGGCGACCACGTGGCCCACCTCATGCCCGAGAACCCCGGCCAGTTCGGCCTCGTTGTTCATCAGCCCGAGCATCTGGCGGGTCACGTAGACATAGCCGCCGGGCACGGCGAAGGCGTTGTTCACCGGGCTGTTGAGGAGCGTCACGGTATAGCCCTGCGCATTGCCGACGCCGGTCTGCGCGGCCATGTTCTGGCCAATCTGCGCGACATATTGGGCCTGTGGTCCGGTCATCGCCCCGCCGAATTCAGCGACGAATTGCTGGTGGTATTGCGCGCCGAGCTGCGCCTCTTCGGCGCTGATCGGCGCACCCGCGGCGAGGTTTGCGCCAGGGACGGAGGCGCAGGCCGCAAGCGAGCAGGCAGCGGCACCCGACAGCAGCATGGCGCCGATCCGGCGAAAGGGGTGGGCAGGCATGGGCAACTCCTCATCGGGCACTGATCTTTGCCGCCCTGTATGGCGCCCCGGGCCTGATCGGAGCGCCTCGGCTTCTTGCCGGGCCAATGGATGATGGCCCGGCTATGTTCCCGCTCGGGGTTTTCCCCTAGACGTTGGCTGGCCCTCACCGAGCCCGAGGAATCGCTCCTCCCGCTGCTCGCGCAGCTGCCCGGGCGACTTGCCGGCAAGCGCGTCGAGCTCCTCTCCCAATGCTGCTCCGAGCGCCTGCGCGGCGGCCACCGGGTCGCGCTGGGCGCCACCGGGCGGCTCGGGCACGATGCGGTCGATCACCCCCAGCGCCTTCAGGTCCTGCGCCGTCAGCTTCATCGCCTCAGCCGCTTGCGGCGCCTTCTCCGCGGTGCGCCAGAGGATCGACGCGCACCCCTCGGGCGAGATGACGGAGTAGACCGCATGTTCGAACATCAACACGCGCTCGGTACTGGCGAGCGCCACCGCCCCGCCCGAGCCGCCCTCGCCCACGATCGCCGCCACCATCGGCACGGGCAGCGCAAGGCACGCCTCGGTCGAGCGGGCGATCGCCTCGGCCTGGCCGCGCTCCTCGGCCTCGATGCCGGGGAAGGCGCCCGACGTATCCACCAGCGTCACCACCGGCAGGCCGAAGCGGCCGGCAAGTTCCATCAGGCGCACCGCCTTGCGATAGCCCTCGGGCTTGCCCATGCCGAAATTGTGCGCGATCCGCGTCTGCGTATCGTGCCCCTTCTCGTGCCCCAGCAGCATGATCCGCCGCCCACCGAGCGTGGCGAACCCGCCCATGATCGCCCGGTCCTCGCCAAAGCAGCGGTCCCCGCCCAGCGGCACGAACTCCTCGAAGGCGTGAGCGACATAATCGCGGAAATGCGGCCGGGCCGGGTGACGGGCGACCTGCGTCTTCTGCCAAGGGGTCAGCTGGGCATAGGTGGCGGCGAGCAGCTCGGCACTCTTGCCCTCCAGCCGGCGCAGTTCGGACGAAATGTCGACCTGGGCGTCTCCGGCGGCAGCGGCACGCAGTTCGTTGATGCGCGCCTCGAGTTCGGCGACGGGCTTCTCGAAATCGAGGTAGGAGATCATGTACTCTGCGCTAACCGCCGCTCGCCCGCGCCGCAAGGGGATGGCGCTCGTTGACCAGAGCGACCAGCCGCGCGGCATCGACATGGGTGTAGATCTGCGTGGAGGCGATGTCAGCATGGCCGAGCAGCGTTTGCAGCACGCGCAGATCCGCGCCGCCCTCCAGCAAATGGGTGGCGAAGGCGTGGCGCAGCACGTGCGGGCTGACCTTGGCCGGGTTGAGGTCGGCCCGCGCGGCCAGATCCTTCAGCAGCTGGAACAGGCGGATGCGGGTGAGGTGGGTCTTGCGCGAGGGGAACAGGTGGCGTGCGCCGGCTGGGCGCACCGCCAGCCAGGCGCTGAGCGCGGCGCGGGCGCGGGTGGAGACGGGCACCATCCGCTGCTTGGCGCCCTTGCCGGTGACGGTGAGGAACGGCGCGTCGCGCGGGACGGCGCTGAGCGGCAGCGAGACCAGCTCGGTGGCGCGCAGGCCCGAGCCGTAGAGCAGCTCCAGCAAGGCCAGCAGCCGCAGCGCTGGCGGTCGGCCGCTGCCCGCCTCCAGCTCGGCCCGCTCGAACAGCGCGGCGATCTGCGCATGGTCGAGCGTCCGGGGCAGCTTGCGCCGGGCGGAGGGGCGCGGGAGTGCGGCGGAGGGATCGTCCCCGCGCAGCCCTTCCTCCACGAGAAAGCCGTAGAACTGGCGCAGCGCGGAGGCCTTGCGGGCCAAGCTGGCGGGCGCAAGCTCCGCCCAGTGACCGGCAAGGCGCTCAATCCGCTCGGGCCCGGCGCTTGCTAGCGGGCCGGCCAGCGCCTCGGCGCCTTCCAGGTCGCGGCGATAGGCAGCGAGCGTGTTAGGGGCCGCACCGCGCTCGGCCGCCATCATTGCGAGAAATGCGTCGATCTCGGTAGACATGGTGCCGGCTCGGCCGCAGCGGCGATCAGGCGCGCGCGACCGCCTCGGCGGCGATCATCCGTGCCTCGGCACCGAGGCCCACCTGGTTCAGCGCGCGCACTATGTGGAACAGCTGGCGCGCGGTCATCCGCTCCCACCCCTCGCCCTGCATACCCACCGCCGCCAGCAGCGCAACCAGCGTGGGGTTGCCGAGCTCGGCCGCGCGGTCGATCCGCTCGGCCCACGGGCTCTGCCGGGTGAGCGCCACGTCCAGCCGGCCGGCAATGCTGTTCGCCGTGCCCATGTCGAGCCGCCCGAGCCCGGCCAGCCCGGCCACGAGAAACTGCGCCTTGCGCTTGGCCTCGCTTCCATCGTCATTGACGAAACTGTCGAGTGCACCGCCACTAACCTGCCCAGCGTTATCCGGGTCGGCCAGCGCCAACTGCGCCCACGCGAGCCCGCCGTCGGGCACCAGCGGTGCCCAGCGCATCGCGTTGCGATCGAGCCCGGCGGCCAGCATCGAGGCGACCAGTGCCGGCGCCTCTTCCACCAGCGGTTCGGCCGGGACCAGGCGCGCGGCGGCATAGGCGGTGAGCACCTGCCGGCCATAGAGCGCGCCATCGGACCGCTGCGCGTTCCACAGCGTGCGCATCGCCGCGAGGCGCCCAGCCGCGCTGCTCGCCACATAGGCAGCACGCAGGCGGCCGGCGGGCTCCTTCGCCTCGTCTGCCACCCCCTGATCGGCCCAGAGTTGGGCATAGAGATCGACCATCGCCGCCGAGGACAGGATGCCGCGCTCGGCCGCGCGGTCGGCTCTCTCGACCCGGCGGGTCAGCGGCACGGCCGGGTTCAGCACGTCGCCAATCCCAAGGCGCGCCGCTGCACCGTCGAACGCCTCGGGCAGTTCCATCCCGAGCGAACGGGCCAGGCCGTGGCGCCATGGGGTCAGCTCCTCGACACCGTCCCACTCGATATTGACCGCGCGCCGGGCGCCACCCGCCGCATAGGCATAGCGCTGGGCCAGCCGCAGATCGATCTCGGGAGCTTCGTCTCGCGCCAGTGCCCGGTCAAGCTGGCGCTCGGCCTCGCGCGGATCGCCGGAATGAGCGCGGCAGATCGCCCGCACCATGTCCCACTCGGCATCCTCGCGCAGGGTGCCTCGCAGCTGCGCGACCGGGCAAATGCCGAGAATATCGCCGGTGGCAAGATAGGAATCGATCGCCACACCAGCGAGGGCGGGCGTGTAATTGGCGGAATCGATGTCCTGCACCAGCGCGCGCGCCGCTGCTCCCTCGCCGATGCGGTTGAGCAGATCGGCCCGCAGGGTAGCGAAGGCCACCGGGCTCATCCCACGCGGCGCCTCCAGCCGGCTGGCCAGGGTACGACGCAGCAGAATGTGCCCCCACCGCGAGACCAGCGGCTGACGGATCCCGGCCAGCGCGGCGAGCACCAGCGCGGGCGGTTGGGAGGCCAGCGAATTGACCGGCAGGCCGCCCTCTCCTGCCCCGATCACCCCGACCTGGCGCACGGCGCGGCGGGCGCCGGGCGGAATATCGTACTTCGGAACGAGGCCGAACAGCTGGTTGAACTCGTCCTCGTCCATCCGCTCCAGTTCGCGCAGGGAGGGCAGCCGGCTGAGTCCCGCAGGAAGCGCCGGCGTCGGTGCGACCATAGTTGGGGACGAGGGCTGGCTCGGGCCGGTCGGCAGCGGCTGGATCACCGGCGAGGGAGCGGGTGCCGGGCGCGCAGGAGCGGGTGCCGGGGCCGGCACCGCTTGGGGCGGAGGAGCCGGAGCCGGGGCGGGAGCCGGCGTGGGCGGTGGCGGTGGCGCAGGGCTCGGCGTGCGGAAGCTCGGTGGCAGCAGCGATTCGGGCGCGGCCAGCGCGACGGTCGACCCAAGCGCGAGCGCGGCGCCCGCCAACAGCGCGCCATGCGTCAAAGCGCGTCTCATCGGGTGCCCCCGCCCGGCAGCGCCACCGGTTGCTCGATCAGGCGCTGCGGCTCGCGCCCGCCGTCGATCCAGGCGAACAGCAGGATCAGCGCCAGCAGCACCAGCAGCACCAGGCGTACCCGTCCCCAGTTCATCGTGTGTGGGCGCGTGGCCAATTGCGGTGCATCCTTCGCATGCTTGCGCAGGCGGTTAGCCCAACTATAGCGCTGGCGGCAATGACCATCGAGCCGAGGACCTCCAGCGGCGCCGGCGCGCGGGCGCTCGCCGCTCGGCTGAGACAGCCGGTGGTGCTGGTCGGCATGATGGGCGTGGGCAAGTCCAGCCTTGGGCGCCGGCTGGCCGCCACCCTCGCGCTGCCGTTCGCCGATGCCGACAACGAGATCGAAGCGGCCGCGCAGATGAGTGTTTCCGAGATCTTCGAGCGCTTCGGCGAGCCCTCGTTCCGCGATGGCGAGCGCCGGGTGATCGCGCGGCTGCTGGAAGGTGCCCCGCGGGTGATCGCCACCGGGGGCGGCGCCTTCGTGCAGCCGGATACGCGCGCGATGATCCTCGAGCGTGGGATCGCCGTGTGGCTCGATACGGACATTGCGACGCTGGTGGACCGGGTGACGCGCAGGGACACGCGCCCGCTGCTGCGCGGGGGCGATCCGGCCGAGATCGTCGCCCGGTTGAAGGCTGAGCGCGAGAGCGCCTATGCGCTGGCTCCGATCAAGGTGATGAGCGAGAACGGCCCGCATGGCGACACCGTCCGGCGGATCATCGAGGGGCTGGAACAATGGCTGTGATCAATGTGGCGCTGGCGGGCCGCTCCTACGAGGTGCGGGTGGGCGGCGGCCTGCTGGCGAACCTTGCGGCCGAATGCGGGCCGCTGCTGCGCAAGCGCCGGGTGCCGATCGTCACCGATGCGAACGTCCATCGCCTGTGGAGCGCGCCGGTGGAGGCTGCCCTGCGCGAAGCCGGGCACGAGCCGCGCTGGCTGGTTCACGCCCCGGGCGAGCAGGCCAAGAGCTGGCAGGAGTTGGCCCGCACGGTGGACTGGCTGCTGGCCGAGGAGGTGGAGCGGGGTGACCATATCCTTGCGCTGGGCGGCGGCGTCGTCGGTGATCTCACCGGCTTTGCCGCCGCGGTCCTCAAGCGCGGCTGCGGCTTCGTCCAGCTGCCGACCACGCTGCTGGCGCAGGTCGATAGCTCGGTGGGCGGCAAGACAGCGATCAATTGCGCGTCGGGCAAGAACCTGGTCGGCGCGTTCCACCAGCCCGCACTGGTGCTGGCCGATCTCGACGCGCTGGGCACCCTGCCCCCGCGCCAGCTGCGCGCCGGCTATGCCGAGGTGCTCAAATACGGCGTGCTGGGCGATGCGTCGTTCTTCGCCTGGTGCGAGGAGAATGCGCGCGGGCTGCTGGCCGGCGACCGGGGATCCCGCGAATATGCGGTGCGCGTCAGCGTTTCCGAGAAGGCCCGCATCGTCGCCGAGGACGAGCGCGAGACCACCGGGGCGCGCGCTCTGCTGAACCTCGGCCACACCTTCGGCCATGCGCTGGAGGCGGAGAGCGGCTTTTCCGACCGGTTGCTGCATGGCGAGGCGGTGGCGCTCGGCATGGTGCTGGCAGCGCGTTTTTCCGCACGGGTCGGGCTGATGGGCGAAGCCGATGCAGGGCGAATTGCAAGGGCGATAGACGCCGCCGGACTTCCCAGCGAACTGGCTGCATTGGGCCTTCAAGCAGGTGGCAAGCGGCTCGCAAGCCATATGCTTTACGACAAAAAAATGGACGCGGGCACCCTGCCCTTCGTGCTGCTGCGCGGCATCGGCGAGGCGTTTCTCGATCGAAAGGTGGCGCTGGACGAGGTGGCCGCCTTCCTCGACGAGGAACTGCAGGCGCACTGATCTAGCGCTCCTCACCCCCGGCTGGATTGTACTTGGCCAACGACTGCATCGCGCTGCGGCTGCCGGCCTTGTCATTCGCGATTACGCTGAACGAGCCGTCCGTTTCGAGCACCACGGCGGCGAGATCGGAAAGGTCGCCGAAGCCCTGCTTGCGCGCGGCCTGTTCCACCTCGGCATGGGTGACGCGTTCGTCGCGCAAAGCCTGTTCGATGTAATTGCCGTTCTCCAGCAGCATCCGGGCGTTGGAGCGGGTGATCTTGCGGATCGGCGCCCAGGCAACCGACAGGCGGGTGACGATCCATTGCAGGGCGACCAGCATGGCGAAGGCGACCAGCCCCTCCGCCAAAGCGACATCGGCGCTGAGCAGGACCGTCGCCAGCGTGGAGCCGAGCGCCACTGTGACGACGAGATCGAAGGCGTTGAGCTTGGAAAGCGTGCGCTTGCCGCTGATCCGCAGCACCAGCACCAGCCCTGCATAAGCCACCAGCGCGGCGATGATGGTGCGGCCGATCGCGCTCCAGTCGTCGAAGAAGATGGCGGCAATGTCCACCCTCTCCAAGCGCATCGGATCGCAGGACGGTTCCGGTGCGTGTTTCCGGAGCGGCGCTGAGATGTGCTGGCCGCGCCTGAGCGGCGGGGAGGGAGGTGGTCAGGTGGCCCCTGATGGGTGCAAGTCGGTGCGGGTGAAATCGGCAAGCAATTCGCTGGCGAGCAGGCTGCGGTGGCAGTGAGCGGCTTCGCGGCAAAAGCACAGCAGGCAGGTTGGCCGGGCGAGCGCGAGCTGGCGGAGGGCGGCCATGTCGGCCAGTGCCTCGGGCAATTCGAGCTGGCCGGCATAGACCCGCGCCAGCGTCTCGTAATCGCCCCGGCGTGCCGCCTCGCGACCTTCCGGTGGGGTTCCGACGTGGCGGAAGTGGCGGTATTCCATGCCCGCCTCCTCGACGGCGGCCTTGAGCGCGGTCTTGGAGAAGCCGGGCCGGCGCGAGAGCGGCCGTGCGCGGACATCCGCCAGCAGTTCCACCCGCGCTGCGGCCAGCGCGGCGAGCACCGCCGGCTGGGTTGCCTGCTGGTAGCCGATGGTGAACAGTGTAGGGGTCATCTGGCTTTCCAGCGGATCGTCGGCGCGCGAGGCTAGCGCAGCAGCACCAGCTCCTCGGCCATGGTGGGGTGGATCGCCACGGTGGCGTCGAAATCGGCCTTGGTGAGGCCGGCCTTTACCGCCACCGCGGCGGCCTGCATGATCTCGGGTGCATCGGGGCCGATCATGTGGATGCCCACAATGCGGCCATTATCGCCCTCGCAGATCATCTTGTAGAGCGAGCGTTCGGTGCGGCCGGCAAGCACGTTCTTCATTGGCCTGAAATCGGATTGGTAGACGCGGATCGAGCCGAGCGTGTTGCGTGCCTCGCTCTCGGTCATCCCGACCCCGGCGATCGGTGGGTGGCTGAACACCGCGCTGGGGATGGCATCGTAGCTGACGCTGGTGGGATTGTTGCCGAACAGCGTTTCGGCCAGTGCCTGCCCCTCGCGGATCGCCACCGGGGTCAGCTGCACGCGATCGGTGACATCGCCCACCGCGTGGATGCTGTCGACGCGGCTCTTGCTGAAGCGATCCACCCTGATCTCGCCCCGCGGGCCCAGTTCGACGCCCACCTCGGCCAGCCCCAGCCCTTCGGTGTTGGGCAGGCGGCCGGTGGCGAACATCACGCAATCGACCGCGAGATCATCGTGCCCGGTCATCGAGACCAGCAGCGCGCCATCATCCAGCTTCTCGATCCCGCGGAAGCTGGCGTTGAAGCGGAAATCGATACCCTTCATCAGTGAGATCTGCAGCAGCCGATCGCGCATCGATTCATCATAGCCGCGCAGCAGCTGGTCCGAGCGGTTGATGATCGTGACCTTGGCGCCGAACTGGTGGAAGATGCCGGCGAATTCGTTGGCGATGTAGCCCCCGCCGGCGATCAGCACGCGGCGGGGGAGCGCCTCGAGGTGAAACGCCTCGTTCGAGGTGATGCCGTGCTCGTGGCCCGGGCAATCGGGCACATGCGGGCGGGCGCCGGTGGCGATGAGGATGTGTTTGGCACTGATCGCGCGGCCGCTCGCCAGCGTCACCTCGTTGGGGCCGGTGACCCGTGCGCGCTCTTCGAGGAGCGTGACGCCGTGATTCTCAAGCGTCTGCGTGTAGAGGCCGCTGAGGCGCTGCACTTCGGCCAGCACATTGTCGCGCAGCACCGTCCAGTCGAACCGGCATTCGCCCACGCTCCAGCCGAACTTGCCGGCATCGTGCAGGTCTTCGGCGAAATGCGCGCCGTAGACGAGCATCTTCTTGGGCACGCAGCCACGGATGACGCAGGTGCCACCCACCTGGTGTTCCTCCGCCACCGCCACTTTTGCGCCGAGCGCGGCGGCGGCGCGGCTGGCGCGCACGCCGCCCGAGCCGGCGCCGATGGTGACGAGATCGTATTCATGTTCGGCCATGGTGCGGCCCTTTCTGGCTGAGGGGCGCATATGGCGGGCGGGCCGGCGCTTGCCAACCGCGGGGCCGAACAGCGGGCGGCATGATGCAAAACGCCGGCCATGGGAGAACCACGGCCGGCGCTTTACTGTCAGGTGCTGGCAGAAGCCGGCGCCAAGACGCACCGGGGTGGCTGGCCTCAGCCGCGTGCGCCGCCACCGGCGGAGCGGCTGCGGCCGCCGCCACCACCGCTACCACCACCGCCGCCGCCGCCACGCCGGCGCTGGCCGCCACCGCCGTAGCTGCCGCCGGAATGGGCCGGACGGGCCTCGGCCGTACGGGGTGCACGACGCGGGGGCTGCTGCTGCTGGCGCCGTTCGGGACGATCGGCATCCTTGGGCGAAGTGGGCGGAAGCGCGGCGAGCCGCTCGACCTCGGCGCGGAACTGCGCGGGCAGGCCCATCGGCTCCAGCGTAATCTTGGTCAGCTTCTGGATGTCGCGCAGATATTCCCGCTCGTCCGGCGCGCAGAAGGAGAGCGCGATGCCGTCAGCCCCGGCGCGCGCGGTGCGGCCGATGCGGTGGACATATTGCTCGGGCACGTTGGGCAGTTCGAAATTGAGCACATGGCTGACGCCCGGAATGTCGATCCCGCGCGCGGCGATGTCGGTCGCCACCAGCACGCGCACGCTGCCATCGCGGAACTCGCCCAGCGCGCGCTCGCGCTGCGGCTGGCTCTTGTTGCCGTGGATCGCGGCCGAGCGGATATTGCTCTGCGCCAGCTTGCGCACGACGCGGTCGGCCCCGTGTTTGGTGCGGGTGAAGACGAGCACGCGGTCCATCCTGCCGTTCATCTCGCCGGTGGTGAAGCCATCGCGCAGCACCAGCGTGAGCAGCGCCTGCTTTTCGGCCTGGTTGACCATGCAGATGCGCTGTTCGACCCGGTCGACGGTGGTGGCCGCGGGGCTGACCGAGACCTGCTCGGGATCGGTCAGGTACTGGCTGGCGAGCTGCTTGATCGCGTTGGGCATGGTGGCCGAGAAGAACAGCGTCTGCCGCTCCCTGGGCAGCATCCGCACGATCTGCTTCAGCGCATGGATGAAGCCCAGGTCCAGCATCTGATCGGCCTCGTCCAGCACCAGGATCTCGACCTGCGAGAGATCGAGCGCGCGCTGTTCGGTGAGGTCCACCAGCCGGCCCGGCGTGGCGATGAGGATATCGACGCCTCGCGCCACCTCCTGCTTGTTGCGGCCTACCGAGGTGCCGCCGAACACGGTGACCACCTTGAGGTTGGCGAAATGGGCATAGGCCCTGGCGCTATCGGCGATCTGGCCGGCCAGTTCGCGCGTGGGGGCCAGCACCAGCATGCGGCAGCAGCGCGGCTTGGGCCGCTTGTCGGCGGCGACCAGCCGGTCGATCGAGGGCAGCACGAAGGCCGCCGTCTTGCCGGTGCCGGTCTGCGCGATGCCGAGCAGGTCTCGGCCCTTCAGCACATGGGGGATGGCCTGCGTCTGGATCGGGGTCGGCGTCTCATAGCCCTTGAGGCTGAGCGCCTGGAGAACGGGCTGGGAGAGCCCGAGCTGTTGGAAACTTGTCATGGTAATAGGTACACTCGCATGGTGCGACTGCGCGCAGCCATAGGTGGGCGCGCGTTCGCGGTGGTTTTAAACCGCCCGCGTGAAGGGAAGCTTTTGGAATAGGACCGAAGCGCGGCCGGGGCGGGTGACCGCCACTCACGCTGCATTGCACTTCGATGCGGCGCCATGTGGATGGTGCGCTGCGGAATGTCAAGGCGCCTTGGGACCCAGCGTGGCGGCCAGCGGCGGGCGGGGACGATGGGTCAGCCCGCGGATCGCCAGGCCGAGAGGACGTTCCACCCAGCGGTGCGCGAGGCTCGCGATTGCCACGCAGGCGGCCACGTAGAGCGGCAAGGTGAGGTGGCTATCGGCAAAGGCCCTGGTGCGCCAAAAAAGATATCCGCGACCAGCAAAATCGTCATCTGGAGCGGGACGTGAACCAGATAGAGGCTGTAGCTGATATCGCCCAGAGGGCCCAGCCGCGCGCCCGCTGCCGGAGCAACCGGTCCAACCCCGCGGCAAGCGACACCACGCCGGCGGCGATGCCGGACACCACCATCAACTCCCACCCTGTCACAAGGCCGAGCAAGGCGGCGCAGCCCCCAGACAGCGCGAGGCCACCTGCCCGCGCCCACGCAAGATCTGGCCGAAGGCCGCGCAGCAGGCAGCCGAGGAAGAAAAAGCCGGAGCATTCCAGCACACCGATCTGGACGAGTGGCAATCTGACCGGCTCGAGCAGCACCCACGCCCAGGATGCGGAGCAAAGCAGAATCGGCACCAGCACGGGCGCCTTCTTCATAATGCCGATCGAAAGAAAAAAGAGGCCGTATACGACTATTTCCAGAGACACCGACCAGATCGGGCCATTGAAGCTCAAGCCCTCGGACCAGCTGATCCAGTTCGAAGCCATGAAGAGTTGAAGCACAAAATGCCTGGCATCGTTATTGTCGTAGATCTGCCAATGACCTTGCGAGGCCATGCTGATCGCCTGGATGCCGGCGACATAAAGCAGCGTGACCAGATGCAGCGGATAGAGCCGGGCCAAGCGCGCAAAGCTGAACTCCCAAGCACTCGTGCGCCGCCGCAGGTAGACATGGGCGAACACAAAACCAGAAATCAGCCAGAACAGCTCGACAGCCCTGGAAGCTATCGGTTCAAAGAGCGGCTTCAGAAAGCTGCTGTACGGGAATGTTTCAGTGGGCGGAATGAGCGCTCGACCGCCCGCATCCGCCAGATAGAAATGATGGTAATGGAACACCACGATTACAATCGCGGCCGCCCCGCGCAGGGCGTCTATCCAATGAAACGTCCTGATCGGCTCGATAGAACGGGGCGCCATCTTAAATGCAGTCCGGACCAGGAAGAACGCCGGGCCCCCTAAAGCACTGAGGCTCCGTCGACAATCATAGTAGCACCACGAGAGTGCGGTTAAACTCGCCTGCGAACAAGGCCGCCACAATGAAGGGGGCGGTGGCCTGATCCTTCTATTCCAGCCCGGCGAGCTTCAGCAGCGCCTCGGTGCTGGGGTCGAAGGTGGCGCCACCCTGCTCGATCTTGTTGGCGATTTCCTTGCCCAGTTCCACCCCGAACTGGTCGAACGGGTTGATCCCCATCAACACGGCATTGGCGAAGGTGCGGTGTTCGTGGAAGGCGATCAGCGCGCCGAGCGTCGCCGCATCCAGATCGTCCACCAGAATGGTGGTGCTCGGGCGGTTGCCGGCATAGGCGCGCGCCGGATCGTCGCTCGGCTTGCCGGCCATCAGCGCGGCGCCTTGCGCGAAGCAGTTCATCAGCAGGATGCGGTGATGCGCTTGATCGAGATCATCTCCCGGAGCGATGCTGGCGATGAAATCGACGGGGATCAGGTGTGTGCCCTGATGGAGCAGCTGGAACACGGCGTGCTGGGCATCGGTGCCGACCCCGCCCCAGGTGACCGGCGCGGTGGGGCCCGAGACGGGCTCGCCCTCGGCGGTGACGCTCTTGCCGTTCGATTCCATCTCCAGCTGCTGGAGGTAAGAGGGCAGCAGGCGCAGCCGCTCGTCATAGGCGAAGCAGGCGCGGGTCTGGGCGCCGCGGATGCGCGCATAATAGAGGTCCGCGAAGGCGGCGAGCAGCGGGAGGTTGGCTCGGCCGGCCGTGTCGCGAAAGTGTGCATCCACCGCTGCGGCGCCGGCGAGCAGGGCGGCGAAATCCTCCCATCCGGTCGCCACCGCGATGGGGAAGCCGATGCTCGACCACAGCGAATAGCGCCCGCCCACGCTCTCAGCAAAGGGCAGGATGCGCGTTTCGTCCACGCCCCATTCCACCGCCTTCGAGGGGGCGGCGGTGAGCGCGATCACGCGGCCGGTGGGGTCGGCAACGCCGTTCTGCTCCAGCCAGCGGAGCGCGCTGGCGGCGTTGGTCATCGTCTCGATGGTGGTGAAGGTCTTGGAGGCGACCGCGATCCAGGTGTGCGCGGGGTCGCATTTGGCGAAGGCGGCCTCTAGCGCCACGCCGTCGACGTTGGAGACAACGTGCACGTCCACCAATGCGAGATCGCGGGCGAGAGCGTCCACTACCACCGCCGGGCCGAGCGCGCTGCCGCCGATGCCAATGTGGATCAGGTGGCGCACCTCGCCCAATTCGCCGGAATGGATCGCCTCGACCATCAGGCGCATCCGCTCGCGCAGGGCATCGGCCTCCTCCACGCTGGCATCGCGGCCCACGCCGCGCAGGGCGGAATGTTCGGCGGCGCGGCCTTCGGTGGGGTTGACGATTTCGCCCGCGAACAGGCGCCCGCGCATCTCGTCGAACTCGGCGGCCTTCGCCAGCGCCTCGAAATCGGCAATCAGCTCGGGCGTGAGGTGGGTCTTGGACCAGTCGAACAGGATGCCGCCCGCTTCGCTTTCGGCGTCTGCGGAGTCCAGTTCCAGCCGGGCGGTCATCGCCTCCAGCCGGCCGGGATGGGTCTTGAACAGCTGGGCCAAGGTGTGCTTGGGATGGAGGCTCAGCCGGTGCCAGGCCTGCTCGCGCGCGTCGCTCATCGGATCTTGATCCTTCCTGTTCGCTGGACCAGCGCGCTAGGGCCTCCGGCGGCTTATGGGAACGGGAAACTGCCCCGAATGCGGACAGCGGCGCCTTCCCTCGAACCTTGACGGAGCGGCGCTGCCCCAACACAAGGCTGGCCGATGAGCCAGACCGCCCCCGCCGCGCCCGGCGCGCCCGCCACCCAGCCGGCCGAAAAGAAGGAGGAGGGCAGCTTTCTTTGGTTCCTGATCAAGCTGGTGGTGGTGGTGCTGCTGTTCCGCACGCTGGTGTTCACCAGCTTTTCGATCCCCAGCGAATCGATGATGCCGCGGCTGCTGGAGGGTGATTTCCTGTTCGCCGCCAAATGGCCCTACGGCTATTCGCGCGCCTCGCTGCCGCTTGATGTGGACCTGTTCGACGGGCGCGTGCCGGACGGCATGCCCGAGCGCGGCGACGTGGTGGTGTTCAAGCATCCGCTGGACCGGACCGATTATATCAAGCGGGTGATCGGCCTGCCGGGCGATCAGGTGCAGATGATTGCCGGGGTGCTGCACCTCAATGGCGAGCCGGTGGGCAAGGACCGGATCGGCGACCTGCTGGTGCGTGTGCGCCCGCAGGGGCGCTGCGCGGCGCAGCGCTTCGCGGAGCGCGCGGGCGATGGCACGCTCACTTGCCGCTACCCGCAATATCGCGAGACGCTGCCGGGTGGCCGAAGCTACGCGGTGCTCGATTTCGGCCCGGCCGGTGGGAACAACGGCTACGCCATCGACCCGGACAACACCCCGCCCGTGCTGGTGCCGGCGGGCCGCCTGTTCATGATGGGCGACAATCGCGACAATTCGCAGGACAGCCGCTTCCCGGCGGAGCCCGGCGGCGGCGTGGCGCTGGTGCCGGTGGAGAATGTGGTCGGCCGCGCCAGCTTCCTGTTCTTCTCGACCGATGGCACCGCCGAGTGGGTGAAGCCCTGGACCTGGTTCTCCGCCGCGCGCTGGCAGCGGCTGGGCACCGCCATTTGAGCACGCCGGAAGCGAGCGGGCCGGGAGCGAGCAGATTGGGGGCGACTGGCGCCTGGCTGGAACGGCTGGGCTTCGCGATCCGCGACGAGGCACTGTGGATCGAGGCGCTGACTCACGGCAGCACTGGCAATGCGCGCAATTACGAGCGGCTGGAGTTCCTCGGCGACCGGGTGCTCGGCCTCTCCATCGCCGATTGGCTCTACGGCCTCAAGGAAGGCAACGAGGGCGAGCTGGCGCAGCGGCTGAACGCACTGGTCAGCCGGCAAATGTGCGCCGCCATCGCCCGCGAGATCGGCGCGTCCGAGCATGTGCGGCTGGGCCGGCAGGCGCGCGACGCAGGGGCGGAAGACAGCGACAATGTGCTGGGCGACATCATGGAGGCGATGCTGGGCGCAAGCTTCCTCGAGGGCGGTTTTGAGCAGGCGCGAGGGATCGTCCACCGGCTCTGGCAGCAGGCGGTGGAAGGGCATGCCGGCCGCGCCAAGCACCCCAAGAGCGCGCTTCAGGAATGGGCTGCGGGCTGCCGCCGCAAACCGCCCGAATATGCGCTGGTGGATCGCTCCGGGCCCGACCATGCGGCCAGCTTCACCGTGCGGGTGAGCGTGCACAACGTGGGCGAGGTGGAGGCCACCGCCGGGAGCAAGCAGGATGCGGAGACCGCGGCCGCGCGGCTGTTCATGGAGCGCTTCGGGTGAGTGCCGCACCGGCCTGAATGCCGCGGGCGACTGCGCGCGCGATGGCTGCTATCGAGCCGCAGACCGCCCGCAAACAGCACCTGCATCTGGACCACCGTATGACCGAACAGACCCCCCAGCGCTGCGGCCTCGTTGCCGTGATCGGCGCGCCGAATGCCGGAAAATCGACGCTGGTGAACCAGCTGGTCGGCCAGAAGGTGGCGATCACCAGCGCCAAGGCGCAGACCACCCGCGCCCGCCTGCTTGGGATCGCGCTGACCCAGGCGCAGGACGGGGCCGCGACGCAGATCATCCTGATCGATACGCCCGGCATCTTCGCCCCGCGCCGCCGGCTGGACCGGGCGATGGTGCACGCCGCCTGGGAGGGCACGGTTTCGGCCGATGCGGTGGTGCTGATGGTCGATCCGCTCAAGCAGCGCCGGCACGAATTGGAGCCGCTGCTGGAATCGCTCGCCGAGCGCCCAGAGAAGAAGCTGCTGGTCCTCAACAAGGTGGATGTTTCCAAAAAGGAGCCGCTGCTGGAACTGGCGCAGGAGCTGGCCGGCAAGGTGGGCTTTTCCGAGGTGTTCTTCATCTCCGCGCTTACCGGCGATGGCGTGCCCGGGCTGAAGGCGCAGCTGGCCGCGATGATGCCCGAGGGGCCATGGCACTATCCCGAGGAGCAGGTGAGCGATGCCAGCGAGCGCCTGCTCGCCGCCGAGGTGACGCGCGAGCAGCTCTACCGCCAGTTGCACGAGGAGCTGCCGTATGACAGCGCCGTGCGGCCGGAGAGCTACCAGACGCGCAAGGATGGCAGCGTGGAGATCCACCAGCAGATCGTGATCGCGCGCGACAGCCAGAAGCCGATCGTGCTGGGCAAGCGCGGCGCACGGATCAAAGCCATCGGCGAGGCGGCACGGGCTGAATTGGCCACCATCCTCGGCGTGCCGGTGCACCTGTTTCTGCACGTGAAGGTGGACGAGAAGTGGTCCGACAGCCGCGAGATCTTCGAGGAGATCGGGCTGGATTGGGTGCGGTGAGGAAGAGCCGAGGGGAGCCAGATTAGACCGGTTTGGCTGCTAGCGACCCAATTGCTGACAGTTGGTTTAATCAGGCATCTCGTATCGAATGTATGTCGCGAAGAAAGAAGCAATCTTCTGCCCACCAGCATCTTCAGCGGGTTCGAATTTTCCATCGCGCATTATAATCGCACATGGGCGGTCATCAAATTGCTTGCAGCCGTTATATCAGTTAAAACACAATTCTGCGGACGGCCTTGGGCATCTACCATCACTCCAAAATGTATGTCCGCTTGTTCGCCTCGGCGCAGTGCTTCAATCGGGTAGCTCACTTTCCGCGCAATCTCACGAATGTTGTTGAAATTGGCAAGTTTCGTAAGACGCTTTTGCTGGTCGGGACTGACCGGCCCGGTCAGCAGTTAACGTCCGCTTTGAGACCTTTGTGAAGGCGCTATGATAGCATTGTTATGACCGCAGACGACAGTGATATGCTTCTCGTAGGCAACTCGCAGCATAAGGAACACTGTTATGAAACAGCAAAAAACACCCACCCGCTTCCTCGGTATTACACCCTATCTCCTTTACGATGATGCCCCACAAGCAGCAGACTGGCTTGTCCGTATCTTTGGATTTGAGGAGATCAGCAGGTATCACAACGATGATGGTGCCGTCATTAATATTGAAATTCGCGCTGGTAACGATGAAATCTGGCTGGATAACTACCCCGGATGCTGGGCAAAGGCCGGACGAAAACCCGATCAATGGATTGGGATATGGGTGGATAACGTGACTGAATACAGAGAGAGCATGGCTGATTGCGGTGCAGAAGTAGCCCCCATGCGAGACCGCAATCACGGGGTCCGAGAGTTCTCGGTCAAAGACCCCGAGGGATACGTCTGGGGTTTCCTACAGCGAATTTAAGCCAGAGTTTGTGGGTTTTGATGCTATACTTGGTAAATAGCCCTAATAAGCGTAGCATCTTCAATATGGATCAAGCTCTCAAACAAGCATGGCAGTGGATGGACGAAGTTTTCCAAGAACTTCGGTTGCCGGGCGTGAGCAAAGATACGTTCATGAAACGTCCCAGTCTTCGGCATCGTGGGAAGTCAATTTTCGGGTCAAAGGACGGAGCGTCTTTGGTTGTGCACTGCCCTTTGGAGATCAAAGAATTGCTTCTTGAGGCTGAGCCGGAAATCTATTTTCAGACCGATCACTATGTCGGATATCCAGCTATGCTGATGCGACCGGAGAAAATCGATAAAGACCTTCTCAGGACAAGGATCGAGGCAGCATGGCGAATGAACGCTACCAAACGGCAAATCACAACGTATGAGGCCGAAGGAGCGCCCCACCCTTAGTAGTTTGGCTAACGCCAGCCTCTGAGAAAGCAGGGTTTGATCTGTTCGCAAGTGACCGGCCCCCACTGAGTGGTCCGGGTTGATTGTTAGTGCATTGTCGCCTCCTTCGCCATTGCCGCC
>PPFU01004443.1_pt1 | contig 19691 bp, 20 predicted proteins | sample 1535991 | NCBI WGS metagenome assembly PPFU01 (sample SAMN04901290, study PRJNA319586) | Hypolithon metagenome, whole genome shotgun sequencing project. | isolation source: Antarctic Hypolithon | place: Antarctica: Miers Valley | collected 2014
TGCGGCGGGTCGACCCGCCGCACTTCGTGTCGATTGGAGGCGTCTACGCTCAAGCCGTTGCTTAAATTGATTTATATGCGGACACCGACGTCAGGTGAGCAGGTAAGTGCGCCATGCGATTTCCCGATCCGGTAGCGATTTCGAGCGCCGCACGCGGGACCGATTACCGCGACCTCAGAACATCAAGCATGGCACGCAGCGCCAGGGGATAGCCCGCAGCACCGAAGCCGCAGATCACGCCGGCAGCGACCGGCGCGATCATCGAGCGGTGGCGGAATGGCTCGCGAGCGTGGACATTCGACAGGTGCAACTCGATCACCGGTAGGCCCACGGCCGCGATGGCGTCGCGCAGGGCGATGGAGTTGTGGGTGTAGGCGCCCGCGTTCAGCACAATCCCGTCATGCGCGCCCTTGGCCGTGTGGATGTGCTCGACGAGCGCGCCCTCGTGGTTCGACTGCGCGCAGTGCACGGCGAATCCCATGCCCGCGGCAGTGTCGCGGCATGCGGCTTCAATGTCGGCAAGGGTGGTGGTTCCGTAGATCTCGGGCTGCCGGGTGCCCAGCAAGTTCAGGTTCGGGCCGTTCAACACAAGGACCGAGGTCATGCAACGTCACCGACCGCAAGCGACGAATAAGGCGTATAATCGTAATTATGTAATGTAAGTCTCGTCATGCGTCGGAGGTCGCGCGTGATGGCGCGGCGAGCCGTGTCTCGTCGTCGGGAGGATCGTCGTAGCCGGCCCAGCCGTAGTCGCCTGCCGGAGGCGGAAGATCTTCGGGCCGCACGTTCAGGTGCATGTGGGCCTTGGCGATGAAGTTCGCGATAACCGGCGCCGTCAGCACGAGGAACGCGGAGATCAGCAGCTCGTGAAACGAAACGGTCCCGCTCACCCGCCAGGAATTCAACATCGACGCCAGCAGCACGCCGCCGACGCCCAGCGTCGTGGCCTTCGTCGGTGCGTGCAGCCGCTGCATTGCGTCCCGCAGCCGCACCAATCCGTAAGATCCGACGATGCCGAAAATGCCGGCGATGACCAGAAACGCCCCGGTCAGCACATCCAGCGCCAATGTCATTCGATGATGTCCCCCCGCAGCACGAAGCGGCAATAGGCGATGGTCGAAACGAAGCCGACCATCGCGATCAGGATCGAGGCCAGAAAATACACCTGCGTCTGCGCGAGGATGCCGTAGAGGATGATCAGCGCGATGACGTTGATCACCATCGTATCCAGCGCCAGGATTCGGTCCGATACGCCTGGCGCGCGCACGACGCGGTAAAGGCACATGACAAGGCCGCTGGCGAAGCAGGCGATGCCGAACCACAGGGAATAGGTAACGATCATGGGAAAATCTCCAGCAGGCGGCGTTCGTAGCGACGCTTGATCCGGTCGCGGTCGGCGTCGGGGTCGCCCGTATCGAGGCAGTGCACGAGCAGGCAGCGTCCGTCGGCGCTGAGCATGGACGACACCGTGCCCGGCGTCAGCGTGATGGTGCCGGCCAGCATGGTGATCGCCTCGGGCGCCGTCACGTCCAGCGGGATCGAAATCCAGGCCGAGCGGATCCGGCTGCTGGGGCGGAACAGCACGATGCGCGCTACCTCGACATTGGCTATCACGATGTCCCACAGCACCATCAGCACGTAGAATGCCATCGCCACGGGCCGGCGGATGCGCGGGCGGCCGGGCCAATAGGCCGCCGTCATCAGCGGAATGACGACGCCCAGCACCACCGCCAGCAGCAGGTTGCCGACCGTGATCGTGTTGACGAGCGCGCACCAGACTCCGATCAGCGTCAGCGTCAGGTAAGGGTGCGGCAGGATGCGACTCATCGACCTACTCCCCTGTCGCCGCGGCGTCGGGAAATTGCAAAACCGCATCGATATAGAGCCCGGCATCGTGCAGTTGCAACGCGGCCGCACCGACATAGGACACCGCCGGCCCGGCCAACACCGCCAGAACCATCAGGCCGGCGGCACCGCACCCTGTCGCGATCAGCGCGAGTGCGGGAGCTGGGGCCCGGTGCGACCCCGGCTCTCGCCCCGAGCCCTGCACCCAACCCGCACCTGGATCGGTCGCGCCGGCCTGATATGGCATCCAGAAGATCAGGCTGCCCGCACGTGCGAAACCCACGACCTGGATCAGTGAGCCGACAAGGATTACCGCCCACACGGCCCAGACCAGCGGATCGGTCCGCGCCGCGTCGAGGATCAGCAGCTTGCCGAGGAAGCCGGACAGTGGCGGCAAGCCAGCTAAGGCGATCGCTGCGGCAAAAAACAGCGCGGACACAAAGCCGGCGTTTCGGAACACCGGGCCGGGTTGCAGCCTGTCTTCGGCCGAGCCGCGCCGCTCCATGACGTGGTCGACGACCAGAAACAGCGTCGCGGCCGCCAGCGTCGAGTGCAAGATGTAGTAAAGCGCGGCCGTCGTGCCCGCGGGCGTCGCAAGCGCCACGGCGACCAGCAGCGTGCCCATCGATGCCAGCACCGCGAAGGCCGCTTGCGCCATCAACCGTCGCGCGCCCAGCACGCCGAGCGCGCCGACGGCGATCGTGACCAGCGCCGCGGGCAGCATCCAGTCCGCGGCCATCGTGCCCGTCGCCGCGACCTCGGGGCCGAAGATCGTGGTGGTAAACCGGACGATGGCATAGGCGCCCACCTTCGTCATGATCGCGAACATCGCCGCCACCGGTGCGGCGGCGTTGGAATAGGCGCCCGGCAGCCAGAACTGCACCGGGAACAGCGCCGCCTTCACCGCGAAAACGATCAGCAACAGCATCGCCGCGACCCGCAGCAGTGCCGCTTCCTCCACCGGCATCTCGCGGGCGATCCGCGCAAGGTCGGCCATGTTCAACGTGCCGGTGGCGGCATAGAGCGTGCCGAGCGCGAACAGGAACAGCGTCGATCCGGCGAGGTTCATCACGACGTATTGCAGCCCCGCGCGCAGTCGTCGCGCGCCGCCGCCGTGAATCATCAGCCCGTAGGACGCGATCAGCAGCACCTCGAAGAAGACGAACAGGTTGAAGGCGTCGCCGGTAAGGAACGCGCCGCAGACGCCCATCAGCAGAAAGTGCATGAGCGGGTGAAAATGTCGCCCGCGACTGTCCCAGCCGCTGCCGACCGCGTGCAACAGCACGACCGCGGCGAGCACCGTGGTCAGCAGCACCATCATCGCACTCAGCCGGTCCAGCACCAGAACGATGCCGAAGGGCGCCGGCCAGTCGCCAAGGTAGTAGACGAGGATCGTCCCGTCGGCCGCGATAGCGGTCATCCAGAGCGCAAGCGCCAGCATCAGCGCCGCACCCGCCAGCGAAAAGACGCGCATCAGCACGATGTCGTGGCGCATCGCGACCGCCATCACCGGCGCCAGCAGCGCCGGCAGCAGCAGGATCGCGACCAGCAGGTGATCGACCGGCTCGAGCGTTCCGGGCGGCGTCACGGACGCGGGCCCTCCCCGCGCCTGACGCCCGTCGCCACCTGCATCGGCGTTTCCCCGAAGCCGGGCACGCCGCCCTCGCTATCGTCGGCGCGGTCGTGCGCGCCGATATCGATGCGGTCGGTCCCGGATTCGAGAAACGCGCCCAGCGCCACCATCACGACGACGGCGGTCATGCCGAAGGCGATGACGATCGCCGTCAGCACCAGCGCCTGCGGCAGCGGGTCAGTGTAGACCGTCGCGCCATCCGTCAGGATCGGCGGCGCGTTGGTCGCCAGGCGCCCGGCCGAGAACAGGAACACGTTCACCGCATAGCTGAGCATCGCCATGCCGAGGATCACGGCGAACGCGCGCAACCGCAGGATCAGGTAGATCCCCGCAGCTGTCAGCACGCCGATGACGGAGGCGACCAGATACTCCATTCAGCGGGCGCGCCGCGGGTCCGCCGACGGATCATAGTCCATCGGCCTCTTGTTCATCGATTCGCCCGCACGCCGCGCAATCCGGCTGAGGCTGTAGAGCATCAGCATCACGGACCCGACCACGGTCAGGAACACGCCCGCGTCGAAGATCAGCGCCGTCGCCAGCTCGAACTCCTCGATCGGTGGGATCTCGAAATAGCCATAGGCGCTGGTCAGGAAGGGCATCCCGTTCAGGATTGCCCCTGCCCCACCCAGGCCCGCGATCATCACGCCCGCGCCGATCATCGTGTGATATGCCACCCGCTGGCGATCTTGCGTCCAGGCAAAGCCGCTGGCCATGTATTGCATCAGCAGCGCAATTGCGACGACCAGCCCGGCGACGAAGCCGCCGCCCGGCTGGTTGTGGCCGCGCAAGAAGATGTAGACCCCGACCATGATCGCGATCGGCAGCATCAGCCGGGTGACGACCACCATCATCATCGGGTGGCGGTCGCGACTGCGGTCCTGCCCGACGGTCCAGTTTCGCAGCCGGGCCGAGGCCGGCCCGGCCAGCAGCGCGTCCATCAGCGCGTAGATGGTCATACCGGCAATTCCGAGGACGATGATCTCGCCATAGGTGTCGAAGCCGCGGAAATCCACGAGGATCACGTTGACGACGTTGGTGCCGCCGCCTTCGGTCTTGGAATTGGCGAGGTGATAGGCGCTGATCGACGCCACGTCGCGGCGCATGAACGCCATCGCCAGCAGCGCGACCGCGCCACCGCCCGCCAGCGCCAGCGCGCCGTCCCGGGCGCGCCTCAGCCATGACGATTCGACGGGCGTGTGCTTCGGCAGGAAGTGCAGCGCCAGCAGCAGCAGCAGGATCGTCACCGTCTCGACGGATATCTGCGTCAGCGCCAGGTCCGGTGCCGACAGGTAGACGAAGCCGAACGAGATCATGAGCCCGATGATCGAGATCACGACAAGCGCGAGGAACCGCTGGCGATGGTAGATCACGATGCAGGCCGACGCGACGATCAACAGGATCCACCCTGCCCAAGCCACCGGTGGTACCGGAAGGACCTCACGCGTCACCGGCGCGAAACCGCCGCCGCCGGCGGCGAGGACGCCAAGGGCCACGGTCGCGACGACGAGGATCGCCAGGGACCGGGTGATCGACTGATCATGCGTCTTCTCCGTCACCCATGCGGACGCACCGGCGGCGCCGGCGATCAGCCCGTCGAAGAGGACCTTCGCCTCGGGTCGCGGCGTCGCGTTCCACAGCCAGTTCAACGGCCGGTGGGCCAGCAGCAGCACGATGCCGCCGGCGATCGCGCCCAGGCTCATCCACAGCGCCGGCCCGACTCCATGCCAGAGATACAGCGACAGCTTCGGCGGCACCTGCGTCACCGCGAAGGCCGCGGCATCGACCAGCGGCCCCGCCACCGCACGCGAGGCGAGACCGATCGCCACCACGCCGACGACCAGCATCGCCGGCGCGAACAGCAGGCCAGCGCTCGGGTCGTGCGGATGGCCGGGATAATCGGTGCGCACCGGCCCGGCGAAGGTGTGCACGGCAAAACGCAGCGAATAGGCGACCGACAGCAGCGCGCCGAGAGTCGCCAGCGCCGGCAGCACCCATGGATTGCCCGCGAGCGGCGTGCGCGCCACCTCCTCCAGCATCAGCTCCTTGCTGATATAGCCGTTCAACGGCGGGATGCCGGCCATCGACAGCGCCGCGATGGTGGCGACGGTCGCCGTCAGCGGCATCAACCGCGCCAGCCCGCCCAGCCGGCGGATGTCGCGGGTATGCGCCGCGTGGTCGACGATGCCCGCCGACATGAACAGTGCCGCCTTGAACGTGACATGGTTGATGATGTGGAACACCGCCACACCCGCTGCCGCTGGCGTTCCGAGGCCCAGCAGCATGGTGATGAGGCCAAGCTGCGACACGGTCGAGAAGGCCAGCAGCGCCTTCAGGTCGTCCTTGAACAGCGCGATCAGCGCGCCGAGGATCATCGTCGTCAGCCCCGTCAGTGTCACGATCCAGAACCACGCCTCGGTCCCCGCCAGCACCGGCCAGAGCCTCGCCATCAGGAAGATTCCGGCCTTCACCATGGTGGCGGAGTGCAGATAGGCCGATACCGGAGTTGGCGCGGCCATCGCATGTGGCAGCCAGAAGTGGAACGGGAACTGCGCCGACTTTGTGAAGCAACCGAGCAGGATCAGCAGCAGCGCCGGCAGGTAAAGCGGCGACGTCCTGATCATGTCGCCCGCCGCAAGGATCCCCGTCAGGCTGTAGGTGCCGGCGATCTGGCCCAGGATCAGCATCCCACCGATCAGCGCCAGACCGCCCATGCCGGTGACGGCCAGCGCCATCCGCGCGCCCTGCCGCCCCTCGGGCAGGTGCCGCCAGTAACCGATCAGCAGGAACGAAGACAGCGACGTCAGCTCCCAGAAGACCAGCAGAAGCAGGACGTTGTCCGACAGGACGATGCCCAGCATCGCGCCCTGGAACAGCATCAGATAGGTCAGGAACTGCCCCATCGGATCCTCGCCCGCCAGGTAGAAGCGCGCGTAGAGGATGATCAGCAGGCCGATCCCGAGGATCATGATCGCGAACAGCAACGCCAGCCCGTCGAGGTGGAAGGCGGCCGACAGGCCGATCTGCGGCAGCCACGCGATTTCGGCGGCGAATACCTCGCCGCGCAGGATGGCAGGCGTGCGGATCAACACAAGCACCAGCGCCAGCAGCGTGGCCGACGCCGCGGCCAGCGCGCAAGCGGTCCGGCCGGCTCGGATCATCACCCCGGGCAGAAGCGCGCCGAGGAACGGCAAGGCGGCGATCAGGGAAAGGATCGCGTCGGCGGTCTGGGGCGCGGCGGGTTCCAATGGCTGGCGTCGTCCGTCTGGTTCGGTGGCACGTCAGGTGGCGCGCGGGGTCGGTCATTGCGGCTCCGGCAGGGCCTAGCCCGCCCGCGTCCCCGACGCCACTGGAAACAACCGCTTTTCGCACCGTCGTGGCGCGGATGCCGCCCTACTCGGCCACCGCACGCGGCTTCGGCGGCACGATCTCGCCCCGCCGGTCGCCGCGGACGGCGGTGCCGACCGCGATGCACCAGAGCAGCAGCGGGATCGCGACGAAGCCGCCGACGGGGCCCCAGAGCCAAAGGAAAAAGACCAGTGACAGGAACACCAACAACGGATTCACCGAAAGATTCTTGCCGATGGCCGTCGGCGTGACGAACTGCGCCTCGATAAAATTGAGGCCGACATAAGCGGCGGCCGGAAACAGCGACTGCGTGCCGTCGAACAGCACAAGCCCGGTGACGCCCAGTGCCGCCACCATCGTCGCCGGCCCGAGATAGAGCACGAAGTTCAGCAGCGTCGCGGCGACCCCCCAGATATAAGCCGAGGGCAGGCCCAGCAGCGTCATCGCGCCGAAGACGGCAAGGCCGAGGGCGCAGTTGATGATCGTGATCGTCAGGAAATAGCGCGACACCATGCGCTCGGCCCGGCGCAAGCGCAGTGCGATCTCGTTCGGCTCGCCCTCGGGGGTCAGCGCGCGTGCCAGCCAGCGATAGACCTCGTGCCGGGTCAGCAGGAAGAAGAACAGCACGCCGACGAAGATCACCGCCTGCCCGGCGACGGCCGGGGCCAGCCACAGCGCGTCCGTCGTCGTGGGCAGCGGCACGCCGCCGGTCTCGTCCCCGGGCGGGCCGTCGGCGGCGCCAGTGATGGCGCGGTCCACCTCTGCGGTCACGTTCTGAAGGCTGTTCAAAGTGCCCTGCAGCGACCGGACGATGTCGCGCGATTCGCTCATGATCATCGGCCAGGCCTCGACGACGCTGATGACGACGGGTTGCAGAAGCGCCAGCAGCGCGCCCAACACCACCAGCGTCAGCAGCAGACTGGTCAGGGCGCCCCAGACCGGCGAAAAGCCGATCTTTTCCCACAGATCCGAGATCGGCGACAGAACGATGCCAACCACCAGCGCCAGCAAGGCGGGGGCAAAAAATTCCTGCGCGTCGCGCAGGGCAGCAACCACCAGGATCACCGCGACGACGACGATCCCGACCTGCGCGGCGCGTTGCAATCTGGACAAGGAACTCATGCGTCTACCGTTCCGTTCGCGGCGCAACCCCGCCCGCCGCGACCGGTTCCGCCGGACCGTCCATCGCGGCGGGCGAGATGGTCAGGCCACACCGTGACCGGCTCATTGTAGCCAGACCGGACGCCGCCAGCGACCGCGCCCTTTGGCCGGGCGCGCTTCGGCCCGGTATCTGCGGGTCCCCGACGCCTCACGGCGCGCTCCCGCCTCGCATCGAAAAGCCGGCCCGCCTAACCCAGCGCGTATCCCGCGCCGCGAACGGTCCGCACCGGGTCCTGGCCGCCGTGCTGGCACAGCGCCTTGCGGAGCCGTCCGATATGCACGTCGACAGTCCGCGAATCGACATAGATGTCGCGGCCCCAGACGCGGTCCAGCAATTGCTCGCGGCTCCACACCCGGCCGGGCTTCTCCATGAATGTGCCGAGCAAGCGAAACTCGGTAGGGCCGAGCTTCAGCATGACGCCGTCGCGCGTCACGCGGTGCGTCTCGGCGTCGAGGCGAATGTCCTCGAAATCGAGGACCTGCCCCACCGTCGCCGGGCGCACGCGGCGCAACTGGGTGCGGACGCGCGCCATCAGCTCGACCACGGAATAGGGTTTCACCACGTAATCGTCGGCGCCGGTGTCGAGGCCGCGCACGCGGTCGACCTCCTCACTGCGCGCGCTCAGCATGATGATCGGCATGTTGCGCGTGTCGGGCCGCGTCTTCAACTGGCGGCAGACCTCGATCCCCGACACGCCGGGCAGCATCCAGTCCAGCACGACGATGTCGGGATGATCCTCGTCCACCAGCAACAGGGCATGGTCGCCCGTCTCGGCCCGGCTCACGGCGAAGCCCTCGGCCTCGAGGTTGTAGGCCAGCACCTCGCGCTGCGCCGGCTCGTCCTCGACCAGCAGCACGCGCGGTTGCGCCGGCGACACGGCGGTCAGGCCCCGTCCGTGACGAAGGAGGTCCGGTCGCCCTTCGGACGCTCGGTATCGGGTGCGGCGCCCTGCACCAGATAGATGACCTGCTCGGCGATCGAGGTGACGTGGTCGCCCATCCGCTCGATGTTCTTGGCGATGAAATGCAGGTGCATGCAGGGCGTGATGTTGCGCGGGTCCTCCATCATGTGCGTCAGGAACTCGCGGAACAAGGCATTGTACATCTGGTCGATGTCCTGGTCGCGGTCGCGCACGTCCTGGGCCAGCGCCGCGTCGCGCTGGATATAGGCGTCCAGCGCGTCCGACAGCATCCGCTCGACCTCCCGCGCCATCCGCCGGATCGATTTGGCGGCACCGTCGATGGGCTGCATCTGCACCAGCACTGACGTCCGCTTGGCCAGGTTCTTGGCGTAGTCGCCGCATCGTTCGAGGTTGGCGCTGATCTTGATGACGGTCAGCACGGTGCGCATGTCGCTGGCGATCGGCGCGCGCAACGCGATCAGCCGCGCTGCCTCCTCGTTCACCCGGATCTCCAGCGCGTCAATCTGGTCGTCGTTCGCGCGCACCGAGGCGGCCAGTTCCTCGTCGCGTTCGGCCAGTGACTTGGCCGCGTCGAGGATCGCGGCCTCGACGAGGCCGCCCATCTTCATGATCATCGCCTGGATGGATTCGAGATCGCGATCGTAGACCGAGGTGATATGGGGTTCATTCATGGCAAGGCGATGATGATTTTGATGCGCGGGTCCTCGGGTCTCGTGAAAACCGTATCGGTTTGTCGCATTCTACCAGATTGCCTGGGCGAACGATACGGCGCTTCGCACGCACTCCGGCTAGAGACCGGATGCTCTGTTTTTGTGACGATGACGTAACTTATTAATGACAAGGCTAAATCGCCTTGAACTGGGCGCTGCCGTCAGGAGCTTTCGCCGGGCCGCTTGTGCGTCCGGCGGCGTCCGCGACCGGGCGCGGCAGGATCACGGAAAACCGGCTGCCGACGCCGAGTTCGGAGTGAATGCGCAGCAGCCCGCGATGGCGTCCGACGATGTGCTTGACGATGGCGAGGCCCAGCCCGGTGCCGCCCATTTCACGGGCGCGGTGGCCGTCGACACGGTAGAACCGTTCGGTCAGTCGGGGCAAGTGGATGGCATCGATGCCGTCGCCGCGGTCACTGACGTCGATACGCAGCGCCGGCCCCCGCAGGGTGGCGACATGCGTCTCCTCCGTCAGCGTGATCGTGACATGGCCGCCGCCGTATTTCATGCCGTTCTCGATCAGGTTGGTGAACACCTGCGCGAGCTGGTCGGCATCGGCCACCACCTCTCCCGACCCTGCGCCGCAGTCCAGCAAGATCTCGACCCCGCGTTCGGCCGCCACCGGCGCCTGCGTAGACACGACCGAGCGTAACACGTCCGCCGCGTCGACCAGCGTGCGCGGGCGCAGTCGCGCTTCGGCCTCGACGCGGCTGAGCGACAGCAGGTCGCGGATCAAACGGTTCATCCGATCCGCCTCGCGCTCCATGATGGCGAGGAACCGGTCGCGCGCGACGGCATCGTGGCGTGCGGCGCCGCGCAATGTCTCGATGAACCCCTGCAGGGCGGTCAGCGGAGAGCGCAGCTCGTGACTGACATTCGCGACGAAATCGCGGCGTATCTGCCCGGCCTGTTCGATCAGCGTGGTATCCTCGAACACCGCCAGCAGCCCCGCCGGCACCGCCGCCACCGAGACGCGCCACGTCGTGTCGTGCATCCCCTCGGTCGAAAGATAGGCGACCTCGCGCCGGGTGCCGTCGCGCGCCACCGCCTCGATCGTGTCGAGCAGTCCGGGCTGGCGCAACGCCGACACGTAGTGACGACCGACCAGCCCCGCGCCCAGCAGCGCGACGGCCGCCCGGTTCGCCAGATGGATCCGCTCCGCCGGCCCGATCAGAAAGGCCGGCATCGGCAACGCATCCAGCACCGCGTTCAAATCTTCATCGCCCATCGCCACAGTTCCGATCGTCTTGCTGCCCATACCGGCAGCTTGATGAAATCGTCATGCAAAGATGTGACAAAACGTCTGCGAACGTTTACTCGCCGTAAATGGGGAATTGTAATCACGTGCATCACTTGCGCTATCGTAGCTTGTCCACGATGAACATCCGACCCGCACCGACGTCGCAGCGCATTGCCTGCGATCCAATCCGAGGGTGAGAATCGATGAACGACACGCAATTCAAGGCGCGCCCGGCGCGCTCCGAAACCGCCACCGACGTCAGCCGCCGCAGGTCCGGTTATCCGTCGATCAAACGGGTCCTCTGCGTCGGCACCTCCGTCGACTTGCAGTCCTGCACGGCGCGCACGATGCCCGCCGCGACGGTCACGTGCGCCCCCTTCGCGAACCTCGCCGAGGCGCTCAGCGAGGACACGCCCGATATGGTCGTGTCGCATCTGGTATCCGGGGCGTTCGATTGCCACGACCTGGCCGAGCGGCTGGTGCAGCTTGAGTTCACCGGCAAGTATCGTGCGATCAGTGGCGACCTGCCGCAGCCCGACCTTGTTCGGCGCGAGATATGCACGTCCTACCCCGGTCTGAACTTCGACCTGTTGCTGCCGTGCGACACGCCGCCGATTCGCCTGTGCTAGGGCGGCAGGCCGTCAGAGGCGAGCGGCGGCGGCGACGGCGGTAGCGAACTCGCGGCGCAGCAGGTCGATGTCCTCGATCCCGACCGACACGCGGAAGGTGCCCTCGCCGAGGCCCAGCGCGGCGCGCCGCCGGGGTGCCAGCCATCGGTGCGACGAGGTGGCGGGATGGCTCAGCGTGGTTCCGATGTCGCCGAGCGTCGGCGCGAAGGCGATATCGGCCGCGGCATCGACCAGAGCGTTTGCGCGCGCCCGGCCGTCCTGCGCGCCGGTGACGATGTCGAACGTCACCATGTGGCCGCCGCGCTTGCCCAGCAGGTCCGCCGCCCGGGCGTTGTCGGGATGGTCGGCGCGCATCGGGTAGAGCACGCGCGCCACGCCCGGTAGGCATGCCAGATGGTCGGCCAGCGCCGCGGCGTTCGCCTCCGCCCGGTCGTAGCGCAGCTCGAAAGAGTGCAGCCCGCGCTCGGCCAGCCAGCAGTCGAATGGGCTGGGCGTCAGGCCCAGTGTGACGGCGGTGCCGGCAATCGCCGCGCGATGCGCCGGATCGCGCGAAGCGACATAGCCCAGCGTGACGTCGGAATGACCCGCCAGCATCTTCGTCACCGAATGGATAACCAGATCGGCGCCCAGATCGAACGGTCGCAGCGCGCGCGGCGTGGTGAAGGTGTTGTCCACCGCCAGCAGAATACTGCGCGCCGCGGTCAGCGTCGCGATACCCTGCAGGTCGGCGATGCGCAGGCCCGGGTTCGACACCGCCTCGACCAGGATCATGCGCGTTTCGGGGCGCAGCGCGGCCGCGACCGCGTCGACGTCGCAGGCGTCGGCCAGTGAGGTTGCGATGCCCCACCGCGGCAGGTCGTCTGCCAGCATCCGCAGTGAGCGCCCGTAAAGCTGGTCGGCCCCGACCACGTGATCGCCGGCGCGCAGCAGACCCAGCATCGTCGCCGTCACCGCCGCCATGCCCGACGCGACGATCAGCCCGCCTGTCGCGCCCTCCAGCCGGTCGATCTTGGCCGCCAGAACATCGGCGTTCGGATGCCCCTCGCGCGCGTAGGTGTAGCCCGGCGTGCGTCCGTCGTACTGGCTGTCGAGCGCGTCCGGGCTGGCCGAGGCATACACGACCGAGGGTTGCAGCGGCGTCACCACCGGGCGGCTTGCGCTGTGCGGCCACGGGGTGCGGCGGACGATGGACGCAGCGGACGGCCGGTCGGACGGGGCGGTGGGATCTTTCACTGGGGCACTCTCAAGATCGCAGGGTCCAGAGCGGAGTATGTCGGTAAATCAGCTAACTATCCCGTCTCGCGAATGTAGCGCGATAACGTGCCGCGTTGGCCCGGTAAGCTGCGGCGCCCGCGCGCAACGCCGCGATGGCGTCGGCGTCCAGCATCCGCGTGACCCGGCCGGGAGCACCCAGCACCAGCGAACCGGGCGGGATCGACTTGCCCTCGGTCACCAGCGCGCCGGCGCCGATCAGGCAGCCCGCCCCGATCACCGCGCCGTTCAGCACCGTGGCGCCCATGCCGATCAGGCTGCCCGCGCCGATGGCGCAGCCGTGCAGGATCGCCCGATGCCCGATGGTGCACGCAGCGCCGATGGTCAGGGGAAAGCCCGGATCGGTATGCAGCACGCACAGGTCCTGGATGTTCGACCCCTGCCCCACGGTGATCGCCTCGTTGTCGCCGCGCAGCACCGCGCCGAACCACACCGACGCCCCTGCCGCCAGCACCACGCACCCGATGACGGCGGCGTCGGGCGCGACCCATGCGTCGTCCGCGATGGTGGGACGAACGCCGTCCAGAACGTAAATCGTCATGGCCGGGCCTCGAACTCGCCGTTCAGGCGGCGCACGGTTTCCACGAGGTCGGGCTGCTGGGAGATGCGCATCCGCTCGGCACTGACGACGGTGCGCAGTGCCGCCTCGGTCCGGTCCAGATCCTCGTTTACCAGCACGTAGTCGTATTCCGGCCAGTGGCTGATCTCGTCGCGGCTGCGCAGCATGCGCGCGGCGATCACCGCCGGCGCGTCCTGGCCGCGGTGGCGCAACCGACGCTCCAGTTCGGCGATGGACGGGGGAAGGATGAAGATCGACAGCGTGTGCTTGCCCAGTTGCGAGTTGCGAATCTGCTGGCCGCCCTGCCAGTCGACGTCGAACAGCACGTCGCGCCCGGCGCCGATCGCGCGCTCGACCGGCGCCAGGGGCGAGCCGTAGAGCTGGCCGAAGACCGTCGCGTGCTCCAGCATCTGCCCTTCGGCGACCATGCGCGCGAACGTGGCGCGGTCGCAAAAATAGTAGTCCCGCCCTTCCACCTCGCCCGGACGCGGCACGCGGGTGGTGGCCGAGACAGAGAATCGCAGCGTCGGATCCCAGTGCATCAGGCGCCGCGCCAGCGTCGACTTGCCAGCCCCTGAGGGCGAACTGAGGATCACCAGCAGCCCCCGGCGCGAGATCTGGCCGGCCAAGGCCCCCGCCCCGGTTCCGCCCGCGCCATCGCCATTCGGCGACGGGGGATTCGACGAAGCGGCGGCCGGGTCGATCAACGGCGAGTTAGGCAGAACATCGGTCATGGACCGGAGTGCTAGCGCCTCGCAGTCGCGTGCGAAACCCCGCCTCCCGTGACAACGGCGCCACGCATCAAAAACACCGCGAGGCAGAGGGAACGAAAGGCGCTTAACCGACTTGCCCAATTTTAGAGGAATGTGATTCGACGTGGTGTTAACGTGAGGTTGGACGGTGCGCGTGTGCATGCGACGCCGGGATAGTGAAGGTTCGCGAAAATGGGCAACACGACAACGGCAGACGACGTCCCGGGCAGCGCGCCGTGTGATGTTACGGACAGGGCGATGGCAGTGCCCGCAACATCGCCCACAGGGGCGCCTGGCACGCCGGTGGCGCGTGTCATCCCCCTGTCGGAGCGCCGCGCGACTGCCCCTGCCCCGGATTGCTTTGCGGCGGTCGAGACGTATTGGGGGGCCCTGTGCGACGGGAGACTGATGCCGCGACGGTCCGACGTCGATCCGGCGCGCATCGCCGGTGCCCTGGATCGGACGTTCCTGCTCGACCGGCTGGCCCCCGGTGTCGTGCGATTCCGCCTGGCCGGCCGCCATCTGGCCGACCTGATGGGCATGGACGTGCGCGGTATGCCGCTGACCAGTTTCATCCTGCCGGATGCGCGCGACGCGGTCGCCGAGGCGGTAGAGGCGGTGTTCGCCGAACCCGCGCGCGTCGACCTGCGCTTGCGCACGGAGTCCAGGATGCTGCGGCGCGGCGCGTCGGGCCGCCTGCTGCTGCTGCCCCTGCGCGACCGGCGCGGCGAGGTGTCCTGCGCCATTGGCTGCCTGTCGGCGGATGCCATGCCGCACAGCCGGCCGATCCGCTTCAGCGTGACCGACGATGACCGCCGCACCCTGATCGGGTACGCCGAGCGCAGGCCCGCCATGGGCGAGGACGGCGCTGAGGTGACGCCGCCGCCGCCGATGGCCGCCGTCCGCCGCGCCGCGCTGCGCCTTGTGGTAAATAACGACTGAGTCCTGCGGCAGACCGATGCGCCGCCTCGCGGGCAACAACGGCCACAGCGACGACGACGCAGCGCCGCCGCGCCGGTCAGGCGCTGGCGGCGGCGCGGTCGGCAGCGCGACGGCCGCCCAGTTCCTCGGCGACGAGAAAGGCGAGTTCCAGCGCCTGGCTGGCGTTCAGCCGCGGGTCGCAGGCGGTGTGATAGCGGTGCGACAGATCCTCGTCCGTCACCGCACGCACGCCGCCGGTGCATTCCGTGACATCGGCACCCGTCATCTCGAAGTGCACCCCGCCCGGCACCGTGCCCTCGGCCGCGTGCACGGCAAAGAACTCCTGCACCTCTCGCAGCACGCTGGCGAAGGGCCGGGTCTTGTAGCCGGACGCGGACTTGATCGTGTTGCCGTGCATCGGATCGCAGGACCAGACGACCTCCGCGCCCTCCTCGGCCACGGCGCGGATCAGCACCGGCAGATGGTCGCCCACGCTGCCGGCGCCGAAACGGGCGATCAGCGTCAGGCGGCCCGGATCGTTGGCGGGGTTCAGCGTCGCCATCAGACGCTTCAGGTCCGACGGGGTGATCGAGGGGCCGCATTTCAGGCCGATCGGGTTCGACACGCCGCGGCAGTATTCCACATGCGCGCCGTCCGGCTGGCGCGTGCGGTCGCCGATCCAGATCAGGTGCCCCGACCCGGCGATGGTCTGGCCGGAGGTGCTGTCGACCCGGGTCAGCGCCTCCTCGTATTCCAGCAACAGCGCCTCGTGGCTGGTGTAGAAATCGACCCGCGACAGCTCGTGCGCCGTCTCGGCGGTCAGCCCGGCCGCCGCCATGAAGTCGAGCGAATCCTGGATGCGGTTGGCGATCTCGCGGTAACGTGCGGCCTCTTCCTCGTCGGTAAAGCCCAGCGTCCAGCCGTGGACGCGGGCGACGTCGGCGAAGCCGCCCGTGGAATAGGCGCGCAGCAGGTTCAGCGTGGCGGCGGCCTGGGTATAGGCCTCCAGCATCCGCTGCGGGTCGGGCACGCGGGCCTCAGCCGTGAAGTCGAAACCGTTCACGATGTCGCCGCGATAGCTGGGCAGTTCAGTGCCGCCGCGCGCCTCGGTGGGGGCGCTGCGCGGCTTGGCGAACTGACCGGCCATCCGCCCGACCTTCACCGTCGGCACCTTGGCGCCGTAGGTCAGCACCATCGCCATCTGCAACATGACCTTGAACGTGTCGCGGATGCCGTCGGCGGTGAACGCGGCGAAGCTTTCGGCGCAATCGCCACCCTGAAGCAGGAACGCCTCGCCTCGGGCGACCGCTGCCAATTCGTGGCGCAGGGTGCGCGTTTCGCCGGCAAAGACCAGCGGCGGATGGCGGCGCAGCCGTGCCTCGGCCGTCTGCAACGCCGCGGCATCGGGATAATCCGGCATCTGCACCCGCGGCAGGTTGCGCCATCCGGCCCTGTGCCACTGCGTCATCGTCATTCCTCACATCCATTGGGTTTTGTCAGGGGCGGAATGATAGGGAGGCAAGCTGTCGTCGGCAAACCCCTATTCGTCGACTGACCCCATCGGCCGCCCTGTGTCGGCCGTTCACCGCCACCACCCCTGCTCGCCCATTCCTCCCTAACGTCATGGATGCCCGTCTTGCCCGCCTTGACCGGGCGCGAATAACCCTGTCTCGGTGCCATGCGCCCCTCGGGCAGCGCCCGTCACCCGGGGAGACGTCGACATGCAGGCCAGCGATGTGACGGTCGCGGTGCGAGGGGACGGGGCCAAGCCGCGCCGCTTCGTCTTCGTGCTGCTGGATCAGTTCACCCTGCTCAGTTTCGCCTGCGCCATCGAAAACCTGCGGATCGCCAACCGACTGGCCGGGCGTCCGCTGTATACATGGATCCTGATCGGCGAGGGCGGCGCGACGATCACCTGTTCGGCCGGCACCACCTACCGGCTGGACGGCGACCTGATCGAGACGGCGCGCGACGACACCATCATGGTCTGCGGCGGCATGGACGTCGCCCGGGCGACGACGCGCCCCCTGCTGAACTGGCTGCGGCGCGAGGCGCGGCGCGGCGCGATCATCGGCGGCCTGTGCACCGCCAGCTATGCGCTGGCGCGGGCCGGGCTGCTGGACGGCCGCCGCGCCACGATCCACTGGGAGAACCAAGACAGCTTCATCGAGGAGTTCGGCGAGGTGGACCTGACGAAGTCGATCTTCGTCGTGGACGGCAACCGCTATACCACCGCGGGCGGCACCTCGTCCATCGACCTGATGCTGAAGCTGATCGCCGACGACCACGGCGAGGATCTGGCGAACGCTGTCGCCGACCAGCTGATCTATTCCTCGATCCGCACCGACCAGGACACGCAGCGGCTTTCGATCCCCACCCGCATCGGCGTGCGCCACCCGAAGCTGAGCACGGTGATCCAGATGATGGAGGCCAATATCGAAGACCCGATCAGTCCCGCGCTGCTGGCCCGGGACGTCGGCATGTCGACCCGCCAGTTGGAGCGTCTGTTCCGCCGCTACCTGAACCGCTCGCCGAAGCGCTACTACATGGATTTGCGGCTGGGCAAGGCCCGCAACCTGCTGATGCAGACCGACATGAGCGTCATCAACGTGGCGCTGGCCTGCGGCTTTGCCTCGCCCTCGCATTTCTCAAAATGCTACCGCGCGCAGTACGAAACGACGCCCTATCGCGAGCGGGGGACGCATGCGGCGCGCCTGTCGATCTGACGGTGCCACCCCGCGCGCGGTCCGCGAGCGTCGCTCGTCGGCATCCAGCGCCGCACGTCCAAGTGCCAGACCGCGCGCGGTCCGCGAGTTCACCGGAGGCCGAATGCGTGGCCGACTGCTTTATGCCAGCCCGCGCGCGGTCCGCGAGCCCGAGAACCGGCGCGACCGGGAGGCTCCGCCACCAGGCGACGCACATTTCCGCCGCATCAAGCCGGGCGCCCGCTCGGAAAACAGGGCGTCAAACCCGGTGGTTCCAGCCCAAAGCGATGCCCCTCTTCCCTTTGTCGTCGCCTCTGCCTAACGTTCGTGCAGATGTTACATGCCCTCAGGGAGACGACAGCCATGAAGAAACTGCTGCTTGCAACCGCCGCGTGCGCGCTGGCGACCGGGGCCGTTGCACAGGACGGTCCCGTGAAGATCGGCGTCATGCTGGGCTTCACCGGCCCGCTGGAAACGATCACGCCGGCGATGGCCGACGCCGCCGAACTGGCCATCGACGAGGTCAATGCCTCTGGCGCGCTGATGGACGGCATGCAGGTCGAGGCGGTGCGCGCCGACAGCACCTGCATCGACGCCGGCGCCGCGACCGCCGCCGCCGAACGTCTGGTGACGTCGGACGGCGTGACCGCGATCATGGGCGCCGACTGCTCCGGCGTGACCGGCGCGGTGCTGGCCAATGTCGCCGTGCCGAACGGCATCGTCATGATCTCGCCCTCGGCGACTTCGCCCGGTCTGTCCGAGGCCGAGGACAACGGCCTGTTCTTCCGCACCGCCCCCTCGGACGCCCGTCAGGGCCAAGTACTGAGCGATGTGCTGATGGACCGCGGCATCGAGGAGGTCGCCGTCACCTATACAAACAACGACTATGGCAAGGGCCTTGCTGACGCGTTCGAAAGCGCCTTCACCGCCGATGGCGGCAGTGTCACGATCTCGGCGGCGCATGAGGACGGCAAGGCGGACTATTCGGCCGAAGTCGGCGCGCTGGCGTCGGCCGGCGGCGATGCGCTGGTTGTCGCGGGCTATGTCGACCAGGGCGGCGCCGGCGTGATCCAGTCCGCGCTGGACACCGGCGCCTTCGACACCTTCGTGCTGCCCGACGGCATGTACGGCGACTCGCTGCTGGCAAAGATGGGCGGCGCGATGGACGGCAGCTTCGGCACCGTTCCGGGCACCGACAGCCAGGGCGCCGAGACGTTCGTCGGGCTGGCCGAGGCAGCGGGCTTCGACGGCACGTCGTCCTTCACCGCCGAAAGCTACGACGCGGCGGCGCTAATCATGCTGGCGATGCAGGCGGCGCAGTCCACCGATCCGGCCGTGTTCAAGGACTCGGTGATGGACGTGGCGAACGCGCCGGGCGAACAGATCTTTCCGGGCGAACTGGAAAAGGCGATCGGCATTCTGAAGGAAGGTGGCGACATCGACTATGAGGGCGCATCGGCGGTCGAGTTGATCGGCCCCGGCGAGAGTGCCGGCAACTTCCGTGAATACGACATCACGGGCGGCGCGGCCGAAACGGCCGGCTTCCGCTAGGCGTCGAACCGGGGGTTGCGCCGCTGACGCGGCCTCCGGGCATCCAGCGGGCCGCGCCGCAGCCCTGACAGAACGCGGCCGACGCGCGGCCCTCCCCCGACAGGACGAGTGCCCATGCCAAGCCTGCCCGCCGCGGTGCCCCCGGCGTGATCGAGGTTCACGACCTGCGCAAGCACTTCGGCGGCTTTCACGCCGTCGACGGCGCATCGCTGTCAATCGGGGCCGGCACCATCACCGGGCTGATCGGTCCAAACGGTGCCGGAAAGACCACGCTCTTCAACGTGATCGCCGGCGTTCTTCCACCTACGTCCGGCCGCGTCACGATGGAGGGTCAGGACATCACCGGCCTGCCGCCGCATGTCCTGTTCCACCGCGGCCTGCTGCGCACCTTCCAGATCGCGCACGAGTTCTCGTCCATGACGGTGCGCGAAAACCTGATGATGGT
>PPFU01003778.1_pt1 | contig 19647 bp, 13 predicted proteins | sample 1535991 | NCBI WGS metagenome assembly PPFU01 (sample SAMN04901290, study PRJNA319586) | Hypolithon metagenome, whole genome shotgun sequencing project. | isolation source: Antarctic Hypolithon | place: Antarctica: Miers Valley | collected 2014
GCGGCGTTCGCCGCGGCCCCTTTGGGGGTCTACGTTGTGAGGTCGGGGGGGCTTTAGACCGGGGGGTCAGAAGCGTTCGCCGACGTTGTAGTTGAGCGGGTCGTCGAGCAGGCCGGGGAAGTTCTGTTCTTCGAGCTCGCTCTGGATGATGATGGTGGGCTTGACCAGGATCAGCAGGGTCCGCTCGTCTTTGGAAAGGGAGCGGTTGTTGAAGAGTCGATTGAGCACCGGGATTTTGGAGAGGACGGGGACACCGGCCTCTGTTTCGGTCTCGCCGACGATTCGTTGGCCGCCGATGAGGAGCGTGCCCTTATCGGGAACGCTGACGGTGCAGCGAACAGTGGTGATCTGCAGTTCGGGGACTTCGACGAAGCCGGTGACCACCTGAACGTCGGGGTCGATGGGGAGAGTAGGGTCAACGACACCGCCAAGATTACCGTCGCCGATGGCGGTGATGTTATTGACGGGCACCTGTCGGATGGGTCGCAACACGTTGCCGAGGCTGGGGCGGAGGGTGAGGGTGACGTATCGGCGATCGGCGGAGATGACGCCTTCGACGTCGAGCACGACGCCCGAGTTGGTGACCGATACGGTGACGTCGAAGCCGCCGGTGTCGGGGACGGGCTCGAGGTCGGAGATGAACGCGACCTGACGGGCGATGAGGACGTAGGCGCGTTGCCCGTTGAAGAAGGTGACGCGTGGGGCGGTGAGGGAAATGGAGCGGCGGTTGGCCTGGGTGGCGCGGATGAGGAGGTTCACTGAGATGTCGTCGATGAAGCTGGCACCAAAGTCCAGGGCTCGGAGGCTGGGGGAGAAGCCCAGGCCGGGCACGAACGAGCCGCCGGGGAAAGCCCCGCCTTCGCCGAAGCTGTTTTCGACGGGTGAGGCGATGGTGGCGGAGTCCTGGGCGATGGTGATCGGGCCGAACTTGCCACCGGGATCCGCGATGTTGATATCAAGGTCGACGCCGATGTCTTCGAGGAAGGATTCATCAACGAGGAGGAATCGCGCTTCGACGGAGATCTGGATGGCTCGGGTTTCGCGGAGCTGCGCGAGGAGGCTAAGCACCTCGCGGTGATTGTCGGGGGTGGATTTGACGATCAGGTTGCCGTTGAGCTCCTGGAGGGTGGACTGGTTTTCGAGCCATTCGTTGGTGTCGCCGATGGTGGTGGTGACGAGGGTGCGGATCTGCTCGACGATGTCTTGGCGGGAGGGTCCGGCGGGTGCGCCGGCCGCGGTGCCGGTGTTGCCGAAGATGCCGCCGCCCCCGTTGCCCCCGCCGCCCCCGCCGCCCCCACTGTTGTTGTTGTTGTTGCCCCCGCCGCGGCTGCTTTCGGTGGAGCCGCCGGAGCCGGTGTTGCTCAGCGCCTGGTTGAGGTCGAAGGGGGGGGCGTCTTCAAAGTTGGGGACCTGGACGAGCAGGTCGCGGATGTCGTAGACGCGGGTCTCGACGGTTCGCTTGAGGTCGGCCTGGGTAGAGAGTTCGATGATGCCGTCGTTGATCGAGAAGCCGATGGGGTCGAAGCTGCCGGCCCCGGCCTGTTGAAGGACGAGGCGGAGGGCCTGCTCGGCTCGGACGTTGGAGAGGTTGAGGGAGATCGGCGTGTCCTGGGCGACGCCGACGGCGGCGAGAGCGTTCCAGTTGACGGTGATGTTGAGGGTGGTGACCTTGCGGAGGTACTCGATCACGTTGTCGAGCCGGGCGTTGTCCACATTGATCTGAATCGTGTCCTGCAGCTTCAGGCGGGCCTGACGGGTCTGCTCGGACTCCTGCTTTTCACCCTGAAGCCCAAGCAGGCGGGTGCGGGTGATTTCCGGCCAGGACTCGGGATAGGTGAGCAGCTCCTCGTAGGGGATGATGCCCTCCATGTTGTTAAGCCGCTGCTCCATCAGCTTCTCGTTGCGAAGGTCGTGCAGGCCCTGGGCGCGGCGGAGCTGCATCGCGTCGATCGTCATGTCCCGCATCGCCTGGGCGGCGAAGTTGAGCGGCTCCATGAAGAGGGCGCGGTCGATGAGTTGGAGGGCTTCCTCGTACCGCATGTCCCGCTGGAGTTGGCGGCCCTGGATCAGCAGGTCCTGAACCTGCCGCTCACGGTTTTGCATCGCGGTCTCGTTGTCGTTCGCCACCTCGCCGCCGGTGCTTTTGATTTGATTGACCAGGTCTCGTTCCCGCTGGGCGTTCTGGGCGGTGAGGGTGGCGGCTGCGAGCGAATCGGAGCGGGACATGAAGGCTTCGAAGGTGGGCGGGCCGAGCCGGTTGACTTCCCGCTGGGCGATTCCTTTGGCGTCGTCAATGGCGGCGAGGGCTTGGTCGAAGTTGCCGGCGGCGAGTTGCTGCTGGGCCCTCTCCATGGCGGCCTCGTACTGGGTGATGACCCGCTGGCGGATCACGTCGGAGATGGCGGCGGCCTGATCGACGCCGATGTTGGGGCGTTCCATCTCGGGCGTCTGGTCGGCCTCGGCCTGGGCGATCAACCGCCGCTCCGCCTCGATCTGCGGGTTCTGGGCATCAAGGGCCTGGGCCTGCTCAAGGTAACGCTTGGCGAGGTCGAGCTGACCCTGCGACCGGGCTTCCTGAGCCAGGGCGAGGCGGTCGTTGGTGACGTCCTGGGCGGCCTGGGCGAACACGTCCATCGGCGGTCCGGCCGGGGCCGAGGATTCAACATTGGTGCCGACCACGGGGGCGGAGGTGATCGGGTCGCGGACGTCCGCGGTGTCGGGAGCGGTGGTCTCACCGGGCTCGGTTGAGTCGGTGGAGGCGGTAGGGGTTGCTGAGCCCGCTTCACGAATGGCCAGCACCTGGCCAATCTGCTTGAGCTGGTCGGCTTCCCACCAGCCCAGGTCGCTGTCCATGGCCTGGATGCGGTTGTACTTGTCGCGGGCGGCGGCGAGGTCGCCCATGCGGATGTCGTTGGTGGCGGCGTCGAGCAGCGACTGAACCGCGGCGGTGGGGTCCTGCGTCGCCATCTGGTCTAAATATCGCAGCCGCACCTTGGCGGTCTCGCGACTGGAGGCATCCTCGCCGGCGGATTCGATGACCTGGGCGTAGAGGCTGCGGGCCCGGGCTTCGTCGCCGCGGGTGGCGGCGAGGTCGGCGTCGTAGAGCAACTCGCTGGGAGTCTTTTGAGCGTCCTCTGCCGGTGCGGTGGGGGTGGGGCCAGCGGCTTCGCCATTCACAGACGGGACGCCTGTGCCACCAGACTCCGCGGGCACAAGCTCCGCGGGCTCAAGGCCCTGCATCTGGGCGATGTCGGTGCGGATCTGCAGGTAGCGGGCTTGCTGTTGGGCGTCGAGCTGATCCGCGTCGACAGCATCGAGGGCGGCGACGGCGTCGGCGATTCGACCTTCCTGGAAGGCCTCCACGCCCTGCTCGAACGAGTCGGACGCATCGGTGGCCTGGGCCCGGACGGGCATGGCCCCCCCGCCGAGGCTGACGCTGAAGCAGATCAAGGCAGCGGTAGCTGAGCGACTGTAGATCAAGGTGGTTCTCCGAGAGGAAGCGGACCGGGGATGGCCGACGTGACGCGATTGGACAGAATCGAACGCGTCGGCGGGCGAGTGGCGGACGGGTGAGGGGCGGGTGGGGAAACACGCGAAATCGATCCACTCGCCACTCCCGACGCACACGATACTCTAGCACCCCCAGGCATTGCAAGTGCTACAACCGCTGCAACATCTACGTGGATGCGGGCGGCGGGGGGACGACCACTTTTTCAGGAGGTTTCAACGTGAAGGTTCTTGTCACAGGCGGCGGGGGCAGGCTTGGCTCGGGCGTGGTGCGGCACCTGACGGGGGTGGCGGATGGGTCGATGCGGGTCCGCGCCACCGATGCGCGGGTGCGGCGGGATTTGCCGGTCCCGGTGGAGCCGGGCGATTTGCGGGACCCGATGGCGGTGTATCGCCTGGTGGAGGGGTGCGACGCGGTGGTGCATCTGGGTAATTATCCGGACATGGTGCGTGGGATGCTGCCGCAGGTGCTGTTTCAGGAGAACGCGACGATGAACGCGAACGTGTTCCAGGCGGCGGTGGACCAGGGGGTGACGCGGATCGTGTTCGCCAGTTCAATTCAGGCGATGAGCGGGGATCGGCTGGGGCGACATGTGGCGGCGGGGCCGGAGCATAGGAGGAGCCACCTGCCGTACCTGCCGCTGGATGGGGAGGTGGCGGCTCGGCCGGGCAATGCGTATGGGCTGAGCAAGCAGGCGGGCGAGAGCTATCTGCAGATGCTCGAGAGGCAGGACCCGGGGCTGTCGCTGACGGCGATCCGTTTCCCGTTCCTGGCGGAGGCGGATCGGCTGCGGGCGTACCTGGAGCGGCGGTGCGGGAGTCAGGACCGTGCCGCGTCGGACGTGCTCTTTCAGGACATGCGGGTGGACGAGGGGTTCACGTACCTGTCGATGGAGGACGCGTGCGGGCTGGTGGAGGCGGTGCTGCGTCGGGCGGGCTGCGGCTATCGGACGCTGTTGCCCGCAAACCCGCAGAACACGCTGGGCTGGCCGATCCCCAAGATCATCGAGACGTTCTACGAAGGGGTGCCGCTGCGGGCGGAGGCGGGGGCGATCCCGTCGCTGGTGGATGTGAGCGGGATTGAGCGGGAGCTGGGTTGGCGGCCGACGACGCTGTTGCCCGCATCTGCATCGCGGTAGCCCCGACCCAGGAATTAGCCACAGATGCACACGGATCAAACTTGATGAAGCATGGATGATCGAAAAAATCAGATCGTCTCGGGCCTCTGAAACACCGCCAAGTCGGCATAGATGCCAACGCCCGCCAAGAATGCTCGCTCACGCGTCGCGGCTCGGACCCGGCGGGGGACCGTTGACCGCCACGGAGCCTCGATCCCCCGGCCAAATGCTGCCAGCCAGAGAAAGCAGCGGGCCAGGATGGCTCGGCTCGCTGTTCGACGAAGCTGGCGGTCAGGCGGCGTCGGCTTCGGAGTCGTTGAGCTTGAAGCTGGCGGGGGGGAAGGCAGGGGCGTCGGCTGGCTCGGTCCAGTCGTCGGCGGAGTTGAGGTCGAGGGTCATGGCGGCGGTCTTGCGGTAGCCGAGTTTGCGGATCACCTCGAGCACTTCGGTCCAGGTCGGGAAGGGGCGGGCGTTGACGCGTTTGTAGGCGTCGATGGCCTTGATGAAGAGGAACTGTTCCCCGGTCATCTCGCCCTCCTCGGCGGCTTTGCTAAAGTCGTCGCGGCGTCGGCCGACGCCGCGACGCCGTTCGAGACCCGTGCCCGAGGCTCGGGTGTCGATTACGTTGTGCCTTCGGTCCGGGCCGCGAAAATCGGCGTCAATCGGGGCGTGGGCGGGCTCGGCGGTGGGGATGGCGGTGGGGGTGGCGGTGATTGGGTTCATGTCGGCCGACTCATGCTCAGGGGGGTCGCGGGGAAAGCGGGGGGGCGGTCGGCGTGGTGGCCGACCGTCCCTCACCGCTGCTCCCCGCGGCCCCGGCATGGGTAGCCGGGTCCAAGCCGGGGGGAGCGGCTAGTCGTCGTCTTCATCGTCGTCGAAAAAATCGTCATCCTCATCGTCTTCGTCGTCGTCGAAGTCGTCATCGTCTTCGAGGTCGTCTTCCTCGTCATCGTCGAATTCATCGTCATCCTCGAAGTCGTCCTCCTCATCCACCGCCATCAGCCACGGGTTGTGCAGGCTGTAGCGGTCAGACCGGCTGAGCCAGCCGCGGGTCTCGCCCGGCTCATCGGCCTGGAGGGGCGCGGCGTGGGGGGTGTGGGAGGTGGGGGAAAGAAAGTCGATGCGGTCAAGGAGGTCGGTCATGTTCATCACCTTGGAGAAAAAGGAACGAGTGCCGGTGGGCCTCCGCGGAGGCCCGCTTCGCCGGCCAACGCTCGCGGGGCGGGTGGCCCCGGGAGCGAGCGGCGGTTACACTAACCAGCCGCGTCGGTTTGTCAATGGCGGATTTGGCATTGGTCGAACAAGTTCTGTCCATGTTACAAATGAACGGCTCGCAAAGCGTCGCCACTCCCCCCCTCCCGCGTCGAGCCCGAGCCCTTTGCCAAACCCTCCCCCCATCCCTCATCATGCGGCCGCCCCGGCCGCTTGGAATCTCGATGCCGCCGCCGCCGCCTGGCTGTTGCCGGGGCTGGGCCACGTCCTGCTGGGCGAGCGGGCGAGGGGGCTGACCATTGGCATCGCGATCGGGCTGCTGTGGGTCGCGGGGCTGCTGATCGGCGGGGTGGGCGTGATCGACGCACGGGACAATCGCATCGCCTTTGCCGGGCAGATGATCGTCGCGCCGTCCATTGCGGTGCAGTTGATCAAGGGTTACACCCTCACCCCCACCACGGCCGAGGGGCTGGAGCCGGCGACCAAGACCGGCATCGAGCCGCCGTACGTGATGAGTTTCAATCGGGTGTACGAGCATGGCTCGCTCTACACCGCGCTCGCGGGGATGCTCAACCTGTTGGCGATCATCGATGTGCTGTACCGAGACCCCGCGCGAGACCGTCGCAAGATGCACGAAGAAAACGACGTTACGTCCACCCCCACCCCAGTCACTCCCGCCACCTCGGCCACACCCGCCACCTCCAATCCCACGCCATGATGCACGCCCTCCTCGCGTGGACGCCGTTCCTCGATCCGATTCCGCTGGACCGCTACTGGCTGTGGCTGCTGCCGCCGCTGGTGGCGGTGATCGCGGTGGTGTGGAAAGCGCTCAAGGTCCGCGACATGCGACACCTGCCCCGACAGGCCACGGTGCTGTGGGCCCAGATCCTCGCCTTCATGGCCCTGGCGGCGGTGGCGCTTTGGCTTTTCACGGAGGTGGTTTAAGGCAAAATCGATGCCAGAACTCAGAAGTGCGAAGTGCAAAGTGCGCAATCAGGACTTCGAACCTCGAATTTAGACGTTGGGGGCCTCTGAAAAAGGTGGGACGGGCGGCTCGCTCGCCCCACCATAAGAGCCGAAATGTGTTCTTCAGAGGCCCCTTCTTCCGAGGCTCCATTGGTCGTCCGCCCCCCCCCGGCCGACTCGCTCGGACTCTCACACACGTCTCACAATCCCCACGTATCCTCTCGGGCTTCTTCCCCCTAACCCTCCCCCACCCCCACCCTCCACCACCCTCCGCCTCACTTCCCCGCCCCGCACGCACCTTCGAGAGTTCAGGCCATGATTCACCTGCAGCGTCAGATTGAGAAGATCAAAAAGCAATTGCTGGGGCTCGGGGCGGCGGTCGAGGAGCAGGTCCATGAAGCGATCCGGGCGATTCAGGCCCGCGATGTCGACATGGCCCGGGTGGTTCGCGAGGGGGACAAGCGGATCGACCTGCTCGAGATCGACATCGAAGAGGAGTGCCTGCACACGCTGGCGCTGCACCAGCCGGTGGCGTTTGACCTTCGGTACCTGGTCGCGGTGCTCAAGATCAACCACGACCTCGAACGCATCGGCGACCACGCGTCCAACCTCGCGGAGCAGGCGGAGTTTCTCGCGGCCGAGGCGGAGGTGGATGAGTGGCCTTATAACCTGAGCGAGATGGGGGCGCTGGTGCAGTCGATGCTCCGCAAGGCGCTCGATGCGTTGGTGAACGTCGAGACCGAGCGGGCGTGGGAGGTGCGTCGGCTGGACGACCAGGTGGATGAAATCCACCGGGGGATGTACAACCGGATCACGGTGCTGATGCGTGAGAATCCGGGCCGGATCGAGCAATACATCCACCTGCTGGTGATCTCGCGTCAGCTCGAACGGATCGCGGACCACGCGGTGAACATCGCCAAGGATGTGCTGTACATGGCCGAGGGCGAGATCATGCGTCACTCCCGCGTCCGAGGCCTCGCCTCGGCTGAGCCGGGCACGGGGCGGCTGCGGGTGGGGGCGGCGTGAGATTTCAAACTCCGAATCTCCATTTTCAGATTCCACATCTTAAATTTCAGATTTCAGATCTCAAATTTCAGACTTGAAATCCCCCCCGCGCCCCAATCGCCCCCTGCCACGCATCACCCGGCCGCTTGGGTCTCCCAGACCACCTCCCCGCCCTCGGCCGCCTCGCCGCGGGGCCCGATCAGGGTGGCGCGGAGCAGGCTGGCGTAGCTAAGGTCGGTGAGGCCGGCGGTGGAGAGGCTGCCGGTTTTGGTGGGCGTCGGCGGGGGCACGATCAGGTGCAATTCGTGTTTGGCGCGGGTCATCGCGACGTAGAGGAGGGAGAGGTTCTCCTCCCGCTGCGAACGTCGGCGGTCGTGATACATCGCCTCGAGCCGCGGGAGAAGGGCCCGCACATCGCGTCGCGCCGACCGCGAGGCCGCGGTCACCGGACCCACGACGTCGTCGCGTTCGAGCAGCACCGGCCAGTTGTCCCGCATCCGCCCGTGCAGTTCGGGCAGGACCACCGCGTCAAACTCCAGCCCTTTGGCGCGGTGAATCGTCATCACACGGACCCGGGCGGGCGACGGTTCTTCGACCGGTGTCGTTTCGACCATGCGGACAAACCGCGTCGGGCGGAGCGCCGCCTCGCCCCCCAGCCCCGTCGAGGGGGCTGGCCCGTCCGATTCCGAGCCGCTCGCCCCGCGGGCGGCCTCGAGGTCGAACCGCTCTGCCAACTCCACGAGTTGAGCGAGCCTCCCGCGGCTTGGAGCGTCGGTGTGGTCGGCGACCTCGCGGGCCCAGCGGGCGAGGGTGGCGGCGTAGCCATGGCCCATCAGCTCGCGGCGGATCGAGCGAGAAGCCGCGGCCGGTGACGGGTTGGTTGCGGTGAGGCCGACCGCTTGGCCCAAGGGTGAGTTGATGACGTGGAACGCCGAGGCCGAGTCCCCCGGGTGCTCCGCCAGCGTCAGGGCGGAGAGCACCGCGAGCACCGCCGCCCGGTCGGTGATGGGGTTGCCCGATTCGCCGCTAGCGTCCACATCGCGAGCCCGCAGCAGCCGCAGCAGCCGCTGCACCGGGGCGTTGCGACGGGTGAGCACGCCGATGGTCCAGGTGGGATGGTCCCGCGACAGGGTCTGGATCAGTTGGGCGGCGTGCAACTCCAGCTGCGTCGCGGAGGTGTCCGCTGACACTTCGAGCTCATCATCCGTGAGCGGGTCGAATTCGTCGAAGTCCCGCGAGTCAACGGGCGTCAGCTCGGCCGGTGACGTCTGGAGGGTGACCCGCCCCGTCCGCGTCGCCGCGGGGCCGGCGGGTGTGTGGTGCTCGAAGCGTGACGCCCATACCGCTTTAGCCTCTGCGTCCGCGTCGTGCGACTCCCAGACGTCGCACTGCATGAGGCGGCCGAACACCCGGTTCACCGCGGCAAGCACGGCCGGGGACGAGCGGTAGCTGGTGTTGAGATGCTCGACGGCCCCGACGGCCCCGCCATCCCCTGAAGAGCCGCCCGCTGATGTGAACTGCGATGGGTCGGCGTTCGATGCCGACATGACCTCCTCGACGACGTCGAACAGCTCCGCGCACCCACCCCGCCAGCCGTAGATCGCCTGCTTCACATCACCCACCACGAACAGCCCGCGATCCGTGATTGGCTCCGCCGCACCCTCGCCCCCCTCGCTCCCCGCCGCCCGCTCTTGCGTCGCGACGGGTTGGGCGTGCGAGACCAGTTCCTCCACCATGGGGCCCAGCACCCGCCATTGGGCGATGCTCGTGTCCTGGAACTCGTCAAGCAGCAGGTGCTGCACCCCCGCGTCGAGGCGGTAGTACAACGCCGCTTGCACCGAACCGGACAGCGTCGGCAGCACCCGCGACAGGCGATCCGCGATATCGGCGAAGCTGACCACCCGCTCCCGCCGACACACCTCCATGTGGTGCTGCTCGAAGTTGCGCAAGAGTTCGAACGTCGCGCGGTTCTTGAAGCTCAGAAGAGCCAGCTCCACCGCGGCCGCGTGGCGGATCAGCCTGCCGCCGACGTCCCGCCACGGCTCGGGGATCTGCGTGGCGTCAAACACGTCCTTCCCCTGAATCAGCGCGCCGAGCACCCCCTTGCTCAGTGCGGGCCCCCACACGCCCGACCGGATCGCTTCGATCGTGCTCTCCATCGCGTTCGCCCAAGTCTTCCGCGGTGAGCCGGTTTTGGTGGTCGGGAGGTGCTCGCGGAGTGCCTCGACCCCGTCGGCGACGGCGGCGAGTTGATCGGCCGCCAGTAGGCCGTCGCCTCGGACCCAGGACCAGAGGTGCTCATCGGCCGCTTCGCGGTAGGCCTCGAAGCACTGCTGCACGGCCGAGGCGATGGCGGCGGTGACGCTTCGGCCGACGGCGTCGTGATGGAGCCGACGCAGCAGCTCCGCCACCGTGCGGAGCGACGCCTCGTCCCCCGCCTCCGCGAGCATCGCCTCGATTGCGCGGCCCCGCAGCTCAGCGGCGGTTGCCGAGCGGTCGTCGATCACCAGCGGGTCCCGCGGCAGGCCCAGTTCGGTGCGGAACGCGGAGGCGATGCGGTGGAAGAACGCATCGATCGTGCCGATCCCCAGGCGATGCAGCGACCGCGCCAGCCGCCGCAGCATCGCGATGCACTCCCGCTGGCTGAGCGGACCCGCTGCCAGGTCGTGTTCGAGTCGGCTCCGCTGCTCGGGGTCGATGGCGGCGGCGGCCAGTCGACCCAGCACGCGGGCCTGCACCTCGCCGGCCGCCTTGCGGGTGAAGGTGGTGGCGAGGATGCGGTCGGGCTCCATCCCCGCCCGCAGCAGCCGCAGGTATCGCACCGCCAGTCGATGCGTCTTACCGGACCCGGCGGAGGCTCGGATCACCCGGTGGGGCGAGAGGAGAATGGGCGGTGACGCGTCGTCGACCGGTTCGTAGACGAGCTCGGGCATGGCGATTGAAATGTATCAGCAAGAGAAGACGCGGCGGAGCCGCGGGGCTTCATTGGACGGTGCATGTCCTGCGGGGGGATATGCTGCGATGAACCCATGGCTCACCCCCGCCCCACGCTTGCCGACCTGGTGGACCTGCGGGAAAGGATAGAGGGGGATGCGGAGGCGGACCCGCATGAGCTGGCGCGGCGGGATCGTCGCGTGGGCAGGGAGCTGGATCACCTCAAGGACCATCCCGCCACTCAACTGGCCGCCTGGCTCCACCACCTCCATGATGATGACGAGGCGGACGCATCGCAGCCCGTCGCGGCTCCGCCCCGCTCGTCATCCCTAGAACCGCGAAATCGGCACGCCCACTGGGCCACCCGCGCCCAAAACCTGGCGACGCTGCTGCTGCTGGTGCTGGGCACGCTGGTGGGCGTCTCCGCGGCGGCGGCGGTGTTCTCGTATGGCGGGGACCACCCGGTAAACGTGGTGTGGGTGCTCGCGGTCTTCGTGGGCCTACCGCTGGTGCTGCTCGCGGCTTGGGCCGTGGCTGCCCTGCCGCAGCGCTGGATCCGCTGGATGCCCGCCGCGGTGGCGGCCCAGGAGGCGGTGGTGCTGCTGAGCCCGGGGCGGCTGGCGGGGGTGGTGCAGCGGTGGCTGCCCCAGACGCAGCGGGAGCGGCTGGCGGCGGTCACCGGGTCGGCGGCGGCGCACGGCAGGCAGTACGGCCGCGTCCACCAATGGGCGGTGTTGGCCGCGTCTCAGGCCCTCGCGGGGGCCGTCATGGCGGGGGCGATCGCAACGCTGCTGGTGCTGGTGGTGTTCAGCGACCTGGCGTTCGCGTGGTCGACGACGCTGACGGTGTCGGCGGAAAGATTCCATGGGTTGACCCAGGCGGTGGCGTGGCCCTGGGCTTGGGCGCTCCCGTCGGCGGTGCCTTCGATCGAGGTGGTGCAAAAGACGCAGTACTACCGCCTCGACCCGTCGCGGGGCGGGCAGGCGTCGCTGGACGCGGCCGAGCTGGGGCAGTGGTGGACGTTCCTGCTGATGGCGATGCTGACCTACGGGCTGTTGCCGCGGCTGTTCACGTACACGATCAGCCGCGGGCGGCTTCGAAGCGAGGTCGCCCGGGCGATGGTCCGCACGCCGGGCGCGGAGCGGGTGCTGGCCCGGCTCAACGGGCCGCTGGTCGAAACCGGGGGCGAGGGCGCTTTGGGCGCGGTGGTCGACCATGAGCCCCCGCCGCCCGCCCAGCTCCTGCAGCGGGTGGGGGCCGGGCCTGTGGTGGTGGTGAACTGGTCGGGTGTGCCCGTGTCGGACGACGCGGTCAAGGAGCGGGTGCAGGAGTTCGCCAAATGCCTCGGCGTGCTCCACGCCGGCGGTGGACGGAGCCTGAGCGAGGATGAGCGGACCGTGGCGGGTGCGGCAGCGGCACTGGCGGAGGCGGGATCGGGCGAGGGGGGGCCGGGGGCGGTGCTGCTGCTGGTCAAAGCGTGGGAGCCGCCGCTGTTGGAGGCAATGGACTTTCTGAGGGAACTGCGAGAAGCGGTGGGCAACGCGGTGCCCCTCGTGGTCGCACCGCTGGCGGAGAGGGAAGAGGGGCATTCTTTCGAGCAGCAGGGTTCGCCGGGGCGGAGTGGGCTGGACCCCGCGGAATCCGCATCGCAGGGCGTGGTCCAGTGGCGGAAGCGGGCCAAGGCATCGGGCGATCCGTGGCTGAGCGTCGGGCGGGCGTGGTGACCCGGACGGGTGAGCGTCGGGATCCAAGTTACGCCAAACGATCAAACTGGAAAGTGCAGCACAACCGCTGCAAAAGAGATGCGCAAGAAGTATGCGGTGCGCGGGCGAAAAAGTCCGGCGGAAGAAGTGATGTGGTTTCGGCGAGCTTCGCAGACGTGTTCTGATCCGAGCCGCGACGCGTGAGCGATCGGGGTTTTCGCTTTGGCCTTTGCGACTCATGTCCCCGTGCCGGTGCGGAGGGTGGGGCGACACTGCATCACCAGCAAGGGGACATGAGCCTCGACTTTCCAACCTTGCACGCGAAGACGCACTGCTTACTTCGTGCGCGGCTCTTGAAGAGAGGACCGCTTACTTCGTGCGCGGCTCTTGCACATCGGGTTCAATCGCGATGCCGGCGCGGTGCAGCAGGTCGTAGAACTGGGGGCCGAACACGAAGTTGTGCTCGGGGAACTCCACGCCGCTGCGATTCTGGTCCACGTGGCTGAATATCAGCTCCACCTCCCCCATCGCCCGCCACCCCTCGTCCCGCCCCGGCCGCAACCGTTCCACCGTTCCGACGGTCGCGGCCCCCGCGGCATCGACGCGATCCAGCTCCGCGGTGTACCGCAGCGTCGTCCCGGGCGAGGGCAGCACATCTGGGTCAAAGGTCGCCTTGGCGATCTTCGCCAGGATCACCTTCTCCTTGAACCCCCCCACGTGCCCGACCAGGATCCCCGCCGTCTGGGCCATCCCCTCGATGATCAGCGTGTGCGGCAGCACCGGCAACGCGCGGCGGGTCGGGGTCGCGGGGAAGTGGTCGTGGACCACCTCCTCAGCCGCGGAAATGTTCTTGATCGCCACGCACCGCTCGCCCGGTTTGAACTCCAAAATGGCATCGATCCAGGTCCAGCGCATGGGGGGCCTAATGCTTCCACTCAGGTGCCACCGAGTTCAAACCCCTTGCAGCTTCGCCGCCACGAAGTCCACGATCGTGTCCACGGTGAACACGTTGCTGAAGTCGTCCACCTCCCGCGACGCCTCCAGATCGGTCAGGTCGGCATGAGGCATCCGCGTCCGCAGCTCCGCCATACCCACGTCGGTGAGCTTGCCATCTTGCACGAAGGCCGGGTCGCTCAGCACGCTCTCGGGGAACAGCTCCGCGGTGTCGATCTTGATCCCAAACGCCTTCTCCAGGCGGAACGAGATGTCCAGAAAGTCGATGGACTCCGCCCCCAGATCCTCCACCAGCGTTGCCTTGGGCGTCACCTCATCCTCGTCGACCCCAAGCGCATCCTCCAGCACCGCCTTCACCTTCTCGAAAATCTCATCTCGGGTCATCGACATGCTGGCGGCTCCTGGGGACAAAGGTCAAGGTGACGGGGCGGGGGGCGTAGGGGGCGGTACAAATAGCCGACTTGTGAGGTTTTGGCGAACCCGTCGGCGGAGAGTGTAGCGGGCGACCGGGGGCTCGGGTCTGTGTCGCGGTTCCCTCAGATTGTGCTGCTGGCGTATCGATCAGGAAATGCGGGGTCGTGGGTGCCACGCCTTAGGCTTTGCCCAAGGCATGCCGTCGATTTAATGTGCAACGGCACGCCTTGACCCAAGCGTCAAGGGGTGGCACCCGGGCGTTTGCGATCCAACGGCCTACCAGGGCACGTCGGCGTCAGTCGATTACGATCGCGGCGGGCATGAGCATCAGCACCGGCTCGTCCTGCAGCAGCAGCAGGCCGGTGATCTGGCGGGACATCGCCTGGTAGGACGCCGGGCCCATCAGCCGCCGGGCGGCCAGGAGCATGGCGGCGACGTCCCCGCCCTGCGACGAGGCGGCCGCGAGGCCCCTCGCCGACCCCCGCACCGAGGCGGGCGCGGACACGCCGAACATGCTCGAGAAGTAGTCCTGCAGCGACACCGGCTCTGGCAAGTCGAGCACGTCGTACTGACCCTCCCGGAGGTTCAGCTTCCCGGCCATGGCACCGATGGCGGCATCGACGCCGCCCAGCTCGTCCGCCATGCCGTTCTTGACCGCCTGCCGCCCGGTGAAGAGCCGACCTTGGGCGATCGCGTCGATGTCGGCGATGTGCTCGCCGCGGCCGATTTTGACCCGATCCGTGAACTGGTCATACACCCGCTCCATCGCCGCCCGCACCTTGACCCGCTGGTCCTGCGTGAACGGCTCGACACTGTTAAACATGTCCGCCATCGGCCCACGCGTGCGGCGGGTGATCCCGATGCCCAGCTTCTCGTAGAGATCGCCCAGCACCATCTTCCCACCCACCACGCCGATCGACCCCACGATCGACTGAGGCGAGACATACACCCGGTCCGCGGCACAGGCCATGTAGTAACCCCCGCTGGCCGCCATCGGGCCCACGACGACATACACCGGCTTGTGCTCGCCCACCGACCGCATCGACTGCCAGATCACCTCACTTGCCAGAGCGGACCCGCCGGGGCTGTCGATCCGCAGCACCACGCCCTTGATCAGCGGGTCGTTCTGAGCCTCCGACATCACGTCCACCAACGTCTGGCTCCCAATCGACGCTGACGAAAAGAGCCCATCCCCCAGGCTCGATTCGCCGCTCATGATCGGCCCCTCAGCGTACACCACCGCGATACTGTCCCGCTTGGCCCGCACCTGCGGCTCCTTCATCAGCATCGCAAACAACGCGAATGGGTTGTCCGGCGTGCCCCCCTTGCCCGCGGCCCTTCCCATCTCCTCATCATATTCAAAAACATCCCCATACTCCTCCCGCGTCACATCCAGCAGGTCCCGCGACACCAGCCGATCCACGATCTTCCGCTCCAAGAGCTGGTCATCGCCCAGCGTCCAAGAGTCGCGGATGACCGCCTCGACCTCTTCCGCCTTCATGTTCCGCTGCAACGCGATGCGGCCGATCAGTTGGGCGTACACATCGTCCAACAAAGCATCGATGTTCTGGTCCCACGCCTCGCTGGGCTCGGTGCGGGTCAAGGGCTCATCCGCCCCCTTGAACTTGCCCACCTGCAGCAGGTCCGCCTTCACGCCCACCTTCTCCATCAGCCCCGTCAGGTACATCTCCTCCACCGCCAGCCCGGAGAGCTCGACCGACCCCTTCCGCTGGAGCAGGATCAGGTCCCCCGCCGACGCGAGCAGGTAGCCCTTGAGGTCGTACGTCTCGGAGAAGCTCGCCACCGTCTTGCCCGCCGCCTTCACGCGGCCGATCGCATCCGCGAGCGTGAAAAGCTGAGCGGCGCTGAGCTCGGGGACGTCGAGCCAAATCACCAGACCGGTGTGCTCGGGGCTCTGTGCCACATAATTAAGCTGTTTTACGACGTCACGCAGCGAAGGCTCGGCCTCAGCGGGGGTGATCCACGCGTACGGGATCGGCCCCTCCCGCAGCGGGCCGCTGAGCTCGAGGTAACCCACCTTCGGCATCGCCGCGGGGTCCGCAGGGGCGAGCTCCTTCACCGGCTGAGTCGCGGGCACCTCGGGTCCGGGCGGCGTGCCCACCTCATCGGCGACCACGGCACCCGCCCCCTGATTCGCGGGCGAGGGCATGTCCTGCGCCCACACGGCGAGGCAGAGCGTGAACGTGCAGATCAGTGAAGAGACGAGCGCGAGCGGGCGGGGGATCCTTGGCATGGCGATAGGATAGCCGCACTCGATGCGATGCATCGCAGCAGTGAAAATTTCTTCAACGTCGGATTGAGAGCAGCGGCAACACTTGATCGTCCCGCTCGAGAGTGAGCCCCGCCGCGCGCGGCGGGCGTCGTGCAGGATTGGTCCGATCGCGGAGCGAGCTCCGCGGCTCAATCTGTGGCGGAGGTTTCGCTAGAACGGCACGGCGAGGTCGAAGCTGAAGAGTCGCTGTTCGTCGGTGTCTTCTTTGAGCAGGGGGAAGGCAAGGTCGAGGGCGACGGGGGCTTCGGAGAAGATCGGGAGTTGGAAGCGGACGCCGAAGCCGACGCTGACCCGCCAGTCGTCAACGCTGAACTCGGGGTTGAGGGTGCCCTGGTCGGTGAAGATGGCTCCGCGGAGGTTGTTGCCCAGGAGGGGGAACTCGTACTGGAGGCTGGTGAGCAGGAGGAACCCGCCGCCGATGGCGTCGTCGCCGAGGTCGCCCGAGTCGGCCTCAATGCCGCGGGGTCCGATGCCGCGGAAGGCGAAGCCGCGGAAGCCGCGTCCGCCCGCCTGGAACCGCTCGAAGATCGGAGCCTCGCCGGATTGGGGGATGTAGCCGGTCTCGGTGCGGAAGCTGAGCACGGAGCGTCGGCCGAGGAAGTCTTCGTCGATGGTCCAGAACTTGATGTACTCGGCGGTGAGTTTGGTGAAGTCGTAGTCGCCCCCGACGAGGCCAACCTGTTCGACGGCGAGCCTGAGTCGGCTGCCGGTGGTGGGGAGGATGTTGGAGTCGGTGGTGGAGCGGACCAGCGCGAGGCCCAGACCGGTGACGAGGTTGTCGCCTTCGACGGCGAAGACGTCCAGGGGTGCGTCGCCTTCGATGTCGCTGATGTTGACATCGTCGAGTCGTGCGCGGATCGACCCGGTCCAGACGTCGCCGAAGCGTTTGCCCAGCCCGACCGCGAGGCCGATGCGTTGCTCGTCGAATTTGCGTCGTTCGCGTGCGTAGTAGAACGCGGAGGTGTCGAGGAAGAAGTCGGATTCGAGGAAGTAGGGGTCTCGCCAGTCGACGGAGTAGTTGCTGGTTTCGACGCCTGGCTGGAGGGAGATGGCGAAGTACTGCCCGCCCCCGCGGAACGCCTTGCCGGTGAGCAGGTCGTTGAGGGAGCGTGGGGGGTCGGTGATGTCGAAGTTGCGTTGTTTGATGTCGATCGCGGCGAAGAGGCCCGAGTCGGAGTTGACGCCGACGCCGAAGCCCAGGGACCCGGTGGGCTGGGGGACGGTTTCAACGAGGACATCGCGGACGTCGTCGTCGGGGCCGCCCAGGACGGTGACGGAGGCGTCGCGGAAGAGGGCGGATTCGCGGAGGCGTCGCTCGGTGAGGTCAATGCCTTCGCGGTCGAAGGGTCGGCCGGGGGTCAGACCGCGGGTCTCGCGGAGCACGACGTGGTTTTTGGTGATGTCGTTGCCGGTGACGGTGACTTTGCCGACGGTGTAGGGCTTGCCCTCTTCGATCTGAACGACCATGTCGACGATGGGGCGTTGGGGTTGAAAGGCGCGGCGGATGTTGACGCGGGTCTCGATGTAGCCCAGTCGCCCGTAGAGGGTTTCGAGGCGATTCAGCGAGTCACGCAGCTTCTCGACGCTGTAAAAGTCGCCCCGCTTGAGGTCCATGTTGAGCAGGATTTGATCGGTGGTGAACAGGTCTGCCCCGCGGACCTCGATCTCGCCCACGCGGTACTGCGGCCCCTCGTCAATGGTAAACGTGGCGGTGGCGTCCCGCTGGTTGGGGGCCAGGTCAATGCGGCGGGCGACTTGAGCATCGAGGTAGCCCCGGTCGCGGTAGAAGTCGCGGACGGCGGCGGCGTCGAGGTCGAGCCTCTCGCGGCTGAGGTTGCCATCGTGGATGAACAGCCACTTCGTCTTGCTCTGGACCTCGTTGCGAAGCTGCTTGTCGGGGAAGCGGTCGTTGCCTTCGAATCGGACCGCCCGAAGCCGCACACGAGGCCCCTCGCGGACCACGAAGTCGAGCACGCCCTCGGCAAGGGCGGCCTGGTCCACCTGCACATCGGCGACGAAGTAACCCCGGCGGCTGTACTCGCGGAGGATCGCCTGCCTCGCCCGCTCGATCAAGAACGCATCCGCGGGATCACCCGCTCGCAGCACCACCGCCTCGAGCAGCTTGGTGTCGCTCAGGGCGCCGCGGCCGTGGGTTTGGTTGCCGGTGATGCGGACATCGCTAAGCAGCGGCTGCTCCTGCACCACATAGGTGAGCTCGACGGAGCCGTCCTGCAGGGGGGTGACCCTGGCGCGGACGCTGGCGAAGCGGCCCAGGTGGGTGATGCGAACGACATCCTGCTGCGCGACCGAGTTGGTGAACGGGTCCCCCGTCTCGAGCCGGAGCTGGTTGCGGACCAGCCCCTCGTCAACCTGATCAAGGCCTTCGACCTGCACCGCGGCGACGGGCCTGCCTTCATACGGCTCCGCCTGCGCCGTAGCCCGGGGCACGGCGATAAGGACTAGGGCCAGCGAGCAGAGCGGTCCGACCCAGCGGCACAGCCACGCCCGTCGAGCGGTGTTGCTTGTAGCGGTAGAGGCGTCGTCGGGTCGAAGGGGCACCGGGGGAATATAGAGGAACGGCGGGAAGTCCGTTTCGGGTCATACCCGATTTTCGAGCCGGGCCGTCCCCAGCCCGGACGCGGCGGAGCTGCGGTTGGTGGAGGATCCATCCTGTTTTCGAGCAGATCACTTTGTTTGCTGGCATGTTCATCTTCGTACGGTGGCACAGTCGGGGTGCCTGTGCCACCAAAGCCTCAGAGTCGGCATCAAAGAGCCTGCCTGAAAACTTTCTGAACCGCTCGATTGGTGACAAGCCGGGGCAGAGCGGCGAGCGACGGCGAATGGCGTCGCTGCGGGTTCGCCCGTGCGGGGCCGGACGCGGGACGACGCTCGAAGCCTCGCTCTGCCCCTGCTTAAAACGGAATTGGGGGGTGCGAGGTTCATTGAAGGTCGCTTGAAGAGGTTCCGACCGCGGCCTCAACCCGATGCGGGTTCGCGTCGATGCAGGGGGCATGGGCGAATCCGGGAGGCAGAGGGATTGAAGCAGCCGACATCCGCCTATGAACTGGCTGGTCTGGATCGCCCGCGGTACTCGCTGCAGCACCGGGTGGCGCTGTGGACGATCGCGCTGGTGCTCGGGCCGACGATGCTCTGTGCGCTGTGGATGAGCCAGCTCGCGCACGAGTCGATGAGCAAGTCGCATCGGCGAACCGTCACCCTGGTGGCGCAGACGCTGTCTGCGGCGCTGTCGCATCGGTTGGAGGACGCCGCCAGCCCCGATGGCGGCGAGGTGCTCGATGGGCTGGCGCTGGACCCGAGGCTGGCGTTCGTGGTGGTGATGGATCGCAATTATCGCGTGCTTCATCGCCGCACCGCCGACCCGGGGGGATGGGCGTTGTACCGCGAGATGTCGGGCGGGCGGGCGGGGATTCAGATCGCCGAGGTGGGGCGGCCGATCCAGCTCGAGCCGATCGAGGATTTGGTGGCGGTTAAGTCGGCGATCTGGGACCCGCCGCTGTGGCGGGGGGGGGGGGGGGCGGGG
>PPFU01005473.1_pt1 | contig 19627 bp, 16 predicted proteins | sample 1535991 | NCBI WGS metagenome assembly PPFU01 (sample SAMN04901290, study PRJNA319586) | Hypolithon metagenome, whole genome shotgun sequencing project. | isolation source: Antarctic Hypolithon | place: Antarctica: Miers Valley | collected 2014
ATCGATCCGATCTGCGCGCTGCAGGCGGCGATGGAAGGCTACCAGGTGCTGACGCTCGACGACGTGCTCGGGACCGCGGACATCTTCATTACCGCGACCGGCAACCGTGATATCATCACGGTCGAGCACATGTCGCGGATGAAAGACAAGGCCATCGTCGGCAACATTGGCCATTTCGACAACGAGATCGACATGGCCGGCCTGAAGAAGCGCGGCGTGAAGCGCGTGAACATCAAGCCGCAGTTCGACGAGTTCGTCTTTCCCGACGGACACAGCGTGTTGATCCTGGCGGAAGGCCGCCTGCTCAACCTCGGTTGCGCGACGGGCCACCCGAGCTTCGTGATGTCGGCCAGCTTCACCAATCAGGTGATGGCGCAGATCGAGTTGCACGAGAACAACGGCAGCTACGAGAACAAGGTCTACACGCTGCCGAAGCGTCTGGACGAGGAAGTCGCTCGGCTGCATCTCGACAAGCTCGGCGTCAAGCTGACGAAGCTGAGCCCGGACCAGGCATCGTACATCGGCGTTCCGGTAAACGGCCCCTACAAGCCGGACCACTACCGCTACTAGACTCCTGCTGCCTGACGTCAGCGCGGACACGCCGGCGTCAGGCAGCAGGATCCGGCGCGGAGTAAAGAGGGCATGACCGTTCCGGTCGTGCCCTCTTCATCGTTGGAGAAGCCGGATCTCGATGGCGCCGTTCGGCGCCCGCCGTCCGAAGCGATGCAGCGCTTCCACCTGCGGATAGTGACGGATGAACGCCACGTGCCGTGCGGAGATGCCGTGCAGCGCATCGATGCCACCCATGAAGCCTCCGTTCACGAACACAGCCACTCCGCCATCCGGTACCGGAATCAGCGGCGTCGACATCATTCCGCCGCCGCCGACCGGTGTCCGCAGGAAGCGCGGTCGGAGTTGCATCAGAGCGCTGAACACTGACGCTCCGGTCGCCTGGGTGGCGAGGTCGTTGGAGGAGAGCAGCCGAGCGGTGGTCGAGCCCGTGGAGAGGTTGATCACGGCGGCCGTCGATCCGAACGGCGCCACCGATGCGGAATGCCGCGCCGCGCCGGCACCGCAAGCGGTGAATGCTACCAGTGACAGAACGGTGAGTGTGAGTGCCTGGAAACGTGCTGGCATGAGCGTACCCCCGGGTAAGTGTCACCCGGACTATGCTCGATCCTACTCGGCATCACCACGCGAATGGGACGACACGCGGACTGGGCGCGTTCGTTCGGAGCACATACATGACGAAGCGCGACCGCCCGGTCGGCGATCGCACTTCGCGTACATCAACCAGTTCCTCGCTGTGCGTGTCGACGTGTTTCCGTCTGGTAAGACGGAGGACAGCGGATCGTCAGGCGTCGTTATCCATCGCGGTTTTCGCGGCGGTCGCGGCCTTGAGCGCCTTCGCACGATCTTCCAGATGCTTCCGCATCTCCAGGCGGGGTACGCCGTTTTCCATCCAGTCCGGCGCGGGTGCGCCGAGCAGGTGGTGGTCGAAGTACTCGCGCATGCGAATGGCGTAGTCCTTCTGGTTCGCGGGTTTGGCGAGCCCGTGATTCTCGCCCGTGTACTGCAGCAGGATCACATCCTTCCCCAACTGCCGGAGCGTGTTGTAGAAGGTGATCCCCTGGTTGAAGTCCACCGCGCCATCCTTGTCGTTGTGCAGGATGATCAGCGGCGTCTCGATCTTGTCGGCGAAGCGATTCGGCGAGTTCCGAACGTAGGCTTCAGTGTTCTCGAGGAAGTTGCCGCGGAACCGCCCCTGGCTGCTCTCGAAGATCGGCTGGTTCGCCGACCCGGTGTTCCAGTAGACGGAGCTGTACATGCTCACCATGTCGGTGAGCGGCGCCCCGGCGATCGCCGCGCGGAACATTGTCGTCTGCGTGACGAGGAATGCGGTCTGGTAGCCGCCCCAGCTATGGCCGTGCAGCCCGACCTTAGCCGAGTCGACCACGCCGGACGCGATCGCCGCCTTCACTGCCGGCAGCACGCTCCACACCGCGGACATACCGGGGTCGTTGATCTTGTACGTGATGTCGGGCATCAGCACGGCGTATCCGCCGGCTGTGTAGAGGCTCGGGTTCAGGGCGCGCGTCTCGTTCGGCACGTTGTACGAGTGCAGCCCCTGCGAGAGCTTCTCGTAGATGTAGACCACCGTGGGGTACGACTGGCCTTCCTGGTATCCGGCGGGCAGGAACAGCGCCGCCTGCAGGGAATCTCCCTTATCGCTGACGTAGCCGATCAGGCGCGCTCCGGAGCTCCAGGCCACATCGCGCTGCTGTGGGTTGGCGTCCGTAAGCTGGCGCGGTGCGGTGAAGGAAAGGTCCGTCGCATGCCAGTTGGGGAACTCGAGCGCGGTCTGCCGCGTGAACAGCACGACGTCGGCGTCCCGCGCCTTGATCGGCGTGAGGCGGGCATCCGCCGAGGTCAGCATCCGTGCGCCGGGTCGGCGGGTATCCACGCGCGCGACACCTTCCTGCTTCGTCCGCTCGCCATAGGTGGCGAAATAGATTGGCCGGTCGGTCGGAATGCCGCGCTCCTGCGGTTGCGGGAAAACCCGGCGCTGGTATCGAACGCCGCGCTCGCGGCCGTCGGCCGTCAGGTTGGTGGCGCGGCTCCCATCCGCAGCAACCATCCAGATGTCCCATGCATCGCTCAGCAGCACCGCACGGGAGTCCGCGGACCAGCCGAGCGTGGGGAGCGGCGGATTCTCGACGTTGTGATCGTCCTCCACGTTCACGAACGATACTGGCGCCTGCTGGGTGATCGGGCGCAGCGTGGCGCGCGCGAAGTCGTAGACGTGATAGTGCGCGTCCTTCCAGATGAGGAAGCGCGACCCGTCAGGCGCGATGTTCTCGCGTGCGGTCACGTGCGGCACGGCGAGCGTCCGCTCACCGGTGCGCGCGTCGATCGCGTACAGGTCGCGGGCGCGCCGGCCGCTCAGATTTCCCTCGCGCTCGTAGGCCCGCTCGTCGACGCCTACAGCCCACCGGCTCCCGGGAGCCAGCGACACGTCCCGCATGTTCTCGTCGGCGAGGCGGACGAACCGGTTCTCGGTCGGAAACCAGACGCTCAGATAGCTCGAGGAGCGGTCGCGTCCCTCCTGCACCTGCTGCATGGACTGCAGGCGCGGATCCTTGGTGTGCCAGAGCACGAGATCGGCCAACTCGTCGTCCGCCGCGCTCGGTGTGGCAGTCGGAGGATTGGCGCCGGCAGCGGCCGTGGTGGAGGGGTCGGCCGAATCCGGCGCCGGGGGCGTGGCGAGTTTCGCGCTCACGCCGAGCGTGATCGCGCGCCGATCGGTCGTCCACTGAGGGGTGCGCGCGGGGTTCACCCGCATCCCCTCGGGAACGTCGGTGCGGCCCGCGGTGGTGAACACCAGCGGCCGTCCCGCACGTGCGGCGTCGGCCACCCCGAGCACTGCCCACGCGGTGTCCTTCTGCACGCTGTCGACGACGCCGCGCAGCACGGTCAACGAGCGGCCGGTATCGGACCAGGTGAGGTTCCGATACAGGGCACGTTCGCCGTCGATGGAGCGCACGACGCCGCTGGAGATGTCACGAAGCTGCACACCGTTGCCCACCCGTTCCGCAACGTCGACTGTCCAGGCGAGGTAACGCCCGCGGTCGTCGAAGCCGAAGTCGCCGACCCCGCCGAAGGTGAGCATCTGCCCCGTGCCCAGTTCAACGAGCCGAAGGTCGGCTCCGACGACGGCGCGCGCTCCCTCGGGCTGATAGCCGCGCAGCGCGATCCAGCCGTTCTCGCCGGCGAAGGCGAACCGCTGTACGAGGTCGAAGATCTGCGCGTCGCCCGTGGCCAGCTCGACGACGGTCGCCCTCGCGCGGATGGGGCGCTTTTGCGTGCGCATCCGCTTCTGCTCGTCGAAGGTGGGATGCACGAGGAAGGCGGCCCACCGGGAGTCGTCGGAGATCGTCACCGACGCGCCCGACGCCGCCTGGCCGACGGCGAAGCGCCGTTCCGCGCCGCCCGCCGTGGGGCGGATGATGACCTCGGCGTTCCCCTCGTTGGGGGCGAGCAGATACGCGAACCAGCGGCCGTCGGCGGAGAGGGCGGTCGTGCGGATCGTCTTCCAGCTCTTGAGATCCTCCCTCGCGAGTGCCCGCGGCGCGCCGGCCGCCAGCGTTGCGGTCTCGGCGCGGGGTTCGGACGCGGTGGGCGTCGCCGTCGCCTGAGCGCCGGCTGCGGCCGTCGGACCGACGATCAGCAACGCGGAGAGGGTGGCGGCGACGACGCGCGCGCGCGAGAAATGCAGTTTCGGGGGCATGACGGTCTCCTCCGACGCGATTGGCGTCGGGTGCGTGGGGGCGATCCCTCAAGTATGTTCGCCCCGCGCAGGCTGCGGAATGCCGCAGGCGCGACTCCGTCGCCATCGTTCCCGATCCCGTCCCCCTTCTCGTCGAGTCGTCATGCAGATCCCGACCCCGACCATCTGGTTGCCCGCGCCCATCCGAGGACGTGGGTTTCTGGCGCTCGCAACTGCGCTCCTCGTGCTCACGGGCTGTGCCCGGGGCGAGGGGCCCGAGGTGCGCACTGGCGTTGCGCCGCCTCCAGTGACGCCCCCCGCGGGCGCCCGGCGCACCGCTGAGGAGTTGATGCCGCCGCCGGACCGCACGACTCAGGACGCGGCCCCTGGGGCGGCCGATTCGGTGGCTCGCGAGATCGCCGACCTCGCGATCGCGGGTGCCCAGGCGCGACCCGTCGAGGCCGTGTCGCTACTTGGCGACTCGCTGCGGCCGGCGGAGCTCTCAGCCCTCGCCCGCAGCACGCAGGAGCGGCTGCTGGCCGAAGCGCGCGCCGACTGGGAGCGCGATCAGACCGCCGCCGCGCTGATCTGGGTCGGGCGTCGTCAGGCGTACCTCGGCCGCTACGGCGACGCGATCCGGACGTTCACCGACGGTATCGCCCGCTTCCCGGACGACCCGCGATTCTATCGCCATCGCGCGCATCGCCAGCTCACAATCCGCCGGACCGCCGCCGCCGTCGCCGATTTCGAGCGCGCCGCCGACCTGATCGCCGGCCGGCCTGACGAGATCGAGCCGGACGGCATGCCGAACGCGCGTGGAATCCCGACGAGTACGCTGCAGTCGAACATCTGGTATCATCTCGGGCTCGCGCGCTATCTCCAGCGCGACTTCACCGGTGCGCTCGTCGCCTACGACAGTGCGATGCGCGTCTCGACGAATCCGGACATGCGCGTCGCGACGGCGTACTGGCGCTACCTCACCCTCCGGCGGCTCGGCCGAGCAGACGAAGCGCGTGCGGCCATTGCATTCGTCACGCCGGAGCTCGACGTGATCGAGAACGAGGCCTATTTCCGGCTGCTCCAGCTGTACAAGGGCGACCTCGCCCTGGCGCAGGTCGCGCCCAGCGGCGCTGAGGCGCTCGATGATGTGAGCACCGCGTACGGGATCGGCGTGTGGCACCTGCTCGAAGGGCGCCCTGACGAGGCGACCCGAACCTTTCAGCGGATCGTGGAGGGCGGAAACTGGGCGGCGTTCGCCTACATCGCGGCGGAGGCCGAGTTGGCGGCGCGGTGATTCCTGGCGCCTGACGACGGACCGGAGCTGCGCGCGTGTCGACAGCGATGGCGGACTCGAGCATAGCGGTCGGCTCTCGCCGCGACTGTTGACATCGCGCACCGGCTGGCATAATTACACGCCCCCGTTTTGGTGGAGTGCACGTACGACCATGGTCCCGTCGACGGGATCGCGCGGGGGCGTCGAGTCTGACAGCCTGAGCATGCGTCCAGCAGGATGCCCGCGTACGACACGCCACACGACGCCGGGTCAACGGGCGTCTACGCGTTGACGGCTGCATGAGCAGGTCCGAGTCACGCGCGTGTCGGTCGCCGCGCGAGACCGGCGTTTCTCGTCCTCCCCGCCCTCGACGAGCCGGGACGACGATGGCGGTGCTCGAGAGAGCCCGCTGCACCCCCGACACGATGCCAGCGTCGTTCAACTATCCCGGTGTGTACGTCGAGGAGATCCCGAGCGGAGTCCGCACGATCAGCGGCGTCGCCACCTCCGTCACCGCGTTCGTCGGATCGTTCGCGCGCGGGCCGCGGAACGAAGCGGTTCGCATCGTCAGCTTCGGCGACTTCGAACGCGTCTTCGGCGGCATCACCGAAGGAAGCGAGGCCGCGTACGCGGTCCAACAGTTCTTCCTCAACGGCGGCGGACACGCGCACGTGGTTCGTGTCACGACCACCGACGCAGCCAACGAGGTGGCGCAGTCCGCGTCGATCGTGCTGGAGGATGGGAACGGCGCGGAGGCGCTCACCGTCACTGCGGTGAACGAGGGGGTGTGGGGGAATGGCCTGCGCGTCGAGGTGGACTACAACACACCGACTCCCGCGAGGACGTTCAACCTCACCGTGGCCGAAGTGCGTAGCGCGAACGGCCGGGACGAGACGATCGCCGCCGAGTCGTTCCGCAACCTGACCGCCGGGCCCGACCTCGCGGCGATCATCGAGGGCGGTTCGCGGCTGATTCGCGTGACGGGTGTCACGCCGCCACTCCGCCCGGCGCCGACCGGCACGACGAGCGCGAATCTGCCGGATCTTGTCGGCATTACGGGCGCGCAGGCGATGGACGTCACCCCGCAGGGTGCGGCCGAGACGTACACCGTCACCATCGACATGACGTCCATCGGGCGTGCGTCTGCCCTCGCCTCGGCGCTGCAGACCGCCCTCCGCGCCGTGGTGCCGACCGGTGCCGACAGCTTCGATCTGCGTCGCGCGAGCGTGCAGGTCGCGGGGAGCGCGAACACCGAACAGTACCTCGTCATTCGCGGAGGCAGGGATCTCGATCTGCTCAGCTTCGCGGATCCGGACGCGGCGAACGCCCTCGCCTCCACCCTCGGCCTGGATGGTGGCGCCAACGTGCAGCGTTACGTCCTCGGCAGCGATACCGCGCGCGGTGCGCAGGCGTTGCCGGCCGGCGCGCAGGCGGAGGGGACCGACGGCGACCTGCCTGGCGCGCTGGACATCGTCGGGCGCGACGGGACACCGCGGACCGGGCTCTACGCGCTGCGGGACGTGGATCTCTTCAACATTCTCTGCATCCCGGACACTGTGCGCCTGAGCGATTCGCAGGCGTCGCAGGTGTTCGCGGCTGCCACGCGGTTGTGCGAGCAGGAGCGCGCGTTCTATCTGCTCGATGTGCCGCACGCCGCGACCAATCCGCGCGATCAGCTACCGGAAATGGAGGAGTGGATCGGCGACAACGGTGCACTCCGCCACCGCAACGTGGCGACCTACTATCCGCGTCCGCTGGTCGCCGATCCGCTGAGCGACTTCCGGCTGCGTCCCGTGGCGCCGAGCGGGACCGTGGCCGGGATCTATGCACGCACCGATGCCGAACGCGGAGTCTGGAAGGCGCCAGCCGGCACGGACGCGACACTCCGCGGTGTGCAGGCGCTGGAGTACCGGCTGACCGACATGGAGAACGGCGTGCTGAACCCGCAGGGGGTGAACTGCCTCCGCACGCTGCCGACCTTCGGGCGGGTGTTGTGGGGCGCGCGGACGCTGGCCGGCGCCGACGCGCTCGCCAGCGAGTGGAAGTACGTCCCGGTGCGACGGCTGGCGCTCTTCCTGGAGGAGAGCCTCTTCCGCGGGCTGCAGTGGGTGGTGTTCGAGCCGAACGACGAGCCGCTCTGGGGGTCGATCCGGCTGAACGTCGGCGCGTTCATGCAATCGCTCTTCCGCCAGGGTGCGTTCCAAGGTGCGTCGCCGCGTGAGGCATACTTCGTCAAGTGCGATCGCGAGACGACGACGCAGACGGACATCAATGGCGGCATCGTGAATGTCGTGGTCGGGTTCGCTCCGGTCAAACCCGCAGAGTTCGTGGTGCTGAAGATCCAGCAGATCGCCGGTCAGATCGAAACGTAAGACGGGTGCAGAGCCCGCGTCAGGCGTCAGCGAGACGTATCCGGAGACGGTATCTGATCGACGCCGTCCAGTCGGCAATCACGTCCTCCGTGAGCACCATGGCACAGTTCACCGTGAATCCGCAGCGGTTCGATCCGTACAAGAACTTCAAGTTCCGCGTCAAGTGGGACGGGCGGTATGTCGCCGGCCTCTCCAAGGTCGGAGCGCTCGAGCGCACCACGAAGCTTGTGGAGCATCGGGATGGAGGGGACCCAAGTTCGAGCCGAAAGTCGCCCGGTCGTACGGAGTACGAGGCGATCACGCTCGAGCGTGGCGTCACCCACGACACGGAGTTCGAGAAGTGGGCCAACAAGGTGTGGAACTATGGCTCCGGACTCGGTACTGAAGTCTCGCTGAAGGATTTCCGAAGGGATCTGATCATCGAGTTGTACAATGAAGCAGGACAGCTCGCCAAGGTGTATCGCTGCTGGGTCTCCGAGTATCAGGCCCTTCCCGAGCTCGACGCGAATGCGGAAGCGGTCGCGATCGAAATGTTGAAGCTCGAGAACGAGGGGTGGGAACGGGATTACGACGTCGGCGAACCATCAGAGCCGACTTTCGCGGAACCGGCCGCCTGATGCAGGCGATCAGCGCCGCGGCGGCACTGCAGATCTGGGACGCCGGCGCGGAGCGCAACTCATACGAGCGCGCGGTGGTCATGCTGAGCCATGCGTGCCCCGAGGAAACCTCCGCCGCGCTGAACGAGCTTCCACTCGGCCGCGCGCAGGCGCGGTTGCTGCAGTCGTGTGCGCGGAGCTATGGGCCGCATCGTCCCGCGGTCACTGGATTCCCGGTGTGCGACGAACGGCTCGAATTCGAGCTACCCCTCGCCGTGGTGTTGCAGACGGCGTCGAGCGAGACGGGCATCATTCGCGTGCTGCACGAGGGCGTCACGTACGGCTTTCGCCTGTCCGGATGTGGCGATCTGGTCGCGGTGCTGGATGCCGCCGGTAGAGCCGAGGCGCTGCTCCGCCGCTGCGAGGTGACGGGAACTGGCGCGCCGATGCCGCCGGAGGTCGCGCGTGAGGCGGAACGGCGTATGGCCGCGGCCGACCCGCTCGCGCTCGTCGTCACTGAGATAACCTGTCCGGACTGCAGCCACGTCTGGCAGGAGCCCCTCGACGTGGCGGATTTCTTCTTTCGTGAGATCGCGGAACGTGCCGCCGCGACACTCACGGAGGTGCATCAGCTCGCACGTGCCTACGGATGGAGCGAAGCGGCAATCCTCGCGCTGAGCGCGGCACGCCGGCGGCACTACCTGTCGCTGCTCGACCGTTGACGCAATCCCGCCATCCACCGATGCTTGGCTATCTCGACGGCCTGCTGGACCGCGTGCGGCACGCGCCCACGGGCATCCGCCCGCCGGTCGCGCAGCCGTTCGAGGCGGGACTACCGCCGACAACGGTCGCGGAGCGCGGGGCGCCGATCTCAGAGCTCCATACTGAAGGCGAGCCCGCTGCGACTCCTCGTTCGGAGCTCCGTCCCGTCGAGTCGCGTGAGACTCAACGGGCGGCAGGGATCACACACGCACGCGAGCGGCCCCGCCTGTCGGCGCCGCCGCATGGCGGCGAGCACTCTCACGATCCGACGAGCGCTGCCAGGGGCGCCGCTCACCCTGCCGGCCTCCCAGCGGCGGGGCCCGAACTCGTCGCACCCAGCCGCGTGGCCGTCGCAGGGGATGCGGTCGCTGGCTCGCAACAGAGCGAGGGATCGTCGACGCGGGTGCCCCCGCTTCGTGAGGCGCCGCGGCCCAATCCGGTTCCGGAGGTGAGCGGCCAGGAGGATGCCCGCGACCGAGCACCCGTCGCCCAGGCTGGCGCGCAACGCCTGCCCGGACGGGTGGCGGGAGTGGCGACGCCGAGCGCGCGGCGTGAGGCGCGGGGTCAGGAACCGGAACATGGTCCGGCGTCGCATGGTGTCGTTCCGACGATCGAGATTCACATCGGCCGCATCGATGTGCGTGCCGCCCCCGTGGCGCCAGCCGACCCAACCGCGGCACGCCCACGTGCGGCACCACCACTCTCGCTCGATGAGTACCTCACGCGGGGGCGAGCATGAGCAACGCGCTCGCCATTGCCGCTGTCTCCGCCGTGATGAAGGATCTGCTCGACAACGCCTTCGTCGATGCCTCGATCAACGCCGCGCTCGGCGCGAGCGTTCGGGTCACGCTGCTCGCACCGGATCTGGTCGGTGCCGATAGTGTGCCCGGCCCACAGCTCAATCTCTATCTCTACCGCGTATCACCGAACAGCGGCTGGCGCAATGCCGCACTTCCATCGCGCAGCGCCAACGGCGCACGTCTCACCGAGGCACCGCTCGCACTCGATCTGCACTACCTGCTCAGCGCGCATGGCACGCAGGACTTTGAGGCGAAGATTCTGCTCGGCTACGCGATGCAGCAGTTCCACGAGCGGCCGGTGCTCACACGCGATGCGATGCAGCGGACGCTTGCGGCGCCATCTGTGGTCGGTGAGTCCATTCTTCCGCCAGCATTCGCCGCGCTCCGTGCGGCAGATCTCGCCGATCGGGTGGAGTTAGTGAAGATCGCCCCCGAGCCGCTCGGTATCGAGGAGCTATCGAAGTTGTGGAGTGCGTTCCAGACCCTTCATCGCCCGTCGGTCGCGTATATCGCCTCGGTCGTGCTGATCGAGGCGCGGCAGCGGAAGCAGGCGGCGCTGCCCGTGCTCACGGTCGGTCTCGGTGATCGCGGCCCGACAGTGGTGACCGGGCTCGTTCCGCCCGTTCCGACGCTGCAGCGTCTCGTGCTCCCCTCGGGCAACCCGAGCGCCTATCTCGGGGACCGTGTCTGGCTCGGCGGTCACCACCTCGCCGGCGATGCCGCGACAGCGCACACGGCGGAGCTGGTACACGCGCGCCTTCCTGATCCGATTTCGATCGTGGCGGTCCCGGCGGACGTGTCCGACGATGAGATCGCGATCGACCTCGCGCTCGCGGCGGCGATCGCGCCGGCGGGCATCTACACGATCACCGTCCTGCTCACCCGTGACGGGACCGCGGGGCGCACGAACACCTTGCCGCTCGTATTGGCCCCGCGGGTGAACACCATTGCGGTGGCCACCGCAGGCCATGTAAGCACCTTCACCGTTCAGACGACGCCCGAGGTGCGGCCGGGGCAGCGTACATCGCCGATCGTCGGGAGTCGTGAGGCGCTCGCCGAGCCGCATGCCGCGAGCGGCGGGACGCTGAGCTTTCGGCTAGACGATGTGGGCGCGGGGACGAACCCCGTCCGTCTGCGCGTGGATGGCGCCGAGCGCGTGCTGGTCGACCGAGCGGCGACACCCCCGGTCTATCTTCCCTCACAGCAGGTAACGGTATGACATCGAACACCGACGCAGGACAGCATGCGCTGGTGGCGGAGATCGCACGCGTGCGGGGATACCTGACCGGGACGCGCAGCGAACCCGCGGGGGCGGGCGTGCACAACGCGCCTCGCGCGCCTGACGCGACTGCCACCCACGACGCGCCTGACGCAGCGGACCCGTCGAGTTCGGCTGCACTTGGGACACTGGTCCATACGTTCGGACTCTCCCCGTTCGAGCGAGACGTGCTGCTGCTGTGCGCCGGCGCTGAGCTGGATGCGTCCTTTGCGGCCGCCGTGCACGACGCGGGTGGGATCACCTTTGGGATGGCGCTCGCGATCCTGCCTAATGCGCACTGGAGCGCGACCACGCAGACGGCGCCACTTCGCTACTGGCGTCTCGTCAGCGTGGCGAGTGCGGCCACGTTCGCCTCGAGTCCGTTGCGGATTGACGAACGCGTGCTGCACTACCTGGCCGGAACCGATGCTGTCGACGAGCACCTCGATGGATTTATCATGCCTGCGCGGCCGGGCTCCGCGCTTGAGCCATCCCACGAACGGATCGCGAGTGAGATCGTCGCGGCATGGGAGGGGGCGGCGGGGGCGTGGCCGGTCGTTGAGCTCGTCGGAACCGACATCGCTGCACGTGGGGCGATCGCGGCCGCCGTGTGCGATGCCATCGGGCTGCGTCTCTTCGCCATGTCGGGCGACACGGTCCCCGCCGCGCCGGAGAGCTTCGAGCTGTTGCGGCGGCTCTGGCGGCGTGAGGCGCTGCTGAGCCACGCTGCCTTGCTGGTGGAGGCGGATCCAACGGACGGCGGTGAGCCCGAGCGGGCACGGCGCCTCGAGCGGTTCGTGGGCGGCGTACACGGGCCGACATTCGTCACGCGCGAGCGGCCGGGAGCCGCGCGGGAACGGGCCACATTCAGCTTCACCGTCGGGAGGGTGCCTGTCGGAGAACGTCGGGTTGCGTGGGAGGCGGCGTTCGGCGAACTGGCCCGACCGCTGAACGGGGCGTTGGATGCAGTCAGCGCCGCGTTTGCCCTGCCGCAACCCGCGATGCGGGCCGCCGCCATGCAGGTGCAGGCCAGCGTTGCTCGAGGGGAGCCGGCAGACGATGCGCTCTGGGCCGCGGCGCGGAGCCAGGCACGCCAGGGGAGCAGCGGGCTCTCCACGCGCATCGAACCGCAGGCAACGTGGAACGATCTCGTGCTCCCCGATCCGCAGCAGCGGATCCTGCTCGAGATCATCGTCCACGTGCGCCACGCGACCACGGTCTACGACCGGTGGGGGTTCGCCGCCCGTGCCACACGTGGCCTTGGCATCTCGGCGCTCTTCGCCGGTCCGAGTGGCACCGGGAAGACACTCGCCGCCGAGGTGATCGCGCACGAACTGCGTCTCGACTTGTTGCATGTGGATCTGAGTCAGGTCGTGAGCAAGTACATCGGCGAAACCGAGAAGAACCTCGGCCGCGTGTTCGATGCCGCGGAGGCGGGGGGAGCGATCCTGCTGTTCGACGAGGCGGATGCGCTGTTCGGCAAGCGCAGCGAGGTGAAGGACAGCCACGACCGCTACGCGAATCTCGAGGTGAGCTATCTCCTCCAGCGCATCGAGGCGTATCGGGGGCTCACGATCCTGACGACGAATCTGAAGAAGGCGCTCGACGATGCGTTCATCCGCCGGCTGCGCTTCGTCATCACCTTCCCCTTTCCGGATGTCGCGGGCCGCGCCGAGATCTGGCGGCGCACCATTCCGGCTGAAGCGCCAACATCGTCGCTCGACTTCGACCGTCTTGCGCAGTTGAACGCGTCAGGCGGAACAATCCGTAGCGTTGCGCTGCATGGCGCCTTCATCGCCGCGGATGCGGGCGAGCCGCTCGGCATGCCCCACCTGCTGGCCGCGGCGTACCGTGACTACGGCAAGCGAGAGCAGACACTCACCGAAGCGGAGGTGCGGGGGTGGACATGACACCGAACCTTCGCATCGATATCGATCGTATCGTTGTGCAGGGGTTCTAGCATGTGAACCGCGTGAGGCTACACACGGCCCTCACCGCAGAGCTGGTGCGGTTGGTCGGAGACGCACCAGGCACGCTGGAGACTGCACGAGAAGCTCGGACCCTTCCAGCGACCATCAGGGCGCACGCTGGTGACTCCGAAGAGAAGCTGGGGTCGGCAATCGCCCAGGCATTACATGAACGACTCGTTCGATGGAAGCCCCACTGCTACCTGACGCTCACGCGACGCCAACGATGCTATTGAGCTCGGCTAGCGGCGAGACGCTGGGCGCGTTCACCTTCGATCTTGCGCGTGAGGCAGGCCGTGCCTTCGTGCTCCTGTCGCTCGAATTCGTCGGGGCGCGGGCGCGTCAGGTGATCGTCTATGGCATCGACGGAACCGGACGCTGCATCATGCCGCTGGAGCTGACAGCAAATCCCCAGCTTACGATCGGCGATCCGGTCGGGGAGGTACGCGTCGGGCGAGTCGCGGAGGCTGCACGCTCCGACACCTCCGCAGTGCCGGGAATCGGCCCCGCCTTCGCCGCGCGGCTCACCGAGGCCGGGCTGCGCGCGACCGGGCAGATCGCCACGCTCGACCCGGCGCGATCCTCGGCGTCGGGACGGATCGTGCCGACGTGATCGTTCGTGAGGCGCGGCGGATGGTCGAGCGGCGAGACGGTTAGCCGCGACGGCGACCGCGGCGCAGCGGCCGACGCTCGGAATGGACGCGTGCGGTCGTTGCTGGCAGTGGATGCTGGCATCCCGGGCGGGCAGGCGCTAGCGTCAACCCGTTCGGACGCGCCAGCGATGTCGCACGTCCGACGTTCTATATCCTGCCTGATCCCGGAGTTCGTCATGCACGCTCGTCCCCTACTTCGATCTGCCCTGACCACCGCTCTGTGCGCCGCGACCCTCGCCTGTGGCGGTGACGGCGCGGACGTCCCGATGCGCGACAGTGCAGTCGCCGATGCCGCCAGCGATACGGTGATTGCCGCGGCCCCTGCACCGAGCAGCAGCGATTCCGTCTACTCCAGCCAGCTGCTGCCCGTCTCCATGCGGATCCCCGCTGCCTGGGCCGACCGCTGGCGGGCGCGCGAGATCGCTCCCACCGACGCCGAGGGTGGATTCCCGGGCTCGTTGCATGCGGTTCGTTTCGATTATCGCCCCAGTGGGGAGGGCGCGCAGCAGCAGCCGCTGTTCGCGCTGATCGCCTATCGGCGCGCCGAATGGACGGCGCCGGAGACGTCGGCGATCCAGGCGGAGGAGGTCGCGGCACGGGGCGACACCGTGTACGTCGCAGTCGTCGCAACGGCGAACCCGTACGCGCCGGGATCGCGAGAGGCGCAGCAGTGGTCGGCGCTTCGGCTCTCGGCGGATGACGTCCGTTCTCGGTTGGAGCTTCGCTGAGGCAGGACACCGCGGCGGCGCGTGAGCACCGCCGCGGTGCGAACTACCGGCTGCCGGAGCGCAGCCCGCGCCCCCACCCGCGCGCCACAGCCAACCGATCCTCGAGCGTGCGGATCGTGAAGGCGCGCGGGTCGAGGGCGTCGGTCACCTCCGACCACTGGAGCGGCGCCGAGATCGTCGCGCCTGGTCGCGCGCGAACGCTCCACGCCGCCGCCACCGTCTTGCCCGGCGCGTTCTGCAGCGCGTCGACGTAGATGGCGTCCGGCGCGCGGTCGCGGATCGCACGCGCCGTGGTCGCCTCGCCGAGACATGCGGCCGCCGTGGCGTCCGCCACGCGCACCGCGATCGCCCGCGCCTCGTCGGCGCTGGTGTTGGGCGGTAGCGGAGCCAGGAGATGCAGCCCGCGTGAACCCGACGTCTTGCAGAAGGAGGTCAGCCCCTCGTTCGTGAGCTGTTCGCGCACCCGGTGCGCGACCGTTACCGCCCGAGCGAACGGCGATTTGGGGCCCGGGTCCAGATCGAGCGTGATCCAGTCGGCGTCGTACGGCGCCGTGATGCGCGCGTTCCAGCAGTGGACGGAGAGTGCGCCCAGCTGGACGGTGTGCAGCAGCGTTCCAAGGTCGCCGCCGATGAAGCGTGTCTCATCGTCCGAGACGCCGGGGACCGTTTCCGCCCGCACGCCCGCCGGCGGCGAGCCGGCGTTATGCTGGTGAAATGAAGCACCAGTGATCCCTGACGGAAACCGACGCAACACGAGCGGGCGATCGGCGAGCAGCGGGAGCATCGCGCGCGCGACGGCGACGTAGTAGCGGAGCACGTCGCCCTTGGTGATCCCGTCGTCCGGGAACCAGACCTTGCCGAGGCTGGACACGCGAATCTCCGCGCCCCCCACGCGCACGGTGCCATCGCCGTCCCCGGCTTGGATCTCAGCGAGCTGCGCGGAAACGCGCGCGAGGGTGGTCGCGGTCGGTGGTCGCATGCGGCAGGTTGAAGCACGCCATATGCCGTTTCGTGTCTGTCACCCTCACCCACTGCGACGATGTCTTCCACACCCCCGGTCCCTGGTTCGATCGGCTGGATGGATCTAACGGTTGCCGATGCCCCGCGCACGCGAGACTTCTACGCGGCGGTCGCTGGGTGGACGCCGAGTGCCGTTCCGATGGGCGACTATGACGATTACACGATGCTGCGTCCTGACGGTGAGGCCGCCGGGGGGATCTGTCACGCGCGTGGAGTGAACGCCGGGCTTCCGCCGCACTGGATCATCTACATCGTCGTCGAGGATCTGGACGCGCGGCTTGCGGCCGTGGAGCCGATGGGCGGATCGATCGTGGTTCCGGCCCGCAGCATGGGTGCGAGGGGGCGCTTCGCGGTGGTGAAGGATCCCGCGGGCGCCGCGGTTGCACTCTGGTCGGCGAGTCCCGCGCCGTGAACGCGGCGAGTCCCGCGCCGTGAACGCGGCGAGTCCCGCGCCGTGAACGCGACGAGTGCCGAGTGACGCGACCCCACGAGCGCGGCGCGCTCATGACGAGTCGGATCGGCCACTCGGCACCCGATCAATCGGTGCCAGATCGACGCACGCGCCCGGTTCCTGCAGGATACTGCAGCGGGCCCGGCTATTTTCCTCTTGCCTATCCGCGTACTACATCAGATGTTAGGCTGTGTGGCGCCGCGCTCGCGGTACTGCCGGTCAGTCAGCACCACATGCCGTCGACGGATCGGAGCGCCTGCCGCATTGCGGCGACCACGTCGGCGGGGAGCGTGACTCCGCCCCGGGTGTGCAATTCCCAAACGAGTTGCAGTGCTCGCGTGGAGGCGCCGAACGCGGTCAGCAGTCCAGCGGCCGCGCCCGGCGCGTGGAGCAGGTCGCGGCCGAGCGTATCGAGTGCGTCGAACGGAGCGACGGCAGTGGTGGACGCCAGCGCATCGCAGACGGATTCATCGACGGTCACGATGGAGGACAGGCGCCAGCGCGCCACTTCTGAAGACTCGAACCCCACGGTCGGACTCCCATACGCACCGGATCTGTTACCAAACCGGCGCAGGTCGATCTTGAAGGAAGGACGTAGCTTGGCACGGGCGGCTCCACGAATCACGCGCAGCGTGGCGCAGCCCGGATTGGCGAGGGGACGTACACTCCCCTGAATGACCATCGGGTGGTCGTTCGCACCGGATCCGCGACTGCTGGAATCCCGTGTCGTCCAGGACGCAATTCCCGCGAGCCCCGCGGTATGACCCTGTTGACGCCGGTATCGGATCGCGAGAGCGAGATGCTGGCTCGGGCCGCGCTCGATCAACACTGGGCGGTAGCGGCCATCCCGCCGGAGCGCCGCGCTCTGTTGCTCGACCGGGTGGAGCAGGCCAACTCCACGGACGATGCGCCGCTCGGCGAACCGATCGCCGAGAGCCTGACGATGCTCGCCACGGCGTACGAGATCGCCTCGCTGGGGCAGCTGGAGGTCGTCATGCACGAGTCCGGCGCCGAGGCGCGCCGACTTGCCCGCAACGTGCTCGCGCTCGGCGCGGCCCGCGCGTTCCGCGTCTATCTGGCGATCGAACTGCCCGAGGGCGATCTCGAACTGAGCATCCGTGCGATCACGCGACTCGCGGCACTGGCCGTCGTCGGCCGACAGCGTGAGGGATTTGCCCTCTGGGCGGCCCGGCCGGCTGTGCTCGAGCTCCTCGAAGAGGCCGAACGCGAGTCCTCGGCGGAGTGGAACGCGACCGATCAGTCGACGCGGCTGGCGGTCTGGCTCTGCTGGCTGGCGCTGCTGCGCCGTCCCGATCGGGACCGGTTGGGCGAGCTGATCGATCGGCTCGGCATGCTGCGCGAGCGGCGTAGCGCGGTCCCCAACACGCGACTCGACCCGCGCGAGCCGGCCAGCGTACTCCGCGCCCGCTTCCAGCACTTCGTGCTGCGGCAGAGTGCCGAAGCCGCCGAGGAACTCGCCGCCGCCCTGCACCGGCGGACGGTACCGGACATCTCCGCCAAGCTCTCCCTGCACTTCGGTGCGGCACGGTCCGCTGCTACCGGTGATCATAGCCTCGACCTTCTCCTGGCGTGGTTGCACGGAGCGAGTGTTATGATCGCGGGCGGCGTGACCGACCAACTCGAATTGCCAGGGATGTAGCGCCACCACCGGCGCCCGCACGAATCCGGAACGCCACTCGGCGGCCCCGCGGCGCGCCGTCAGCTACTCCGCGCTCGGAGTTCGCCAGCGCGCCCGCGGGCAGGATCAGCCCGGCCACCGGGCTCTCGCCGCGATCGTGCGCTGCGACCGCCTCCTCCCCAATCCGATACCACCGCTCCGCGCCGTCAGCGGCCGTCAGGCAGGCATAGTACCGGTCGTCGACTCCCCAGACCGCACGCCAGGTCGCGTGCGTGGCGTCTGGAAGCAGGCACGACAGCGGAGCGGGTTCGAGCGCGCCGTCGGGCATAGCGTCGGGAGCGGAGCAGGCGATGATCTCCATCGTGGGATTCACTCGGGGAGAGAGAGGTCCGGAAGCGCCGTAGAGCGTCTCGGGAGTGCGAAACTATGACGACCCAACCGCGCCCGCAATACGCAAGAAAGGCCCTAAGTCATTGTGAATATTGTGGATAGATGTGCGTATCTTGTGGATAAGCAGGGTAAGTCATGGCCACCGCGCGCCGCCGGGTGTGGATAACTCGGACCGTCTTTGATCCTCATCGTGCGACCGATCGACCCGTTCTGCCGCCGCCGCGGGTCGGTTGGGATCCGCGGCGCGAGAAGGATCTGCGTCGACCGAGTGCGCGGCGGCATCCAGGCAACGCACCGTGGTGCAAATCGCCGCCGGGAGACAGGAGGCAGTGACGGTCAACGGCTCGGGATTTCGCTCGAGTCGTTCACGTCACGTTGGTGGAGGAATATCCGTGCAGAAGTCCGCCTTGTTTGCCGCGGCTGGAGTCGCGGCAGCGCTCATGATCGGCAGCGATGCCATGGCGCAGCAGCCCGACACGCTCCGTCCGGTACCGCCGGCTCCCGCCATGCCGAGCCCCGATGCTCAGCCGACGACCGCACCGACGGTCGTCGATGCGCTTCGCGGGTCGGTGAATTTCAGTGTGCTTCTCTCGCTCATCGATGCCGCCGGACTCGAGGAGACGCTGACCGGCGAGGGGCCTTACACGATCTTCGCAACCACCGACGAGGCGTTCCAACGGATCCCGGCGCCCGTACGTGAGTCGCTCATGCGCGATTCCGCCCGGCTGCGACAGCTGTTGTTGAATCACGCGGTATCGGGCAGCCTGAGCGCGGCCGACGTGCAGCAGGCGTCGACCGCGACCACCCTCAGTGGCGGCACGGTCGCCATTCCGGCCACGGACGGTGAGGTTCGGATCGACAACGCCGTGGTCACGCGCGTGGACGTGATGGCCGAGAATGGCGTCGTGCACGCCGTGAGTTCGGTGCTCCTGTCGGGTAGCGATGCGACCCCGACGACACAGCAGTCGATGCCGACGACCATGCCAACCACCCCGTCCGACACCACGACGATTCCGCCGGTTCGCTAAGGCGCAGGATGGGACGAGGGAGCGTCCGCCAGTCGGCAGACGCTCCCTCTGCGCATGCACGGAGGCCGCCTGACGGACCTCCGGCTCACCCGTCCGGAGTACGGAGCTGGGTCAGCTCGCCAGAACGGCGGCGGCCAGCGCCCGGCCGCTCAGCCATGCGCCCTCGACGCGCGGCCCTCCGCACCAGTCTCCGGCCGCCCCGACCTGCAGCTCGGCGTCCCAGAGGCATCGCTCGGGTAGCGGTTCGGCCGGGAGCGCGAAGCGCCAGCGGTGCGCCGCAAGATAGGTCGGCGGCGGGAGCGGCTCGCCCGTGGCGGCGGCCAGCGCCGCGAGGAGCGCCGGCGCGACGGCGGCGGGCGGCGCATCGAGATGATCCGCCGACCAGGAGGGCTGCGCATGCAGCACCCAGCTGTCCGCCTCGCC
>PPFU01000768.1_pt1 | contig 19625 bp, 24 predicted proteins | sample 1535991 | NCBI WGS metagenome assembly PPFU01 (sample SAMN04901290, study PRJNA319586) | Hypolithon metagenome, whole genome shotgun sequencing project. | isolation source: Antarctic Hypolithon | place: Antarctica: Miers Valley | collected 2014
TGGAAAAGAAGCTGCGGACGGCGTCGTTCGACTTCAACGACTTCCTGGCGCAGTTCAAATTCATGAAGAAGCTCGGGCCGCTGGAAAATATCCTTGGCATGATCCCGGGGCTGAGTAGCGTGAAAGGGCTTTCGGTTGACGAAAAGCAAATGAAGCGGGTGGAGGCGATCGTGCTTTCCATGACCTTGGAGGAGCGGCGGCGGCCCGAGATATTGAATGCTCGACGCCGCCAGCGCATCGCCCGCGGCAGTGGCCAGACCGTCACCGATGTGAACGATCTTTTGCAGCGGTTCAATCAAATGAAGAAGCTGATGAAGAGCGCGGGAAAAATGAAGAAAATGATGAAGGCTCCACCCCGCGGGGCCGGTTTACCAGGAATGCCGAGAGGCTTTTAACAATTATGGCAGTCGCAATTCGCTTACGCAGAGAGGGCGCGCTCAACAGCCCATTTTACCGTTTGGTCGTCGCCGACCAGCGCAGTCCGCGCGACGGGAAATTCATCGAGCAGGTCGGGACTTACGACCCGAAGAAGCCCGACGTGAACTACGCGGTCGATCTCGATCGCATCGAGTATTGGCTCGGGTGCGGTGCGCGGCCTTCGGACACGGTGCGGAGCATCGTGAAAAAGGCGCGCAAAACGCAGGTCGAGGCCGCGGCTTAAACTGCGGAGCACCGGGGGCCATGCAGCAGTTCCTCGAGTATGTGCTGCGGCAGCTCATCGATTACCCCGATGAGATGGTGCTGACTGCCGTGGAGACGCCGAAGAAGGTGCAGTTCAATCTGCGCCTGCGCCAGAGCGACGTTGGCAAAGTGATCGGCAAGCACGGGCAGACGATCGCGGCGCTGCGGAATCTGCTCGGGGCGGCGGCGGCGCGGCACGGGCAGGTGGCGATGCTGGAGATCGTGGAGCCGCGGTAGGGATTGGGGAGCGCACCCGGCTCGGGTGCCGCGGTCGACGGTTCGCTGACCGCTCTTGAACAAACTTTCTCAACGCTTGGTCCTCTCTCTGAACGCAGCGTCTGAGGTAAGTCAGACAAGGAATTTTCGGCGAGCCGCCGAAAACTGCACCCGAGCCGGGTGCGCTCCCCAACCTCTATGCGACTCCCCTTCTCCCTGAACTGGCTCCGCTGGCGTGAGTTCGCGCTGCTCTTCGCCGTTGCGGTCGCCGTGAGCGGCGTCTGGGCTTTCATCGCCATCGCGGACGAGGTGCTCGAGGGGGACACGCAGCATTTCGATGAAATGGTCGTACGGTCGCTGCGCCGCACGGATGACCCGGCGATCCCCATCGGGCCGGAGTGGCTGGCGGAGGTGGGGCGCGATGTCACGGCGCTCGGAGGGATCGCCGTGCTGGTGCTCGTGACGCTCTTTGTCGGCGGCTACCTCGCGCTCCAGCGCCATTTCGCCGCGATGTGGCTGGTGCTGGCGGCGAGCATGGGCGGGCTGGTCATCAGCGTGCTGCTCAAGCAGCTATTCTCGCGCGACCGGCCGGACATCGTCCCGCACCTTTCCTACGTGATGACTTCGAGCTTCCCAAGCGGGCACTCGATGATGGCCTCAACGGTGTACATGACCCTCGGCGCGCTGCTCGCCCGCACGGCGGCGACGCGCGGAACGAAGCTCTATTTTCTCCAAATCGCCCTGCTGCTGACGGTGCTCGTTGGGGTGAGCCGGGTCTATCTCGGAGTGCATTATCCGACGGATGTGTTGGCGGGGTGGGCGGCGGGGGCAGCGTGGGCGATGCTCTGCTGGCTGGTGGCGGCGTATCTGCAGCGGCGGGGGAAAGTCGAGCGAGCAGAGCCGTAGCGGTTCCGGGGAGCGCACCCGGCTCGGGTGCCGCGGCGGGCGGCTCGCCCGGCGCTCGTGGACAAACTTTCCCAACGCTTGGTGCTCTCCCCGAAATCGGAGCCGGAGGAAAGTCAGACAAGGAGTTTTCGGCGAGCCGCCGAAAACGGCACCCGAGCCGGGTGCGCTCCCCGGAGCTACCACCGATTCAGCGCCGCCCGCGCGTTGCTCGCGGCCTCGATGGCTTCTTCCACGGTGCCGGCGAGGGCGGTGAGGTGGCCCATCTTGCGGCCGGGGCGCGGATCGGATTTTCCGTAGAGGTGCAGCTTCACTCCGGGGAAGGCGGCGGCGGCGGGCCAGGCGGGTTCGCCGCCGGACCAAACGTCGCCGAGCAGGTTTGCCATCGCGCAGGGGCGCAGGAGATCGGTCGAGCCGAGGGGGAGGCCGCAGACGGCGCGCACCTGCTGCTCAAACTGGCTGGTGACGCACGCGTCGAGGCTGAAGTGCCCGGAGTTGTGCGGGCGCGGGGCGAGTTCGTTGATGACCAGCGCGCCGTCGGCGAGGAGGAACATCTCGACGGCGAGCACTCCCACCAAATCGAGCGACTCAGCGACGCGGATGGCGAGATCGCGCGCGGCGTCCGCCACGGACTCGGGCACGCGGGCGGGGACGACGGTGAGGTCGAGGATATGATTGCGGTGCAAGTTTTCGCAGAGGGGGAAGCAGGCGGTCGCGCCATCGAGTCCGCGGGCGATGATGAGGGAGACTTCGCGTTCGAAGGGAATGAAGCCCTCGACCACGGCGACATCGGCTCCGACGGCATCCCATGCGCGAGAGACGAGCCCTGGCTCCGTTATTTTGCATTGGCCTTTGCCGTCGTAACCGAAGGACGCGCTCTTGAGCACGGCGGGCGTGCCGATTTTCTCGAGAGCGGTGCGCAGCGCGGTTTCGCTCTCGACGCGGGCGAACGGAGCGATGGGAAGACCTTCGCCGCGCAGGAATTCCTTTTCCCGCAGCCGATGCTGGGCGGTGTGCAGAACGCGACCGGCGGGGCGCACGACGCAATGGGCCGCGCACCAGGCGATGGCCTCGGCGGGGATGTTTTCAAACTCGAAGGTAAGGACATCGATGCCGCGGGCGAAATCTTCAACGGCCTCGCGGTCGGTGTATCCGGCGACGATCTCGAGGTCGGCGAGCTGGCCGGCGGGGCTCCGCTTTTCTGGGGAGAAAATGTGGACACGATAGCCGAGCTGGCGCGCGGCGACGGTGAACATGCGGCCTAGCTGGCCGCCGCCCATGACGCCGATGGTCGCTCCAGGGAGGAAGACGCGCGCGCCGCTCATGCCAGCTCGGAGGCGAGCGCGGCGGCGGTCTGGCGTTCGCGGAAATCGGCGAGGGCGGCGCGCACGGTGTCGTCGTGCAGGGCGAGGATCGCGGCGGCGAGGAGCGCAGCGTTTTTCGCGCCGGCAGGGCCGATGGCCATGGTGCCGACGGGGATGCCGCCGGGCATTTGCACGATGGAAAGGAGCGAGTCCATGCCCCTCAGCGCATGGCTTTCCACCGGCACGCCGAGGATGGGGAGCCAGGTGTGCGCGGCGAGCATGCCGGGCAAATGGGCCGCACCGCCCGCGCCGGCGATGATGACTGCGAGTCCGCGACCGGCGGCATTTTTCGCGAAATCGGCGAGCAGGTCGGGAGTGCGATGCGCGGAGACGACGCCGCGCTCGTGGCGGATGCCGAGGACATCGAGCATCTCGGCGGCGTGGCGCATGGTCTCCCAATCGGAGGTGCTGCCCATGACGATGGCGATGCGCGGGGAATCCATGAGGGCGGCGATGCAATCCGCGCGGCGGCTTTCATGTAAAGGCGGAAAGAGCGCAACGAGGCGGGAGAAGAAAAAGTTCGCGCGGTGACTCTATCTTTCTTGCGGAGAGGGGCGGGGTGTATTTCTGTGTCGGGGAATCCCTGATAAGAAATCCCGATCATGTCTCAAGCACGCGTCAAATGGTTCAATGAAAAGAAGGGGTTCGGGTTCCTGCTCGATCCCGAAGTCGAGGGGGACATTTTCTTCCATTTTTCCGAAATTCAGATCGATGGATACAAGACGCTGGAGGAGGATACGGCGGTGGAATACGAACTCTATCGCGATGACAAAGGGGCCAAGGCGCGCAAGGTCGTGCCGGTCGCCGAGAGGCGCGCGGATGGGTGAGCGGGGCACGAATATCGTGCTGATCGGCTTCATGGGGACGGGGAAATCGTCGGTCGGCCGGCGGGTCGCGGCGCGGCGGGGGCATCGATTTGTGGATGTGGATCGGATGGTGGTGGACAAGGAGGGGGCGCAGATCACGGAGATTTTCGAGGCGCGCGGGGAGGGGTATTTTCGCGAGGTGGAGTCGGCGATGCTGCGGTCGCTCGCGGGGGCGGAGGGGCTGGTGATCGCGACGGGCGGGGGAATCGTGACGCGGCCGGAAAACGTGGAGGTCGCACGCGGGCTCGGCTTTATCGTGTGGCTCACGGCGAGCGAGGCGGTGATCGCGGAGCGGGTCGCGCGCACGGACAAGCGGCCGCTGCTGAGGACGGAGAACCCGCGGGAAACGATCTCGCGGATGCTGGCGGAGCGGAGGCCGCTGTATGAGGCGGCGGCGGATTTCACGATCGACACGTCGGAGATGCCGCACAGCGAGGTGTGCGCGCGGATCGTCGAGGCGGCGGAATCGTGAGCGCGTGCCATAGTGCGGCGTGAAGCAGGAGATCGTCGAACGCGCGCGGGAGCTGGGATTCGACTTGTGCCGGGTGGCGTCGGCGGGGGCGGCGCTGCACGCGGAGGAATTCCGCGCGTGGCTGGGCGAGGGCTGCGCGGGCGACATGGCATGGCTGGAGCGGAACGCGGATCGCCGCACTGATCCGCAGCGCGTGCTGCCGGGAGCGCGCTCCGTCGTCGTGCTGGGGCTGAACTACTGGCAGGGCGCGGAGGCGGCGCTGCCGGGAATCGCGCGGTATGCGTGGGGGGACGACTATCACGAGGTGATCGAACGCAAGCTCGCGGAGCTCGATGTTTTCCTGAAAGAACGCGGCGGCGTGCAGAAGTGCTATGTCGATACCGGGCCGGTGCTGGAGCGGGACTTTGCGGCGGCGGCCGGCGCGGGCTGGCATGGGAAAAGCACGATGCTCATCCATCCCGAGCTGGGGACGTGGTTTTTCCTCGCGGAAATCCTGACGACGCTGGAGCTGGCGCCGGATGAGCCGATGCCCGACCGGTGCGGGAGTTGCATGCGGTGCATCACGGCGTGTCCGACGGGGGCGATCACGGCGCCGCACCGGGTCGATGCGCGGCTGTGCGTGTCTTACCTGACCATCGAGAACAAGGGCGCGATCCCGCTGGAGCTGCGGCCGCAAATCGGCGGGCGCATTTACGGCTGCGACGACTGCCTGAGCGCGTGTCCGTGGAATCGCTTTGCGCAGGCGGGGCGCGAGGCGGCGTTCGCGGCGCGGCCGGCGGTGGCGGCGATGGAACTGCGGGATTACCTCGCGCTCGATGACGAGGGGTTTCGGATCCTTTTTAGAAAATCGCCGATCAAGCGAATCAAGCGGCGCGGCTTTTTGCGGAACGTCTGCGTGGCGTTGGGAAATGTCGGCACGCGGGATGATCTGCCGACGCTAGAGCGGGCGGCGGAGGAGGCCGAACCCCTCATCGCTGAACACGCGCAGTGGGCGATCGCACGAATAAAGGAGCGGACATAAAGGCGGCCCGGGCGGCCATGGCGCTATCGCCGCACATCTTCCACGTAGCGGGCGATGCGGAAACTCACGGGCGGGCCCACCAGCCCGAGAGCCTCATCATAGTGGAAGCCGGCCTCGCCGCCGCCCATCATCTCGAACGATTGGCCGACGACCGAGCCATACCAATCAACGACGCCCATGAGCCGGATCTGGTACCCGGGACCGTAAAAAGCACAAAAAATCCGCGAGCCGCCATGCGCACGCAGCATCCGACGATCGCTGTTCTCTTTCTCGCCGTAGATTTGCAATTGCGCCGCGCGCCGGCTGCTCCCGGCGTCGGCGTTGATGGACTTGTCGTTGAAGTCGATGTTCCCGCGCACGTAAATCTGCGCCGTGACTTTGGGCGGGACGACCAACGGCGCGCGCAGGTCGATGTTTCCATCCACCATGACCACGATCCTCCCCGCGCCCGTGGCCGGCGCGGCGATGCGCATCGACGATAGGTCACCGGCGACATGGTAGTAGGTCGGCTCCGACCCTGTGCCGGCCACGAAAGGCAGTCCGAGTATCGGCGGCGGCAAGACTGTCGTAGGAGAGGGGCGTCGCACCGGGTTCATCTCGCGGATGAAATCGTCGCGCACTCGCGCCAGATCGATGCCCCGCGGCCCGGCGACGTTTTCCCTGAGGTCAGTGGCGGGGTCGTCGCCGCCGTTCGTCGCGACGATGCCGCGTACCTCCGCGCCGTTGGCGGAAACGAGCGCGCCGTAGGGCGAGTCCGCAGGCCGGGCGCGATTGCACGCGACATTTCCATTCGCCTGGATCTTCCCGGCCTCCGCCGCCGGATAAAGGCCGTCGGTGGACTTTTCCGGGTCGGAGGAATCGTAGCTGTCCACACCCCACGGCGCGGCCGTGCCCAGGCTCACCGAATCGCTCATCCAGATGCCGAGTTCAAAAGGCAGGATCGGCTCGACCAGCACCTCGATCACCCGTGAAGCACTCGGCGCGGGGATCGAAGTCTTCCGACCGACATCCTCCTCGGCGAGTTGCGGACGCATCTCCCGCAGGCTGAGGCGGCGCAGCTTCGAGTCGCGCGGGCTGGGAGCGCGATAGGCGGCCGCGGGCATCCCGCACGTCGCCATCGCGCGAATGCGGAACCAGCGCCGATTTGGTGCGCCCGGCCGCGCGAGCGCCCATAACCGCACGTCCACTTCGGTCGGAGTGCCGCTCCCGGCGGAGATGCTCAGGTTATCGAGGAAAATCGGGCCGGCGTCTCCGCTCCCACCTCCCGTCGTGCCGAGGCCCAGCCCCACCAGTGAGAGCACTTGATTTAACTGATTCAGTGTTCCGGCGAGCACCGGCCCGATCACGCCGTCACGCTCCTCGTTCCAGCCCTCCCAGTCGCCTGTCGCACCTCCGGCCACATTCCGCACGAGATCACCCATCGCGGCATCGATGCCCGATTCCGCCGCGAGCCGTGCTTCCTCCCAGACGGCTGTCTGGTGAGCTTCCTGGAACCGCGGCGTCACCCGCAGCAGCGTCCCCGCAGCGATCAACGAGATCGCTCCCAGCATCATGACCGTGACGAAGAGCGTACTTCCCCGCGCGGCAGATTTCGATAGGCGGCCCTTCACCATACGCCGCTCCCACTTTGGTTCCTCAGCATGACCTGGTCGAACGACGAAATCACCGAACTCCCTTTTCGATTTCTGGGGCGAAACCAGCACTCGAGCGCTGCCATTTTCCCATCTGCGGAGATCGTCGCTCGGAACTCCAGGTTCTCCGCATCCCGGACGATGATGTCTGTGGTGCCCGCTTCCTCGCGCACGAAGCAGACGCTTTTCTCGGCTCCGACGAAAATTTTGCGAAAGCCGACGTTGACCGTGGGGGCGGCCTTTCCGTCACGGCCGTAGTCCGCCCCATCGTCCAACATCACCACAGGCAGAGCTTCGTCGAATCCGGCACTTCCCGGCGTGTTCACTTTGTAGTAGCCGGGAATGACCGCCTCCAGCGTCGTCGTGCCCGACAGCAGGATCGAGCCACTCGCCGCCTGGCGCGCCGCTCCCGGTCCGTTGCGGACGCCGAGGAAAATCGAGCGCCGCAGATCGCGCGCGATGTAGTCGATCATCCGTCGCTGTTCGGCTTGGCGGGTGGCGTATTCCTCACTCGCCCTCATCGATTTTTGCAGCCCGAGCGCTCCGGCGATCAACGTCCCCAAGATGACCACGCTCGAGCCCAGCGCGATGAGCATTTCGACGAGTGTAAAGCCCGCCTGGTGGGCGACAGGCCGTCTCATCGAGCGATTCCCGATGCCGTGCCTGGCCGCCCGATCGCACTGCCAAAGACACCACTGCGCGTGAGCCCGGCACGCGAAATTACCGCCCGCATCGAGCGGCGTTGCACGCCGGCTCTGCCGCGCCAGACGACCACGCTCTCGACCAGCAACGTCGGCTCCGCCCCGAAATCCCCGCCGGACTCCACGTAAACCCTGCCTTCCTCGCGGCGCAAACGGATGGCCGCCGCGCGCACTCCGGTGGCCGTATTCAGGGCGGAGACCGTCAGATACTCGATCAGCCGCGGATCACCCACCTCGGCCTCGCTCGCCGTGGGCATTCGCATCACTTTCTCGAGCGCCGTCACGCTCGACATTTCCGGCCACAGTCGCCCCCGGAGCTCCTCTATCCGCTGCTGCCCCACCTGGCTCGCCGCCGCCATTTGGCGTGTGGCGCGCAGCGTCTGGATGCTCTGCGCACTCATGCTCAGGACGCTCCCCATTCCCACCGCGACCAGAGCCGCGGAGACCATCACCTCCAGGAGCGTGAAGGCATGGCTTTGGCGCTGTTGCCGAAATCGCATGCGGATTGGAAAGCAGGATGCGTTCCGAAAAGTGTGAGCTCGTCTCCCCATGCGGCTGGATTCACACGCCGGGCATGGGCACGGTGGGGCAGCATGGAGTTCATCGTCGAAAAATCGCACGTCGGCGTCCGGCTGGATCATTTCCTCGCGGCGCGCGCTGGGGAGTTGTCGCGCTCGCGCATTCAGGCGCTCACGCGGGATGGCCACGTGACGGTCGATGGCGCGCCTGCCCGCCCGAGCCAGAAACTCCGCGGCGGCGAGACGATCCGCTTGGAGGAGCCGCCGCCCACACCGACCGAGACCCTCCCGGAGGCGATCCCGCTCGCGATTTTATACGAAGACGACGACCTGCTCGTGATCGACAAAGCCGCCGGCATGGTCGTGCATCCGGCGGCGGGGAACCTCGAACACACGCTGGTGAATGCGCTCCTGCACCATTGCGGAACACTGCCGGTCATCGGCGGTGAGCAGCGGCCGGGCATCGTGCACCGGCTCGACAAGGATACGAGCGGCTGCCTCGTCGTCGCGCGAAACGACGCGGCCCACCAGCATCTCAGCGCGCAATTCGCCGGGCGCAGCGTGACGAAAATCTACCTCGCCGTGGTCGCGGGAAAACTCGCGAGCCCGAGTGGAACGATCGACGCGCCCATCGGCCGGCACCGCGTTCATCGGAAAAAGATGACCGTCCGCGAGGATGGCCGCGCATCGCGCACGGACTACCGCGTGCTGCGCGAGGTGCCGGGCGCGACCCTCGTCGAATGCACCCTGCACAGCGGACGCACGCACCAGATCCGCGTCCACATGAAACACCTCGGCCACCCACTGCTCGGCGACGTGATCTACGGGCGCGAGGCGAGCGCGCCTCGACTCATGCTCCACGCGTGGCGGCTCGGCTTCGAGCATCCGCGCACGGGGCGGCGGATGGACTTCGAGGCTCCAGTGCCGGGCGAGTTTCCCGCGTTCTGACAGCAGGGCCGCCTGCGCCAAACAAAAGCGGCGACCCCCGCCCCGAGGGCGAAAGCCGCCGCTTCGTGTGTCGCTGCATCCGAGACCATCCCCGCGCTCGGATCCTCCAGCGAGATCCGATTCGATTGGAAAGGGTGCCCGCTCATGCTTATACCATCCGGCTGTGGCTCTGAGCGACTTCCCCAAAACCCTGAGAGAGAACTACGAAATCCACGAGTGGCGTCATGCCTCTGCGGTTTTAAGGACAGATTTCCGCAGCGAGTGGGACGACATCGTCGAGGTTCTCGGGAGCTTCCGGCTCGCGAAAAGTCACATCGCCGTCGGAGGCGGGGGCAAAAGCAAAGTCTCAGGATCGATTGACGGCGCATTCACCAAACGGGGATGGGTGGAAAAGAAGTTCGACACCCAGATCCGGGTCGATGACACCGTCATCGACAGTCCCACACACAAGGTCGATTGCTTCAAGAATGGCATCGGTGTGGAAATCGAGTGGAACAACAAGACCGAGTTTTACGACCGGGATCTCAATAACTTCCGGCTTCTTTTCGAGCTGCGGGCGCTGAATGTCGGCGTGATCATCACGCGATGCGATGACCTCCAAGGCATTTTCGATCAGCTTGGCCGAGGGGCTAGTTACGGCAAGTCCACCACCATTCTCAGCAAGCTCCTCAAGAAGCTGGAAGGCGGCGGCGGAGGGGGCTGCCCCGTGCTGGTATTCGGCATTACGAAGGCACTTTATGACGAAAATAGTTAGCCCCACACTGCCCGCACCCGCCGACGACCTTCTCGACAGAGTCGAGGGCCGCTATTCCACGATCCTCGCCGACCCTCCGTGGCAGTTCCAAAACCGAACTGGAAAAGTCGCTCCGGAACATCGCCGCCTGCTTCGGTATCCGACGATGGAGCTGCAAGAGATCATGGATTTGCCTACCGGCCGCCTCGCTGCCGCCCGCTCGCACCTCTACCTCTGGGTGCCCAACGCGCTCCTGATGGAAGGGCTCAAAGTAATGAAGGCGTGGGGCTTCACCTACAAATCAAACGTCGTCTGGTTCAAGGTCAGGAAGGACGGCGGCCCGGATGGCCGCGGCGTAGGCTTCTATTTCCGAAACGTGACTGAGCTTGTCCTTTTCGGAGTCCGCGGGAGCATGCGCACGCTCACCCCCGGCCGGACGCAGGTGAACATGCTGGCCACCCGCAAGCGTGAGCATTCGCGAAAGCCCGACGAGATCTACGACATTATCGAGGCCTGCTCGCCCGGGCCTTATCTTGAATTGTTTGCCCGCTTTGACCGGCCCGGCTGGGCGCAGTGGGGCAACGAGGATGTCGAGCGCAACTCCGCTGAGAATGTCGCGCACCGCCGCGGCCACGGCGACGGCCAGATGCGCTTGCTTGAGTCGCCGCGAGCCTATCGCGGCTAGCAGACTTTGCGGGCGATCTGCGCCTCGCTCTCATGCCCCTTCGGGCTCTTGAAGAGGAGATTGTAATCCCGCTTCGAGTTAAACGGCGGATCGAGATAGACCAAGTCCACCGACTCATCCCCGATGCTCTCGCGCAGCACCGCCAAGTTATCGCCGTAGTAAAGGTGGTTCATGGGGAAGAAACAAAATCCGCTCGGCGCGCTAAATTGGCAAGGTCAGCTCGAATGCAGATAGTTGCTGCGATGTAGGAATAACGTTCCGGCCCGAGAACAGGGATTGGGCCGGGTTGAAACTTCTTTTCGAAGGCTAACAAGACCGAACATAAAAACCTGCCATAACGGAGGCGTCGCACACGTCGCGCCACTACAGGCTCTGAGAATTTTGGAGTCTGCCGATGAGCAAAATGATTTCTTACTTCACGGATGATTTCGAGATCGTGAAACATATCTGAAGGGATCAGCTTTGAACTCATTGCAAGCTTCACGCGCGGCCCAAAGTTCTTCGGTAATTGGGAAAGTGTTCTGCCAGTTCTCTTCTTCAGCAGTTTCACCAAGTTTTCGAAAATCAATTCAAAGAGAGAGGATCACTGTCTCGCGTTGGGATGTTGAAACCAGCGCCGTTCCGATCTCCAATGCCTTACGAGAAGGACGCTGCCTTTTCATTCTGCTTCAGCCTGTTGACCAATCTTCCGCGCTTGTTCGTCGCGCGCCTTCTTGCGTCGCTGCTGCTGAATTATCAGGCCCTTGATCAACAGCGAATCCTCGGTGGGTTCATTGTGTCGATAGAAACGACAGTGAAAATACCAATAACCCGGAAGCAATTGAACTGGTATCTTTTGCTGGAACTTTTCGATTTCCTCCATTTCCTTTTCCGTGAGCTTGCACTCATCGCCACGACCTGTATGAAACGAGTAATCTACAAACGCTGCCTCCGTGATAGGACCCCAAAAGATGTACTTTTGGACGGCACAATGTTCGTTCTTTTTAATTCGGCATCGGCGGTCTTCGGTCATCGATTTATCTTAGTAGGTTGGCGTCGTGTACGCGTCGGTGTAGGTATCATGGTGTTCGGTCCCATCGGCGCTGTCCTCGGCTAATAGCATCCCCGAGCTCTTGAATAAAGTGCCACTTGCGAACAATCGGCGGCGTCCGCAGTCTCTGCGGAAGAATGCTGTTGTGGCGAACGAAATACATGAATGTCTCAGCAAAATCCTCACGCGGCGATGTCGCTGCATAAGTTGTAAGATGAAAAGATGCATCAAACTCCCACTCGATAGTTGCGTTATGAGGTGCCCCAAAAGCACCAGAAAAGCGGGAGCTCCGAAATAGTCCCCGATGCGTGTCGGCCACGGCATGAGCATACTCGTGCCGGAGAGTGTCGCGCAACGACGCATAAGGATGGCCGAACACGGCGGTAAGCTGGCTGAGCGAAATGGCGGGAATATGGATGTCCCCGGTAGTGCCGTAGTAATGCCAGCCGTAGGCCTTGCCAAAGTTAACTAGGTAAACATCCACAGCCTGAATGTGCTCGTCGTAAAATCCGAGCGTCTTCAATTCGGTCTGAACTTGGAACAATGCTTTGTTGAGGCGTTTAAGCGTGACGAAGTCCATAATGGGGAATGAGGCCGAACGAGTACAAGATCAGCTACAGGCGGAGCGCGGCACGGCGGCTGCCGGTGGGTCTTCGGGTCTGCAAGCAACCGCCGGGACTCAAGGAGCCTGTTAGGTGTATCGCATGGTTCAAGGGTTGCATTTGCGGGCAATCCGCAATGCAACCTTCGAGGTGGAGGGCAGGTCTCATTGGTGTTTTGGCTTGTGCGTGCGAAGAAAGTTTTCTGCTATTCCGTCCTCGACAATATCAAATACCTTCGCCTTCGCCGAGTCACGTGTCGGGTAACGCTCCTTCCCGCGATGTCCCGCTAAGTCGATATAGTAGCCGTTGGGTGATCCGCGCACGGCGAACTCCATGCGCTTCTGCCGAATGAGTATCCCGTTGGGAGTTTCCTGCCAACGTGTGGATCGAAGGAAGTTCTTCCGGCGATCGATCTTTCGTCTGATGTTGAGGGCAATGTCGGAACCTGTAAGCCGGTCGCAGCAGTCCGTGCCGACCGCGAGAGGGTCCCACTTTGGATGGTCGATGTAAAAGACGTATCTAATCTCCGTGCCGCAGCTCTCACACTCGCCCGATAACTCCTCAAGATCTTCGTCGTAAAGGAGCGTCCAACGGGAGCTAGGCCGAATAATGCCGTGCTCTTCGGCGTGGTGCCCCGGACACAAAGTCTCGCAAACAGAATGAGGATACTCCCAAGGCAATCGACTGGGAAAATACTGCGTGTGATGCACATGCAAGGGCACGCCGTCCTTCTCGCCCCGGCCGCAACGGCGGCATCCTCCCCCATCAAGTTCAATGACTTCGGCGCGATACTCAATCCATTCGGGTCGTTGGTAGAGACGGCTCATGAGACATAACTAGTGATTATGCAGGTCTGTTTAACATGCCATTTAGGTGGATAGACCGTGGTTTCTGCGGAGTTCGGGTGGGTTTCTGGTGTCGTGATAGCATGGCGGCCGGGACGGGCGAAGCGGATTTTACAGAGGGGATCGGTGCTTCTGCGGGGATTTTTGTGGTTTATCACGCTGATCGGGGTGGCGGCGGGTTGTAGGCTTTGCCATCGCCGCCGTCGGGGGTGTCGAGGGGGAGGACACCGAATGCGCGGGCGAGGCCGGCCCGGATGAGCGCTTCGGCGAGGTCGCGACGGTCGGCACCGATGACGATGGCGTAGGATCGGTTCTTCTTGCTGATGCCGCGGGCGCTGACTTTCTGGGTGTGGACGGTGAACCACAACGGCCGGAAACGGAACACTTAGTGGCAGGGCATGAAGGCAATTCTGTCTCTGGACTTCAAGCAGGACGGGCAGACGCAGCGCCGGGCCTGGGTGCACTCCAGCTTTCAAAAAACATGAAAAATCCCCGATGAACCAAGGGCAGTTCGGTTGTGAACCCTCAGTCCTACTCGCCTGCGCTTACATGGATACGCGGCGCGGTCGAGCGGGTATGACAGACTTTTCACCGCGAACGCGGCCGCGCAAGGCGAAAATGAAGAAAAGAGGCGACGAGTGATGCGCGAACCCCACTCTCTACGTCCGAAACGCTTCGCCTTGCCAAGATTTCGCACCGCCAACGCCGCGGCGCAAGGCGGACTCGCGAAAATCACGAGACTGGAAAAAGGACGTATCGTCGTTCGCTGACCAGCGGGTTCGGCGGGTTCCAGGCCGACTTGATTTGCTCGCAGGCGCTTTGCGGCAGCAAAGAGAGGCGGTGCGGGTTTCGCAGGCACCGCACGTTGACACCTCTCGCGCTGCTCCTACAGTCCGCCACACACCATGAGATTTCCTCTCGCCCTCACCGCCAAGATCGCCGCCTACATCATCAAGCAGAAGCTCCGGGGCACGAAGAAGTTCGCGACCGTGCTTCAGCTCGAGCCGCTGCACACCTGCAACCTCACTTGCACCGGCTGCGGCCGCATCCGCGAGTATTCGACCTCGATCAAGGACTTGATGAGCCTTGAGGATTGCCTCGGCGCGGCGGAGGAATGCGACGCGCCGATGATCTCCATCTGCGGCGGCGAGCCGCTCATCTACCCGCACATCGAGGACCTGGTGGCCGGCCTGCTCGAGCAGCGGCGGATCGTCTATATCTGCACGAACGCGATGTTCATGCGGAAAAAGATGCGCGACTACCTGACGGTCGAGTTTTCCAAAAATCCGCAGGCTACGCTCACGAAGCTGCAAATCCTGCAATCCGAAGAATTGCTCACGCCCGCGCAAGCCGCCGCAATCCAAATTCCAAAATCGAAAGTCGAAAATCGAGTCATCTCCCCCAGCTCGTGGATGTATTGGAACGTCCACCTCGACGGGCTGGAGCGGACGCACGATCTCATCGTCGAGCGCGAGGGCGTGTTCAAGGAGTGCATCCTGGCGATTCGCATGGCGAAAATCCTCGGCTACCAGGTCGCGACCAACACCACGATCTACAAGGAAACCGACATGGAGGAGATCGAGCAGATGTTCAGTTTTCTCTCCAGCCTCGGCGTCGATGGGCACACCATCTCGCCCGGCTACGAATACGACGCGGCGAAGAAGGACATGATCAAGCGGCTGAGCCTCCGGCCGGAGGACTTCTTCCTGACGCGGAAAATGACGGTCGAGAAGTTCGCCAAAGCGCGCGAGTGGGGCGAGAAATACACGCTCTTCGGGACGCCGATCTATTTGGACTTCCTCGCGGGTGAGCGCGACCTGACCTGCTCGGCCTGGGCGATCCCAACGCGAAACGTCCGGGGCTGGAAAGGCCCGTGCTACCTCATGACGGATGGGCACTACGAAAGCTACGCCGAGCTGTTGGAGACCGTGGAGTGGGACAACTACGGCGTGGTCGGCGGGGTCGCGAAAGACGCGCGCTGCGAGAACTGCATGGTGCATTGCGGCTACGAGCCGAGCGCGATGCTCGGTCGCGACGCGCAGCCGGGCGACACTTGGAAAAACATCAAATTCAACTTCGCCCCGCGCCCGGCTCCGGTGGCCGAAGGCCGGGATGTCCTCGCGCACAACGGCGTGAGCGTCGGCCGCGGTCATCTCACGGGACCAAAAGAAGAAGCACCCGCCGAGGCGCTCGTCGCTTGAAGCCGGCGAGACTCGACGTCGAGCAGGCCACGCGGCTCGACCCGGTCGCGCAGGCCGTACAACTCGCGCAGCAAAATCTCCTGCGCCTCCAGCACGCCGACGGTCACTGGGCGGGCGAGCTGCATGTCGATGCGACGCTTTGCTCGGACTACGTGCTCTACATGCACTGGGACGGCACGGTCGATCCGGTGCTCCAGGAAAAATGCGTGGCGCACATCCGCCGCCGCCAGCTTCCGGATGGCGGCTGGAACATTTACGAAGGCGGCCCCTGCGAGATCAATGCGTCGGTGAAGGCGTACTTCGCGCTCAAGCTGGCCGGGCACGCACCGGACGCGCCGTGGATGCGCGAGGCGCGCGCGACCATCCTGCGGCTCGGCGGCATCCCGCGGATGAACACCTACGCGAAACTCTATCTGGCGTTGCTGGGTCAGTTCCCGTGGCAGTTTCTGCCGAACATCCCGGTCGAGCTGGTGCTGCTGCCGCGATGGTTCTTTTTCAATATCTACGCGATGTCCTCGTGGAGCCGGGCCATGCTGGTGCCGCTCGCAATCATCAATTGTTTCAAGCCGACGCGGCAGCTCCCGGCGGAAAAGCAACTGCACGAACTCTATCCCGTGGGAGCCGAGCACGAGGATCTCTCGCTGCCGCGCGGACGGCGCATCTTCTCGTGGCGAAACGTTTTCCTCTGCGCCAACGAGGTTTTCCATTGGCTCGACCGCTCGCCTTGGAAGCCATTCCGGCAGCTCGCGCTGGGCGAGGCAAAGGCGTGGATGACCGAGCGGATGGGCGCGGGGAGCGACGGGCTGGCCGCGGTCTTCCCGGCGATGCTGAACTCGATCATCGCGCTCCAGGCTTTTGGCGCGGATGACGAGGAGCCGCTACTGAAAAAGGCGCGCGCGGACTTCGAGGGACTGTTTGTCGATGATCCAGGCGACTTCCGCATCCAGCCTTGTCTCTCGCCGGTGTGGGACACGGCGATCAATCTCATCGCGCTGGCGGAGTCTGGTCTGCCGCCGGAAGATGCAGCCATCGCGCGCGCGGCGGAGTGGCTGCGCGGGCGTGAGGTGCGGCGCGTGGGCGACTGGAAACATAACAACTCGTGGCCGGAAGCGAGCGGCTGGGCGTTTGAATACAACAACGATTTCTATCCGGATACGGACGACACGGCGATGGTGCTCATGGCGCTCCGGCTCGCCGCCGACACCGGCGAGGAAGTCCATCGGCAGCAATTCGACCGGGCGCTTGGCTGGCTCTTGAGCTTCCAGGATCGCGACGGCGGCTGGGGCGCGTTCGACCGCGGCATCACCGCGCGCTGGCTGGAAGACGTGCCTTTTGCCGACCACAACGCGATCCTCGATCCGACGTGCAGCGACCTCACCGGGCGCACGCTGGAGCTGCTCGGCTACATCGGCTACCCGCGCCGGAGTGGCGTGGTGCGCCGGGCGGTGGCGTATTTGCAGCGGACGCAGGAGGAGGACGGCTCGTGGTATGGCCGCTGGGGCGTGAACTATATCTACGGCGTGTGGCAGGTGCTGCGCGGGCTGCGCGCGATCGGCGAGGACATGCGGCAGCCGTGGATCCTCCGCGCGCGCGACTGGCTGGCGAGCTGCCAGAACGAAGACGGCGGCTGGGGCGAGACGTGCGCTTCGTATGACGACCCGACTTTCAAAGGAAAGGGCGTGAGCACGGCCTCGCAGACGGCGTGGGCGCTGATGGGGCTCTGCGCGGCGGGCGGCGATCTGGAGTCGCGTGCGATTCGGCGGGGCATTGATTTCCTCGTGCGCACGCAAAACGCCGATGGCTCGTGGACGGAGCCGGAGACGACGGGAACAGGCTTCCCGATGGTTTTCTATCTGCGCTACGACATGTATCGGAACAACTTCCCGCTGCTCGCGCTGGCGACGTGGCGGAACTATCGCGGGGACCGCGGCCACGCCGAGTCGCGCTACCGCTGCGAATGAGGCTGAAGGTCGTCCGAGTGGACTTTTCCCCGGTCGAGCCGGAGGATGCGGCATGAGATTTCCCGTGATCACAGGGATCATTCGCCGCCGGCTTTTGGTGAACTTCCGCGTCGATCCTCCGGTGCTGCAAGCGATGCTGCCTGGGTGTTTCCGCCCGCTGCTGCACGAAGGCGCGGGCATCGCGGGCATCTGCCTCATCCGGCTCGAAAACATCCGCCCTCGAGGCTTCCCGGCGGCACTCGGTCTTGACAGCGAAAACGCCGCTCACCGGATCGCCGTCGAATGGGATGAGGGCGGCGAGCGCCGCGAGGGTGTCTATATCCCGCGGCGCGATACGAACTCGCGGCTGGCGGCGCTGATGGGCGGGCGGCTGTTTCCGGGGGAGCAGCATCGGGCGGCATTCGAGGTCGCTGATGAATCGGGGCGCGTGGCGGTGCGGGTGAAATCCGCCGATGGCGAAGTCTCGCTCGAGGTCGCGGGGCGGGAGACAAACGCGCTGCCACCAGGCTCGGGATTCGCCTCGCTCGCGGAGGTGTCGTCGTTTTTCGAGAAAGGCGCGCTCGGCTACTCCGCCACGCGCGCCGGGACGCGGCTCGACGGGATGTGCCTGCGCACGGCGCACTGGGCGGTTCGGGCGCTGGACGTGGAATCGGTGCGTTCAAGTTTCTTTGACGACCAGGCGCGGTTCCCGGCGGGCAGCGTCCGGTTCGACTGCGCGCTCCTCATGCGCGACATCCCGCACACCTGGCACGCGGCACCGGAGCTCGCGGCGTCGCCGATCTAGCCGCGGGAGTTGTGGGATTGCGCGAGGCGTGGAAATCGCGGAACTTCCGCGCCGCTCCACCGGGTGCGCTTATTTTTTTCACCACTTCGACACATGTCCATCGCCCTCATCGACTACGGCTCCGGCAATCTCCGCAGTGTGCAAAAGGCGCTCGAACACGAGGGGGCGCAGGTCGCCCGCGTCGCGGAGCCGTCGGGGCTCGAGGGGAAAAAAGGCGTGGTGCTGCCGGGCGTCGGGGCGTTTGGCGACTGCGTGCGGAATCTCCAGGAGCGCGGCCTGTGGGAGCCGCTGCGCGCGTGGCTCGCGGCGGATCGGCCGTTCCTCGGGATCTGCCTCGGCTACCAGATGCTTTTCGAGACGAGTGAGGAAAGCCCGGGCGTCGAGGGGTTCGGTTTCTTCCGCGGGAAGGTGCGGCGTTTCTCCGACGCGGCGTTGAAAATCCCGCAGATGGGCTGGAACACGATCTCGCTCTCCCAGCCGGGCCACGCGCTCTGGGGCGGCCTCGCGCCGTCGCCGCACGTCTTCTTTCTCCACTCGTATTTCCCCGTGCCGGAGGATGATTCCATTGTCACTTCACGAGCCGAGTATGGCGGAGCTTTCGCCGCCAGCGCCGCGCGCGGGCGGGTCTCGGCGGTGCAGTTTCACCCCGAGAAAAGCCAGGCCGCCGGGCTGCAAATGCTGCGCAACTTCCTCGCCCCGCTGTGATCCTGCTCCCAGCCATCGATCTCATGGGCGGGCAGGTCGTGCGCCTGCGCCAGGGCCGCGCGGAGGAGAAAACGGTCTATTCCGACGACCCGGTGGCCTTTGCGCAAAAGTGGGAGCGCGAGGGCGGTGACTGGCTGCATCTGGTGGATCTCGACGCGGCTTTCACGGGCGAATCGCGGAACCTCGACGCCGTGTGCGCGATCACGGCGGGTGTCGGAATTCCGTGCGAACTCGGCGGCGGCATGCGCAGCGAGGAGGCGATCCGGCGCGCGCTCGCTGCCGGCGTGGCGCGCGTGGTCATCGGGACGCGCGCGAGCGAGTCGATCGATTTCGTGGAGCGGATGGCGTCGCTTTTTGGCAGCGAAAAAATCGCCGTCGGCATCGACGCGAAAGACGGCATCGTTGCGGTGAAAGGGTGGACCGAATCCGCGGGCACGAGCGCGCTCGATCTCGCGCGGCGGGCCGAGGCGGCTGGCGCGGGGACGATCATCTACACCGACATCGCGACGGACGGGATGTTGCAGGGGCCGAATTTCGCCGAGATGGAAAAGATGCTCGCGGAGCTGGAGTGCCAGCTCATCGCGAGCGGCGGCGTCTCGACAGCCGACGATGTGCGGCGGCTGCGCGCGATGCCCGGCTTGTATGGCGCGATCATCGGCAAGGCGCTCTACGACGGGATGCTCGACCTCGCCGACGTGCGCGCCTCCCGGTAGTCTCCATCTCCTCGAGCCGTGGCAGTGGCTCCCGCCGGGGGGGTT
>PPFU01002411.1_pt1 | contig 19581 bp, 12 predicted proteins | sample 1535991 | NCBI WGS metagenome assembly PPFU01 (sample SAMN04901290, study PRJNA319586) | Hypolithon metagenome, whole genome shotgun sequencing project. | isolation source: Antarctic Hypolithon | place: Antarctica: Miers Valley | collected 2014
TCCCCTCCCCCGCCGACCACCGGCCGATGGCCAGCCGCTTCCGCGGGTACCTGCCGGTGGTCGTCGACGTCGAGACCGGTGGCTTCGACTGCCTGAAGCACGCGCTGCTGGAGATCGCGGTGCTCCCGATCGACCTGGACGATCAGGGCCGCTACGTGCCCGGAGACGGCGCCAGCACCCACGTGGTGCCCGCGGAAGGCACGCAGATCGACCCCAAGTCGCTCGAGATCACCGGCATCGACCTCGACCATCCGTTCCGCATGGCGCGGCCCGAGCGCGAGGCGCTGGACCACGTGTTCGCGGCGGTGCGTGCCGCGGTGCGCAAGCATGGCTGCCAGCGCGCGATCCTGGTCGGCCACAACGCGCACTTCGACCTCGGGTTCGTCAATGCGGTGGTCGCGCGCAGCGGCCACAAGCGCAATCCGTTCCATCCCTTCAGCGTGTTCGACACCGTCACCCTCGGCGGCATCGCGTATGGCCAGACGGTGCTGGCGCGCGCGGTGCAGGCGGCCGGCCTGACGTGGAACAGCGTCGAGGCGCATTCCGCGGTCTATGACACCGAGCGCACTGCGCAGCTGTTCTGCGCGGTCGCCAACGGCTGGACGACGCCCGCAGCCGCTTGAGAGCGGATCGAGCCACTGCACAAGGGCAATGCGTCTTCAGGCGAACAGTGTTGATGATGTCGCGCGGCCGCGACGCGCGTGGCTCAGGCGGGCAGCCGTTGCCGCACCGCTTCGAACAGTGTCACTCCGGTGGCCACCGAGACGTTGAGGCTTTCGACACCGGCCGCGGCCAGGCCCGGCATCGGGATGGTGACCAGACCGTCGCAGTGCTCGCGCGTCAGCCGGCGCAGGCCGTCGGCCTCGCCACCCAGCACCAGTGCGACGTTGCCGCGCAGGTCGGTCGCATACAGCGATGTCGTGGCGTCGCCGGCAAGGCCATAGATCCAGACGCCCGACTTCTGCAGGTCGCGCAGGCAGCGCGCCAGGTTGGTCACGCGCACCACCGGTACGCTGTCTGCCGCACCGGCGGAGGTCTTGCGCACCGTGGCGTTGACCTGCACCGCCTTGTCCTTGGGAATCACCACCGCGGTGACGCCAGCGGCCGCGGCGCTGCGCAGGCAGGCGCCAAGGTTGTGCGGGTCCTGCACGCCGTCGAGCACCAGCACCAGCGCGCGGCCGTGGGCGGCCTCCACCAGCGCCTCGAGGTCATCCTCGCCCCAGGTCCTGGCCGCTGCATAGCGCGCCAGCGCGCCCTGGTGGCGCAGGCCGCCGGCCACGCCGTCGAGCGCCTGCAGCGCGATCCGGCGCACATCGATGCCGCGGCGGCGCGCGGTCTCTTCGATCTCGGTGAGTCGCGGGTTGCGAGCACCGGCCTCGATCAGCACCTCACGAACGTGCTCGGCGTCGTGCTCGAGGCTCGCGGCAACGGCGTTGATGCCGGCAATCCACTGGCTGTCCTTGCTCATCGGATCAACGCTTCTTGCGGCCACGCTGCTTGGGCGCTCCGCCCGATGAAGGCTTTCGCGCGCCGCCGCCGCTGCCGGTGCCGCCGCTGCCCTCCTCGTCGAGGCGGAAGTCGATCTTGCGCTCTTCCAGGCTCGCCTTCAGCACCACGATGCGGACGCGGTCGCCGAGCCGGAATTCGCGCCCGGCGCGCTCGCCGGCCAGCGTCTTGCGGATCGGGTCGAAGTGGTAGTAGTCGTTGGGCAGCTGGGTCACGTGCACCAGGCCGTTGACCTTCGACTCGAGCAGCTCGACGAACAGCCCGAAACTGGTGACGCCGCTGATCGTGCCTTCGAACGCGCTGCCGACGTGCTGCTCCATCCACGCCGCGCGGTAACGGTCGTCGACTTCGCGCTGCGCGTCGTCGGCACGGCGGGAGCGCTCGGAGCACTGCAGCGACAGCGCCGCCATGGCGTGCTGCGAGTAGGTATATGTCGCGGCCTTGCCGCCGCCGAGCGCGTGCTTGATCGCACGGTGCACCAACAGGTCCGGGTAGCGCCGGATTGGCGAGGTGAAATGGGCATAGGCCTCCAGCGCCAGGCCGAAGTGGCCGATGTTCTCCGGCGAGTACACCGCCAGCGACTGGCTGCGCAGCAGCACCGATTCCAGCAGGTTGGCGTCGGGACGCTCGCGGATGGTCGCCAGCAACTTGCGGAAGTCACGCGGATGCACCTTGGACCACGGCGGCATGCGCAGCGAGAACTCCTTCAGGAACTCCAGCAGGTCGGCGTACTTGGCCTCCGGTGGGCGGTCGTGGTCGCGGTACGGCGCCGGGACCTCCGCCTGGAGCAGGAACAGCGCGGCCTGCACGTTGGCCGCGATCATGCATTCCTCGATCAGCTTGTGGGCGTCGTTGCGCTGGAGCATGCCGGCCTGTGTGACCTCGCCCTGGGGGCCGAGCACGAAGCGCACCTCCGACGACTCGAACTCGATCGAGCCGCGCTGCTGCCGCGCCTTGTCGAGGATCCGGTAGAGCTGGTGCAGGTGCCTGACCTGCTGCAGCTGCGGGCCCATGTACGCCTGCGCGGCGTCACGATCCTCGTCGGGGACGCCGTCCCCGACGGCATTCCAGACCTGGCTGTAGGTCAGGCGCGCATGCGAATGCATCACCGCCTCGTAGAACGTCGCGTCCACCACCTGCCCGGCGCGGTCGACCTGCATATCGCAGACGAAGCACATGCGGTCGACCTTGGGCTTCAGCGAGCAGATGCCGTTGGACAGGGTCTCGGGCAGCATCGGCACGACGTAGCCGGGGAAGTAGACGGACGTCGCGCGCTTGGTGGCCTCGACGTCGAGCGGGGTGCCGGGGCGCACGTAGTGCGACACGTCGGCAATCGCCACCACCAGCCGGAAACCGTCGCGATTGGGCTCGCAGTAGACGGCGTCGTCGAAGTCCTTCGCGTCCTCGCCGTCGATCGTCACCAGGGGCAGCTGGCGCAGGTCGACGCGTCCAGGCGCGGTTGCGGTCACTGCGTCGACCTTGACCGGCACCGCGGCCGCCTGGTCCAGCACCTCGGTGGAGAACTCGTGCGGGATGTCGTGGCCGTGGATCGCGGCCTCGACCGCGAGGGTCGCGGTCAGGCGGTCGCCGAGCACCGCAAGGACGCGGCCGATCGGTGGGCGGTGGCTGTCAGGCGGCTGCACGATCTCGCAGACGACCAGCTGGCCATGGGTCGCCTCGAGGCGCGCATCGACCGGCACCTGGATGTCGCGCTGGATGCGCTTGTCGTCGGGGACGACGTAGCTGATGCCCGATTCCAGCGTGAAACGGCCGATCAGGCGGCTGACGCGGCGCTCGAGCACCTCGACCACGGCGCCCTCGGAGCGGCCGCGGCGGTCAACGCCGGTGATGCTGGCCAGCACGCGGTCACCGTGCATGACCTTGCGCATCTCCGACGGCGGCAAGAACAGGTCGTCGCCAGTGCCTGACTCCGGGCGCAGGAAGCCGAAGCCTTCGGGATTGGCGATGACCGTGCCCGGCACCAGGTCGAGCAGCTTGGCGGGGGCAAACGCGCCGCGGCGGTTCCGCAGCAGCTGGCCGTCACGCACCATCGCGCCGAGACGCTTGCCGAGCGCTTCGGCGCGATCGGGCTCGGTCAGGTCGAGCGTCGTCGCCAGTGCGTCCGCATCCAGCGGGCCATCGGCATCCGACAGCAGCTGCAGGATGGCCTCGCGGCTGGCGATGGGGTTTTCGTATCGGCCCGCCTCGCGCGCGGCCTGCGGATCCTCGATGGCGCGCGCCGGCGGCTGGGCCGGTACCTCCCTGGCGTCACGAGGAGCGCGCGGCTTGCGCGGCGCGCGTGCGACTGCCGGCTTCGAGTCGGCGTCCTTCGAGTCGCCGTTCTTGACGTGCGGCGACTTGTCGCGCGTGGCCTGCGGCGACGTGCCGCGGCCACCGCCCATCGCCTTGACCAGCGCGGGGTCGGGCATCCAGGGCGGCAGCGCGCCCGCGGGCTTGGCGGGGCGGGCGTCGCGGGAGGAAGTTGAAGGCGCGTCGGCCTCACGCGCGGCGGTGTCACGGCTCGGGCCGCGTTTGCTGGGGGTTCTGGGCATCCGTGGAATTTTACACGGCAACAACGCGGCGGCTTTGCGAAGGCGCTGCCGGCAGCGCCCGGCAACGTCTCCTCGACCGTCGCACATCCGTCCAACGGAGGCGTGCATCAGCCGAAACGCGCCCGTTGACAGCGTCATCGCCTCTCTGCAACATACGCGGCCTGCCCGGGTGGCGGAATTGGTAGACGCACTAGCTTCAGGTGCTAGCGGGGGCAACTCCGTGGAGGTTCGAGTCCTCTCCCGGGCACCATCCAGATGAAAAACCCCTGCGCAAGCGGGGGTTTTTTTTGGCCGCGCCCCGGCACCGCTGCGCCACGCAGCGCGACGGGCTGGCCATGCGTCGCCGGGCACGTCCAACCCACGGCGGTCGCGCCAGGCTGGTTCGACGACCCGCGACCGGACGATTCCGCAAAGCCCGAGGACGCTGCCATGCATCCGTCGTCACGGCGCTGCCGTAAGTTCAGGTTGTCCCGGCTACCACAACCCGCCCCCGCGCAGGCTTCGGACCGGTATCCATGCGCCGTTTGGCGCCTCGGAAGCATCACAAGGAGTCACCTCATGAAGCACACCGCACTCGCCGCTGCTGTCGGCTGTCTGCTGGCCAGCAGCCTCGCGCTCGCCTCCAGCCACCGCGAAGCGCCGCTGATCACCAAGTCGCCCAAGGTCGATGGCACCGACCTCTACATGTTCCGCAGCTACGAAACAGGGCGTGAGGATACGGTGACCTTCCTGGCCAACTACCAGCCGTTGCAGCACCCCTACGGCGGTCCGAACTACTTCCTGCTCGATCCCGAAGCGGTGTACTCCATCCATATCGACAACAACGGCAACGCGCAGCCCGACATCACCTACGAGTTCCGCTTCACGAACGACTACCAGGACATCGAGATCCCGGTCGGCGGCACCAGCGTCGCCGTGCCCCTGAGCAACATCGGTCCGTTCTCCAGCGTCGCCCGCCCGGGCGCCGCGGGTCCGCGCAATGTCGTGGAGACCTTCACCCTGACCAGCATCCGCAGCGGCGGGGCGCCGACGCTGGCGACCAACCGCTCGCGGTTCGGACCGGGCGGCACGACCTTCTTCAAGCCGTTCGACAACATCGGCGAGAAGTCGATCCCCGACTACCCGAAGTACGCCAACCAGCACATCCAGACCGTGGCGCTGCCGGGCTGCTCGCGACTCGGCCGGGTGTTCGTCGGCCAGCGCAACGACGGCTTCGCGGTCAACCTGGGCAAGATCTTCGATCTGATCAACCTGAACCCGGTCGGCAACCCGGCCGCGGAGGAAAGCACCATTTCCGACCAGAATGTCACCACGCTGGCGCTCGAGGTCCCGATTTCCTGCCTGACCGCCGACAGCACCATCATCGGTGCCTGGACGACCGCGAGTCTTCCGGTCAATGGCCAGCGGCGGCAGGTGTCGCGCCTGTCGGCGCCACTGATCAACGAGGTGATCATCGGGCTGCCGGACAAGGACACGTTCAACGCCTCGCAGCCTTCGGGTGACGCGCAGTTCGCGACGTACGTCACCAACCCGACCCTGCCGGAACTGATCCAGATCCTGTTCCCGATCGTGCAGGCGCCGAACCTGTTCCCGCGCACCGACCTGGTGGCGGCGTTCCTGACCGGTCTCGACGGCCTCAACAAGCCGGCGAACGTGGTGGCTGCGGAAATGATGCGGCTCAATACGTCGATCGCACCCAAGCCCGCCGCCGCGCAGAACAACCTCGGCGTGCTGGGTGGCGATACCGCGGGCTTCCCGAACGGCCGTCGCCCCGGCGACGACGTGGTCGACATCGAGCTCCGGGTCGCGATGGGCGTGCTGCTGACGGCGGAAGAAGCTCCCTCGGGCCAGCTCCCCTACAACGACGGCGTGACGGTCAAGGGCACCGATTTCCAGACGCGGTTCCCGTACCTCAACACGCCGCTGCCGGGCGCCCGCAACTGATCGAGCAAGCAAGCGAACGAGTCAGTGAGTGAGTGGTAAACGGACGGCGGGGCGCGCAACGCGCCTCGCCTCCGCCACGCGGCCGCCCATGGGCGGTCGCTTCATTTCCGCAGTGCCGGCGGCGCATGCTGTGCGCCGGCACCTGCCTTGACTGATGACGGGGCCACCCTTGAAAACGCCAAACCGCTCCACGTCGACGATGCTCGCCATGCTGCTCGCGGGCAGCGCATCCAGCGCATCTGCGCACGATTTCTGGCTGGGCGCAGAACCTGCCCCGGGCGACGACCGCACCCTGGTCCGGCTCTGGTTCGGCCACCACCTCGCCGCCGAGGGCGAGCGGCCCTACTCCGCGGCGCGGACGCAGTCCCTGCGGCTGCTGCGCGACGGCGGCGACACCGATCTGTCGCGCCTGGCGATCGATGGCGCGCAGCCTTTCCTGACGCTGCCGCCGCTCGAAGGCGCACCGATGCTGCTCGCACTCGACCGGATGCCCACCGACCTCACGCTGCCCTCGAAGAAATTCGACAGCTATCTCGACGAAGAACACCTCGCGGACATCCGCGTACTGCGCGGCGAGGACGCCCCCGACGGAGGCGAACGCTACACCCGCCACATCAAGCTGCTCGTCGATCCCACGACGGGCTCCAACCTGCACGCCAGGCGCCTTGGCCAGGCGCTGGAGATCGTGCTGCTCGACCCCCCGGTCGCGCCCGCGCCCGGCAGGCAGCTGCGCGCGCAGGTGCTCTTCAACGGCCAGCCGCTGCCCGACCGCACCGTGACCATCCTGTCCGACGCCGACTCCCTACCCACGACCGACAACGCCCGGGTCGCCACCGCCGTCACCGACCAGCAGGGCGTCGTGCGCTTCGACTTCACGCAGCCCGGGACGCTGATGCTGCGTCTGGTGCACATGCAGCCGTGCAGGGTCGACTGCGATGGCGCCGACTGGCGCAGCTACTGGTCGGCGTTCGCGATCCAGCCCGGGCAGTAACCAACCGTCCGGTCCGCACGGCGCGCACGGGTAGAATCGCCGGCCCACCCGCTGCGTCCCTCCCCTCCGCATGACCGACCCCGTCCGACCCGCGTTCCACGGCTTCGAGCAGATCCCGTTGCGCGAGTACGCCGAACGCGCGTACCTCGACTACTCGATGTACGTGGTGCTCGACCGCGCGCTGCCGTTCCTCGGCGACGGGCTGAAGCCGGTCCAGCGCCGGATCATCTACGCGATGAGCGAGCTGGGGCTGGCGTCGACGGCCAAGCCGAAGAAGTCCGCGCGCACCGTGGGCGACGTGATCGGCAAGTTCCACCCGCATGGCGACAGCGCCTGCTACGAGGCGCTGGTGCTGATGGCGCAGCCGTTCTCGTACCGCTATCCGCTGATCGAGGGCCAGGGCAACTTCGGTTCCCCCGACGACCCGAAGTCGTTCGCGGCGATGCGCTACACCGAGTCCAGGCTGACGCCAATCGCCGAAGTGCTGCTGGGCGAACTGGGCCACGGCACCGTCGACTGGACACCGAACTTCGACGGCACGCTGGATGAGCCGACCTGGCTGCCGGCGCGGCTGCCGCACCTTCTGCTCAACGGCACCACCGGCATCGCGGTGGGCATGGCGACCGACGTCCCGCCGCACAACCTGCGCGAGATCGTGAGCGCGTGCCTGCGCCTGCTGGACGATCCCGACGCGACCGTGCGCGACCTCTGCGAGCACGTGTGCGGCCCTGACTACCCGACCAGCGCCGAGATCATTACCCCTGCCGCAGACCTGCTGGCGATGTACGAAACCGGCCACGGCAGCGTCCGCGCACGCGCCACCTTCGTGCGCGAGGGCCACAACGTCGTCATCGACGCCCTGCCCTACCAGGTCAGCCCGAGCAAGGTGATCGAGCAGATCGCCGCACAGATGCGCGCCAAAAAGCTGCCTTGGCTGGAGGACATCCGCGACGAGTCCGACCACGCCAACCCGGTGCGCATCGTGCTGATGCCGCGCAGCAACCGCATCGACGCCGAGCAGCTGATGGGCCACCTGTTCGCGATCACCGACCTGGAAAAGAGCTACCGGGTCAACCTCAACGTGATCGGGCTCGACGGCCGCCCGCAGGTCAAGAACCTGAAGGCGGTACTGGTGGAGTGGCTGCGGTTCCGCGCCGATACCGTCACCCGTCGCACGCGGCATCGGCTAGAGAAAGTCGAGCGGCGGCTGCTGATGCTGGACGCGCTGCTGGTGGTGTTCCTCAACCTCGATGAAGTGATCCGCATCATCCGCAGCGAGGACGAGCCGCGCCCGGTGCTGATCACGCGCTTCGCGCTCAGCGAGGACCAGGCCGACTACATCCTCGACACCCGCCTGCGCCAGCTGGCGCGGCTGGAGGAGATGAAACTCCGCGGCGAACAGGACGCGCTCGCGAAGGAGCGCGAGCAGCTGATGGCGGTGCTGGATTCGCGCGCGAAGCTGAAGAAGCTGATCAAGGACGAGCTCACCGCGGATGCGAAGAAGTTCGGCGACGACCGCCGCTCGCCTCTGGTCGTGCGCGGCGCGGCGCAGGCGCTGGCGGAGACCGAGCTGGTCGCGAGCGAACCGATGACCGTGGTCGTCAGCCAGAAGGGCTGGGCGCGCTCGGCCAAGGGCCACGACATCGACGCCGCCACGCTGTCGTACCGCGAGGGCGACGCGCTGCTGGCCGCGGTCCGTGGGCGCAGCAACCTGCAGGTGGCGTTCCTGGATTCCACCGGACGCAGCTATTCCGCGCCGGCGCATGCGCTGCCGAGCGCGCGCGGCAACGGCGAGCCGCTGAGCGGCCGCTTCACACTTGCCGCGGGCGCGGAGTTCCAGGCGCTGGCCACCGGCGATGGCGACAGCCTGCTGGTGCTGGCGTCATCGCACGGCTACGGCTTCGCGACCCGCTTCGAGAACCTGCTCGGGCGGCAGAAGGCCGGCAAGGCGATGCTGTCGCTCAGCCCGGGCGCGCGCGTGGTGCAGCCAGCGGTGATCCGCGACCGCGCGGCCGATCGCGTGGTCGCGGCCACCAGCGCCGGCCACCTGCTGGCGTTCGCGGTCGCCGAGCTCCCGGAGCTGGACCGCGGCAAGGGCAACAAGATCATCGAGATCCCGAAGGCGAAGCGCGGCACCGAGCGCGTGGTCGCGATCGCGGTGGTGTCACCCGGCGGCACGCTGTCGGTGCAGTCCGGCGCGCGCACGATGTCGCTGTCGTTCCGCGACCTCGACGCCTATGTCGGCGCCCGCGGCAGCCGCGGCGGGCTGCTGCCGCGCGGCTGGCAGAAGGTCGACGGCCTGGCGCTGGCGTGAGCGCGCACCGGGCGCGCGGCGACCGCCGCGACGCGCACGGCGTCGGCACCGTGATCCGGTTGCTGCCAGCGTGCGTCGCATGAGGATCGGCATCGATTTCGGCACCAGCTACTCGGCCGCCGCCGCGCGCGTCGGCGGCGGCGGCGACATCGTGCACATCTTCTTCGACGGCCAGCCGCAGTTCCGCACCGCGGTGTATTTCCCCACCGCGATGCCGGACCCGGGCGACTTCGCGCTGGACGCGGCGATGGAGGCCGAGGTCCGCACGCTGGTGCGCGCCTTCCGCCGCGATCAGGCGCGCACGGTGCTGGCGCCGCGCAGCGACGCGCAGCTGCACGCCGACGCGGTGCGCGTGGTCAGGCGGCAGTGGCTGGAGCAGCAGATGCGGCAGGCGGAGGCGTCGGCGGCGCGGCTCCAGGACGCGGTCTTCGGCGAAGCGGCGATCGACCGCTTTCTGGTCGAAGGCGGCGGACACCTGGTGCAGTCGCCGAAATCGATGCTCGGCTACCAGCTGCACCCACGGGCGCGCTTGGCGATCACCGGGATCGCGCACATCCTCGAGCACGTCCGCCTGACCGCCTGCCAGCAGCTCGGCACCCCCGTGCGCACGGCGACGCTGGGACGGCCCGTACGCTTCCGCAGCTCGATGGGCGACGCCGGCGGCGAGCAGGCGCTGGCGATTCTGCGCGAGGCGGCGGCGATCGCCGGCTTCGACGACATCGACTTCCTCGAAGAGCCCGCCGCGGCCGCGCTGCACCACCACGCGATCAGCCGCGAGCGCCACAGAACGCTCGTTGTCGATGTCGGCGGCGGCACCACCGACATCGCGCTGGCCGAGATCGGCGGCGACGCCGCGCCGCGCGTCCACGCCGCTTGGGGCACGCCGCTGGGCGGCAGCGACGTCGACCTGGCGCTGTCGCTGGCGCGCTGCATGCCGCTGCTGGGCCGCGGCGCCGGACGCATCCCGGCGCACCATTTCGTGGAGGCCGCGATGGTCCACGACGCGCCGCGGCAGCGGGACTTCCAGCGCCGCGATTTCCGCGAGGTGGAGTCGCCATATGGCGACCGGCTGCAGGCGCTGCAGGCGCCCGGCGGCACGACGCGCCTGGCGCGCGGCGTCGAGGCGATGAAGGTTGCGCTCAGCAGTGCGCGGCGGAGCTCCCATGACATGGCCGACATCGCGCCGGGGCTGCGCGCCGAGGCCACGCGCGACGATCTCGAGCACGCCGGCAGGGACGTGTTCGGCCGGCTGGACCGGCTGCTGCGCGAGGTAGAAGCGGGCCTGCAGGCACCGCCCGACAGCCTGTTGCTGACCGGCGGCATGTCGCGCACGCCGGCGCTGCAGGCACTGGCGCAGGCGCGGTTCCCGACAGCGCGGCTGGTACTGGGCGACGCCTCACTGGGCGTGGTCGCCGGGCTGGCGGAACACGCGCACCGCGCCTGACCCGGTCGCCTGCGCCGCGGCCGCCGCGGCCGCGGGGTGTGCCTACAATCGGGGAATCCAAGGGGAGATGCCACATGGTCCGGTGGTTCGGTCGCGTCGCGCTGCTGCTGGTCGTGTTGCTGGCGGTCGCGCTGGCCGTTGCCTGGTGGCTGGTGCGCGGCAGCCTGCCGACGCTCGAGGGCGACCTCGCCCTGCGCGGGCTGGTGGCACCGGTGTCGATCAGCCGCGACGCGGTGGGCGTGGTCACCATCGACGCCGACAGCGAGACCGATGCGATGCGCGCCCTGGGCTACGTGCATGGGCAGGAGCGCTATTTCGAGATGGATCTGATGCGGCGCATGGCGGCGGGCGAGCTGTCGGCGCTGTTCGGGGCGCGCGCGCTGGAGACCGACCGCGCGCAGCGCAACCACCGCATGCGTGCACGGGTCGAGGCGACGCTGGCGGACATCGCGGGCGACCGCCTGCCGCTGCTGCAGGCCTATGCCGATGGCGTCAACGCCGGCCGCGATGCGCTGCCCGTGCGCCCCTGGCCTTATCTGCTGCTGCGCCAGCAGCCGGCCCCATGGACACCTGCGGACTCCGCGCTCGCGGGCCACGCGATGTACTTCGACCTGCAGGACGCCGGCAACGCGCGCGAACTCGCGCTGTGGCGCGTGCGGCCGCACCTGCCGCCCGCGCTGTTCGAGTTGGTCGACCACGACGGCAGCCGCTGGGACGCGCCGTTGCTGGGCCACGCGCGCGGGGACGCAACGCTGCCTGCGGCGACTGCTGTCGACCTGCGCACGCTGCCAATGCCCACGCACAGCGCCGCGCTCGAAACGACACCCGCGCGCCAGGCACGCGGCAGCAACAACTTCGCGGTGTCGGGCGAACTCACCGCGGATGGCCGCGCGATCGTCGCCGACGACATGCACCTGGGGCTCCGCGCGCCCAACATCTGGTTCCGCGCGCGGCTGCGCTATCGCGACCCGCGCGCACCGGGCGGCCGCGTCGACGTCAGCGGCTTCACCCTGCCCGGTCTGCCCGCCGTGGTCGTCGGCAGCAACGGGCACGTCGCCTGGGGCTTTACCAACAGCTACATCGACACCGCGGACTGGCGACACATCCGGCCGTGCACGCCCCTTGCCGCGCAGGAAGACGACGGCGCTGGTGCACCGTCGCCGGCGGCGCGCGCGGGCGTCGATGACGCGGCGTGCGAGGCAGTGACCACGCACCGCGAGACCCTGGCGGTCGCGGGTGGCGGGACCGTGACCCATCTCGTCGAGGAGTCACCGTGGGGCCCGCTGCTGCACCGCCAGCCAGACGGCAGCGCGCTGGCCCTGCGCTGGGTCGCGCATCTCCCCGGCGCGCTGAATTTCGGACTCGCGGACCTCGCGACGGTGGCGGACCTCGACGCCGCGCTCGCGGTCGCCGACCGCGTCGCGATGCCGACCCAGAACCTGGTCGTCGGCGACCGCGCCGGCCGTATCGCGTGGCGGCTGCTGGGCCCGATCCCCGCGCGCGGCACCGGCTGCAGCCGGCGGCTGGACGACGGCGGGGTGGTGGGCAACGCTGCGCCCGCCGCGGCCGCAGAGAGCGCGACCGACGTCCGCGAGACGGTGGCTGCCGCGGGGCCAGCGATCACCGCCGACAAGGCCGCATCCACGTGCGCACCGTGGTCGGTCAGCACCGATGTCTCGCCGCTGCTGGCCTCGCCGACCGCGCGGCGGCTGTGGACCGCCAACGGCCGCGTCGTCGACGGGGCGCTGCTGGCCCGCGTCGGCGACGCCGGCTACGCGTTGGGCGCGCGCGGCCAGCAGATCCGCGACCAGCTGCACGATCGCGAGCGACTCACCGAGGGCGACCTGCTGGCGATCCAGCTCGACGACCGCGCGCTGCTGCTGGCGCCGTGGTGGGGGCTGCTGCGCGATGCCGCCGCAGCGCCCGACGCCGGTCCCGGGCTGCGCGCCCTGGCCGGGGCCGCCGCCGCACAGCCGACGCGCGCGGCCGTGGACGACGCGGCCTACCGCATCGTCCGCGGCTGGAGGCTCGCGGTGCATGCGCGCATCGCCGACGGCCTGCTCGCGCCCGCGAGGGCGGCGCTGGGGCCCGACGTGCCGATGCCTGCGACCAGCCAGCTCGAAGGCGTGGTCTGGCCGCTGCTGGAGCAACGTCCCGCGCATCTGTTGCCAAGGCGGTTTTCGTGCGCGGCGCGGGCACAGGAGGCGCTCCTCGCTACCTGCACCGACCGTGGCCAGTGGCAGGCGCTGCTGGAAGACGCGGCGGTCGAGGTCCGCGACGAGCTGGCCACCCGCGGCCCACTGGCGGAGCGCACCTGGGGCGAACGCAACACCGCGAACATCTGCCATCCGCTGGCATCGGCCGTCCCGCTGCTGGGCCAGCGGCTGCTGTGCATGCCGGCAGAGCCGCTGCCCGGTGACAGCGGCATGCCGCGCGTGCAGGGCCCCGGTTTTGGCGCCTCGCAGCGCATGGTGGTCGCGCCCGGACACGAGGCCGACGGCATCGCGCACATGCCTGGCGGCCAGAGCGGCCATCCGCTGTCGCCGTACTGGGGCGCGGGGCACGCGGACTGGGTGCAGGGACGCGCATCGCCGTTCCTGCCGCAGCCGCCGGTGCACACGCTGGCGCTGCGGCCGGCAGCGCTGGCGCACTGACCACCACAGTTGTCGACGGGTCGGGGGTCGCCGCGGAACCCAGGACGCGCGGCCTCAGGGTGCGAGCCTCAGCCCGACGCCGCAGGCGCGGACGGCAGCAGCAGGCGCTCGATCAGCGCCAGGTACAGTCCCGGCAGCGCCTGCAGGTCGGCGACCCGGACGTGCTCGTCCACCTGGTGGATGCTGGCATTGACCGGGCCGATCTCGATGCATTGCGCGCCAAGCGGCGCGATGAAGCGCGCATCCGAGGTGCCGCCGGCGGTGCTTTCCTCTGGCGCTGCACCCGCGAACGTGGTCATGACCTCGCGCGCCGCGGCGCGCAGTGGGCCTTCAAGCGTGTGGAAGGGCTCGCCGCTGCGATGCCAGTCGAGTGCGTAGTGCAGCCGGTGACGGTCCAGCAGCGTGGCGATCTCGGCTTCCAGTCGCGACGCGTCCCAGTGCGGGTTGTAGCGCAGGTTGAACTGCACGGTCGCCGCGCCCGGGATCACATTGGTCGCGCCTGTCCCGGCGGCGATGTTGCTGACCTGCAGGCTGGTCGGCGGAAACGATTCGAAGCCGTCGTCCCAGCGACGGGCGACCAGTTCGGCCAGCGCCGGCGCAGCTGCATGGATCGGATTGTCGGCCTTGTCGGGATACGCGACATGGCCCTGTATGCCGTGCACCGTCAGCGTCGCCGACAGGCTGCCGCGACGACCGACGCGCAGCAGGTCGCCCAACCGCGCCGTCGACGACGGCTCACCGGTGATGCACCAGTCGATGCGCTCACCGCGCGCGCGAAAGGCCTCCGCGACCCGCCGCACGCCGTCCATCGCATCACCCTCCTCGTCGGAGGTCAGCAGCAGCGCGATGGTGCCGGGGTGGTCCGGATGCGTGGCAACGAAGCGCTCGATCGCGACCACGAACGCCGCCACCGCGCCCTTCATGTCGGCGGCGCCGCGGGCGTACAGCACGCCATCGCGGATCTCGGGCGCGAACGGATCGCTGGTCCAGGCCGCCCGTGGCCCCGGTGGCACCACGTCGGTATGCCCCAGCAGCGCCAGCACCGGGCCGTTGCTGCCGTGGGTCGCCCACAGGTTGTCGACCGCGCCGAAGCGCAGCGACTCGCAGCGAATGCCGGCAGCGGCAAGGCGCGTGGCGATCAAGGCCTGGCAACCATGGTCGTCGGGCGTCACCGACGGCCGCGCCAGCAGCTCGAGCGCCAGCGCCATCACGTCGTCGCCCGGCGGTGCCGCACCTGCGTCCGCGCGCGTGCCTTCGATGCTCATCCACCGACCCCGAAACGCTGCTTGAAGCCGCTGTCGGTGAAGCCCTGGCTGACCACGCCGTCGTTGGTGACCACCACGGGGCGCCGGATCAGCTGCGGGTACTCGCGCAGCAGCAGCTTCCACTCCGCGTCGGAGCCGGGCGCCTTGCGCTGCGGAGCCAGCATGCGCCACGTCGTCGACGAGCGGTTGACCAGCGCATTCCAGCCGCCGGCCTGCGCCGCCCAGCCCACCAGCACCTCGGGCGGCTGGCGCACGTCGCGGTAGTCGACGAAGGCGTGCGCCACGCCAAAGCGGTCGAGCCACTTCCGCGCCTTGCGGCAGGTGTCGCAGTTGGCGATGCCGTACAGCGTCGTCGTCATCGCGGATCTCCGTGGCGGCTACTGCGCGTGGCCGCGCAGCAGGTCGTTGATCGAGGTCTTGGCGCGGGTGCGCGCGTCCACCTGCTTGACGATCACCGCGCAATACAGCGAGTGCGAGCCATCGGCTGCAGGCAGCGAACCCGACACCACCACGCTGCCCGGGGGCACCACGCCATAGCTGACGTTGCCGGTGGCACGGTCGTAGATGCGCGTGGACTGCCCCAGGAACACGCCCATGCCGATGACGCTGTGGTGGCCGACGACGACCCCTTCGACCACCTCCGAGCGTGCGCCGACGAAGACATGGTCCTCGAGGATCGTCGGCGAGGCCTGCAGCGGCTCGAGCACGCCGCCGATGCCGGCACCGCCGGAGATGTGGCAGTGGCGGCCGACCTGCGCGCAGCTGCCGACCGTGGCCCAGGTGTCGACCATGGTGCCGAGGCCGACATGCGCCCCGATGTTGACGAAGCTCGGCATCAGCACCACGTCGCGGCCCAGGTGCGCGCCGCGGCGCACCACCGTGCCCGGCACCACGCGCACCCCAAGCTTGCGGAACTGGGCCTCGCCGAAGCCCGCGAAGCGCGCCGGGATCTTGTCCCAGAACGGCGCCGGGTCGGCCTCGATGAGCTCCATCTCCCGGGTGCGGAAATACAGCAGCACGGCCTTCTTCAGCCACTCGTTGACGATCCATCCGCCGTTGCCGTCCGGCTCGGCGACGCGCAGCGCCCCCGACTCCAGCCCGTCGATCACCCGCTCCACCGCGGGTGCGGTCGACCCCTCCAGCTCCTCGGGCGTCAGCGTGGTGCGGCGCTCGAAGGCGCTCTCGATGACGAAGCGCAGCTCGTCGTGGGCCCTGGCCGCGGGCGCCGCCGGCGCGGCGGCCGCGGTTTTCCGGTTGGGGGCGGGACGCTTGGGTGCAGCCATGTCAGGTCTCTCCGTCGAGTCGGGCGAGCAGCGCGGCGCGCAGGGCGTCGCGCTGCCGGGGGTCCAGGGGGGCATTGTCTCCCCTCGCGATGCGGAACACGTCCTCGGCGCGCGCGCCGAACGTGGCGATGCGCGCGTCGTGCACGCGCAGGCGCTGCTGGCGCAGCACGCTGGCCACGTCGGCCAGCAGGCCAGGGCGATCGGTGCAGACGAGGCTGAGCACGGTCGGCCCGGCGCCGCCCCCGCTGAAATCGATCTCCGGCGCGATGCGGAAATGACGCAGGTGGCGCGGCTGCGCGCGTCGCGCCGGGTGCACGCGCTCCAGCGCGCCGGAGAGCACGGTCGCCAGCCGGCGGGTCACGGTGTTGGGCTCGGGTGGATGGCGTCCGTCCACGGGCAGGACCTCGAAGCTGTCGAAGATGGTGCCGCCCGGCCCGTCCAGCGCGCGCGCCTGCTGGATCGCCAGCCCCAGCCTGTCAAGGGTGATGACGATGGCGGCGAACAGCCCGACGCGGTCCGGTGCGTGCACGAACACCTCCAGCGCATGGCTGCCGCTTGCGAGGTGGCGAGTGCGCACCACCACCGCGCCCGCCGCCGGGTCGCGCAGCGCCTCGGCCTGCCACGCGATCTGCGCGGCACCGGCGCGCAGGAAACTCGACTCCGGGAAGCGCTCGAACAGCGCGTCGGCCGCGGGCTGGGCGATGCCGCGCAGCGCCAGCAGCGCGCGCACTTCGCCACGGGTCTCGGCGATGCGCTCGACCGCGGCCACGGGATGCTCCAGCCCCCGGCGCAGCGCCATGCGCGCCGCGCCCCTCAGGTCCGACAGCAGCCGCTCCTTCCACGCGTTCCACAGCTTCGGCGAGGTGCCGGCGATGTCGGCGCAGGTCAGCAGGTACAGATAGTCGAGTCGTTCGCGGTCGGCGACCTCGGTCGCGAACCGGTGGATCACCGAGGGGTCGGAGATGTCCTGCTTCTGCGCGGTGATCGACATCAACAGGTGCCGGCGCACCAGCCACTCCACCAGCGCGGTGTCCGCGGGCGGCAGCGCGTGGGCGTCGCAGAACGCGCGCGCGTCGCCGGCGCCAAGTTCGGAGTGGTCGCCGCGGCGGCCCTTGGCGATGTCGTGGAACAGGCCCGCCAGCAGCAGCAGCTCCGGCTTCGGCAGCGTCGGCCAGATGCCGTCCGCGAGCAGGAAGCGCCCCGCGGGATCTCCCTCCGCGAAGGCCGCGAGGTTGCGCAGCACCGCGAGCGTGTGCTGGTCCACGGTGTAGACGTGGAACAGGTCGAACTGCATGCGTCCGGACACCTGCGCAAACGCCGGCAGCCAGCGACCGAGGACGCCCAGCCGCGCCATGCGCTCCAGCGTGCGCACCGGCAGCGGCCCGCGCAGCAGCGCGAGGAATGCCGCGCGCAGCGCCGGCGCGGCCGCGTCGTAGGCGACCAGTTCGGGCAGCGCCTCGGCGATCGCGCGCGCGGTGTGCGAATGCAGCCCGCGCAGGTCCGGCGCGCGCGCCCAGGTCGCGAGCAGCGCGAACACCTCGCCCCAATCGCCCCGCGGCCACGCCGGGTCGCGCGCGGCGAGGTAGCCGCGGCGGCGCTCGAAGCGGTCATCGATCGGCACCGGCACGGCGCTGCCGTCGAAGTGCTCCTCGAAGCGCTGCAGCAGGCGGTCGTTGATGCGCAGCACCACCGCGGCGGTGCGGTAGAAGCCCTGCATCATCGTCTCGACGCCGAGCACACCGGGCGCGTCTGCGAAGCCGAGCCGCCCGGCCAGCGCCTTCTGGTGGTCGAATCGCAGCCGCTCCTCGGCGCGACCGGCCACCAGGTGCAGCCCGAAGCGCAGGCGCCCCAGCACCAGCCGCTCGCGCTCCAGGGCCGCGGATTCGTCGGCGCCCAGATGGCCTAGCGCGACCAGCGCCTCGGGCCCCGCGACCCCGAAGGCGCGCCGCGCCATCCAGCCCAGCGTGTGCAGGTCGCGCAGGCCGCCCGGCCCGTCCTTGAGGTTGGGTTCGAGGTTGTCGGCGGTGTCGCCGTAGCGCGCATGCCGCGCGCTCTGCTCGTCGACCTTGGCCAGGAAGTACGCGCGCGCCGGCCACACGCGGGCCGGGGAGATCGCGTTGGACAGCGCGGTCTCGTCCGCGATGTCGGCAGCCAGCGACCGCCACTCGGCCAGTGCCGACAGCACGGTCTGGTCAGCTGCCGCCTCGGTGCACTGCGCGGCCGAGCGCACGGCCTGGCTCGCCGGCAGCCCCGCGTCCCACAGCAGCGTGACCAGCCGCGACAGCGCGTCGGCATGTGCGGCCTGCGCCGCGTTGTCGGCGAGCACCAGCAGGTCGACGTCGGAGTGCGGGAAGAGTTCGCCGCGGCCGTAGCCGCCGACCGCGAACAGCGCCGCCCCCGACGCCGCTGCACCGCTGCGCTGCCACGCCTGCAGCACCAGTGCGTCCGCGGCGCGAGCGCGGCGGGCCAGCAGCCGGTCGACGGGCACGTCGCGATCGAAATCCGCGGCGAGCGCCGCGTCCTCCGCTGCAAGGCGGACGCGCGCGTCGAGCGCCCAGTCGCCATCACCGACGGCGGCGCCCGTGTCAGCCAACGCGGGCCCGGACTCCACCGCTACAGCCCGTCGTCGTCGCCCGGCAGCCGGGTGAGGATGTCGACGCCATCGGCGGTCACCGCGACCATATGCTCCCACTGCGCCGAGAGCTTGCGGTCCTTGGTGACCACGGTCCATCCGTCGGGCAGCAGCCGCGTGTGGCGGGTGCCCTCGTTGATCATCGGCTCGATGGTGAAGGTCATGCCTTCCTTGAGCACCTCGCCCTCGCCCGGACGCCCGTAGTGCAGCACTTGGGGGTCCTCGTGGTAGACCCGGCCGATGCCGTGGCCGCAGTACTCGCGCACCACACTGAAGCGCTGGCTTTCGGCGTACTCCTGGATCGCATGGCCGATGTCGCCCAGGGTCGCGCCCGGACGCACCGCGCGGATGCCGCGGAACATCGCTTCGCGCGTGGTTTCCACAAGCCGGCGCGCCATCACCGACGGCGTGCCGACGTAGTACATGCGGCTGGTGTCCCCGTGCCAGCCGTCCTTGATGACGGTGACGTCGATGTTGACGATGTCGCCGTCCTTGAGGACCTTGGAATCGTTGGGGATGCCGTGGCAGATGACGTTGTTGACCGACGCACAGATGGTCTTGGTGTAGCCCTTGTAGCCGACGTTGGCCGGCGTCGCCTGCTGCACGTTGACGATGTGCTCGTGGCAGACGCGGTCGAGTTCCTCCGTGGTCGCGCCGGGTCGCACATGCGGCGCCACCACCCGCAGCACCTCGGCGGCGAGTCGGCCGGCGGCGCGCATCTTCTCGATCTCGGCAGGGGATTTGGTGGTGATGTTCATGGCGCCAGTATCGCCGATCGCGATGGCCCGTTCAGCCGCGGGCAGCGCGGGCGCGCCATGCCCCGGCCGATCCATATGCCGTAGATTGTCCGGGGCCTCGCCAGCCGCTACACTCTGCGGGCTGTGTCGGCCCTGCCGGCACGGCCGCCGACGCCGGGCGACACCGGCGAATCCACACCTGCTGCCAACGACCCGTGCCGGGGTGCCCCTGCAGGCGGGCCGGAGCCACCGCTCCGGC
>PPFU01005719.1_pt1 | contig 19556 bp, 19 predicted proteins | sample 1535991 | NCBI WGS metagenome assembly PPFU01 (sample SAMN04901290, study PRJNA319586) | Hypolithon metagenome, whole genome shotgun sequencing project. | isolation source: Antarctic Hypolithon | place: Antarctica: Miers Valley | collected 2014
ACATCAACCTTGCCCCGAATTACGACGCCACGCTCAATCCGCGCATCATGACCAACCGCGGCGCGCTGCTCGGTGGGGAGTTCCGCTACCTCAACGAATCCGGCGCCGGCACCGTGGCCGGCGCGTACATGCCGCAGGACGATCTGCGCGATCGCGAGCGCGGTCACTTCACCTACAACGCGTACCAGAACCTGACGGCGCAATGGCAGGCGCGCGCCAACCTGATCCACATCAGCGATCCGCGCTACTTCGAGGATTTCAACAGCAGTTCGGCGGGCATTTCCTTCTATTCGGCCACCAGCGACCTGGGGGTGTACGGGCGCGGCCGCTTCTGGGGCGCGGGTCTCTCAGTGGATCACGGGGAACTGGCCGACTACACCTTGTCGGAATTTTTTCTCCCCTATGACCGCTTGCCGCGGGCGTACTTCAACTGGGAACAGCCGTTTGGCCGCTGGTTCAGCGCCAGCGTCGAAAGTGAAGCCGTGCGTTTCCAGCACCCGGGTGAATTCACCAATCCCGACGGGACGCGCTCTCCGGTGCCGGTACGCCCCGGCGGCTCGCGCGTCGATCTGAAACCATCGATTTCGATGTCGCTGGAAGGCGCCAGCTGGTTCATCCGGCCGACGCTGGCCTACCGCTACACAGGCTACCGGCTCGATGATGCGCTGGCCGACCTGATCGCGACGGGCAACGGCGTACCGGAGGTGTCCACCTCGCAATCGCGCAGCCTGCCGATCGCATCGCTCGATGCCGGCCTGTTCTTCGACCGCCGGTTCAACTGGGGCGGCGAGGGCTACATGCAGACGCTGGAGCCGCGCCTGTACTACCTGAACATCCCGTACCGCAACCAGGACAGCCTGCCGATCTTCGACACCCAGTTGCTGACCTTCAGCTGGGGCCAGCTGTTTCGCGACAACCGCTATTCCGGTGCGGACCGGCAGACCGACGCCAACCAGTTGACCACCGCGGTGACCACGCGCTTCATCCGCGAATCCGACGGCTTCGAGAAGCTGTCCGCGAGCATCGGCCAGATCCGCTATTTCGAGGACGCGCAGGTGGTGGTGCCGGGTGAGCTGCCGATCCAGAAAGGCAAGTCTGCCTGGATCGCGGATGCGAACTGGTCGCCGAGCGATCGCTGGACCATTGGCGCCTCCTACCAGTACGACCCGAAGATCCGGCGCGAAGACCTGCTCAGCCTGCGCGCGCGTTACCTGCTCAAGGACGACGGCGTCATCAATCTCGCCTATCGCTACCGGCGCAACGCGGCATTCCGCAGCGACCTTCCGGAAAGCACGTTCAACCAGTCCGCGCTGATCGAGCAGGCCGATGTCTCGTTCCTGTACCCAATCAACCCCACCTGGAGCCTGGTCGGTCGCTATTACTACTCGATCCTGGACAAGAAGGCGCTGGAGACCATCGCCGGCGTGCAGTGGGACAGCTGTTGCGTGGCAGTCAGGCTGGTGTCACGGCGCTACGTGCAGAATCGCGAAGGCGACATCAGCGACGGCGTGCTGCTCGAGATCGAACTCAAGGGGCTAGGCTCCGCCGGCCAGGACACCCGGCGCACGCTGCGCCGGGCCATCCAGGGCTATTACCGCGATGACCTTTACCTGGTGCCGCCGGAAACCGCGACGGGCCAGTCCGCCTCCGACCAGAACGCTCCAGATCCGGATCCGAAACCATGAAGAAGCTGCTGCTGAAGAATCTGCTGTCCTCGCTGCTGGTCACCGCCGCGCTGATCGGTACGCCCGCGTTTGCGCAGACCACACCCGTCGATCGCATCGCGGCCGTGGTCGATGAGGACGTCATCCTGCAAAGCGAGCTCGACCGCGCCATGCGCAACGTGCTGAGCCAGTACGCCAACCGCCAGGAGCAGCTGCCGCCGCGCGACGTGCTGGAGAAGCAGGTGCTCGAGCGCATGGTGCTGGTACGGCTGCAGGTGGCCCGCGCCGACAGCAGCGGGATCAAGGTATCGGACAGCGACCTCGACAATGCCGTCAATGGTGTCGCCGCGCAAAACCAGTTGACCGTCGACCAGCTGCGGGCGCAGCTGGCGCAGGACGGCATCAGCTACACCGATTTCCGTTCCACGCTGCGCGACGAACTTCTCACCCAGCGTCTCAAGCAGAGTTTCGCGCAGAGCCGCATCAACGTCAGCGAGGCCGAGGTCAATGCGGCGCTGGCGACGCAGGCCAATGTCGGCAACCAGTACCGTCTGGCACACATCCTGGTCGCTTTGCCGGAAGGCGCGACACCGGAACAACTTGCGACCGGACAGTCGAAGATCGACGGCATCAAAGCGCTGATCGACAAGGGTGAGATGGATTTCGCGGCGGCCGCGGTGCGTTATTCCGACAGCCCCAATGCGCTGGAAGGCGGCGACCTTGGCTGGCGCAGCCAGGACGAGATTCCGCCCGCATTCGCCGAACAGATCCGCATGCTGCAGCCGGGACAGGTCATGGGTCCGATGCGCGGCCCGAGCGGCCTGCAGCTGCTCAAGCTGGTGGAAGTGCGCGACGCCTCGCAGGCGGCCCCGGCCACCGTGACGCAGTACCAGGCGCGCCACATCCTGGCCGTCGTCGACGACACGCACACCGAGGCGCAGGCCAAGGCCAAGATCGACACCTTGCGCGCACGCATCGCAGGCGGCGCGACGTTTGCCGAGGCTGCGAAGGACTCCGACGATGCCAATACGAGTGGCAAGGGCGGCGATCTGGGCTGGTTCGCGCAGGACGATTTCGGACCTGATTTCGGTGCGCAGGTCGCGGCCTTGAACGACGGCCAGGTATCGGCGCCGTTCAAGAGCACCGCTGGCTGGCACATCGTCGAACGCGTTGGATCACGCCAGGCCAACGTCGGCGACGACAACCGCAAATCGCAGATCCGCGAGACCATCGGCCGCCGCAAGCTGGAAGACGAATACAACCGGTTCCTGCGCGAAATGCGCGGCGATGCGTACGTCGACATCCGTACCGGCGCAGCAGCCACGACGACGCCAGCCTCACCGGCAACCCCTACGCCGGCTCCAGCCCCCGCGCCTCCCAGCGGCGGTTGAGATGACGCCACGGCTTGCCCTGGTTCCGGGCGAGCCGGCCGGCATCGGGCCGGAGTTGTGCGTGCGGCTGGCGCAGGCGCCACGCGACGATTGCACCCTGCTGGCGTTCGCCGATCCCGACACACTCCTTGCCGCTGCGGATGCACTTTCGCTGCCCCTGCGCCTGCTTGAAGCGCACGCCCCGGCGACCTCGCCCGGCGACCTGCCGCTGCGCGCCTTTCCCAACGCCGTGGCGAATCGCTTCGGCCATGCGAACCCAGCCAATGCCGCCGCGGTCATCGCTGCATTGACCGCAGCGGCTGACGGTTGCCTGCGCGGCGAATTCGACGGCCTCGCCACCGGCCCGATCCACAAGGCCACCATCAACGACGGCGGCATCGCCTACACCGGCACCACGGAACTGCTCGCGACACATGCTGGATGCGACGTGGTGATGATGCTGGCCAACGACGTCGCGCGCGTCGCGCTGGCAACCACGCACCTGCCACTGCGCGATGTCGCCGATGCGATCAGCAGCGATGGCTTGATCCGCACCTTGCGCATCCTCGATGCAGCGCTGCGCGCGCAGTTCGGTATTCCTGCGCCGCGCATCGCCGTGCTCGGACTCAATCCGCATGCGGGCGAAGCCGGACACCTCGGGCGAGAGGAAATCGAGATCATCGAGCCTGTGGTCGCGCGGCTGCGCAACGAAGGCATGCAACTGGTCGGCCCGCTCCCCGCCGACACCGCCTTCCTTCCCGCGAAGCTGCGCGAATTCGATGCCGTGCTGGCCATGTACCACGACCAGGGCCTGCCGACGCTGAAATACAGCGGGTTCGAGCACGCCGTGAACATCACCCTCGGCCTGCCCTACCCGCGCGTCGCCGTCGATCACGGCACCGCACTGGACCTTGCCGGGAAAGGCATAGCCGATCCGTCGAGCCTGTTTGCCGCCGTCATTGCCTGCGCGCGCATGGCACGAACAAAGCAACCGTAGCCACAATCCACCTGCACCATAATGCGACATGTCCTTGAACGATCACCGCGTCAAGAAATCCCTCGGCCAGCACTTCCTCCATGACGGCGGCGTGGTCGAGAAGATCATCCTGGCGGTCGCTCCCGAACCCGGTGATCGCATCGTCGAAATCGGTCCGGGTCAAGGTGCGTTGACGCTGCCATTGCTGAAAAAACACGGCGCGCTGACGGCGATCGAATTCGACCGCGACCTGCTGGTACCGCTCACGCAGGCCGCGCGCGATGTCGGCGCGTTGACGCTGATTCCCGCCGACGTGCTCAACGTCGATTTCACCGCGCTCGCCAACGGCGAGCCGATCCGCCTCGTCGGCAACCTGCCCTACAACGTGTCCTCGCCGATCCTGTTCCATGCGCTCGACCACGCCGCTGCCGTGCGCGACATGCACTTCATGTTGCAAAAGGAAGTCGTCGATCGCATGGCCTCTGGACCTGGCAGCAAGGTTTACGGGCGGTTGAGCGTGATGCTGCAGGCGTACTGCGAGGTGACGCCGTTGTTCGATGTTGGTCCCGGGGCATTCCGGCCGCCGCCGAAAGTCGATTCAGCGGTCGTAAGACTGGTGCCGCGCGCCGCCCAACGCATCGGCGTCGACGATCCCGCGCGCCTTGCGGCTGTCGTGCGCGCCGCCTTCGGGCAACGCCGCAAGACCCTGCGCAATGCGCTGCGGAACGTGGCCGATGTCGCGATGATCGAAGCTGCGGGCCTGCGCCCCGATGCGCGCGCGGAACAGGTCGAAGTCGCGGGCTTCATCCGCCTGGCCAATCTCCCCGTTCCATCGAAATCGGATATCTGGTGACCGCAGGGGTGGGTTTCGGTCCACCGCTCTGCGTTCCGATCATCTTGATACTGCGGCTCGACTTCGTTCTCGATCACTCCCGCGATGGTGGGCCGAAGCCGACCCTGCGATGCCTGCATGTGCATTTTGTCATGGCTGTGTTCACACCCCGCTCAATTAAACTAGCCGCATGACCAATTCCGCCGACCACGCCTTCGACATCGATGTCGCCACGCGCTATCTCGACGACCAGTCCGCGCCCGAGGAAGGCCGCTTCGTGTTCGCGTACACGATCAGCATCCGCAACAGCGGCAAAGTGCCGGCGCGGCTGATCAGCCGGCACTGGATCATCACCGACGCAAACGGCAAGGTCGAGGAAGTCACCGGCGACGGCGTCGTGGGCGAACAACCTTGGCTGCGTCCCGGTGATGGCTTCGAGTACACCTCCGGCGCGGTGCTGGAAACCAGCCTCGGCACCATGCGCGGCACGTACGACATCCTCGCCGACGACGGCACCCGCTTCGCGGCCCCTATTCCGGCATTCACCCTGTCGATGCCGCGAACGCTGCATTAGACGCTGTTGACCCGTAATGGCCGTCTGGGCGATTGGAGACTTGCAGGGCTGTCACGAACCGACGCAGCGCCTGCTTGAAAAAATCCGCTTCGATCCGGCATGCGACCGACTGTGGTTCTGCGGCGACCTGGTCAATCGCGGCGGCGAATCGCTCGAAACGCTGCGGCTGGTGCATTCGCTGCGCGCGAACAGCGTCGTCGTGCTCGGCAACCACGACCTGTCGCTGCTGGCGATCGGCGAACGCCGCGAGGAAGACCAGCGCCGCGTCAATCCTGACCTGCAACGCGTGTTGTTCGCCGAGGATCGTGACGCGTTGCTCGGCTGGCTGCGCCTGCAACCGCTGCTGCACGCGGATCGCGATCTCGGCTGGATGATGATCCACGCCGGCCTCGCGCCGAAATGGACGACGCAACTCGCCGAACAACATGCGCGCGAAGTCGAATCCCGATTGCAGGGCGGCGATTTCGGCAAGCTGCTCAAGAACATGTATGGCGATCGTCCGGAATGGACGCCGAAACTCACCGGCATGGATCGCGACCGCGCCATCATCAACATCTTCACCCGCATGCGCTACTGCACGCCGCGCGGACGCATCGCCTTCGATGAAAAAGGGGCGCCGGGCACGCAGATGCCGGGCCTGTATCCGTGGTACGCCGCGCCCGGGCGCGTCGAACGCGACCTCAACATCGTCTGCGGCCACTGGTCGACGTTGGGTTTGTTCATCGGCCATGGCGTGCATGCCATCGACACCGGCGCGGTATGGGGCGGCAAGCTCACCGCACTGCAACTCGACAGCGATGAATTGCGCGTTGTCCAAGTACCTGGACGCACTGCGAGCCTTGCATGACACGTGGTCTGCCTGCGTCGTGGCTGTCGTTGTTACTGGTCGCAGGATGCGTGCCGTCACCGCCCGAGTCGATGGAGTACGCGTCGCGTTCGTCGGCAGCGGCACCTCCGCCTCGGCGTCCCGTATCCGTGGCGTCTTCCTCGCCGCCGCTGGTCGCCGCAGCGCGCGAGCAGGTCGGCGTGACCCGTCACTACGACCCGGCCTACGTCGTGCTGGCATATCCGGCCGGCGACGTGCCGCAAGATCGAGGTGTCTGCACCGACGTGGTCATCCGTGCGCTCCGCAAGCAGGGCATCGACCTGCAACGCGCGCTGCACGAGGACATGCGCGCGCATTTCGCCCGGTACCCTCGCCAGTGGGGATTGCATGGCCCTGATCGCAACATCGACCACCGCCGCGTGCCCAACCAGATGCGCTGGTTCGAACGGCAGGGCTGGGGGCGTCACGTGTCGAACGTCGCGGCCGACTTTCAGCCCGGCGACATCGTGGCGTGGACACTCACCGGCAGCGGCCTGCTTCATGTCGGCATCGTGTCGGATCGCAAACATCGCAATGGCACGCCGTTGGTCCTGCACAACATTGGTGGCGGCACGCAGGAGAACGACATCCTGTTCTCGCACGCGATCAGCGGCCACTACCGGCCGGTACTGCCGGCGGTCGTGGCGACCGCGCCCGGCGCCTGATCCGGCCGCCCGCTTTCGCAACAGTCGCTATCGCCTGCAGCTAGCGCCGCACGTAATCGACGAACGCGTAGCCGGCGAAATGCGTGGCATCGGCCTCGTGTGTCTCGCTGGACACGACTCGCCAGTCGTCGGCGTCGTATCGCGGGAAGAACGTATCGGCGCCATCGACGTGCGTATCGACATGCGTCAGCCGCAGCACCGACGCCAGCGGCAGCGTCAGCGCGAATACATCCGCACCACCGATCACGCAGAGTCCGGATGCACCGTCACGGTCGGTGGCATCAATCGCGGCCTGCAGCGAAGCCACCGCTTCCATGCCGTCGAACGGGACCCGGCCGTGGCGCGTCAACACCAGGTTGCGGCGCCTGGGCAATGCGCGCCCCAGCGACTCGGCCGTTTTGCGTCCCATCAGCACGGGCCTGCCCAGCGTCAGCGCCTTGAAGCGCTTGAGGTCGTTGGGCAGATGCCACGGCAAGGCATTGCCCTTGCCGATGGCACGCTGCCGATCGAGTGCGGCGATGAGTTCGAGCGTGTGGCCATCGGCAATCACGGCGCGCGCGGCGCGCCGAATTGCAGGCCCGACTGGCAGCGTGGCTCGGCCTTCCGCAGTTGGTCGATCAGCATTTTTTCGACCGGCGAACCGTTGACTCGCGCCACATCGACCTGGAACACCTGGCCTGCATGCACCGCCGACCAACGCCGGATATCGCTGCGCTTGTAAGCATTGACCTTGCTGCCCTTCGCGGTTGCCGTTTCCGCAGCCAGCGTCGCGAGCGTCGCCGCAGCTGGCGCGGACACCTGCGCGACACGCTCATCCGCGTCTTCCTCTTCGAGTCCGTCCTTCATCGTGATGAAATCCCGATGCGGGTCGCCATCCTGCGACGCCGCGCTGCCGCAGCCCACCGCCACGCTGAGGTTCTGCAATGTCCAGAATCCAGCTTTGAACAGTCCGAAGCCACGCACGCGGTGCGTAACCTCGCCGGACGCATCGCTTCTCAGGTAAGAGGAGATCAGCCTCGCCTGCGTCTTGCTGTCGAGCGCAAGGCGGTTCAGCGGCGTATCGAGCATGTTGCCCTGTACCGCGACCTTGGCCTCGTCCTCGAATGCCGGTTTCAGCCTAAGCATGCCGGCGTAGTCGAGCTTCGCGTTCTTCAGGCTGTTGGCGATGGCTGGGGAAAGCACGCCGTCCTCCTTGGCTAGTATCGAAATCACGTAACTGGCGCCGTTCAATACGCCGGTCAGCATCATGCGGTGCTTGTAGGTCTTTTCGGCATCGAGCGGACCTTCGATGAAATGGAAATCGAATCCGTCGAGGCGCTGCGGGCTTACGCTGTTGCCCGGCTTTGCCGCCGTCTCATCGACTCCTTTGCGCACGATATCTTCCATGACCGCGTTGTCGATGTTCGGCATCGAGAAGTAGTTCGCCACGACCAGCAGGTCATGGGGCTGGCCCTGCGCATCGGTCACCTGGATCTTCTGTTGCTGGCGGGCCGTGAAGCTACGGCCATGCCGGCGCAATTCTTCCTTCTGCACCACGCGATACTCGGAGGGGATATCCATCCGCGCGCCGATCAACTCGATCTGCGCCGCCGTGACCGTCCCGCAGGCGAACAAGGAAAAAGCCAATACAGCCATCCATCCGTGTTTCATCTTCGACGACTCCCGGTGCTGGTCATACCGCCACCGGTGCCTTGATCGCAGGCAGCGGCTCGTAGTGTTCGATGACGATATCGTCATGGGAGAAGGTGAACAGGTCCGTCACCTCCGGGTTCAAGCGTAATCGTGGCGGAGCGCGCGGTTCGCGTGACAGCTGTTCGCGCGCTTGGTCGAAGTGATTGGAGTACAGGTGCGCATCGCCGAGCGTGTGCACGAAATCGCCCACGCGCAATCCGCAGGCCTGCGCCACCATGTGAGTCAGCAGTGCGTAACTGGCGATGTTGAATGGCACGCCCAGGAAGATGTCGCCGCTGCGCTGGTAGAGCTGGCAGCTGAGCTTTCCACCTGCCACGTAGAACTGGAACAGCGCATGGCAAGGCATCAACGCCATCCGTGACAGGTCGGCGACGTTCCATGCACTGACGATCAAGCGGCGCGAATCGGGATTGCGCATGATCTCGTCGACGACCCAGCGGACCTGGTCGATCTCGCTGCCATCGGTGCCGGCCCAACGGCGCCACTGCTTGCCGTACACGGGGCCGAGTTCGCCCTTGTCGTCGGCCCATTCGTCCCAGATCGAAACCTTGTTGTCCTTGAGATAGGCGATGTTGGTGTCGCCTTTCAGGAACCACAGCAACTCGTGCACGATCGAGCGCAGGTGCAGTTTCTTGGTGGTGAGCAGCGGGAACCCATGGTTCAAGTCGAAGCGCATCTGCCAGCCGAACACGCTGCGCGTACCGGTGCCGGTGCGATCGGCTTTCTCGACGCCGTGGTCGAGGACGTGACGCAGGAGTTCAAGGTATTGCTTCATCGAGCAGGCTTCATCGAGGCTTCATCGAACAGGCTTCATCGGGGGGCTTCATCGGGCGGGCTTCATTCCGGCAGACGCGTCAGGCAGGCTCGGCGGCAACGGGTATCTGCGGATGCAAGGTCGGCGAGCGTCGCGACATCCACAGGCACCACACTCCGAATGCCATCAGAGGCAGCGACAGCACCTGCCCCATCGTCAGCCAGCCAAAGGCGAGATAGCCGAGTTGCGCGTCGGGCTCTCGCACGAACTCGACGATGAAGCGGAAGATGCCGTACAGCAGCGCGAACACGCCACCCACCGCATAACGCGGACGCGGCTTGCGTGAGTACCACCAGAGAATTGCGAACAAAACGAGACCTTCCAGGCCCGCCTGGTACAGCTGCGAGGGATGCCGCGCGTAGATGTCCAGCAATCCGCTATCGAATTGCTGACGCAGCGCAGTCGAATCCATCGCAGCGAAATCAGCCGGCAGGGAACGTGGAAACACCACGCCGAAATCACCGCCCGTCGGCTTTCCCCACAACTCGCCACCGATGTAGTTGCCGAGCCGCCCGAAGCCCAGGCCTTGCGGCACGAGCGGCGCGACGAAATCCATCGTGTCGAAGAAATGCAGGCGCTGTTTGCGCGACCACCACCACATCGCCGCCATCACCCCGAGCAGGCCGCCGTGGAAACTCATGCCGCCTTCCCACACCTTGAACAGCATCAGCGGATTGCTGAGGAAATCGGTGAAGGAATAAAACAGCACGTAACCAATACGCCCACCGAGTACCACGCCGAGCATGCCGTAGAACATCAGGTCGCCGTAGCCGTTCTCGTCGACACCCGGCAGACGGCCAGCGCGGATGCGGCTGCGGCCGAGGAACCACGCGACTCCGAACGCCAGCAGGTACATCAGGCCGTACCAGTGAATGCTGAGCGGGCCGAATGCGAGGGCGATCGGGTCAATCTGGTGCAGCTGGATCATGTGGCGCTGGCCTTGGGTGGAGCGGATGCGTGACGGCTATTTTGCCCGAGTGGAGATGGCATGGGCGATCAACTTCTCCAAGCAGGCCGGCACCCTTGATCGTCATGCCCGCGAAGGCGGGAATCCAGTGACATGGATTCCACCAGGCCAAGGTCGCTGGATCCCCGCCTTCGCGGGGATGACGACTTTGGAATTTGTTGCGATTCCAATTTTGTCAGACCCTGGGCATCGCATGCGATACAAAAACCGCATCAATCGAACAGGTGCGGTTCGTTGGGTAATTCGTCTTGGTCGTGCTCGCCCTCGATACGCGGAAAATGTTGGGCCAGGAATGCCGATACCGCATCGATCCCGCTCAGCACCGCGGCTTCCGGTTCACCCGCTTTCAACCCTTCCTCGATCAATTGGCACACGCCGCGCCACTGTTCAGTACTGACAAACGCATCCAGCCCGATGTCGGCCACGATTTCGATGCGGTGGTCGGCGAGCAGCAGGTAGAGCAGCACGCCATTGTTGGCGCGCGTGTTCCAGACGCGCAGTTGCGCAAAGACATCCAGCGCACGCTGCTGTGCGTCGACACTGGCCAGCACCGCGCGCAGCGGCAGCGACGATTCGACCGCGAAGCAGATTTCGCCGCGATGCTTCGATTCGGCGTTGGCGATGGCCTGGGTGATGCGCTGCAATGTGTCCTGCGGATACAGGCCGTGCGCGGAACGGGCGAACTGGTGACGGAGCACGCGCGTCATTGGGACCATGCGCGCCATCACCAGCTCCCCGAGGCGCCGCCGCCCCCGCTCGAGCCGCCGCCACCGGACCAGCCGCCACCTCCACCGCCGCTGAATCCACCGCCACCGCCGCCACCAGTCCAGGGGCCGCCGCCGAAGCCGCCCCAGTCGCGGTCGCGCGCGTACCGTCCGCCCGACACGCTCATCAAGCCGTACATAATTCCGAACAGACCGGCAACGATGCCGAGCCCCATCAGCGACGAAAACAGCCACGCCACGCCGCCGGCCGCCCCCCCGGTGAACAGCCCGCGCATCGGCGAAGGCGCGCGGCTGAACATCCCGCGCATGAGCTTGGCCGCGATGAAGGCAGCCAACAATGCGGACAGCAAGTTGTAGGCGCCGGGTTCATGACCGTTTTGATCTGCCATCGGAGCAGGCAGCGGTTCGCCATCAATGAGTTTCACCAGCGCTGCAGTGCCGTCGATGATGCCGCCGCCGTAGTCGCCGGCACGGAATTTCGGTACGAGATATTCCTGGATGATGCGGCCTGCGGTGATGTCCGGAATCGCGCCTTCCAGGCCATAGCCCGGCTCGATGCGCACGCGGCGATCGTCCTTGGCGACCACCAGCAACACCCCGTCGTCCAGCGTCCCGCGGCCGAGCTTCCACTGCTCGAAGGCGCGCACGGTGTATTGCTCGATGGTTTCCGGTTGCGTGCTCGGCACCATCAGCACCTGCAGCTGGCTGCCCTTGCGTTGCTGCAGGGCGCGCGCCTGTTGTTCCAGCTGCTGTTTTTGCTCGGTGGAGAGCGTGCCGGTGGTGTCGATGACCGGCGAGGTGAGCGGCGGGATTTCGGCCTGCTGCGCGAATGCGATGGCGGGGGCAAATGCCAGCAGAAATGTCAGCAGAAGCGCGAGCAGAAAGTCAGTCGCACGCGTTTGCGGGCGCGAACTCACTCGCACGCTCTTGATCCACCGGACACGTGCGAAAGAATTCGCGTCCACGAAAATCCGATCACCTTGACGGGCTCAACCGCCCTGCGGCTGCGGCGCACCGAAATCGACCGTCGGCGCGTCCTGGATCTGGCGTTCGTTCTCGACGGTGAAGTTCGGTTTCTGCTTGTGGCCGAACAGCATCGCGGTGAGGTTGTTGGGGAACTGGCGGATGAAGGTGTTGTAGTCCTGCACCAGCTCGATGTAGCGGCCGCGGGCCACGGTGACGCGATTCTCGGTGCCTTCGAGCTGCGTCTGCAAGCCGATGAAGGACTGGTCGGCCTTGAGGTTCGGATAATTCTCGACCGTGACCATCAAACGCGACAGCGCCCCCGACAATTCGCCCTGCGCCGCCTGGAACTGCGCCAGCGATTGTGGATCGTCGGCGTTGACGTTGATCTGGCTGACCTTGGCGCGTGCCTCGGTCACGGCGGTGAGTACCTGCTGTTCGTGTGCGGCGTAACCCTTGACGGTGTTGACCAGGTTCGGGATAAGGTCGGCGCGGCGCTTGTACTGGTTCAATACTTCGGACCAGCCGGCCTTGACCGCTTCGTCCTTCTGCTGGATCGAGTTGTAACCGCATCCCGACAACAAGGTCGCGAGGAGCATCAACAGGACGATACGCATTGAGGTAGCTCCGTAAGCGAAGGATCAGGCTGCATTGCAGCATCGTGGGGGCTGGGGCGCAATGGCGGATGCATGAACAACCTCGCCACGGATACAACGACAGGGGCACTTCACTAGTCAGCGACCTCCATCACGTCACCAGGCTTGATCTAATGCGGCCGTTCGCGCGCCCTTGCACGCCGCTTCACCCACAGGTTCAGGCCTTCCACCAGCGCCGAAAATCCCATCGCGCCGTAGATATATCCCTTGGGGATATGCAGCTCGAAACCGTCGGCGATCAGGTACACGCCCACCAGCACGATGAAGGCCAGCGCAAGCATCTTGATCGTTGGATTGTTGTCGATGAAGCGGCCCAGCGGCGCCGCCGCGAGCAGCATCACCGCCACCGCCAGCAGGATCGCCGTGACCATGATCGCGGTGTGGTTGGCCATGCCGACCGCGGCGATCACCGAGTCCAGCGAGAACACGATGTCGATCACCGCGATCTGCGCGATGACCATGCCGAACGAGGTCAAGGGTTTGGTATCGATGTCTTCGGCAATGGGTTCGCCGACGACAAGGTCACGGATCTCCATCGTGCCTTTCACCAGCAGGAACACGCCGCCCAGGACCAGCACCAGATCGCGCACCGAGATGCCTTGTCCGAAGATGCGGAACAGGTCGGAGGTCAGGCCGGCCAGCCACGCCAGCGTCAGCAACAACAGGATGCGGGTAATGCAGGCAACGGCGATGCCGAACTTGCGCGCCTTCTCGCGCTGCACTGGCGGCAGTTTGCTCACCGCGATCGAAATGAAGACGAGGTTATCGATACCGAGCACGATCTCGATCGCGCTCAAAGTGATCAGGGTGATCCATGCCTGCGGATCGGCCAGCAATTCCATCAACATGCAGCGTATGTCCTCAAAGCAGGCGCGGGCCGAGGAGGCAGGCCCACACCAGCAGCACGTTCAACATCAGCACGAACACCGCGGCGGAACCCATGTCCTTGGCGCGGCCTGAAATCTCGTGGTGCTCGTCGCCGAAGCGCTCGATCACCGCCTCGACCGCGGAGTTCAGCAGTTCGATGCTCAGCACCAGCAGCATCGACCCGATCAGCAGCGCGCGCTCGATGCCGTTTTCGCCAAGCCACCAGCCTAGCGGGGCGAGGATCACGAACAGGTAAACCTCGAGGCGGAACGAGGATTCGTGCAACCAGGCCGCGCGCAGGCCCTGCATCGACCAGATGGTCGCCTTGAGGATGCGGCCGGGGTGCCGCGGCAGGTGGCCGATCTTGTCCGCCACGGTCAGGCGGCTGCTATAGCGGAAGCGGGCATGGGAGCTTCATTTAAAAAAAGCGGCTCAAAAGCCGCAACGCGCCAATTTTGCCACATGGGTCCCGCGAAAGCCCCGCCCCTGGTCTCCAGGCAGGCGGTCAGTCGGCCTTGAAAATTGCCGTCCCCCGCGAGCCATCCGGCTTCACCCACGCGCGGTACATGCCGGTCGTGTTGAACGGCATCACGATATTCCCCTCGCGGTCCAGCGCGATCGCCCCGCCGTCGCCGCCGGTGGCCACGACCCGCCTGAGGATGACTTCATCGGCCGCGACCGCAAGCGTGTCGCCCCGATACGCCACGCGCGCGCAGATGTCGTGCGCGACGGCATTGCGGATGTAGTGCTCACCCCAGCCGGTGCCGGAGACGCCGCAGTGTTCGTCAGCCCAGGTCCCTGCGCCGATCACCGGAGAATCGCCGACCCGGCCGAATTTCTTGTTGGTCATGCCGCCTGTCGAGGTCGCTGCCGCGATGCGGCCTTGCGCATCGAGCGCGACCGCGCCAACGGTGCCGAAATATGCGCCGGCAACAGTGGGGATTTCCCCCGATGCCTGTGCACGTTCGCGCTGTTTCGCGAGTTCCAGTTGCTTGCGGCGCACATCGGTGTCGAACCAGGTGTTCGGCACGCGATCGATCTGCGCCTGCGTGTCGGCGAACTTCTCCGCGCCGCTTCCCGCGAGCATCACATGTTGAGAATGTTCCATCACTGCGCGCGCCAGCCGGATGGGATTGCGAATCGTGGTGACGCCCGCGACCGCGCCTGCGCGCTGCGTATGGCCTTCCATGATCGACGCATCGAGTTCGTGCCGGCCCTCGGCGTTGAACACGGCGCCCTTGCCGGCGTTGAACCGCGGCGAGTCTTCGAGGGTGACGACGGCTGCACTGACGGCGTCGACGGCGCTGCCGCCTTTTGCGAGCACGGCATGGCCGGCGTCGAGGGCACGGTTGAGATCGGCGCGGATCGCGGCCTCGTTTTCCGCGCTCAGCGCGTCGCGTTCGATCACGCCTGCGCCACCGTGGATGACCAGTGCGGTGGGGTTGCTCACGGATTTTTCCTCGGCGTGTAGGGGCATGGCGGAGAGCATCAGCAGCAACAGGACAAGGCGCATGGCGGACTCCGTGCTTTCAGGCGCGCAGGATAGCTTTTTTTTCCTCTCTCCTTGGGATGAAGGAAAAAACTGCCCAGGAAAAAACTACTGTTGCCGCAATGCCTCGATCGGGTCCAGCTGCGACGCCTTGCGCGCCGGGTAATAACCGAAGAACAACCCCGTCGCGATCGAGAATCCAGCCGCAAGCCCGATCACTTTTCCATCCAGGGAAACGGGCAGCGAACCGAACTTGCCGACCAGCAGTGCACCGACGATCCCTAGCGCAATGCCGATCACGCCGCCGATCAGCGAGATCAGCATCGCTTCTGCCAGGAACTGCCGCTGCACGTCGCGCGGCCCCGCACCAACCGCCATTCGTAATCCGATTTCGCGGATGCGCTCGGTTACCGACACCAGCATGATGTTCATGATGCCGATGCCACCGACGATCAACGAAATACCGGCAACCGCCCCGAGCAGCAACGACATCAGCTTGGTCGTCTGGGTGCGCGTGGCGACGATTTCGGCGATGTTGCGCACGCTGAAATCGTCATCCTCGCCGGGTTGCAGCTGGTGGCGTTGCCGCAGCAGCGCTTCGACTTCGCCCTGGGCGTATGTCAAATCCTCGGCTCGGCCGACGCCAAGCGTGATCTGCTGCACCGCGCCGGGCGGCAATGCATTGGATCCCGACAACCGGCGCCGCGCCGTTTCAAGCGGTACCACGATCAGGTCGTCCTGGTCCTGCCCGAAACCGCCCTGTCCTTTCGATTTCAGCGTGCCGGCCACGGTAAACGGGACGCGGCCCAAGCGCACGGTCTGGCCCGCGGGATCCTCGTCGCCGAACAGTTCGCGCCGCACGGTTTCGCCAAGGATCACGGATTTGGCGCCGCCGCTGTAATCGCCCGTTTCGAAACGATTGCCGGTGTCGATGACCCACTCGTTGATGTCGAACCAGTCCGGCTGCACGCCCTGCCACTGCGACGACCAGTTGTTTTCCGCATAGACGACCTGACTGCCGCCGCGCAGCGACGCGGCGACGTATTCGACTTCCGGAATTTCCTCGCGGATCGCGTCGGCGTCGGCGAGCGACAGCGTATAGCGGCTACCGGCTGCGATGCGCGCGCCGCCACCGCCGAACCCGCTGCCGCCGCTGATGTCGAGCCGGTTCGAGCCGAGTCCGGACACGAGCTTGTCGATTTCCGCCTGCGTGCCCTGCCCGACCGACACCATCACGATCACCGCGGCGATGCCGATGATGACGCCAAGCGAGGTCAGCGCGCTGCGCATCCAGTTGCCGCGCAGGGCGAAGATGGCGGTGCGGAGGGTTTCCAGGAAGTTCATGGGGCGATGTCTCCCTGGTTCGTCATTTGCGCGAAGGCGGGACAAACGCGCAGCGCACAGGACGGACGAAGGCCGGGCCCGAAGGAGCGAGCGCAGCGGGTAATCCAGTGACCTTCGTTTTTACAGAGATCGCGCAGGTCACTGGATTCCCGCCTTCGCGGGAATGACGGCTGAAAACATCGGGACTGCATCATGCATCTGCCTCCTGCTCATGCAATTCCCCATCCCGCATCACGAATATCCGGTCGCAATGCTGCGCGACATCGGGATCGTGGGTGATCAGCACGACGGTGTGATCTTCCGCCTGCAACTGCTTGAACAAGGCAAGGATTTCCTCGCCGGTCTTGCTATCCAGCGCGCCGGTCGGCTCGTCTGCGAGCAGGATCGGCGGGCGGTTGATGAGCGCGCGAGCGATGGCGACGCGTTGCTGCTGCCCCCCGGAGAGTTCACTCGGGCGATGGCCCTCGCGCGTGGCAAGTCCAACGTCCGCCATGGCCATGTGCGCGCGCTGCAGGCGTTCCTCGCGCGGGACGTTGGCGTAGGCCATCGGCATCGCGACGTTTTCCAGCGCGCTCATGCGCGGCAGGAGGTTGAACCCCTGGAAGACGAAGCCGATCTTGTCGCGGCGCAGGATCGCGCGCTCTTCCGCGTCGAGCGTGGCGACATCGACCCCGTCGCACAGGTATTGGCCGCTGCTGGGCGTGTCGAGGCAACCAATGAGGTTCATCAACGTCGACTTGCCCGAACCCGACGGCCCCATGATCGCGACGAACTCGCCATGGCGGATCGCCAAGCCAACATCCTTGAGCGCGATCACTTCCGCCTCGGTGCCTTCGGCATAGACCTTGCCGAGGGCATGTGTTTCGATCACGGGGGGGCGCGCGGCGGATGGTGCCGCAGCGGCAACCGCGCTCATGTTTTGGCCGCAGCGCGTTCGCTGCCGACGATCACGACATCGTCTTCGGCGACATTGCCGGAGACTTCGGTATTGCTGCCGTCCGAAGCGCCGACGCGCACCATCGTTTCCTCCGGCTTGCCGTCGACTAGCTTGTAGAGCGGCGCGCGGCGCGCGGTGAGAAGCGATGCGATCTGCGCGTCCCACTTCGATCGCTGACCTGCATCAAGCATGGTCCGGAATGCGGAGAACTGCTGGGTGAAGCGCTCCTGCATGCGTTGGCGCATCGCGCCGTCGAGGTTGCCCCCGCCGCGATTGCCGCCCGCGCCGGGCGGACCACCGCGTCCGCCGCCGAACAGGCCCACTCCGCCGCCTGGTTGCTGCTGCGGTGCCTGCCGGGCGGCCGCGCGTTCGCGAATCGCGGCCAGCGCCGAATCGAATGCGGATTGCTGGTCGGGCGTCAATCCCAGCGTGGCGATGAACGCGGGCAACTCATCGGTCATGCCGCCGCCGCGCATGCGCGGGCCAGCCTGCGTCTGCGCTGCATTCGACGCGTCATCCTCGGCCGGCTTGAAACGCAGCGCCGTGTTCGGCACCAGCAGCACGTTCTCGCGACTGCTCACCTCGATTTCGGCATTGACGGTGAGCCCGGGCAACAGAGCCTGGTCCGCGTTGTCGACGGTGACGACGACGGGATAGGTGATCACGTTGTTGGTGTTGGTCGCCGCCAGCCGCACCTGCTGCACGACGCCGCGGAACTGGCGGTCGGGAAACGCATCGACGTTGAAACTCACGTTCTGTCCGGCCTTGACTTGCCCGATGTCGGCCTCGTCGATAGCGAGCACGATTTCCATCTTCGACAGGTCTTCGGCGATCTGGAACAACACCGGCGCCTGCAGGCTCGCGGCGACCGTCTGCCCCGGCTCCACCGTGCGCGTCAGCACCACGCCGTCGACCGGCGCGCGGATCACGGTGCGGCCCAGATTCAGGCGCGTCGTCTGCGTCGATGCGAGTTGCTGGTTGATCTGCGCCTGCGCGGCAGCGACCTGCGCCTGCGCCTGGTCGCGCGCTGCGCGTGCCAGGTCGGCATCGCTCCTGGCGACGAGTTGCTGCTGCACCAGTTGCGACTTGCGCGCGTAGTCTGTCTGCGCGTTGCGCAGCGTTGCCTGCGCACTGCCGAGGTTGGCGCGGGCACTGGCGACGGATGCGGAACCCTGTGCGATCTGCGCTTCATAGGTGCTCGGGTCGATCCGCGCGATCACCTGGCCGCGTTCGACGCGATCGTTGAAATCGACCAGTACCTCGGTCACGCGCCCGGAAATTTCGCTGCCCACGTCAACGGTTGAAATCGCCGCCAGCGTACCGGTCGCCGAGATCGCCACGCGGATGTCGCCGCGTTGTACCTGCGCGGTGCGGTAGCCGCCGTTTTCCGCGGCCGGAGTGCGCTGCGTCCAGTACCACGCTCCAAGCGCGACGAGGACGAGCATCGCGATCACGATGACGATGCGGCGTGAGCCGGATGACTTGCGGGGTGTGCTCATGCGCTCGCTTGCATTCGGGGGTAGCGAACGCTAACGCATTCGCGGCAGGTTGGTTGACAGGCAACGAGAACACAGACCCTTGCCAAGCGCCCGAAGTTCAGCTTTTAGCGGGCGAAATTCATCGTTACGTTCTTGATCTTCCGCCAGCACGGCGCATGAATTCGCACTTGCTGAGCATCAAGTCGCGGTCGGTGAAAGCAGAATGGTCGCCGTCGTCCCGTGCCCCGGCGTGCTTTCCAGCGTCACCGGCCAGCCGAAACGTTCACCCAGGCGGCGCACGATAGACAGGCCGATGCCCCTGCCCACCGGATTGGCCTGGTCGGCGCGGTAGAACGGATCGAAGGCCTGTTCCAGTTCCTCGTGGCTCATGCCGATGCCGCTGTCGCGGATGACGATGCGGTCGCTGCTGATGGCCACCTCGATGTGTCCGTCGTCGGTAAAGGTGCACGCGTTGTTGAGCAAGTTGCCGACCATCACTCCCAGCACCCGGGGCGGTGCATGCAGTTGCGGCGGGTTGTCCTCGATCACGTCCAACTGCACTGGCTTGCCACCGCACATCGGCCTGACGCGCGCGATCTCCTCGTACACCACGTCGCGCACGTTGAAGTCCTCGCTCTGCGGCGCGACATGGGCTTCACGCGCCAGGATCAGGAAGGC
>PPFU01000310.1_pt1 | contig 19539 bp, 18 predicted proteins | sample 1535991 | NCBI WGS metagenome assembly PPFU01 (sample SAMN04901290, study PRJNA319586) | Hypolithon metagenome, whole genome shotgun sequencing project. | isolation source: Antarctic Hypolithon | place: Antarctica: Miers Valley | collected 2014
GGGCTCCGGTGGGTGTGGGCGGGATCTGGAGCGGATGCTAGCACGGGGGGGATGGGTGTTGTGGGGGTGGGTCGGGATAGAATGGGGGCATGGCAGCACCGGAGGTGATCTTTTACGATGGGGGGTGCGGGCTGTGTCACGCGTCGGTGAAGTTTGTGCTGGCGCGGGACCGGGAGGGGCGGCATTTTAATTTTGCGGCGTTGGACAGCGATGCGTACCGCGAGGCGGCCACGGCGGAGGCGAGGGAGCGGATGGGGGATAGCGTGGTGGTGCGGACGGAGGAGGGTCGTCTGCTGGTGCGGTCGGCGGCGGTGCGACACATCCTGTCGCGGCTGGGAGGCGGGTGGGGGTTGCTGGGGCGGGCGATGGGGGTCGTGCCGCGCGCGGTGCTGGATGTGGGGTATCGGGGGTTGGCGAGGGTGCGGAGGCTGCTGACGGGTCGGCCGAAGGCGGCGTGCCCGATGTTGACGCCGCGTGAGCGGGAGCGGTTTCTCGAGTGAGAGGGGCCTTGGAGCTGAAGAGCGGTGAAAGGTTAAGGTTCAGCGGGGCAGCCTGAAACACGCCATGGGGAACGTTGTTGGGGCGGTTCAACGAGTCTTCCGCACCTCGGGGATGTCGGTGATGGAGGCGATGCAAGCGGAGCCGCGATGCGTAAGGCGGCAACTCTTTCGTGGAAGATTGGCCGAACACCAGCGTCTATTTGAGGAGAGCGGTCGCTGGCGCGTCGCGGCTCAAGACGAAGCGGCATCATTATGAAGATGTCCAGGTGACAACAACTGTTTGCTTTGTTTCCAGAGCCACTCGATACTAGTTCTTGCCATGCCCGCGATTGGATGGTGGGGGCTTCCAACCCGCCCCGCCCCACGATCCGATTGTACGGTTGGCATGAAATCAAGAGAACCGCTTTAATCAATTAAGATTCCGAAGTGATTTTGATGCTCCGCACGCTTCTTGCTGAGGAGAGCCGCTTTCTCCGTGCGCGGCTCTCGCCGACGCCTGGTAGGCGGCGTTTTACGCCATGGGCGGGGGGGTTTTTCGTTCGGGATGGGCGGCGGGTACCCGGGGGATAGGGCGGAGGGGGCCGACTTGGGGGCGGGGTTGGGGGAACGGTTGCGTAGGGCCGAAGATCACGCTGCGGGTGGTGGCGTCGCTGCGGGCGGCGGGTCCGGCGGCCGCGGGTCGGGAGGATTGGATGGCGGAGCTGCGAACGATGGTGGCGCGGCGGGCGGTGATGCTGCGAGCGATACGCGCTGCCTGGGCGATGGAGAGATTTTCATCCATCCCGCCCCAGGGCTTGTGGATGTAGTCTTGTTCCGGGTCGATCAGCACGGTGGTGTTGTTGATGCGAAGCTCGACCAGGTGCTCGTACACCGGCTGCTCCGCGAGGTCGCGGGTGACGACGGCGGCGGGTCGAGCGATGGGCGGGTTGATGACCTGAAAGGTGTACCGGCGGGGCCCCTCGAGCGGGATGGAGTAGCGGGGCTGGCCGACGTATCGCGGCGGGAGCAGGGTCTCGCCCGAGTCGATGACCGGCCGGGTGATGACGCGGGCCTCGCCCGCCCGAGCATCGGGGGCGGGGAGGGCCGCGGCGAGGAGGGGCGCGAGCATCGCGACGGCGAGGGTTGGCTTGAACATCCGTTGGCTCCACTTGAGACGAGGGGGCGGCGTGTACGGGTCACGACGGCTGTGACAAGTGTGCCACGTGGAGGGCGAAGGGCAACTTTTTTTAAAAGTCGTCAAGAAGCTAAAGCCCCAGCCGCGAGCGGAACTCGGCTTGGCCGGGCACGTCGGAGGTGAAGGTGAAAAGGGCACCGGCCTCTTCGTTGGCGTCCTCGCGGCCGGCGGTGGCGGAGGTGACGTAGACCTGCGTCAGCGGGGCATCTTGTGCAGCGGCGTCGCCGGGCTGCGTGGTGGGGGCGGGGAGGGTGGCGTCGGCGTCGCCGGGCTGCGTCGAGGCGGTGGGCCGCTCGAGTGGGGGGGTGAAGGTGAGGCTGGTGATGCGGGCGGTGGGGAGGGCGATCTTGCCGATGAACTCGCCTTCGGGGCCGTATTGGTAGATCCCGCCGCCTTCCCAGCTTGCGGACCAGAGGTGTCCCTGGCTGTCGACGATCATGCCGTCGGGGTGTCCGCCCTCCTGTTCGTCGCCGACCCGGACCGCGACCTGCTGGTCGGCGAGTCGGCCGGTGTCGCGGTCGTACTCGAAGCGGTAGATCACGTTGTCAGAGGTGTGCGTGAAGTAGAGGTATCGGCCATTAGGGGAGAAGCCCATGCCGTTGGGCACGCCGAGGTTTTCCAGCAGAGGCGTTGCGGTGAGGTCGGTGTCGATGCGGTACCACCGCCCGGTGCGTTTGCCCCCCGCCATCGTGCCGCCAAATACCCGCCCCTCCGGGTCCGCCATCACATCGTTCCACCGCGCGGCCCGCTCCGCCTCAATCTCGTCGATGACGGTCCCCGTCACTTCGCCGCCACCCTCCTCGTCCGCTCGCCAGGTCACGATGTTGCCCCGGTCGCGGAACAGCAGCAGTTGGTCGTCCGCCTGAATCGTGAACCCGCCGACGGGCCTGCCCTCGTAGCAAGGTCGGTGCTCCCCGGTCTCGGGGCTGTACCAGTACATCCTGCCCGCGGGGATGTCGGTCCAATAGACCCGCCGCTGTCTCGGGTGCCAAAGTGGCCCCTCGCCGGTTTTGCAGTGGTAGTTGGCGACGATTCGAGGGGTGTTGGTGGTCGCGGTGTTGGGGGGGGTGGGCATGGGCATGTGCGGATGATAACCGCATCCCGCGGGCCTCCCCCCCTCAGCTGCATCGGCGGGGCCTGGAACCGCGAAATGCAAAGCGGGTAAAAGAATTTCTCGAATTAATGGGGGAAAGCCGGTTTGCTCGTGAAGTTCTGCTAAGATGTCAGATGGAAGCGACGGCTTGGAGTGACTGAAGCATTCTGTCTGGAGAGGCCTAAGAGACAGATGGGGAGACAGATGGGGAGACAGATGGGGAGACAGATGGGGAGACAGATGGGGAGACAGATGGGACGGTTCAGGGGGCGTCGCACGCTGGGCGGGAGGATGTTGTCAACCGGCCCATGGTGGGACCGGTTGAGCCGCGGAGCCAGTGAGCCCGTGGCCGCTGTGGGTGGAGCGAGATCCGTTCTGCCGAGAGTTTTCGCCGATGTAAGCGGGAACCCAAGATCGACATCCACCGCCCGGTCCGGGCGGTGTGAGTACCACAAGGAGACGCACGATGATTGAAGAACGCATGACCGGACAGGTGAAGTGGTTCGACCCCAAGAAGGGCTACGGCTTTATCCAAGGCCCCCAAGGCCATGATGTCTTCATCCACTACAGCCAGATCGGGGGAAGCGGGTTCCGCTCGCTCCGTGACGGTGAAGAAGTCACCTACGAACTTACCGAAGGCGAGAAAGGCCTGCAGGCCCGGACGGTGCTGCGAAGCAAGGCCGAGGAGGAGGCTCAAAGCCACCCGCGGGAGGACGAGGAAGACGGCGGCCGCTACACCCCCCGCGCTCAAGCCATTACCCAGGACCGCCAGGTTCACGATCGCGATGTGGAGACCCGCGCGATGGTGGGATACAGCAACAGCTACCGCGGCCGGTAAAGGTTCGGTCGGATCTGCGTCGTCGTAGTCGGTCAAACTAGGCGAAGCACAATCCTGAACTCTGAACAACCGCCATGACGCCAAGGGTGGCCAAGACGCGTCAAGATACAGTCGTAAATCTCCGCGATTTCAGCCCCATTCTTCTTGGCGGGGCTTGGCATCCCTGGCGATTTGGCGGTCATTCAGTCGCCCCAATCGGCTGTAACGGCGAAGACGATCAAACGAAGACCGCTCACTTGGTGCGCCGCGGATGCGGCGGGGGCGGACCGAATTCGGTACGGTTTGAGCGGGCAGTGATCCACGGGTGGCGGAAGATGAGGCCGCACTATTCTTCGTCGGTCGCGGCCCCGCCGCGAAGCATGTCGCGGTAGTCGCTGGGGCTGTGACCGGTGACGCGGCGGAACCAGCGGGAGAGGTGATGCACATCGCCAAAGCCGCACCGCTCCGCAACCTGCGTGACCGTCAGGTCGGTCTGCGCCAGCAGCCGTTGGGCCTCGTTGAGTTTGAGGTGGTGGATCTGTTCCAGCGGTGTCCGGCCCAGAATGGCCTTGCACTGCTTTTCGAACTCCCGCCGCGAGAGGGGAACCGCCTCCACCACATCCCCCCCCGAAATGCCCTCCAAAGCGTGGTCGCGGATGAAGGCGAATGCTCGCGCCAACATCGGGTCCTCCGTCGGGATCACATCGGTCGAACCCCGCACCGTCACGCCCACCGGGGGCATCAACATCGGCTCGGCCGGGGCGGCTCCACCCGCCATCACCGCCTGCAGCAGCCGCGCCGTCTCCAGCCCCATCCCCTGTAAAGGCAGCGCGATGCTCGAAAACCCGGGTTAAAACCCGCAGATCGACTCATCATCGTCCACGCCCAGCACCGCCACCTGTTCAGGTACCGCCAAACCCACCGACTCGCACGCGCTAAGCACCCGCTCACCCGCGACATCGTTCGCGCAAAACACCGCGACGGGTTTGGGCAACCGCTCCAGAAAAACGGGCAGCTCGAGCGGCTCGGCGTCGCCCATGTCGTACTCGATCACCTCCTGACCCCGCTCCGCCAGCGTATCGCGGAAACCCTCCAACCGCTCCCGGCTGAGCAGCCTCTGGCTGTAGCCGATGTAGGCGTAATGCCGAAAGCCCGGCTTCAAGAAGTGCTCCGCCGCCATCCGCCCCACCCGCACATTGTCCACCAACACCCACGGCAGCCCGATACCGCCCACCGCGGAGGACAGGTTGACCGCCGGCACACCCGCTTCGGCCACCTGCCGCGCCAGCGGGTTGCTGTAGAAACAGCCCAGCAAACCATCGAAGTCACGGGGGGAAACCGCCTTCCCGTCATACTCACCGGCGTAAAGCACCCCCTCCGCCCGGTGCAACGCAGGGGCCAGCGGCGACTACAGCACCCCCATCAGGATGCCGTGGTGAAAGTACTCGCGGGGCTTGAGCAACAGCCCAATCCGCTGACGCCGCCCCGTTGCCCTGTTGACCGTCGACGGCGAGGGGGAGGTTGACGGCATAGAGCCGATAGCGTACCCCGACGCCTCGACTCCATAAAGCCCCCGGTCGCCCCCGACGTGTACCTCGCCAACCGCTGCGAATTCCACCCGAAGCCAAGATGGAGGGGGCCTATAAAAAAGGTGCGGCGGGCGGGAGGCCCGCGGCACCTTTTTTTTCCTTCCGCCTTCCGCCTTGACCGAGCTCGTTACCGCCTCGCCGCCTGCAGCGCGGTCAGGGCGTAGCAGGTCACGAGGTTGGGGTCGCCCTCCATCCAGCGGTCCGCTTCGTTGACCCACGAGCCGTCTTCGCGTTGGAGCTCGCTGAGTTTGGTGATGAGGTCGTTGGCCCAGTCGTGGGCTTGGCCGTCGGGGGTTTGGATCGTGGTGGACTTCCACGCCTGGAGGGCTCTGCCCATGGTCATGTAGTAGTAGTAGAGGCCCTGATGGTTCATGTTTTCGGGCATGCCGGGGTTGACGTCGAGGGTGTAGTGCTCGCGGATCCAGCCGTAGGCCGCCTGCACCCGGGGGTCATCGCGGTCGAGCTGGGCGTAGAGGTAGCTCTTGAACCCCGCGTAGGTCATCGAGCCATAGGTGCGGAGTCCCGACACGGGTCGGCCGGCCTTGGCCTCGTCGATCATGTCGGGGCTGGCCTTGCTCTCGGGGCTGTCGATGCGGTCTTTGTCGAGGCTCGGGGCGTAGATCAGCCCGCCATCCTGCACGATCTTGTCGCCCAACAGATCATTGCTCTCGATCCCCTGGCACCGCTCGATAAAGGTCATCGCGCGGAGGAAGACCGGGTCGTTGCAGTCCATGCCCGAGTCGTGCAGCCCCTGGATCATCATCTGCGTGTTGCTCATATCGGGTCGGCCGTGCTCGCCATACCCCGCCCCGCCGTACCAGCGGTGGCCCTCGTCGATGGTCTCGCCCGCCGGGTCCTTTTGGCCGTTCCACTGGAGGCCGCGGAGGTAGTTCTGCGCCTTGGCGACCGCCTCGGCAGCGCGGGGGTTGTTCTCGACCTTGGACAGGGCCGAAAGCGCGATGGAAGTGTTGTAGTTCTCGAGGAACCCCGAGTGAATCCCCCCATCCTCCTGGACCTTGCTGAGGATGTAGGCGATCCCCTTCGCCACCGCGGGGTCGGTCTCATCGATGTCCGGCTGATCCAGCATCACACTCACCGCCAACGCCGTCACCGCGGGGCCGGGGTCGGGCGACCAGCTCCCATCCTCGCCCTGCGTCGAACGCAGGTACGCGATCCCCCGTTCGATCGAAGCGTCCGCCGCCATCACGTGCTGCGAATCGATCGCCCTCGCCGGCCGGGGCATCATGCCCAGCAGCACGGCGAAGAGGATCACGGGGAGGAGGATCCGATAGGGGGTGGCGTGGGTCATGGTGACAACGGGTGCAACGCGGGAAGCGTCGGCGCTGATGCCGACGCCTTTGAGTTTAGCGGCGGGCGTCCGCCCCCGCTACCGGCCGATGGAAGCCCGCCGCCCCCGAAGAGCCTGTACCAGCCATGACCCCTATTGCCCTCCCCACGCCAAGTAGACGGTAAAAGGGCCTCGGCCGTCATGAGCCGGCAACCTCACACCGCGAAGAGCATTATCTGATGCTTTCTCAGAACTCATGCGTGTGCATCTGTGGCTCACTCTCTCGTCGGGGCGGAGCCACGAGATTCGACGTCTGCGCCCGACGCGGCGGGAGTCGGTACCCTCTCCGCCGTCATGCAGTCCAAGCAGGGCATCCCGGTTTCTCCAGGCGTCGCCATTGTCAAGGCGGTGATTGTCGATGCGCGGGACCTGCCCCTGCCCCGCCGCAGGGTGCAGGCAGAGGCGGTGCCGCGGCAGTTGGAGCGGCTTGAGTCGGCGCTGGTGCAGTCGCGGGAGGAGGTCAACGCGTTGCGGCTGCGGACCGCGGAGGTGCTCGGGGATGAGCTGGCGAAGATATTCAGCTTCCACCTGGGGATGCTCAGCGACCCGTCGCTGGTGGCGAAGTTTCGCGATGAGATCCAGGAGGGGCCCTACTCCGCGGAGTACGCGGTGCAGCACACGATGCGGGAGCTGGGCAAGACCTTCGCGCAGCAGGGCGACCGGTACCTGAGGGAGAGGGTGTCGGATGTGCGGGACTTGGAGAGGCGGGTGCTCAAGCACCTGCTGGGCAACACCCGCACCGACTTGTCCAAGCTCACCGAACCTTCGGTGGTGATCGCCCATGACCTCACCCCCAGCCAGACCGCTTCGCTGGACCGAACCAAGGTCCACGCCATCGCCACCGATCTGGGGGGCAGGACCAGCCACACCGCGATCCTGGCGCACGCGCTGGGCATCCCCGCGATCGTCGGCCTCGAGAACATCACGCGGGAGGCGGTCCGCGGGCAGACCGTAATTGTCGACGGGTTCCGCGGCTTGGTCATTCTCGACCCCGATGAAGAGACGCTCGACGACTACCGCGAGCAGATCGAGCGGGTGCATCAAATCGAGACCAGCCTCGCCAAGATCCGCGACCTGCCAGCGGTGACGACCGATGGCACGCCCATCACGCTCAAGGCGAACATCGAGTTCCCGACCGAGATCGAGGAGGTGCTCCGCAACGGAGGGGAGGGGATCGGGCTGTACCGCACGGAGTTTTTGTATTTGGGTGCCCATGAGGAGCCGACCGAAGAAGAGCAGTATGAGACGTATGTGGAGGTGATCCGGAAGATGGAGGGTCGGCCGGTGACGATCCGCACGCTGGATTTGGGCGCGGACAAGGTGGTGCTGGGGTTGAACGATGTGGAGGTGGAGGCGGAGCGGAACCCGTTCCTGGGCTGCCGCTCGATTCGGCTGTGTTTGCAAAACCTGCCATTGTTCAAGCGGCAGCTTCGGGCGGTGATGCGAGCGGCGGTGGAGGGGGATGTGCGGATTATGTTCCCGCTGATCAGCAACCTCATGGAGCTGCGTCAGGCCAAGACCGTGCTCAACGAGGTGATGGACGACCTGGATGATGAGGGGATCCCGCGGGGGCAAAACGTGCCGGTGGGGATGATGATCGAGGTTCCCTCGGCCGCGCTGCAGGCGAAGAAGTTTGCCAGGGAGTGCGACTTTTTCTCGATCGGCACCAACGACCTGGTGCAGTACACCGTCGCGGTGGACCGCGGCAACGAGCGGATCGCCAGCTTGTACTCCGCGGGTCACCCCTCGGTGATCGGGCTCATCAAGGAGACGATCCGGGCCGCGGGGCGGGCCGACATCCCCGTCGGGCTCTGCGGCGAAATGGCGAGCGAGCCCGAATTCACTATGCTGCTCATCGGGCTGGGGCTCCGTGAGCTCTCAATCACCCCGCCGGCGATCCCGGAAATCAAGCAGGCGATCCGGGGCGTGTCGCTGGATGATTGCAAACGCGTCGCCCGCCGGGTGGCGTCGTTTGACACCAACCGCGAAGTCATCAACTACGTCCGCGAAGAAATGCACAAACTCAACCCCCGGGCCATCATCGGCGGACGGTCCGCCTGAACGAGCCTCATGGGGGACACGACCCGACACACCGGACCCGCTCGCCAACAGAGGCTGGAGTGGTCCACAACACGAAAGGGTGGCAGCCGCCGGCCTCAGGCAGCCTGGCCCAGACCCGAGACGAGAGCCCCCACCAGCCGCTTGCGGCTTAGGCGGGGTGACACCCAATGTCACAAAACCCGCCATCTCTCCCCGGTTTGACCCCCAGCCCGCAGCATCCGGCAGCCGCCTCACAAGACATTGCCTAAAAAAGAAATGCTGATCAACTACGTGCAGGGCGAGGAGTGCCGCATCGCCCTGCTCGAGGATGGCAAACTCGAAGAGTACTACCAGGAACGCGCCTCGGCCGAATCCCACGTCGGCAACATCTACAAAGGACGCGTCACCAACGTCGAGGCCTCCATCCAGGCGGCGTTCATCGACTTCGGCCTGGACCGCAACGGCTTCCTCCACATCTCCGATGTCCACCCCCAATACTTCCCCGGCAAGGACCGCGAGGAGTTCGAAAAGGTCGGCTCCAAAACCCCCCGACGCGACCGGCCCCCCATCCAACGCTGCTTCAAACGCGGTCAGGAGGTGCTTGTCCAGGTGCTCAAAGAGGGCATCAGCTCCAAGGGGCCCACGCTCACGAGCTACCTCTCGATCCCCGGGCGGTTCATCGTCATGATGCCCCAGATGGAGCGGCTGGGCGTGTCCCGCAAGGTCGATGACGACCAGGCCCGACGCGAGGCACGCGACATCCTCAAGGACCTCAACCCCCCCGAGGGCTTTGGCTTCATCGTCCGCACCCAAGGCGTGGGCCAGACCAAGACCGACCTCAAGCGGGACCTGGCTTACCTCCAACGGCTGTGGAAGACCATCGACCGAAAGCGAAAGTCGATCCGCGGCGTGGGCGAGCTCTACGCCGAGAGCGATCTGATGATCCGCACGATCCGCGATGTCTACACCACCGACATCGAGCGGGTCGTCATCGACGACCTGCCCGCCGCTCAACGGTGCAAGGCGTTCATGGACATCACCAACCCCAGGAGCCAGTCGCAGGTCGTGTACTACGACGACCCGGCCCCGGTGTTCCATCGCTTCGGCGTCGAGTCGCAGATCGACACGATGAACAGCCGCGAGGCACCGCTGCCCTCGGGGGGGTCGATCGTGATCGATCAGACCGAAGCGCTGGTCGCCATCGACGTCAACTCTGGCAAGAGCCGCGACGCCAGAGACGCCGAGACCAACGCCTACCGCACCAACCAGGAGGCGATCGACGAAATCTGCCGACAGCTCAGGCTCCGCGACCTGGGGGGCGTGGTGGTGCTCGACCTAATCGACATGATGCAACTCAAGCACCGCAAGGCCATCGAGCAGCAGATGCGGAACAATCTTAAGAAGGATCGCGCCCGCACCCGCATCGGCCCGATCAGCGGGTTTGGCCTGATGGAGATGACGCGGCAACGCATGAGGCCCTCGCTCCGCCTCTCGCTTTACAAGGACTGCGACCACTGCGGCGGGCTGGGCATGGTCAAGACGTCCGAGTCGGTCGTGCTCAGCGTGCTGCGACGCCTGGCGATGGTGCTAGGGCGGAACGACGTCGCCAAGGTGGAACTCACCATCAGCCCCGATGTCGCGTTCCAGTTGCTCAACCGAAAGCGGCACACGCTGGTGGAGATGGAGCAGCGGAGCGGGAAGCCCGTGATGGTGCGGGTCGGCGGGGGGACGGTCGACTTCGTCGAGATCACCTCCTTCAACGAGAGGGGCGGGGTGGTTGGCACCGACCTGCAGACCCGGCTCGCCCACGTCGCCGCCGACGATGAGAGGCTCTTCAAAAGGCTCGAGGATGCGGTCGCCGAGATGGAGGACGCGATCGACGATGACTACGACGAAGACGACACCGACACCGACACCGACACTCGTCGAGCGGTTGCACGCTCCGAAGGCGACGCGGACAGCGACGCCGAGGCGGACGGCGAGGGCGACGACGCCCTGAGCGGTGGGGGACGATCCCGCGGGGGCGGTGGCGGCCGGGGTGGTGGGGGCCGGGGCAGGGGGCGGGACCGAGGAAGGGGCGGTCGGGAGCAGGAGAACGACCGCGTGTACCGCAACCCCCGGACCGAATCGACGGGTGAGTCCGATTTCGGTGATGAGGCTGAGGTCGAGAACGACGTGCGGGATGAGGACGGTGGGGAGGATCGCGGCGGTCGCCGCGGCGGCGAGCACGGCCGAGCGGCGGAGGGGGAGGAGGGTCCTGCCGACAAGCCCAAGCGGCGACGAAGGCGGAGACGCCGACGCGGCAAGGGCGGCGGTGGTGCCGGTGGTGGGGGGGGTGATGGGAACGGTGACGGCGGCGGTCAGAGTGAAGGGGGCGAGGGGTCGTCGGAGGCGTTATCGGAGCCACAGGATGACCCGTCGTCAGAGGCTGCGTCGGACGCCGATGTCGCCGACGAAGCGGCGTCGTCAGACGAGACCGACGCGACCGACGCGACCAGTGGTGCCGATGAACATCTGAGTGATACGTCGACGGACGATGACCGGCGGGACCCCCACGCCCCCAAGAGCGGGCGACGCAAGCGGCGGAGACGGGGCGGTCGCAATAACGCTAGTTCCAACTCCGAGCCCGATGGTGGAGCCCGGGGCGACTCGGAGGAGTTGGAGCGTTCAGACGGCCACGGTCCAGAGTCGAAAGAAGCGAAAGAAGCGGACGAACCGGACAAAGCGGAAGAAGCGGACGACGCCCCGCCTGATCCCGACGGCGGCGGCTCCGACGCCGACGAGCGGTCCGATGAGCCCGAGGGTGGCGAACTGGGAGAATCGGGCGATGCCACCGACGCCCCCCCGAAGCGGAAGCGGAAGCGTCGCCGCTCCTCCCGCGGCAAGGCTCGCTCGACCTCCGACAGCGACTCGATCCAAGACGCCCCACCGACGCCACCGACGCCACCAACCCCACCGACGCCACCAACCCCACCCGCTGACAGCCGCAAGCCCGCCAAGACAAGCCGAGCGGCTGTTGAAAAGCCGGTCGTCAGCGCGGGTTACTCGAACAAGTTGATCCCCGCAGCGGGCAGGAAGAGGCCGACGCGTACTAAAGACACCCCCACCGGCGGCGGCGACCCCCCTGATGGGGGCGAGGGATGAGCCCGACCCCTCGACGCCTCATCGTCCTGGGCTCCACCGGCTCGATCGGGTGCAACACGCTCGAGGTCGTGAACACGCTCAACCGCCTGCCCGCCGCGGGCGGCGATGCCGAGCCGTCCCACCGCTACGACGTCGTGGGCTTGGCCGCCCGACGCGATGTGGAAACGCTCACCCGTCAGGCGCGTCGATTCGACGTGCAGCACCTCGCCGTCGCGGATTGTGAGGCGGCTGGGCAACTCGACGGCGAATGGGGCGGCCTCGTGTTGGCGGGTGACGACGCTGCCACCCGACTCGTCGAGGACATCGACGCCACCGACGTCGCAGCCGCCATCGTCGGCGTCGCGGGCCTCCCCGCCACCCTGGCCGCCCTCCGCCTGGGCCGACGCGTCCACCTCTCCAACAAGGAGACCCTCGTCGCGGCGGGGCCCCTCGTCCACGACCTGCTCCAAGCCCACGGCGGGTCCATCCTCCCCGTCGATTCCGAGCACTCCGCCATCTTCCAGTGCCTCGCAGCCCGACCGACCGCCCACATCCACACAATCACCCTCACCGCCTCGGGCGGCCCGTTCCGCGACTGCTCCGCCTCCGACTGCTACCACGCCACCCCCGAGGATGCCCTCCAGCACCCCAACTGGTCCATGGGCCCCAAGGTGACCATCGACTCCGCCACCATGATGAACAAGGCGCTCGAACTCATCGAGGCCCACTTCCTCTTCCAACTCCCCCCCGACCGCCTCCGCGTCCTCCTCCACCCCCAGTCCATTGTCCATGGCCTCGTCGAATTCAGCGACGGATCCACCCTCGCCCAGCTCGGCCCGCCCGACATGCGGACCCCCATCCAGATCGCCCTCACCCACCCCCACACCGCCGACCACCGCCACGCCACCCTTGATTGGGCGACCCTCCCCCGCCTCGACTTCGCCCCCCCCGACCCCGACCGATTCCCCCCGCTCGCCCTGGCGTATCGCGCGATCGAGCGGGGCGGCACCGCGGGCGCGACGCTCAATGGCGCCAACGAGGCCGCCGTCGAAGCCTTCCTCGCCCACCGCATCCCCTTCGGCCGCATCGTCGAAATTGTCGCCGCCGCCTTTGAAAACCTCCCCACCCACCCGCTGCACAGCCTCGCGGATGTGCTCGCCGCGAATCAAGCCGCGCGGGAATATGTACAGCACCAGAGCTAGGGGACGATCCAGCCTCAAACGTTCGGTACCGGGTGTTGCCACACTGCATCCGCGAGCCCGAGGCGAGCGGTGCGGTGTGCCGTCGATGCAACACAAGTCCCTCACACACCGCCCTCCGCTCCGCTGCGGGACGGTGTGTGGCACCCGACGTTCTAAGGTGGTCGGTCCACTAATGGCCGCCACGCCTTGTGAACCAACGGTTGGGCGAGGCTTTTCCGACGCCGCAAAAAAATACCGGCCGAGACGAACCGGCTCTATAGTCGGCGAAAGTCGCGTTGTTTCAAGGCATCCCTTCCATACGTACCCCCCATCATGCCCATCCGCATCGGCTACCCGTGCCAGAACCTCACGCTGGATGCGACGACCAACCACACCACCCGGCTGGCATTCGTGCGGGATGAGGAGAAGCTCCGATCGCTGGTGGAACAAAACATCGAGGATGCCGCCCGGTGTCTGCGGTGGAACGCGGAGAACGGGTACGGGCTGTTTCGTCTGGGTTCAAGCTTTGTGCCCTTTGCGTCGCACCCGTGGTTCACCTACGACTGGCGGGAGGCTCACCAGGAGCAACTCGCGGAGCTGGGGCGGCTGGCGGACGCGTTGGACCAGCGGCTGTCGATGCACCCGGGCCAGTTCGTCAACCCAGGCTCGCCCGACCGCGATGTGGTCGAGCGGTCGCTGGCGGAGCTGCGTTACGCGGCCGAGCTGTTTGACGCGATCGGTTCGCGGGACCCGGTGACGGTGATCCATTTGGGTGGTGCGTATGAGGATCGCGGTGCGTCGATGGATCGATTCGTGTCGGTGCTGTGTGGGGAGCCGGGGGTGCTCCGGACGCTGGCGTTGGAGAACGACGAGCGGGTCTGGAACGTCGCGGAAGCGGTGGAGGCGGCAGAGCGGTTGGGGGATTTCGAATCGATGGGGGCGATGGGGAGGGTGGGGGTGATCGTGGACAACCTGCACCACACGATCAACCCGGGCGAGCTGTCGCTGGAGGAGGCGGTGGCGGCGGCGGCGGCGACGTGGGGCGAGCGGCGGCAAAAGCTGCACTTGTCAAGTCAGGACCCCGACAAGAGGCCCGGAGCCCACGCCTATGCGATCGATCCCGCGGATTGGAACGCGATGCTCGATGCCGTTGCGGGCAGGATGGCGGACATTATGGTGGAGGCCAAGGGCAAGGAGCACGCGATCCCGCCGGGCCCGCTTCGCCGCCTGGTCGTGCGGCAGGCGGCGGCCGAGCGGACGTCATAAGAGCAACTTCGAATTCGCCGGATGATGCGGATTGGTAAAGGGGGTGTGAGCCTGCTATGATGGTCTGGTGAGGATGGGCGGTCTGGGGCCGCCTTTCCGGTTTCGACCGGCGGTCGTCTGGAGCGGGAGAAGTTTGAGGGGCAACGTCGGCGTATCCCCCCGGGATTCACCCATTCCCGTCCTCTTTCCCTTCTCGAAAGGCCGCTCGATGAAAGCCCCCTCCCGCACCCCCACCCGTCTCATCCGATCCCCCCGCCCTACCTCCCGATCGGGCTTCACGCTCATCGAGCTGATGGTGGTAATTGCGATCATCGCGCTGCTCATCGCGATCCTGCTCCCGTCGCTCGGGGCGGCCCGCGACACCGCCAAGGTGGCCTCGTGCCTGAGCAACGTGCGGCAATGGGCGATCGCGGGGGAGGCCTACAAGGCTGAGCATGAGGCGACGGTGGTCGTGGACGACCTCAGCGTGCCGTCGGCGTTTTTCGCGGTGCACATGCTGCCCTACATGTCCGGCGGCGTCAACGTGCCCGAGGCTGACTGGGGCAACAAGACCGCCCTGATCCCCTACTTCACCGCCGCCAAAGGCTACCAGTGCCCCGCCCTCGCGGTCACCGATGGACCGCTGCAGTACACATCCAACCAGGGCGTGCCTGAGACGCAGGGCGGACCCGCCGGAGAATCCACGCTCGACTTCAACACCCTCAAGAAGTCCCCGGGATCGATGGTGTTTGTCGCGGAGGCGGCCGGGCCACGCATCCTCGGCAACGACTGGAACTTCATCGCCACCAACGAGTGGAACGGGTCCTTCGGGTGCAGCGCCCCCTATCGCCCCGACGGAACCATCGGCCCCAACGCCTACGGCTTCTCGCAAGCCATCCACCCCGAGGGCGACTTCGGCCGCCACCGCGGCAAGACCACCCTCGCGTTCCACGACGGCCACGCCGAGCCCCGCTCGCTCTCCCCCTCGGGCCTGCCGTTCGAGGAGTGGGTGGTGAAGTAAGCGGTCTCACTGCACTGCCCCGCTCAACTTTCGGTTGATTCCACCCCGCACCTCGTTGTGTCGTTCATCACCCCGCCCCCTCCACACGCTGCACATAGAACATCGAGTCCGCGGCCCGTGGCCCCACCATGTGATAAGAGAGCGGGAACGTGGGCTTGCGGGCGGCGTATGTTTCAAAAATTGTGCGACCCCACTTGAATTGCTGATCGATGTTTTTCTCGACCTTGGCGGTGTCGGTGTTGGGGATGAACTCGCGGGAAAGGTAGCTCCAGTTGGGGTCGAGTCGGATGAGCAGGTGGGCCTCATCCCACTCGATGGGGTAGCCGTGGACGTAGCCCTCTCCGCTGCCGGGGGTGTGGTACCAATAGCAGACGAACTTGTCCTTCTCCGCGGTGGAGGTGTCCTGCGTCCCGCCCATTAGGAGCTTGGCGTGGCTGACACGGACGGGGGTGATGCCCCACCGCTTGCGGGCGATCCACGTCTGCCTCGCCTGCACATCGTAGAGCCCGACGTGCGGGTACTCCACGTGGATCTGGTCGGTGCAGAACTTGCGGTTGATCGAGCGTTCGGACATCGGTCGTTGGGGGGGAGGGTGCGGCGAACGGCGAGGGACGAATCGGCGGCGTCTTGGCTCATGCGTCGGGCCTCGCTATTCTACGGCCCGCTCCGCGACCGTCCCCATCCCCCACGCACACCGCCATGTCCGACGCCACCCCCGCTCACGGTTCCCCCGCCCACGCCAGCACGCTGCAACTGGTCCGACAAGGCGAGGGCATGGCGGAGCTCGCGGTGCTCGGCAGCGACTATCGGCTCCACCTCGTGATCGACAAGCCGCTGGACGCGCAGCCCGGCGACCGCGTCACCGGCATCATCCGTGGCAATGCCAGACGCGTCGACGTCGTCCCCAGCGGCGGGCGGTTCATCGAGCCCTCCACCGGCCGACCCCGCAGGGTCCAGGGCAGGGCCGTCGGCGGGTCGGTCCACGCGGGCACGATCCACGTCAACGCCGGCGTCGTCTTTGTCGTCCGCCTCACCGACCCCCGCCAGAGCGTGAGCGACTTCTCGCAGGGGCAGTTGCTGGCGTTCGATGTCGAGCGGGGGGCGACGTTGGACTCCGTCCGGGTCACCGCGGGGGGGACCCGGGGAGCAAGCTCCCCGGGCATCGCCTCAACCCATGAAGCCCCGGCCGCTAACCGATGATGACCTGATATGACTGAATCGACCGCCCACTCCACTGCGCAGCCCGCCCCCACCCGGCCCCCCATCCCGCCCGCCCGGTCGATCCAGCGGGTGCTCGTCACCGGCGGCGCGGGCTTCTTGGGCAGCCACCTCTGCGACCGCCTCGTCGCGCGTGGCGATGATGTCATCTGCCTCGACAACTTCTTTACCAGTCAAAAGGAAAATATCGTCCACCTGCTCGAACACCCCAACTTCGAGCTCATCCGCCACGACGTCACCGACCCGATCCGACTCGAGGTCGACCAGATTTACAACCTCGCCTGCCCCGCGAGCCCCGTCCACTATCAATACAACCCGATCAAGACGCTCAAGGTCTCCGTGCTCGGCGCGATCAACATGCTCGGCATGGCCAAACGCACCGGCGCGAAAATCTTCCAGGCCTCCACCAGCGAGGTCTACGGCGACCCCGAGCCCCAACACCACCCCCAGACCGAGGACTACCGGGGCAACGTCAACCCCATCGGCCCCCGCGCCTGTTACGACGAAGGCAAGCGGGCGGCCGAGACGCTCTTTTTCGACTACCAACGCGCTAACGGTGTGAATATCCGCGTGGTACGTATCTTCAATACCTACGGCCCGAGGATGCACCCCTACGACGGGCGGGTCGTCTCCAATTTTATCATCCAGGCCCTCAAGGGCGAGCCGATCACCATCTACGGCGACGGGTCGCAGACCCGCTCGTTCTGCTATGTCGACGACTTGATCAATGGCTTTATCAAGCTCATGGACGGGCCGGACACGTTGAGCCTAACGCCGGTGAACATCGGCAATCCCAACGAGTTTACCATCCGTCAGCTTGCCGAGAAGGTGATCCAGCTCACCGCCGCGGGAAGCGAGTTGAACTTCGAGGAACTGCCTCAGGACGACCCGCTGCAGAGGCAGCCGGACATTACCAAGGCCCGCGAGTTGCTGGGCTGGGAGCCTAAGGTACAGTTGGAGGAAGGCTTGCGTCATACGATTGAGTACTTCCGCTCGATCGACTTGGATCGCTTCCGTAAGCCGACAAACCACACCGCCCATAAGTCGTCGCGGGCGGCATCGCGGGGGTGACGAGGGAAGCGACGCGGGTCAACCGCGTGCTTCGGCGATGGACGCGACCATGGCGTCGGCGAGTTCGCGGGCGAGCATCCCGGCGGTCGCCCCGCCGTGGGATTGGCTCCATCGCTCGGCGGCTCGGCCGTGGGCGTGGACGCCGGTGCAGGCGGCGTCGAAGGGATGCATGCCCTGCGCCATGAGCGAGGCGATCACGCCGGTGAGCACATCGCCGCTGCCCGCCGTCGCCATGGCCGCGTTGCCCGTGTCGTTGATGTAAGTCTCCCCGGAGCCGCGGGTGTTCCCTGGGCCCCCGGAGCCGCGGGTGTTGACCCGTGGGTCCGCGGGAGCCTCTGCGACGACGGTGCGATGCCCCTTGAGCACAACGACGGCGGAGTGTGCCTCCGCCAAGCCGCGAGCGGCTCGGGGCCGGGCGTCGGGGTCGACGGGGTCGGCTTCGAGCCCGATTGCCTCCGCCAAGCGGCGAAACTCCCCGGGGTGGGGCGTAAGCACCAGCGGGGGGGAGTTGCCATCGCGTCGCTCCGCCAGCTGTTGGCCGGTGGAGGCCAGCGCGTTGAGGCCGTCGGCGTCAAGCACGACCGCCCGCTCGCCGTCGAGCAGCCGCATGACCAGATCCACCACATCATCGCCCTTGCCGATGCCCGGGCCTATGGCGAGGACGGCTTGGGCTTTGGGGTCCGTCCGTTGGACCGCCTGAATGTTCTCGTCGAGCGAGCCGTCGAGGCAAACCCCCGTCGCGCCCGGCTCCACGACGAGCGCGTGGGTCAGAACCCCGGGCGGGCACGCCAGCTTCACGAGGCCCGCCCCGGCACGCAACGCAGCCCGGGCAGCGATCGCTGGCGCGCCGAGCATGGTGGCAGAGCCCCCGACGACGATCACGGTGCCGAACGTGCCCTTGTGGGCGTCGTCGGGACGTGCGGGCGCGGAGATGGATGGGGGCGGCATGGTGGAAGGGTAACCAGGATCGTACGACGAGCAACGTCACGTCGCCGCTCGGTGCGTCACCTTGCCGCCGCGGGGTCTCGGCTGCTCCTCGGCATCGCGGTCGAGCGCCGACGCGGGGACTTCGAAGCCGCTGAGGGTGATCTTGCAGCCGTCGTCGATGACGACGCTGGGGGCGATCAGGGCGCCGCGGAATTGGGTTTTTGGCCCCAGGTGGACCCGGCCGCCCGAGAGCACGCGCTTGGAATCGATGATGCCCACGCAGTCGATCCCGCCATGGGCTTCGATGAACTCGCAGATCAGGCGGCCTTTTTTGCCGATGGTGATCGACCCGCAGGTGCGAAGCTCACGGATCGGCCCGCGTTGGCCCTTGATGTCGATGTCGCCCACGAAGAGCGGCTTGTTGCAGCCTGGGCAACTGGTGGACTCCGCCATGCCGCTGACGTCGAAGCGGTGCCCGCAGTGGTAGCACTGAACGGTCCTGATCTCGCTTCGCTTGGCCATGGAGGGGTGCCATGGGGAGCCGGTGGGGGGAGCCGGTGGGGGGAGCCGGTGGGGGGCGATGGGTGTGACATCCGGATCACGCCGCCGCTGACAGTATCGGCGAGATCACTTCTTGGACTCATCCGAAGGCTTGGCACCCGCTCCACCACCGCCACCCGCACCGCCACCCGCACCGCCGCCGGGCGAGCCACCGCTGGAGGAGCTGCCGGAGGAGGGTCGACCGCCGCCTTTGCTGCCGCCCGCGTCGGAGCCGACGCTGCACATGCCAAAGAAGCTGGCACCCTCCGCCATGACCATTTTGCCCGCGGTGATGTCGCCCTTGACGATGCCGTTGGCGTTGAGGCGGATGGTTTCCTTGGCGTTGACGTTGCCTTCGATGGTGCCATCGACCTGCACGGAGGCGGCATCGACATCGGCTTTGCACAACGCGTTCTGAGCGACCTGGAGTTCGCCCTTGCCGCTGATCTTGCCGTCGAACTTGCCGTTGACTTTGGCGGTGCGATCAAATTCGAGTTCGCCCTTGAAGTGGCTGTCGCTCCCGATCACGGTGGTGGCATCGTTTCCCGATTCGGCCATGGCTGTCTCTGCTGGGGGTGTTTTGATGAAGGGGTCCGTTGACGAATCGGCGAGTGTAGCAGGCGGGGCGGGACGGGGTGGGGAAGGCGGTGGG
>PPFU01016645.1_pt1 | contig 19528 bp, 16 predicted proteins | sample 1535991 | NCBI WGS metagenome assembly PPFU01 (sample SAMN04901290, study PRJNA319586) | Hypolithon metagenome, whole genome shotgun sequencing project. | isolation source: Antarctic Hypolithon | place: Antarctica: Miers Valley | collected 2014
GGTTGTAGCGAGGTAGCAGCAAAACCGGTAATTTCGGATAACCACGCCTCTAGCTCCTTGAACATCTGGTGATAACCTTCTGCTTGTACCGCCGGAACAAAGGGATGTATACCACCAAATTCCGGCCAGGTGACAGGCGCCATTTCCGCCGAAGCATTCAATTTCATGGTACATGAACCTAATGATATCATGGAATGCACCAATGACAAATCTTTATTTTCCAACCGCTTGATATATCGTAGCATTTCATGCTCAGAATGGTGCGTGTTGAAAACGGCATGGGTGAGATAAGACGATTTTCTTAAGAGGCCTTCAGGCAATGTAAGCTCAATTTTCTCTGCATGTATATTGCTGTCAAACCCATTAAGGTTTTTTCCCAGCGCCTCGGCAAACACTTGTATTATCCCATTAACATCTTGTATCTGGGTAGTCTCATTTAAAGAAATACCTATCGCTCCCTCGGCGTACCTGAAGTTTATCTCTTTTGATTCGGCAATCGTTCGCACCTTTTCAGCCAGTGACAGCTCAGAGGCGATATATAGCGTGTCGAAATACACTTGATTCTGTTGCTTTAGACCTATAGAGGTCAATCCCTTGTCGAGCAACTTGGTTAGACCATGAATTTTCAAAGCAATATCTTTTAAGCCCTTGGGGCCATGATAGACCGCATACATACCGGCCATTACGGCTAATAACACCTGTGCCGTGCAAATATTTGACGTAGCTTTTTCCCGCCGAATATGCTGCTCGCGAGTCTGTAGAGCCATACGGTACGCATTATTGCCATCTCTATCGACAGAAACACCGATAATTCGACCGGGTATCTGTCGCTTAAATTCGTCTTTTGTAGCAAAAAAGGCAGCATGTGGTCCTCCAAAACCCATAGGCACACCGAAGCGCTGTGAGGTTCCTACGACAATATCTGCCCCCATTTCCCCTGGTGATACCAGTAAGGTAAGGCTCAGCAGGTCTGCGGCAACGGCCACAAAAATATCATTTTCTTTAGCGGAGGCGATCAGGGCAGCATGGTCTACCGCGGCACCATCCACATCAGGATATTGTAATAGCATTCCAAAAAATGCAGCATCTGTAACATCAAAATGCTGCAATTCGCCAACAACAAGTTCAATGCCTACCGGCGTAGCCCGAGTTTGCAAAAGGTCGATCGTCTGAGGTAATCCCTTATGGTCTACAAAAAATTTATGCGCATTTTTCTTTGGCCCCTTTTTCATGGCATAAAGCATGGTCATCGCTTCGGCAGCAGCCGTGCCTTCATCCAGGAGTGACGCATTGGCAATATCCATACCGGTAAGATCCATCACCGTCGTCTGAAAGTTGATTAACGCTTCCAACCTACCCTGGGCGATTTCCGCCTGGTAGGGGGTATAAGCGGTATACCACCCCGGGTTTTCCATGATGTTTCTCAAAATTACACCCGGGGTGATACAGTCGTGATAGCCTAAGCCTATATATGATTTAAAAACCTTGTTTTTTGAAGCCAACACCTTAAAATCTTTTAAAAACTGGTATTCGCTTTTTGGTCCAGGCAAATCCAGCTCTTTTTTTAGTTGTATGGCTTTTGGAACTGTTTCATCTATTAAAGCCTCAATAGAATTGGCGTTAATCTTTTGAAGCATTTCATGAACCTGAACCTGGTCGGGTCCTATATGCCTGACCTCAAATTTTTCTGTCTTGTGCAGATCGATTTTCATGTTTTTTTAATAAAGTAAAGCGGTAATTTTCTATTGCTAAAATTGATGATGTAAAGGTATTACTAATATTACTATGTTGGTTCAATTGTAGTAACAATTGTATTCAGGTAGGGAAAGTTCAATTTTCCCATGGAGAATTTTCCGATTCAAACCGAATTATTTTCGGCCGAATCATTAATTAAAGGCAATTTATTGCTGCTTTTTTCTTTATTTAGTCTTTACAAATATAATTCGATGAAAATAATAATATACCTAAGACGATTTACGCTTACGCTGGCCATTGTTGGTTTAGCTTATACCACTCAGGCACAACAATCCGTTCCGGAAAAATATGCTAATACCATTACAGCCCAAGACCTCTTCAAGCACGTAAATGTTTTAGCTTCTGACAGTTTGGAAGGTAGGAATACTGGCGAGAAAGGCCAAAAAATGGCTGCTGATTACATCAAATCGCAATTTATGACTGATAATCTTCAGGGGCCGGTGAAGGAAGGTGAAGGCAACGGCTACTATCAGACTTTTACCTTGGAAAAATCAGGTTTCGGCGAAGTGTACTTGAAGATCAATGGTGAAAGAAAGACTCATCTCAAGGGCAATGCGTTTATAGGTTCCGCTGACATGGAAGAGGAAGCCACAACAGATGCTATATTTGTGGGGAGGGGTGATTCTTTAAACTATGTGGGCCTGGACGTTAAAGATAAGGCCGTAATTATTTATGTGCCAGATAGAAACGATAGAAAGAAAAAACTGGAAGTAGCCAAAGCGCAGGGAGCCAGCAAGTTTTTCGTAATTAGTGCCACCACCGGCGAGGAGTTCAGCAAGTTCGTTGAAGATTATCATCATTATTTTACCGATAAGCGCGTAGGCTTCCCAAGGGAGGCACAGGAGGAAAATATTTACTTTCTAATGAGTCCTGCTGTTATTGCCGATGCTATGAAAAAACCATGGAAGGACATCATGGGTATGATGGATAAAAAGGGCAAAGGTAAAAAGAACCCGCTGGCCAGCGTAAAGCCACTGACACTTGCGTACAAAGTGAAGATGGAGAGAGAAGATGTGACCACAGAGAATGTGCTTGGTTACATCGAAGGTAAAAGTAAGAAGGATGAGCTACTGGTGATCACGGCGCACTATGATCATATCGGAAAAACCGATACCGAGGTTTACAATGGAGCAAATGACGATGCCTCGGGTACGGCAGCGGTTATGGAGATTGCGCAGGCCTTTGCGAAAGCAAAAGCTGACGGAAACGGCCCGGAAAGAAGCATCTTATGTTTAACCGTGACAGGGGAGGAAAAAGGGTTGCTAGGCTCGTTATATTATACCGATAATCCTGTCTTTCCGCTTGAAAATACCGTAGTAAATCTAAACATCGATATGATTGGCCGTATCGATAAAGAACATGAAGAAAACCAGGATTATGTATACGTAATAGGATCTGGGAACCTGTCTAAAGAACTGAAAGCAGTGAGTGAAACAGCGAATCGTACCTACACCAAACTGGACCTTGACTACCGGTTTGATGGTGACGATCCAAACCGATACTATTATCGGTCTGACCATTACAACTTCGCTAAAAATAATATTCCAATCATATTTTACTTCAACGGTATACATGACGACTACCATCGGGTGACAGATACGATTGAGAAATTGGCATTTGATAAAATGGAAAACATCACCAAACTGGTATTTTATACCGCTTGGGAGGTTGCTAATAGAAATGAAAAGATTAAAGTGGATTTAAAAGCAGGGGCTGAATAGACCTGAATTATTAAGGTAAAATGAAAATCCCGAGGACAAAGTTCTTGGTATTTTTTTTAATATCATCGCGGCCTTTTTCTTTTTTACTTTCGCTTGAATTTCCTGTCATTTTTTATCTTTTTTGCCTGCTTATCTTTTTGTGCTTTTACGGCCAACATTTTCTTAGCCGATTTTTCATGAAAAGCGCCTTTGAAGGTTGGGTCTTCCTTCCTTTTTTGAAGGTCAATATCCATGGCCATCTTCTGGCCTTCCTGAAAATCTGTTTTCTCAATTTTTACGCCTTCAGGCAGTTTCTGTATGAGTATGGGCCTTCGGATCAGCTTTTCTATTTTTTCAATATGATATTCCTCCGACTCCAAAACAAACGTGACGGCCTCACCCATTTGATTGGCCCTTCCAGTACGCCCGATTCTATGGACGTAATCTTCATATATCAATGGTACGTCAAAGTTGATGACATGACTGACCATGGAAACATCAATACCGCGTGAGGCAACATCAGTCGTTACTAAAACGCGTATTGTTCCGCCTTTGAATTCTTCCATGGCATTAATCCTTGTATTTTGCCCTTTATTGGCGTGAATAACACGTACCGCTCCTGCTGCTTTTCTCGATAAATATTTGTAGATCTGGTCTGCTGCAGCCTTTGTTTTCACAAAAACGATCACCCGGTTAAATATGTCTTCGTTCTTTAGCAAAAGCTCCAATAGATTGATTTTGGTCTTAAAATTAGGAACCTTATAAATCATTTGATTAACGGCATCTACAGTTGTAGCCTGCGGCGTAACCTCTACTACTTCTGGAAATGCCAGAAACTCTTCGGATAGTGTCCTCACTTTCTCGGCCATTGTAGCAGAAAATAACAGATTCTGTCTTTTAACCGGTATTACTTCCAAAATTTTTCTGATTTGCGGCATAAAGCCCATATCCATCATTTTGTCGGCTTCGTCGATGACTAACGTTTTTAACGCCTTTGTTACCAAGGCGCCTTTAAGGTAGATATCCAAAAACCTTCCGGGGGTGGCGACAATGATATCCGTCCCCTTATCTATCTGTTCCATTTGCGTTTTAGGGCCTATACCGCCATAGATACAAACATGCCGGATATCCAGGTTCACGGCAAGTTCGGTCAAATTCTTATCGATTTGCATGGCAAGCTCACGGGTTGGGGCCAGTATAAGCGCACGTGGATGATCCCCCTGGGCAAATTTGATTTTCATTAGTAATGGTAGCAGAAAAGCTGCCGTTTTACCTGTTCCTGTTTGTGCAATGCCCATAATGTCATGTCCGGCCAATATTAAAGGAATCGCCTTAACTTGAATGGGCGTAGGCGTTTCGTATCCCAATGTTTTGGTTGCCTCAACAAGTTGTTTATTAAGTTTAAAATCTTCGAAATTTTGTATAATTGCAGCCATGCGAATTTGTTGTGTACGTCGTAAAAATAGTTCGTAAAGTTAACCATTTGTATACAAAGTTTGTGTACACCAGCACTAATGATTGTCTCTTTCCCCTGGCTAACCGCTGTAGTGGAAGGGTATTACTTTAAATGAAAGGAATCGCCTTGGATAACTTTTCGATGGATATTGTAGGAATATAAAACAGATAGTAGGATAATTGTTCGGTTGGAATTTAAGCTGAATAAATCTATTAATTATGGAAACCCTATTAATAAAAAATGCCAATATTGTCAATGAAGGTAAAATACGTTCTTCTGACGTACTCATTTCCAATGGGCTGATAGAAAAAATAGAGCTGAATATATCAGTCACCGGAAAGCACCGGGTGATTGATGCCCATGGCAGCTATTTATTTCCCGGAGTCATAGACGACCAGGTACACTTTCGCGAGCCCGGGCTCACTCATAAAGGTGATATTTATACGGAATCTCGGGCAGCTGTTGCCGGCGGTGTCACTTCATATATGGAAATGCCCAACACCATTCCCAATTCCCTTACACAGGTGTTGCTAGAAGATAAATATAGAATTGCCGCTGCAAAGTCAATGGCCAACTATTCCTTTTATATGGGGGCATCAAACGATAACCTGGAGGAAGTATTAAAAACTGACCCAGCCCGCGTTTGTGGCATCAAAGTATTTATGGGCGCTTCCACAGGCAATATGTTGGTGGATAATGAAAGGACCTTGGAAGCCATTTTTCGAAATGCTACCACACTTATAGCAACGCATTGCGAAGATGAGGCGACAATCCAGAAAAATTTGAAGGAATACGAGCAAAAATATGGCGATAATATTCCCTTTGCATGCCACCCCCTGATCAGAAGCGAAGAGGCATGTTACCTATCTTCTTCTATGGCCGTAGCCCTCGCAAAGCAGCATGAAGCCCGATTGCACGTACTGCATATCTCTACAGAAAAAGAATTATCGTTATTTTCGAATGAAAGGCCCTTGCGTAACAAAAAGATCACCGCAGAGGCTTGTATTCATCATCTGTGGTTCGAGACAGCAGATTATGAAACCAAAGGAAGTCTGATCAAGTGGAATCCAGCGATAAAAAATGCTTCTGACAGGCAAGCAATTTTTTCGGCAGTTATCGATGGCACGATCGATGTCGTTGCAACCGATCACGCGCCACATACACTTCAGGAAAAGCAGCAGCCATATACGAAAGCTCCTTCGGGAGGTCCTTTGGTGCAGCATACGCTGGTCGCCATGCTTGAGTTTTTTCATCAGGGTAAAATCAGCCTGGAGCAAATCGCCGAAAAAATGTGCCATAATCCCTCAATATTGTTTCAAATTGACAGGCGTGGGTTTATCCGCGAAGGGTATCATGCCGACTTAGTGTTAGTGGATGTAGATCATCGCTGGGTGGTAGCAACAGAAAATATCTTAAGCAAATGTGGCTGGTCACCTTTCACCGGACATACATTTAGATCGCGAATTACGCACACTATCGTCTCTGGTGAGGTTGCTTATGCGGATGGCCAATGTAAGGAAGGCACGAGAGGCATGAGATTGGAATTTAGAAGAATGTAACAATTTACTTTGCAAATTGAACTACACTATATACCTTTGCAAACCTGAAAATGGTGATTGTAGCTCAGTTGGTTAGAGCGCTGGTTTGTGGCACCAGAGGTCGCGGGTTCGAGTCCCGTCTTTCACCCCAATAGCCACTTGATGTGGCTATTTTATTTATATATAAAGCCCAAATAAAGTACATTTTCCCCTTTTTTTATAACATTTTTTTTATCTTTTAAGTTGAATATAGTAACTCATACCTGTTTCTATCAGGTATCTCACGCTGGCTTATCATAATGAACACTAAAAATAGGCTTCAGGAATTTAAGAAAGCTATCTTGGAACTAGCTTCCGGCAACTTCAACAACAGAATTTATCAGTCGGGAAGCCATGACGACGTGGATGCTTTGGCTGAAGGGATCAACATGCTTGGAGAGGAGTTAAAGTCTAATACCGTACCCAAAACCTTTGTGGAGGGCCTATACAGAGGTGTTGCCGATATGATTATCGTACTTGATGGTGACAAGAAGATCAAAGCGATCAATAAAGCAGTAAGCACAGCACTATTTTATTTTGAAGAGGAATTGATTGGGAAACCATTTTCTTTATTAATAAAGAAAGAAAAACCCGATCTGAACTTTGATGAATTGCAGAAAAAAAATGCCATGCTCAAAGAGCTACATTTCCTTACCAAGTCGGGCTTACAACTCCCGGTAGCATGCACATTTTCTACGTTGTATACGGAACCAGGGGAAAAGGCTGACATCCTGGTTTATGCCAAGGACATCAGTTACCTCAAACATACCGAAAGTCTTCTTCGTAAAACCCGTCAACAGCTTTTTTACCATATCGAGCATTCTCCACTTGCTGTAATTCAATGGAATGAAAAGATACAAATAGAGAGTTGGTCATGGCAGGCAGAAGAATTGTTTGGCTATACAGAGAACGAGGTGGTTGGGAAATCTATGGAAGACTGGGGCTTTATTGCTGAGGAAGACGCAAAAAAGGTAAAGGAAGGTATGCTTGAGCTTGCCGAAGCACATATTTTACGGAATGTATTTATTTGCAGAAATTTATCCAGATCAGGCAAAGCGATATGGTGTGAATGGTATAACTCTATCATATTTGATGAAGACGGAAATATGATTGCAATCATGTCGCTTGTGCACGATATTTCTCATAGAAGAGCTTCAGATCTTAAAATTTAGGGGTGTTTTCTCTTCGAACTAACGAAACGTCATATGCTGGAAAAATTTGTTGAGAATGAGTATATGGCCATGCATTATATGGATAATATCCTTTTTGGTACATGTAAAGTAAAAAAAATAGACCTTCAAATAGCCAGCGACATCGTCAGTTTAAGGTTAGCCAATTTTGGGGATGTGGATTATCCTACCATGTGGGATTTTTGTGCAGTAACAGAGTTAACGAAGGATGCAAGGGACTTCTTTGCCGTCCAGGAGTCGTCCCGCCGGTTTAGAGCCGTAGCTGTCCTGACAGATTCGCAGGTAGGTAATATCATTTTCAATTTTTATATGCACTTCAGTGCTCCAAAGGTACCTACTAGACTTTTTAAAAATAAAAATGAAGCTTTAAATTGGTTACAAGGTTTCTTGTAGTCGTTTCTCTGGCTGCAAGCTGTATTCCATCGCCTTTATCCAGTTCCATCTGAGTATCTGCTTAAAGCTACTATGAGATGGCAAACGACGACCATTGATTAGGCTGTCTTTTTTTTAATGACATGCATTCATTGCACCTTTTTGTTTGAAAAAAGCTGTTTCAACAGTAATTTTTCTTAGAAAATTTTATAAATTACTCAAACATAAATCATGCAGTTAGTGGGGTAGACATGAGGATAATAAGTTTATGGTTTGTATTTTAATGCATAAAGGCGATGAATAATGATGATTTTAATGCTGGTCGTCATGAACAGATAGAGCAGATACATAGGTTGATATTAGAGCTTGCTTCGGGAAATTTTGATTTTCGTATTCAACCAGCGGGTAATCATGATGACCTGAATGGGGTGATTGTTGGTATCAATATGTTAGGAGAGGAGCTGAAAGCGTCAACTGTATCTTTAGAGTATTTAAACAGTATTTACAAGGGAATCGTCGATATGTGTATCGTGCTTGATCCTGATAATATGATCAGAAGTATTAATTCTTCTGTTACCCACCTGCTTTTCTACAAAGAGAAAGAACTTATCGGAAAACCTTTTCATATTCTCTTTGCCGAAACTGATGCGGCAGATATGAGTAATGAATTTGCGGTCCATCAAGGTCAAACCTATTGCTATAATATCGATAGAAACTTTAAAGCAAAAAATGGAAAAATCATCCCTGTTTCCTGTTCATGTTCTCTCCTTTTTGACAATCAGAAAAAAGTAAGTGGTGTACTCTATATTGCCAAAGATGTCACTTTACAGAAAGAGTATGAAGCTGAGCTGAAGCAAAGGAAGGAGTTGATGGAACTAGCACTTAGAGCAAGTAACGACGGAATTTGGGATTGGGACTTTAAAAATCAAAAGTTCTATTTTTCAATGCGCTGGAAGGAAATGCTGGGTTATGAGCAGCATGAGATTGAAGATTCCATCGAAGGCTGGAAAAAAACTTTGCATGAGGAGGACCGGGAGATGTGCCTAACTTTGTTGGATCAATATAATCGCGGGATTTTGCCCGAATATAAAGCTATCCAGCGCTATTATCATAAGGACGGATCTATCCTGTACATGCTTTCTCGCTGCATTCACCATAAAAATAGCGAAGGAAAAGTAGTAAGGATGGTATGGGCACATACAGATATAACCTCTCAAAAGGTAGCCGAAATTGAACTTCTAAAGGCAAAATCCCGTGCAGAGGCGGCAAACAAGGCTAAGAGTTCTTTTTTGGCTAATATGAGTCATGATATCCGGACGCCGCTGAATGGGATTATGGGCTTCACTGACCAATTGCTCGAAACGGATATCACTAAAGAACAGCGAGAATACCTGGAGTTGATCGAGACTTCGGGTAAGAATCTTTTTAAACTCCTTTGCGATATTTTAGATCTGAATAAAATCGAATCGGGAAAATTAGAAGTGACGCGTTCAAGCTTTGATTTCAGGCTTGCTGTCACGGCCACATTACACCCTTATCAATATATCGCCTTTGAAAAGGGATTAACTTTTCAGATCAAGTTTGATGAGACGATTCCATTTACTAACATGATCGGGGATACCACAAAATTCAACCAAATACTCATTAACCTGGTTGGCAACGCTCTCAAGTTTACCAGGAAAGGTGGCATCATTGTTCATTTCAGGTGTTTCAAACATGGGGACGGAAAGGATAACGAGATGATGATGGAGGGTACGGTTTCTGACTCAGGCGTTGGAATACCGCGATTAAAACAACAAATGATTTTTGAAAATTTTTCGCAAGCTGACAATTCCATTACGCATCAATATGGGGGTTCTGGGTTAGGTTTGTCCATTGTAAAACAGCTTATCAGGCTGCTTGGTGGCGATGTGTATGTAAAAAGTCCCTATGAGCATCCTCAGCTAGCAGGCGAGGCTGGGTCGTCATTTACGTTTACCCTTAAACTAGAGATGGATGCCTCTTCGAAGCAAAATGATGCTGATTCGACCTTGGGAGTATCGGTACCACTGAAATTCGATGATCCTTATCATGTCTTAGTGGTTGAAGATAATGAGGTAAACCAGCTCTTGGCATGGAAAGTATTACAAAGTCTGGGTTGTAAAGTTACGGTTGTAGAAAATGGTTCTAAAGCATTGGACATCACGCTAGCGCATGATTTTGACCTGATTTTGATGGATTTTCAAATGCCCGTGATGAATGGCATAGAAGCCACCATCGCATTAAGGAAACGGCAATTTAAGAAACCCATTATCGGGGTATCTGCCAATGTTGGGAAAGAGGATATTGAAAAGTGCTTACGGGCAGGTATGAATGGCCATCTAAGTAAACCTTTCACTAAACGGGATATGTTTGATACGGTGAAGGATGTACTTGTTGAGCACCATTAATAAATGCTTTGCTCACCAAGGGTGTCGCGGATAGGCTTACAGTTTTCTTTAGTGCGTAAGGAAACTTTTTCTTTGTCTACGGATTAACTTGCCATGGATGCATAGGTGCTAGATCTGTTTTTTGATTTACGCATCATCAGAAAAAGTTCTTGTGTTAATGGATGGCCAACATTGCCTGCCTTTTTACTATTTCGATTTTATAATAATTTGTCAAATTAAATTCAAAATAATCTGAGTTGAATGGTTGAAAAATCAAATTACGATGCGGTTATAGTTGGTTCTGGTCCCAATGGCCTGGCGGCAGGTATTGCCATGCAGAAAGCTGGTATTTCGGTATTAATATTGGAGGGCAAAGCGACTATTGGAGGAGGCATGCGCACAGCGGCCTTAACGCTGCCAGGCTTCAAACACGACATCTGTTCCGCCATCCACCCATTGGCAGCGGACTCGCCTTATTTAAAACAGTTGCCTTTGGGTGATTTTGGACTTGAATGGATTTATCCACTTAGTGCCTTAGCGCATCCTTTTGATGATGGCAGTGTTGCTGTTTTGCAGAAATCTATCGCTGCTACCGCTGAGAGCCTTGGTGAGGATGGTAAGGCCTATACCTCTTTGATGGAAGCCTATGCTCCCCATTGGGATAAACTAGCCCAGGACCTATTGGGACCGTTGAAGTTTCCTAGCCATCCTCTCCTTCTCACCCGTTTTGGCTTAAAAGCGATTCAGCCGGCAACTGGATTTGCGAAGCGAACATTTAAAGGAGAAATGGCTCGGGGGATGTTCGCGGGTCTTGCGGCACATAGCATGCTGCCGCTGGAGAAAATATCTACTGCTGCTATTGGTCTGGTCCTGGGTATCATTGGGCATAGTAAAGGATGGCCAATTCCTAAAGGTGGGTCTCAAAACCTGGCAGACGCTATGGGCGCCTATTTTAAAAGCCTTGGAGGACATATCGAAACCGACCGCATGGTAAAATCTATGGCAGATATACCACCAGCAAAGGCGGTACTATTTGATATAACGCCCCGCCAGCTGCTGCGTATTGCAGGTCATGAATTTTCCACGTTATATAAGTGCCAATTGAATAGGTTCAATTACGGCCAGGGGGTTTATAAAGTTGATTGGGCGCTGGACGGCCCCGTGCCATGGAAGGCTGAAAGATGTATGGAGGCTGGAACGGTTCACCTCGGCGGAACACTGGCGGAAGTAGCAGCCTCCGAAAAGGCGATTTGGAATAATAAGCACGTAGAAAAACCTTATGTACTATTAGCCCAGCAGAGTCTGTTTGATACGACCAGGGCTCCATCAGGGAAGCATACACTTTGGGGATATTGTCACGTTCCCTCAGGCTCTTCCATTAATATGACAGCAAGTATAGAACAACAGATAGAAAGATTTGCACCTGGCTTCAAAGATAGGATCATCGGAAAGCATGAGATGAGCGCGGTGGATTTCGAAACGTACAATCCTAATTATTTTGGTGGCGATATCAATGGAGGGGCACAGGATATTACACAAATTTTTACGAGGCCAGCACTGCGTATTTCTCCCTATGCAACTTCAAAAAAAGGACTCTATTTATGTTCTTCTTCCACGCCGCCAGGCGGTGGCGTTCATGGTATGTGCGGCTTTCATGCAGCAAAAAAGGCGCTAAAAGATATTTTTGATGTCAAGATCAGCCTTTAAGATCATTGTTGCAGTGATGTTATTATAAACAATTTAAATCATCCGCCGTTCTGATACTCATTAAAGGCGGATGTCTTTTGATTTTTTTATGTAACAGCACTTCTTTTATGAAGAGAATACTAGTATTAGGCGCAACAGGATCTCTTGGATTCGAGGTTTTAAAGCTTTTAAAACAGGAGGGGCATTATGTGCGAGCACTGTGTCTCGACGAAGACGACGCCAGCGAAATAAAGGAATATACCGACGATATTTTTATAGGTGACGCACAAAATCCTGAAACCCTCACCAATATTTGCAGCAAGATCGATATCATCTTTTCTGCGATGGGTAAGAGTGTAAGTTTATTTACGGATAATAAGACTACCTTCAGGGACATCGACTACCAGGCGAACAAAAACATCCTGGACATCGCGCTGAAAAGCAAGGTTCAGCGTATCGTTTATATCTCAGTATTTGGAAGCAGCAAATATAAGGATCTGGAACTCGCAAAAGAACACGAAAAATTTACTGGAGAAATAAAGAAGTCAGGCCTTGCCTACACTGTCATCCATCCGGTGGGCATCTTTACCGGCTTGCACGACGTATTGATCATGGCAAGTAAGGGACAGGTGATTTCTGTTGGAAGCGGTGACAAAAAAACTAACCCAATACACCAAAAGGACCTTGCCAAAGTTTGTCTGGAAAATATCGTCAATGGTAAAAATAAAATTGAAGTAGGTGGGCCAAAAATATACACAAGAGAGGAAATAGCAACGTTGGCGTGCAATGCCATGGGTGATGCTAAGGTCGTTACGATACCTGCCTGGCTGGTAGATATAGGACTTCCGTTTGTAAAACTTTGGGACAAAAGCCTGTTCGACAAGCTGGCATTTTTCAAAACTGTGCTTACAGAAGATGCTGTAGCTCCTGCTCAAGGTTCACTTCTTCTGGAAGATTACTTTCTGGAAATGGCACCAAAAATTCAGGCTGAAAAGAAATAGAGTTTACCGGCATCATGGTTGTCAGCGGCAATTGAACCTTTAAATCAACCGATATACTTATTTTTAGAGATTTGCTTATTGCGGGTTATTTCTTTATGTGGTGTTCTGAAAGTTCACTTTTTATGTGTATTTTACTTTTGATTTGGGAACGACAACAATGGTAAAGGCTTCAGAATTCTTAGGACACCCTTTAAGAGAAAAAATAAAACTTCTTTATCAGGAAGGTAACTTTGTGGTGGCCATCAGGTACTATGGGTACAAGGTGAATTTGTATTTGCTTCACGATTTTTATGTAGAAGTATTTTACAACCATAAATTGGACCAGATCGAAAAAATTGAGCTCTTCGATTCTGCCCATACCCGGGTAAAATTTTATACCGATCAAATCTCACTCCCGCATTCTATTTTATCAAATTCTTAGCGCATTTCGACAATAGCCCTTGATTGATATGTAAGACCTGAGGAATTAGCAGGGATCTGTGATCATTCACAATGATATAGTCGGTATGTTGATCCCTTTCCTCATCGGAAAGCTGCTTGGAGATTATCTGATGTATTTGCTCTTCTGTGCGCCCCTTGTCTCGATTGCGTATTCTGCTTATCCTGATGTCGATAGGTGCTTTTACATGAATGATAAAATCCAATGCCCTGTATGCGCCGCTTTCAATCAACAAAGCAGCCTCTTTGAGTACGTACGGCTTCGAACTGTGCTGCGCTACCCACTTCTGGTAGTCCAGTGCTACCCGTGGGTGAACCAATTGGTTCAATAGGTTTAATTCTTCATGGTTACTAAAAACTTTCTCAGCTAGGAAATTTCTATTGAGCTTATTGGCTTCAATATAAGCTTCGTTGCCAAAGTTCTTTATAATCAAACCTATAAGTTCTTCATCGTTTGATTGCAGCCATCGGGCGCGGGTATCTGCATCATAAACAGGTATCCCCAAAACCTGGAATATTTTGCAAACCAGGCTTTTGCCAGAACCTATTCCACCGGTAATGCCAACATTGAGGGGGGTGTCATCGGCCATTTCTAACTTTAAGCTTTTTTTCAATCACGGAAGCATTCCAAACATAATCAGGGGTTTGCTTGATAACAGGCACAACTGTAGAGTCTGCGTTGGCCATGGTTCTATAATTAGCCACCACTTCAAAGTCTTCGGCTTTAAGTTTATCTAAGTCGCCGCGTTGAATATAGAAAGAAACGCTAACTTTATCTTCACGAATGATGCGCGACGAATCCGCTGGAAAGTTGATCTTCTTTATTGGTACGTCGAGCAAGTATACTTCAAAGGGGTCTACCTCAAATCGTACCGTCACAGATTCAGGTGAAACCGATATGAGGTCTGAATCGGCAGGCCTTACAGAAATTGTGGCCTGGTAGTTCTCGTTGATGCCTTCTTTTGGGATGTCGATTTTTAAAGAGTCGTTAATAGAATCGATAAAAGAAGAAGGCCCTAAAAACGTAATAGAATCGGGATCCACGCTTATGCTGGAAGAAATTCTATGTCTGGGCGCCAGCTTAATACTTGCACTGTCTATCGTTACAGCGACTGTCTTGGAAACCCGTTTTTCTATCCGCAAATATAGGGTATCTGTAATGATATAGTTTAGCGTAAGTTCATCGATCTGGTCTGAAATGACCGGCAATAGGGAGGCTCCAATAATGAATTTTCTTTCTGCCGGCTGGTCAATGTGAACCTTTAGAGGGTTGATATTAAACCAAAGGGTTTTCCGCAGCAAGTTCCATCCTCCACCGGTTACATCCAATCGTATTTTACTCGGGAGTTTTTCCACGACAACAACGTCCGATCCGTCGAACTCAAATTGAATAGGATAGTTGAGTCGGGTGGTATACCTATCGTTTAAGGCATTAAAAAACCAAAACGTAGTAGCTGCAATAAGACACAGCAATACTACCTTCCAGCTTTCTTTTTTTTCGGAAGCAAAAATTTTGGATATCCAGGAATATGTGTTCTTAATTTTGGTCAAATTTTACACACTTTTTGTTGCGTATTTTTTACTTGCTTCCAGAGATATGGCACTTTTTTCAATTTTAACTTTGATGCCTTTGTCAATTTCAATGGTTGCAGTGTCGTCCTCTATAGTGAAGATTTTTCCATGTAAACCACCAATCGTAACAATCGTATCTCCTTTTTTAACAGCATCCAGAAAGTTTCTTTGATCTTTTTGTTTTTTCTGCTGTGGCCTGATCATAAAGAAATAAAATACGATGGCAATACCGCCGATCAAAACGAGGTTTCCTATCCAACCACTATCGCTTCCTGCAGCTTGTAATAATATAAATGTGAGCATTTTGGTTTTTTAGTTATTGTATCGTTGGTGACTGTGCAGTAGCCGATCCAGCCTTGGCTGTAACGGTACTTTTTATTGTTAATTTAGTAATAGAAGGTACTGTATTAGCTGTTATTGAAACAGTCTTGTTTTGCGCACCCGGTTTTCCCTGACTATCGAATCTCACGAGGATTTCCCCGGTTTCGCCGACAGCAATAGGTGTTTTCGGATAGTCTGGAACCGTACATCCACAAGAAGAGGAAGCATTTTGTATCACAAGTGGTGCATCACCAACGTTTTTAAAGGTAAACTTATGGGTAACTACATCACCTTCTTTGATGGTACCAAAGTCATGCGTTTCCTTATTAAATTCAAAAGCCGGCGTCGGCCCGTCAGCTATTTCTTCCACATTCTGTACATTCTGCGCCAACGAGTTCAGATCAGGAGTTGCCATAGTGGTTTGTTTTCCATTCTCCAGCTCAGCTACCCGCTTTTCAAGACTGGCAGTTCGTTTTTCAAGGTCGGTGTTATCACAGCTTGCTAACATAAAGGAGGAGGCTGCGAAAGCTAAAATTGCATATTTATTCATCTTATTTATTATTAAATTAAATTATTCTACTTCATATTATTAATAACTGCCTGTGCAAAGGAATCAGTATTTCCCTTGCCACCCAAATCCGCTGTAAGTGCATCTTTCTGTAGAAAAGTAGCGTTTAAAGCATCTTCTATTTTTTTGGCATGGTCTCTCATTTCCAGATGGTTGAGCATCATCAGCGCGGAGCGAAGCAAGGCTGTAGGGTTAGCCAGACCCTTACCGGCGATATCAGGTGCTGATCCGTGTACGGCCTCAAAAATGGCCACCTCATCACCGATATTGGCACCGGCTACTACGCCTAATCCTCCTACCAATCCTGCACAAAGATCAGAGAGGATATCGCCAAAAAGATTCGTTGCCACTAATATATCATATTGCTCAGGACGCATGACCAACTGCATGCACATATTATCGATAATCCGGTCGTCCATGGTGATTTCCGGGTAATCCTGAGCTACTTCTTGGCCCGCATCGAGAAATATCTTTCCTATGCTTTTAAGTATATTTGCTTTATGCACTAGCGTTATTCGCTTGTGATCATGAGCACGTGCATATTTAAAAGCACCCCGGATAATATTGATACAGCCCTTTTTTGTAACTCTTGCAATGGAATCTGCCATTTGCAGTCTTTCGTCATAAAGCTCAAGACCTGAGTATAAACCTTCGGTGTTTTCCCGGAAAAGTACCAGATTCACATTTTCAAACCTACTTTGGATTCCGGGTGTAGAGCAACATGGCCTCACATTTTGGTACAAGTCGAACATCTGCCTGAGTTGTACATTCACACTTTTGAAACCTTTGCCAACCGGAGTTGTAATAGGACCTTTCAATGCGACTTGGTTTTTCTTCACGGAAGCAATCAACGAATCCGGTATTAGCTCGCCCTTTTCTTCTAAGGTTGTTTGGCCGGCGTTTTCATACTCCCAGGTAATCGGTACCTTCGCAGCTTCAAAAATATTCACTACTGCCTTGGTTATTTCCGGGCCTATGCCGTCGCCTTCTATTAGGGTTATTTTCTTCATGTCTTATTTTTTGCCTTTTATCTGGCCAATGATATCTTCGACATCATTGAGCAGTCTCTCTGCTTTTTCTTTGGCGTCGTTTATAACTTTCTGCCCTTCTGTACGGGCAGTACTTGGCGGCATATCCTTCCCCTTCATCAGTTCATTTAGCAAGTCTTCCAACTTTTCCTTGGTTTTATCCAACCTGAAGGTAAGCCGGTCTCTTGTGTTGATACCGGTGTCCGGGGCATATAAAATGCCTAATATAGTTCCTACTGCTGTCCCTGTTACAAGGGCTAATATAGCGCCTGTTGTCTTGGTCATATCTTTACGTTTTTATTTATTGTCAATTAAGCCTCTGCCACTTTTTCTAATCATACCTTCATTTTGTAGCTCCGTAGCTACCACGTCAAGGATACCATTTATAAACTGCCTGCTTTTGGGTGTACTATAATCTTTAGAAATTTCTATGTACTCATTGATTGTTACTTTAACTGGTATACTCGACGAATTGATAAATTCATTCAAAGCCATCTTAAGGATAATTTTATCTATTGCGGCAATCCTTTCGATGTCCCAGTTTTTTGCTTTTTCAGCTATTATCTCTTCATAGGAATCATCATTTTTAATGGTCGAAGAAAAAATCTCTTTAAAGAACTCCTTATCGTCCTCCCAATTAGGGGAAAGCTCCATCAGCTCAATACCTCCATCCGCGGTGCTTTCATCTATAGATTTAATGGTTTTTACCACCATGCTTTTGATAATGGATTTGTTTTCTTCCCAATTCAAATCCTTTTCCTCGAAATAAGCGCGTAGCACATCGTTTTTAAAAATAATATTTTTAACGATATAATTCACAATTTTTCTATCTTCTTCGAAACTAGTAACGGACAAATTTTTATATGCGATATAATCAGCGTCCTTTTTTAGTATTTCCTTATACCACTGCCTGACCTCATCCTTTTCGTCACGCCAATTGATCTTATTTTTGATGGATCTTATTTGAAGCGCTTTATCATCTCTAAATCTACCAACGACTTTGTTATTCAAGAAGTTGAGCTCGCCGCTGAAGGTGGTTCTGTTTTTTGGATTAATCTTGGTTTTTTTTTCTTCCAATTCAGTGGCAACCTGATCTGCAAATTCTACTACTAACAACAATATCAGCAGATACCTCTCCTCGAGCTTCTCAACCTCTGCAATCATGTTCTTGCTGATGAGCTCCAGGTCCTTTTTTACCTGCCGGAAATAATAATCCTTTGCCTCAATGACCGTGCTTCTGATCTTGTCAGACGAGTTCTCAGTTTCGACCATCAGGTTGCTTTTATAATTGTGCTGAAAAAGCTCCACTGCAATCTTTTTTTCTGTATTTAAATTATCCATGTCCTGCACCTCCATGGAGTTCAGGTCGCGCGCAAAGTTATCTTTCACCAGGTCCATGGCCAAATAATAGTTTGATTGCTTACACTGGTTGAATGCATAAATACTTTGCATTGCTTTAATTCTTAAAGATCTTCTGTTCAGCATTATACCCTATTTACAAAGAACGAATAATAAAATTATTGTACTACTTTATGCTCGTTGGAATATTTTTCACGATGCATCCGTAGCATATTTCGCAGGAAATACTTGATATCCTATGTATAATACCCATAGTAAGTACTTCAGGTTCCCCTAAGCAGGCTTAATTTGTTTAATACGACATCTTCACTTTACCCATATCTGCAATTCTTTTCTCTGCTAATTTTATAGCAGCTTGCTGGGACGGTATATTTTCTGCCGCAGACTTATCTAAAATGTCCATGCAGGTATGATAAATATTTTCAGCCTGCTGATAAGCCACTTCCCGTTTGTATCCTCCCAGATACTCGGCATATACGTTGATTAGGCCTCCTGCATTGATCAAAAAGTCCGGCGCATAGATAATCCCTTTATCAATAAGCATCTGACCATGTTTATGTTCATCGAGCAATTGGTTATTCGCTGCCCCCGCAATTACCTGGCACCTTAAGCGGCCAATGGTGTTGTCGTTGATCGTAGCTCCCAGGGCACAGGGCGCATAGATATCCATATCAATATCGTAAATTTCATCCTGCCCTACGACAATAGCGCCGGAGGTCTTATGAATTTGTGCAAGTCTTTCTTCAGAAATATCCGTAATGAAAACCCGTGCATTTTCTTTGACCAATCGCTCGACCAGATGCCCGCCCACCTGCCCAACGCCTTGTACAGCTATTTTTTTCCCCACCAGGCTATCGGTACCATACACCTTCTTTGCTGCGGCCTTCATGCCCAGGTAGGTACCATAAGCTGTTACAGGGGAAGGGTCTCCGCCTCCACCTTTAGATTCATGCAATCCGGTGACATGGTCTGTTTCCATTGAAATGTATTCCATGTCCCGGGTATTCATATTTACATCTTCAGCAGTAATATACCGGCCCCCGAGGCTTTCGATAAACCTTCCGAATCTACGCAAAAATGCTTCTGACTTCATCTTC
>PPFU01030888.1_pt1 | contig 19498 bp, 16 predicted proteins | sample 1535991 | NCBI WGS metagenome assembly PPFU01 (sample SAMN04901290, study PRJNA319586) | Hypolithon metagenome, whole genome shotgun sequencing project. | isolation source: Antarctic Hypolithon | place: Antarctica: Miers Valley | collected 2014
GGGCTCGAATGCCGTATCACCACCATATCAACTTTCATTGCCAGAATATTATTGACTGTATCCAACAGCGTTTCTCCTTTTTTAACCGAGCTATTTGACGAAGAAAAGTTGACTACATCGGCAGACAATCTTTTCTCTGCCAGCTCAAAAGACAGCTTGGTACGGGTTGAATTCTCGAAAAATATGTTGGCGATGGTCACATCCCGCAGCGATGGCACCTTCCTAATGGGTCGGTTGATAACTTCCTTGAAAGTATCTGCAGTTTCAAATATCAATTCAATATCTTCGGGAGTAAGCCCTTTTATACCTAATAAGTGTCTGGAACTTAGCTGCTGCATTTATAAATCCTGCTTATTGATTAACCAAATATGATCACTCGCTGCCCCTTGCTCTTTCCATTCTACCAGCACACGTTGCGAGGCCAATGTGTTTACATGGCGGCCAACATAATCAGGTTCGATGGGTAAGTCGCGACTATATTTTCTGTTTACGAGCGCTAACAACTCTACCTTTCTCGGCCTCCCAAAAGCGATCATTGCATCCATCGCTGCCCTTACCGACCTCCCGGTATAAAGCACATCATCAATCAAGATCACCTTCTTATCTTCTATGATGAAGGGAACTTTAGTGGCATTTGCTTTTAGAGGTGCATTCCTTCTTCTAAAATCGTCGCGATAAAAGGTGGTATCCAGGTAACCTATAGGAATGTGTATGGCTAATAGAGATTCGAGTTTCGTTTTTATTCGTTCTGCTAAAAAGATACCCCGGGGCTGCATACCCAGTATCACCGTATCTTCAAACATATGATGCTGCTCAATAAGCTGCTGGCACAGCCTGCTGATGGTAATCTCAAGTAAAGGACTATCTAATATGAGTCTTTTCTGCTCCATGAATGGGGCAAATATAGACAAATATGAGCTATAAAAAATGGTTTATAAAGATTGATTTTTGCTGCATATCCATTAGTCATAGGTGATCTTATTGATAAAAAAGACCTGCCTGTTGCCTTCTTTGTCTACCGTTCTGCTGCTTTTTATGGTTTGTACGCCGTACACATAAAAGTATTTGTCATACCACTTTTCCAAACCACCCACTTTAAAATCATTGTTTTTTACCACATCATCTTCAAATTTCAGTTTGATATCATTGAAAGCCTTTCCTTCCAAAACCTCATTCCCTCTGATGATTTTCGAACGCACGACATTTTCATAAACGTAAAGCAGCACTATCTTATCCTGGTCGACACCCACTTTCACAAATTTCTCCAGTCGATAACTTTCCAAATCGTTGATCTCAAAGCTGTTGTCCCACAACAACTTACCAGACTTATCGAAGCCTACGACAATAGCATGTGTGTACTTGTAACCTGTAAAATTCATTTCTGCCAGTTGATTTCGATTACGGTAATCATAGGGCATCAACGACCTGCTTTCATTGTCATATTTGGGGTAATATGCTTCGGCAAGTAAAATATAATTACCATCTCGTTCCAAAATGTCATGTACCAATAGCCGATAATTGAAGCGTAACTTTTTACCTTGTTTTTTTCGCTTCGCGATTTTTTCTTTAATCCGCTGCTGCCGCTTCGACTTCATATAGCTAAAGAAGTTCTCAAGCTCACCAAAGTTATATTGCTGCAAATCGCGCTGTCCGTCTTCATCCAATCGGGCAATATAAAAGCCTCTGGAATAATTGGAGTTATCCTGGGCATAAGTACCAGCGACCAGCTGATTTTCTTCATCGAAACTCGTCGAGGCGCCACTGATCAGGCTTACATCCTGTGGTGAAACGAGGATGTCACTCCTTAGCAGCTCACCATTTTCATTAAATGTTTTCAGGCTTACCGTATTTTTTCTGTTGATGGTTCGTTCAGTATTGATCAGGTTAAAAGTATTGTTTTCATCATCCACAGTTACCTGAAGTATTTCTGTGTGGTTTTTATACAAGCCAGGAAGTACTTTGATCTTCTTGTCGGACATATCGTAGTGGATCACCGCCGCCCGATTGTTTATCTGCCCGGAAAGTATGGCGGCATTGCCTACAACATTGAAGTCTGACAATTCTACAGGTATAATCTCCCTGATATGAAACATACTTGTATCACCATCATTGAGGTCAAATTTTAAAACTGTATAGTCAGGATCTTTGTACGGCCCGCGTTTAAAGAGTAAATAGAAATTATTCTGGCAATAGTCATAACCGACAAATTCCTGGTTGAGGTCGATGGTATAGTTCTTTTTCCACTGTTCATTCAGAGAAGTATCGAACTGGATAAACTCCCAGACATAGTCGCCTTTTGCAGTTTTCTCCTTGGTTTCACGAAAAGCCAACAATCCCCTTTCTTCTGCTGACATGAGGTAGTAATAATTTGCACTTTGTTCAAGTGGAAGTTCTACCCGTTTTGTCTGACTAATCTGTGCTGAGCCAGGAATAACATAAAGTGTAAGTAATAGAATCAGCAGTAGGACCAAGCCATTTACGCTGCCAATGACAGGCAATCTATTGATATTTTTCATGTAGTGCTCATATTTAATATTTCCTGAAACGCTTCCATCGGAAGCGGCATCACTGAAAGTCTGGATTGCTTTACCAATAAGATTTGATGGAGCTTGTCATTTTGTTTAATCATTGCCAGCGTTACCGGTTTCTTCAGGCCTTTCCCCGCCTTAAGGTCTACAACCACCCACTCATTTTCATAACCTTGTTCAGCATAGCTTGCTTTACTTACCGCTGCAATACCGACAACAGCCCTCTCCTTTCCACTGTGGTAAAATAGCACCCGGTCGCCAACGGCCATCTCTTTCATGAAATTCCTCGCCTGAAAATTCCGAATTCCATCCCAGCTGGCTTCCCGCTTTTCTACTAAATCGTACCACGCATAAGTTTCAGGCTCCGACTTTACCAACCAATATTTCATACAGTAAATTTCGATGAAGGTGAAAACTTTATCCTTCAACAATGCCTTCTAGCAATAACAGTTTTTATGATAAGAAAATTATGATAAATTTCAGTATAATATCGGTATAACGTAAAAAAGTTTTTATTGTACACCAGTCCTGAATTACTTTACCTATAAAAATAGAATGCCATTGGATAATCGGGAAATTGTAAAACTTCTTAAAATTACAGCATCTTTATTGGAACTCCATGCGGAAAGTAGCAAAGACGAGTTTAAGATAAAAAGCTATAACAATGCAGTCTTTAACCTGGAACGGCTAAACCAGTCTCTTAGTAGTCTGTCATTGGACGAACTCAACAAAATTGAAGGTGTTGGAAAGAGCATTGCCTCCAATATTCATGATATTAATATAACCGGGAACTTCAGCCTGCTACAGGACCTATCAGCCATTACACCTCCCGGTGTAGTAGATATGCTGCAGATAAAGGGACTGGGGCCAAAAAAAATCAAAGTAATCTGGAAGGAATTAAAGATAGAGACCACGGCGGATCTATTACAGGCATGCTATGATAAAAAGATCTGCAAACTAAAGGGCTTTGGAGATAAGACGGAGGAGAGCATAAAGCAAGCCTTACTTTATGCCAATGACAACCACGGCAAGTTATTATATGCAGAAGCAGAAATTCATGCATTAGAAGTAGAAGATTACCTGGGAAAAGCTTTTCCTGATGCTTTGGTATCTGGTAAAGGACACCTGAGAAGGAAGCTGGAAGTGATAGAAGTGCTTGAATTTCTTCTTGGCGCGGACGACCGGTTGCAGACCATGAAAGTATTAGAAAGTTCTGAAATTCTTGTCCAGGATAAAAACACGTCCGGCCCCTTTAGTTTTAGAGGAACGCACCCGGTTTCTGGCATTGCTGTAGAAATCCTGCTTTGTAAAAAGGAATGTTTTTACAAGGACTTAATATTGCATACAGGGTCCAGCGCTCACCTTTCTGTGATGCTTGCAAACGGACAGCATTTATTGGGAACCCTCGCAAATCAATCGGTAAAGAGTGAAGAAGCTGCCTATGCATTCGCCGGCATGGATTATATTGAGCCTGAACTAAGGGAGGGGACTTTTGAGATTCATCTGGCACAAACAAAGGCTTTGCCTAACCTGGTGAAGTTTGAGGATCTGAAAGGCGTACTGCACAACCACTCCACCTATAGCGATGGTAAAAATGGGCTGCAAGAAATTGCGCAGTATTGCAAAGATGCCGGGTTTGCGTATTTTGGTATTTCAGACCACAGCAAGGCCGCTTTCTATGCCAATGGCCTGGATGAGTATAGGGTAAGAAAACAGCAGGAAGAAGCTGACGCTTTAAATTTAAAGATGGCACCCTTCCATATCTTTAAAGGGATAGAATCTGACATTTTAAATGACGGCTCTCTGGATTATCCGGATGAAGTACTGCAAACCTTTGACTTTGTAGTGGCTTCTATACATTCTAATCTGGGGATGGATATCACCAAGGCAACCGACAGGCTTGTCAAGGCGATTGCCAACCCCTACACCACCATTCTGGGCCATATGACTGGTAGGCAGCTTTTACGGCGCGAAGGGTATCCTGTAGATCATCAAGCGGTGATTGACGCCTGTGCCGCTTATGGTGTGGTGCTGGAAGTAAATGCAAACCCCCGGAGGCTGGATGTCGGCTGGGAGTGGATCAATTACGCCATACAAAAAGAGGTAATGATCAGCATTAATCCAGACGCCCACGATAAATTGAATATCCGCCATATGGCCTACGGCGTAAACGTGGCTAGAAAGGGAGGTTTGACAAAAGATATGACATTTAATTGTTTGTCTAAAGACGCCATAGAGGCCCATTTTATCCAAAGAAGAAAATCTGCTCTTAAAAAATAAGCATGAAGAAAATTCTTGTCATTTGCTATGGTTCTCTTCAGGATGTCCTCCATACCACGCCTATCGTGAGGGCGTTGAAGGTACAACTGGAACCGGTAGAAATCCACTACAGCACACGGCATAAATTCGACTTTCTACTGGAAGAAAACCCCTATATCAAAAAAATAATTACTGATAATGTAGGGCGATATGCGCTTATTAGAAAATTAAGAGCTGAAGATTACGATCAGGTTATCGACTTGCAATATAGTCAACAAAGTCGGCTGGTCTCGCTTTTGCTTGGAAAGGCTACTTTTGCTACTGAAAAAATAGATTTTAAGAAGTGGCTGATGGTGCGTTTCAAACACAATCGTCTGCCCAACAAACATATTGTTTTTAGGCATTTTGAAGCTGTGCATAAGTTAGGCATCGAGCCGGACTCCCTTGGATTGGATTATTTTATTCCTGAACGAGATACGGTTCCAACAGAATGGCTTCCGGAAACTCATAGGGCATCGTGTGTTGTTTTTGCTATTGGCGCAGCTTACTTTACCCGAAAATTGCCTGTGAAACGGATGATTGAGCTTTGTGACAAAATCAATAAGCCCATTATTTTAATCGGGGGGCAGGAAGATGAAAAGACCGCTGCCTTAATTTACGATTTTTTTGAGCGGAAAACTGCTCATGAGCATCTTGAAGAAGGCTTACTTGAAATGAACAAAAAGGCACAGATACTAAATATGGTGGGTAAACTAAATATGAACCAGGAAGCCCACCTTATCCAACATGCCTCGCACATATTTACCCACGATAGTATCTATATTGCCATAGCAGCGGCATTCAAGAAGAATATCTTTTCAATTTGGGGAAATACTATCCCATCGTTTGGTGAATATCCGTTTAAAACCAAGTTTACTGTTTTTGAAAATAACAAGCTGAATTGCAGGCCATGTGCCAAAACAGGGTACCAAAAATGCCCGCTATCGCATTTTAAATGTATGAATGATATTGTTTTTGATTTTTACCTTCCCTGAAACTATGGGAGCCCATTTTGTGGTTCAATAAAATAGCACAGGCTATGAAAAAACTATTTATTGTAAGGCACGCAAAATCGAGTTGGGCGTTTGAAAATTTGTCTGACCACGACCGTCCACTGAATGCACGGGGCAAAATCGATGCGCCAGATATGGCCCAACGATTGCAAAAAGCAGGTTTTAAGCCCCACCTTATCCTCACCAGTAGCGCGAGACGAGCATTGGATACAGCCAGGATATTTGCCGAAACGCTTCATGTTTCTGAGGCGAACTTCAAAATAACGCCTGACCTATATCACGCCGGTGCTGACAAGATCCTGAAAATACTTGGAAAGCTGCATGAGAATGAAAAAAATGTGATGCTCTTCGGCCACAATCCAGGGTTAACTGATTTAGCAAATCAAATTGGAAGTTTTCAGCTGGCAAATCTTCCTACGTGTGGCATTTATGCCGTTTCATTCACCGAATACTGGGATAAAATAGGCACGTCGGAGGGGAAGCTTGTGCTCTATGATTTTCCAAAAAATAAAAGTTAGTCTTTTTTGGAAGGAAAAATCTTAGAAGATATCCGGTCTAATACATCATTAATGGAGTATTTTTCAAAGATACCGAATTTTTTGAACCGGTAACCCACGTAAACCCGGAAGTTGCCTGAATTTGCGTCTAAATGCAGGTTTTCGACTGATATCCTGGATTGTTGATATATAAAGTAAGAGCCCGTAAAGAATCGCTCATTGTCATAGCCTGCTGCTCCTCTGATGTTATATTTTGGCTCTATCGTTACTCGCCTATCAGCCCTACCATCAATGGTGTATTTTTGATTCTGCAGGCCTGCTCCAGCGGCTATCGTGACATTGAAAAAAAACTTTTTGACCACGAAATTATGACTATAGCCGGGCATAAAGGATAAGCTGGTAAACCTGCCATTCTGCAAATTCGTTCCCTGCGGATACCGATCCCGAATCTGGTAAGGAACCAGCGTTGAATCGCTTTTGATAGCAAATCTATTGATAGAAGTCATGAAAATAAATGAACCGGCACTTATGCGTTGCCTTTCGGATAAGTTATAGGACGACCGCAAAGAGAATTTATTGGGGTTAAAAACATAAATCACGTTAGCCAATGCATTGGAAATTTCCAGGTCTCGACGAACTGGGAGTGCATCAGTTGGCCTCCAGACAGGTGCTAGCACAAAGGGATTTCCCAGGTAAAAACCCTGATATTTTTGGTAAGCGAGGTCAAAGTTCCATTGCTTACCATACACATTGCCCTGGAAATCAAAAAAATCAGTCTTGCCATAGATTGCGGTACTCCTTTGGAAAGATGAAGGAAATTTAAAAGCCACGCTAATGCCCAAATCAAAGATAAAAGCCCCAAAACCAAAAAAACCGCTCCCGTTTGGCGCATAATCGAGCGCAGGCAGGTCACTACTCCGGGGTCGCATATTAAAACCAAGGCCTTTGGTTACCAGAAACGTATTGACATTAAAGTATTGATCATACGGTTGGATGTAAGTAGATCGAACGGAATCTGCCTCGGACTTTCTCTCGATCACGATTTCTTGCGCAGTAGCCTTTATAGTTGCTAAAGCCAAAACAAGGATAATAAAAAAGAAGCGTTCTCTTTTACCCATTAATATTGGAATCGTATTGCAATAAAATATTTCATACCCTGATAGTCTAGTTTAAAATTGCCTTACATCCTGTAAGACATCATGAAAATTATGCTCTTCATTCATAAAATCGACGATCTTTTGCGCAACGTCAGCAGTATCAGTCAATTGATTCTCTTCCTTGTAGGCCTTGAACTTACGCACGGACGTAAAGTTTTTTTCCGGCACTTCACGAAGAGTCTCCTGCATTTTTGTGTCTACAATACCGGGTGAGAGAGAAAATACCTTCAAGTTATCGCCGGCAAGCTCAGCCTCTAAAGCCGCTACCTGCGACGACATGGCCAAGGCAGCCTTCGATGAACAATAAATACTCCAGCCATCTACAGGCCGCTTACTGGCACCTGAGCTGATATTGATAACCAGCTTTTCCGACCGAAAGGACCTAAAATTAGCGATAAAAGCATTCATCAAAATCATTGGAGCGGTTATGTTTAAATTGATAGCCTCAGCAATGCGCTCATGATGAATATCACCCAGATGTGCTACCTCTCCGAGCGCCGCTGCATTATTTATCAGAACGATCTTATCGACATTTCCTTCCACCTTGAACCAGTTATCTACCTGCCCAACTACAAGCTTGATATCTGAAAGGTCAGCCTGGATAAATGTAAATCTCTCATGCTCAATGGTATTTGACCTGGAAAGGCCAATCACCCGATTCTCCGGCATCATTAAAAGATTTTCTGCCAATGCTTTTCCAATTCCCCTGCTGCTACCTGTTATAAAAAAGTAATTCATCATTGAAAATAATTAAATCAAAAAATTCGAATGAGATAAGTCAGCCATCGCATGATTAATCTCAGCCTTTACAATATATACTGGCTCAAATCCTTGTTCTTGATCAAGTCAGATAATCTCTCTCTCACCATTTCTCTTGTAATCACGACCTTGGCATTCGGCCCGATGATTTCAGGAATATCAAAAAGAAACTCATTGAGTAAGTGGCTGACCACGGTATGTAGTCGCCTGGCTCCAATATTTTCCATTTCCAAGTTAATGTTGAAAGCAATATCTGCAATCTCGTAGAGAGCCTCATCCTGAAAGGTTAAGGAAACCTCTTCTGCCATGAAGAGTGCCTCGTATTGCTTGGTCAATGCATTTTTTGGTTCTTTCAGAATTTGATAAAAATCATCTTTGGTAAGGTTTGTCAGCTCGACACGAATTGGGAACCTTCCCTGTAATTCTGGGATCAGATCAGAAGGTTTGGAAAAATGAAAAGCTCCGGCAGATATAAATAAGATATGGTCGGTATGCACAATGCCATATTTGGTATTTACAGCGCTTCCTTCTACTATGGGCAATAAATCCCGTTGTACACCTTCTCGACTAACATCTGGCCCGCCGCCACCTTGCTTGGATCCGCCAGCAATTTTATCGATTTCATCAATAAATATGATACCTGTATTTTCTGCTTTGGCAATCGCTTCTTCCTTTACCTCATCCATATCTATTAACTTTGAAGCCTCTTCTTCCATCAAAATCTTTCTGGCATCAGCAATAGTTACTTTCCTCCTTTTCGACTTTTTAGGCATCATGCCATTGATCATCTCCTGCAGGTTCATCATCGATACTTCATCCATCATGCCGCCACCTACCATGCCTACCCCACCGTTACCGGATTGCCTGATATTAATTTCGATTTTTCTATCGTCAATTTCACCGGAACGTATCTTTTCCCGAAAGCGCTCCCTGGTTTTTTCATTCAACTCGTAATCATCCTGCGGAGTTATATCCATCGTGTCGTGATCTACCGTGGTCGTAGCCCGGGGTTTTGATTTGATGGGTGGAATCAAAGCATCGAGAATAGCATCTTCTACGAGCTGGCTCACCCTTTCTTTTACCTCTTCCCGTTTATTGGCTTTCACCAGGTTTACCGATTGCTCTACAAGGTCGCGTACCATACTTTCCACGTCGCGCCCCACATAACCTACCTCAGTAAATTTAGAAGCCTCTACCTTTGTAAACGGGGCATCAGCAATCTTCGCCAACCGGCGGGCAATCTCTGTTTTACCTACACCTGTAGCACCAATCATTAAAATATTATTAGGTACAATTTCATCGCGCATTTCTGACTTCACACTCATCCTTCTCCACCGGTTACGCAGCGCAATAGCCACATTTCTTTTAGCGTCTTTCTGTCCGATGATATACTTATCCAACTCAGCCACGATTTGACGAGGCGTCAAAAATTTATTATCTTCTATCATTTCTTTATTTATAATGCTTTACTTTTTTTCAAACTGTTATTAAAATTATAGCCCAATGTTAGAAAATTGGTGCCACCTGCCACATGATAATAGGATTTGGTATAGGCAAATTGGAAAGTTTTTAACCGCACATTAAAACCCCACGAAAAACCTGCACCGCCCGAGGCCTGTTCCAACCGAAGTTCTCTACGTACCAAATGATTGTACCCCGCCAGCAAATTGAAATTTTTGCTCAATACCAGTTCTGTCCCAAAAGTAATATGGCGCATTACTTTATCAACCGTGCCAGGCTCTTCGTTGTTCACATAAGGTTGATAGGCAGGATCATAATATGCAATATCAGCCTGGTAAAGATTATATGCTGTTACCGAAAAACGAAAGGGCATAAATTCTGGCTTATACGTCGCGCCTAGCTGAACATCGAAAGGAAGGTTTATGTCCGAATCTTCTGTATACTGCTGTAAGGGCAATCCCATATTTTTAAATGCAAGGCCCACAGTCAGCTGCTTTTGCGGATGTAAAAACAACCCGCCAATATCAGCAAGCAAAGCACTTGAAGTATAGGGCCCGATGTTTGATACCGCCATTTTCAAAGTGGAACCAATCCGGAAATTGCCCTGCTTCCGGCTATGGCTGACGGTTATGGCATATTCATTAGCCCGAAAGGTTCCTAGCCCGAGCCCCGTCTCGTCATAACTGTCGAATTCACCATAGTTGACATATTGGATGCCAAAACCGAACGCCCCGGCCTTTCCTATTTCATGCGCATAGGTAAGGGTACTATGGTTGATGTTGGCATAGTAAAATAGATGGTTGAGCGCTATCTGCCTGGACATCTCTGTCTGCAACGCTGCAGGGTTGGTCATCAACAGGTTTACGTCATCATCAAATAATGAGACGTTTACCCCTCCTAAAGCCGCAACCCGGGCATTTCCTGGCATGTGGAGAAATTCAAAAGACCTTTTACCGCCTATTTGTCCTTCGGAAAACAAAGGCACCAATAGAATAAGGAGGCTGCTATAAAAGGTCTTTGTCAACATGTGGTAAAACATCAAAAAGGCTGCTCTAAACCGGCCTTAGCCAATTTGTCATCCTCGATATAAAAATCTATAGGATCTTCCACTTTTTCATTCAGCAATGCCAGGTGTATTACTTCATCTACTTTATCTACATAATGTATTGCGAGATCCTTGATGTAGATTTCCTTAATCTCTTCAATATCTTTCCTATTTCTCTCGCTAAGGATAATTTCCTTAATTCCGGCACGTTTGGCAGCAAGAATCTTCTCTTTAATGCCCCCTACAGGAAGCACCTTACCGCGCAATGTTATTTCACCAGTCATGGCTACTTTATCCTTCACTTTTCTTTGAGTAAAAACTGAGGCCAAAGACGTAAGCATTGTTATACCAGCAGATGGCCCATCTTTTGGCACTGCACCAGCAGGCACGTGTACATGCAAGTCATAATTATCAAAAACTTTATAATGGATATTCAGCTTATCAGCATTGGATTTCAGGTAAGACAGTGCCGTAATTGCAGACTCTTTCATCACATCTCCCAATTGTCCAGACAACGTCAGCTTACCTTTACCCCTGCTTAGACTGGATTCTATGAATAAAATCTCACCGCCCACCTGTGTCCAGGCAAGCCCCGTGACCACACCAGGGGTCTTGTTGTCTTGGTAAAATTCCTTGTCATATACCTCCGCACCCAAGATCCGCACCACATCTTTCACCGTCACTTTTTTGCTATATTCCTGCTCCATCGCAATAGACTTTGCCAGGTTTCGAATCACAGAACCAATAGTTCTTTCCAGATTTCTCACACCAGATTCCCTTGTATAATCCTCAATGATTTTTACCACAGCCTTTTCTTCGAAAGTCACGTCTTTTGCTTTTAGCCCATGTTCCAGCTTTTGCTTAGGGATCAGGTGTTTTTTAGCTATTTGCACCTTTTCCTGCAATGTATAGCCCGATATTTCTATGATCTCCATCCTATCCCTCAAGGCTGGATGGATGGTGTCTAAGGAATTGGCCGTTGCTACAAATAATACCTTCGAAAGATCATATTCTGTTTCCAGGTAATTGTCAGCGAAGGTGCTGTTTTGCTCGGGATCCAACACTTCCAGTAACGCTGAAGAGGGATCGCCTCTAAAATCTGAATTTACTTTGTCTATTTCGTCAAGGATATACACCGGATTTGATGTTTTTGCCTTCTTTAGGTTTAGAATGATCTTCCCAGGCATGGCGCCAACATACGTCTTCCGATGTCCCCGGATCTCAGCTTCATCATGGACGCCACCAAGTGACATTCTGACATACTTCCTGTTCAAAGCTCTCGCAATGGACTTGCCCAAACTGGTTTTTCCAACACCAGGAGGGCCGTAGAGGCAAAGTATAGGGCCTCTCATATCTGCCTTAAGCTTCAGAACAGCCAGATATTCTATAATCCTGTCTTTCACCTTCTCGAGCCCGAAATGATCTTTGTCGAGAATCTTCTGTGCCCTGTTTAAGTCAAAATTATCTTTGCTATACTCTTGCCAGGGCAGGTCGAGCAGAAATTCGGCATAATTCATCGATACGGGATATTCTGCCGCAGCAGGGTTCATCCGCATAATTTTATCCAGCTCTTTATTGAAATGTTTGGCTACTTCAAGCGACCATTTCTTCTTCGCGCCGCGCGCGCGCAATATTTCAACCTCCTGATCCGGTCCATCATAGCCTAGCTCATCCTGTAGCACCTTCATTTGCTGCCGCAGGTAGTAGTCGCGCTGTTGTTGGTCTATATCAGAATGCACCTTATTATGAATTTCCTGCCTCAACTCCAGCATCTGAATGTCCTTTAACATAAACTCCAGTAGCAACGTAGCCCGCTTCATACCGTCATTTATCTCCAACAACTTCTGCTTATCTGATACATCAGCGCTGATATTCGAAGATAAAAAGTGGGTTAAAAAGCTTGGGCTCTCAATATTATCCAAGGCACTCTGCGCTTCCTGAGGTATTTCAGGATTAAGCTTTAATATCTTCGAGGCGGCATCTTTTAAAGAATGAACAATTGCTTTGGTTTCTTTCTTCTTTTTGTCAGGAAAGCTCTCATCAATCAACTTGACCTTAGCGGTGATATAAGGCTCTTCCTGAATGAAGGATTCTACCTCAAAGCGTTTTTTTCCCTGAATAATGATGGTTGTATTTCCATCAGGAAGTACCAGCATTTTGATGATCTTGGCAACAGTCCCTGTGCGATACACATCCTCGATACCTGGTTCCTCGTTGTTGTTATTTTTCTGTGCCGACACACCGATGATCCTTTTCCCGCGGTATGCTTTTTTTACCAGCTTGATAGAACGCTGCCGGCCAACAGTTATAGGTATGACTACCCCAGGAAAAAGAACGGTATTTCTTATTGGTAAAATAGGTAAATCACTAGGTAATCCAATTTTCTCTATCTCTTCATCATCCTCCGGAGAGATCAACTGGATCATTTCCCCGGAATCGTCATCATTGTCGGAAAGCATGAATGAATTAAATAATTGATTTTTTCTGTTCATAGATATTGAGGTCCTCATAATGCCAAATTGGCGCAATATTAAAATCAAAAGCCTAAAATAAAGGTATATTATTGGTTGGCAAGAGCTGTGCCAAAGGCTTTACGTTTTTTTGTAGTGTTAACACAGGTGAATATCTGCATTATTTATTAGACAACGAAGAAATAACCATTTTGTCTTTTCACACGGGATAAATTCTCCATAGCCAGCTTTAAGGCAAATGAATGGGGCATAAACCAAAAAAAGGAGTCCCGCATCAGAACTCCCTTTTCCAGACGTTTCATGTTCTTAAAAGAAAGAGTTAAAAACGTCGTTGAAAATAACGAAAACCATCAAGGTAAGCAGCAGCACCATACCTATCTTCTGGGCATTCTCCAGGAATTTATCCGACGGCTTTCTGCCAGAGATAATTTCATAAGTTAGGAAGGTAACATGGCCGCCATCAAGTGCTGGGATCGGCAGAAAGTTGACAAATGCAAGCCACATCGACAGCATTCCGGTAATAAACCAAAACCTCCTCCAGTCCCAGGTGCCGGAGAAGATCTGTGCAATCCCGATGGGTCCTTTCAATGATTTGGTTGATAACTCACCACTAAATATCTTTCCTACGCCGCGGATATTCAACCAGGTGACATTAAAAGCTTCTGCAGTACCTTTGGGGATAGCCTCTGCTAAAGAATAATCGGTATGGGAAGGCGCAATTAAAATTTCCCTGTCGAAGCCAAAAGTACCTTCTCCACTAACCTGTATTTTTAAATCCTTTACCTCGCCGCCGCGTAACACTTTAACATCTGCAAGTTTACCTTTTAAATCCTGCACCACTTCCTGAAAGTCGTGAAAGTAATCTATTTCCTGTCCGTTAACTTCTACAATTTTGTCGCCTTCCTTCAGCCCTCCTTCCTCCGCGCCAGTTCCGGAAGCTACCTTGCCAACTCTGAAGGGAAAAGCTGGAGCAATAAAATTGCCCTCGGCCTTTTTATCGTTTAGTTTTTCAAGAAATGTTCCGGGAATGGGAATGTCCAATATTTCGCCATCTCTATCGACAGTATAGTAACTATTGTCGCCCATCATCACATCGGTGCTGAAGATATCGTTGAAACGATCGTAATCCTGGCCGTTAATTTTGATGATCTTATCACCTGTCTTTAACCCAAGCTGCTGCCCAAGATCGAGCGCCACAATGCCATGCCGGTTTACTTCTTCTTTGGTAAAATAGTCATCCCCATAGGAATAGGTTAATGCGATAAAAATAATAATTCCTAAAATCACATTGACAACAATCCCCCCCATCATTACAATAAGGCGCTGCCATGCTGGTTTGGAGCGGAATTCATAAGGTTTTGGTTCTTCATTTAAGCTCTCGGTGTCCAGAGATTCATCTACCATTCCGGAAATTTTGACAAACCCCCCTAACGGAATAGCGCCAATAGAATAATCGGTTTCACCATACTTAACGCCAAAAATCCTGGGTGGAAATCCAATAGAAAATTGTTCGACCCGCATACCAAAAAATTTGGCAGCGACTAAATGGCCAAGCTCGTGCAAGCCTACTAAAATTGATAATCCCAAAATCAATTGGGCGGTCATTACTAATGCATCCATTAATTTATTATATCTAAAGCTTTAATTCTTGTTTCTCTATCTGTATTCACATAATCTTCAAAGGAAGGCGAAGTTATGAAGGGTATCTTATCCATGCAAGCTGCCACAATATCTGACATTTCTAGAAAACCAATTTTTTCACGCAAAAATTCAGCGACGGCAATTTCATTTGCCGCATTCAGAACGCATGGCATGTTCCCGCCCTTTTTTAAGGCATCATAAGCAAGTCCCAAATTCCGGAAATTTTCAAGATCTGGTTGCTCAAATGTTAAGCTTGGATAATCGGCAAAATCAAGGCGCGGAAAGGCTGACTTGATTCTAACGGGATAGCTCAAGGCATATTGGATAGGCAAGCGCATGTCTGGCAAACCCATCTGGGCCTTTATCGAACCGTCTTCAAACTGCACCATAGAGTGAATAATGGACTCGGGGTGCACCACGACTTCTACCTGCTCATTTCTTAATCCGAAAAGCCATTTAGCTTCAATTACCTCAAGCCCTTTGTTCATCAACGAGGCAGAGTCTATGGTTACTTTGGCACCCATCTCCCAGTTGGGGTGCTTCAATGCCTGGCTTTTGGTTACGCGTTGGAGAAATTGGTGGTCTTTGCCTCTAAAAGGTCCACCGGATGCTGTTAAAATGATTTTCTCAATAGGATTTTCAAACTCCCCGGCTAAACATTGAAAAATAGCCGAATGTTCGGAATCCACAGGATAGATATTGACACCTTTTTTTCGCGCCTGAGAAGTTATTAACTCACCCGCTACGACCAGCGTCTCTTTGTTGGCAAGCGCAATATTTTTTCCCGCATCGATTGCCTTAATGGTAGGCCACAACCCGGCATATCCCACCAATGCAGTTAGCACCAGATCTATGGTATCCATCTCCACCACAGACGCCAATGCGCCTGCACCTGCATAAACTTTTATATCATGGCGGTCTAGCGCTTGAAATACCTTTTCATACAGGCCCTCATTACCTATAACAACGGCATTCGGTTTGAACTGCAGACTTTGTTCGATCAATAAATCGGCATTATTTTGGGCCGTAAGCACCTCAACCTGAAAAATACCAGCATGTGCTGCTATTACTTCCAATGTCTGTGTACCGATAGACCCTGTAGAACCCAGAATGGCAATATGTTTTTTTTCTTTAATAATAGTATGCTTTAATCAGGCAGACCCATTGACACTTTATGGATGGCATTCCTGAGGATTTAAGGCTAAAACAAACGAATCTCAAAATTAAGCTATTCTTCTATAACTTACACCATCCCATACTATTTCTGTATTTGGTAATACAACAAATCATTCGCAATTACACGATCATTTGCAAGCCTTGGAACCTTATTTTGCCCCCCAAGCTTGCCCTGGCTTTTCATATATTCACGAAATGCGTCTTGTTGTAAGGTAATGATTTTTAAATCCCTTAAGATGCTTCCCAGGATAAGATCATCATAATAAGAATTTAATTTTTGCAGCTGTGCATTCAATTCTTTTTCAAACTTCATCAGGTCTAACGGTGGCTGCGCAAATTCTATATACCACTCATGTAATGGGAGCCCCGTTTCGGGGGTTACTTGCGGGGCCACTGTAAACTCCACCACCGCTACCTCCGGATGCTTTTCCACGGCCAGGCGCATGGCATTTTCCACCTCTTCACCGATCACGTGTTCCCCAAAAGCTGAGATAAAATGCTTGATCCTGCCTGTTACTAAAATTTTATGTGGGAAAGTGGATACAAATTTCACTGTATCACCGATAGAATATCCCCAAAGCCCCGCATTGCTATTCAGGATCAGGGCATAGTTTACGCCCACTTTTACATCGGCTATTGATAGTCGCGCAGGCGTATCATTGAAGTATTCATCAGCGGGAATAAATTCAAAGAATATCCCGCTATTGAGCAAAAGAAGCAGACCCGGCTCATTTTGAACATCCTGAAAGGCAATGAAGCCTTCCGATGCCGGGTAGGTTTCTATTGAGTCTATCTTCTTTCCTATCGATTCAAACAATTTTGCCCGATATGGCTCAAAATTTACACCCCCATAAACAAAAAGGGAAAACTGAGGAAAGATATTCTTGATTTTTTTTCCTGTTTTTGCCTGCAGTTTATCAAAATACATCTGTACCCAGGGCGGAATCCCTGAGATCAACGTCATATTATGGGATTGGGTTTCCTCAATGATCTGATCGAGCTTTTGCTCCCAATCTTCAATGCAATTGGTTTGATAGCTGGGCAACTGGTTGGCCCGAAGGTATCCCGGCACGTGGTGATTGACTATGCCTGAGAGTCTTCCCGTATGAATACCCGCCTTTCGATCTAACACAGGGCTTCCCGACAAGAATATAAGCTTGCCGTCCAGGAAGTTGCTGTTACCTGTTTGGTCGATATATGTCAACAATGCATCACGGGCTGAATTGATGTGATTAGGAATAGAATCTTTGGTGATAGGAATATATTTGGTCCCTGAAGTAGTACCTGACGTTTTGGCAAAATATACTGGTTTGTCTTTCCATAACACATCTGACTCACCGGCCAATACCCTTTTGATGTATGGAGCAAGCCCTTCATAATCGCGAATAGGAACCTGCCGTTTGAAATCAGCGTATGATCTTATAGCATCAAAACCATGGTCTTTTCCGAACACGGTTTTTCGGCCGGTTTTAATTAATTTTTGGAACTCTTTTTGTTGGGTTTCCAAAGGTCTAGCAGCCCATTTTTGCTGCTTTTTTACCACAATTTTGGCAAAAGGCTTACTTAATATGGATAATATTCCCATGCTGAAGCAAAAGTAATAAAATATTATAAGACACAATTTCAAAATTAAAATAAAGCAAATAAATATATGTTATGTTAATGCACACTCTTGAAAATATCACCATGAAGAGCACTTTCAAAAACATCTTTATATCCGTTATTTCTGGCTTTGCCGGCGCCTATCTCTTTTTTATTATTTTGCCTTCTTCTTCTACGGACTACCCGCAAAAGATGGTCTTCAACACCAGCCATCGTGATAATGTGGTCGAAAATAGACATCAGGTAAGTACTTATGCCAAAAAGAATCTGGCCAATTTTGGCTCAGTGAGTTTTGTGGAAGCATCCGATAAGAGTACGGCTAGTGTCGTTTTCATAAAGTCGGTTTCGGGCAATGACACTGGGCGCAGCAGCTGGTGGGACTGGTATTTCGATGGAGGTAGCAGCGGACAGGCCACCAGCAGTGGCTCTGGGGTGATCTATACACAGAACGGCTATATTGTTACCAATAACCATGTAATCGAAAATGCAACGACTATTGAAATCATTCATAAAAAGCGGGCTTATACCGCTACGCTCGTAGGAACTGATCCATCAACTGATCTCGCTGTACTCAAGATAGAAGCACAAAATTTACCTGCCATCGCCCTTGGTAGCTCTAAGTCGCTTGCCGTAGGTGAATGGGTACTAGCCGTAGGTAATCCCTTCAACCTTGCTTCTACCGTAACGGCGGGTATCGTAAGTGCCAAAGGCCGGGAGATCAATATTTTAAAGAGTAAATTCCCCATAGAATCTTTTATTCAAACCGATGCCGCTATTAATCCTGGCAACAGCGGTGGCGCATTAGTAAATACCCGGGGAGAACTCGTTGGTATCAACACGGCTATTCTATCAAGAAATGGGTCATATGCCGGGTATGGCTTTGCTGTACCTGTAGATATTGTTCGTAAGGTCGTTGATGACCTTATAAGATATGGCGAGGTACAAAAAGCATTTTTTGGCGCAGAAATGTTGGACATCGACCCTGAAGTCGCCGCAAAGCTAAGACTGGAAGATCTTTCTGGCGTGGCAATCAATTTCATACAAAAGGAAGGTGCCGCTGAAAAAATAGGCTTGAAACGGGGCGATGTAATCCTCGCCATCAACGGGCAGGAAATCAATAGCAGAAGTGGATTTGATGAAACTATCAGCTACTATTCCCCTGGAGATAAGATAAAAGTGGCTTTTAACAGCGATGGAAAGTTTTACCAGAAAGACCTTGTGCTCACCAACAGAGAAGGAACAACAGAAATATTGGTCAGAGAAATCTTTACCTCTAACTTCTTGGGTGCTAATTTAGAGACGGTCTCGAAGGTGGAACGAAACCTGATTAACATCCACAGCGGTGTTAAAGTGACCGACATCAAGGATGGCTTGATGCGCCGATTGCGCATCAAAGAAGGATATATCATCACTGCTATTAACAACTATCCCATTTCAAGTCCGGAGACACTTTCTGATATTCTAACCAAAGCGAAAGGCAAAGTGGTGATAGAATTTGTGAACAGCGAAGGCAGGAAAGGGTACTATTCTTACTATTTTTAAAGGCACATAGCCGTACCAGCATCGACGGATGAAAGCTCCCCTTTGCGCCCTCAGGTCATCTAGTCATAATGTTTTAACTGAGGCCAAAGATCGCTGCTTTTGTGTTTTAAGCCGGTGCACAATAATATGTGCAGTTTATTTTCATAAGGCATGGCGTAGGGATGATCTATAAACCCCTTCTTTTCCACCTCACGAAACACCGACCTCGGCCCATCGGCATCATCATCAAAAAGTATAAAGATCGTATTTTCGTCCAGGTTATGCGGTGGCCAGAACCAATAGTGATTGTGACCGCTAACGGCCGGGGG
>PPFU01005521.1_pt1 | contig 19478 bp, 18 predicted proteins | sample 1535991 | NCBI WGS metagenome assembly PPFU01 (sample SAMN04901290, study PRJNA319586) | Hypolithon metagenome, whole genome shotgun sequencing project. | isolation source: Antarctic Hypolithon | place: Antarctica: Miers Valley | collected 2014
ACTATGCATCGGAAAACTTTATTGATGCTCATATTTATTAAAAACTTCTGAAAAACAATCCTGTTCGTCTAACGCATCCGCGTATAAATAACGGCAGTTTATGCACCTAGCGCAGATGTCCCCCTGGCTGACGCTTTTTCCTTTTTGATGACAGCGCGACTGCTTTAGTGCTCTGGCGTCTTTAATTTTGGCCTCACCTTGTCCTGCTAGCCGACAGGTTTACTACTAAACTGAAGGGTAGTAACTTCTTATACGCATCATCCATGACAGACCAGATCGATCTCTTCAGCGCGAGCGGCGTGGAGGCAACCCCACCCCCGGCAGACTTCGACCCGGACAAAATTCCCACCAGCGCCAAAGTCCCCATCCCGCCCGGCACCTACGACAACCTCGACCAGCTTTCTGTACACTGCAAAGGCTGCTTGCGCTGCGAACTCGCCGAGACTCGCACTAACGTCGTCGTCAGTAGGGGCAGCCGCACCGCGCCTATCATGATCATCGGTGAAGGCCCCGGACAGCAGGAGGACGAACAGGGTCTTCCCTTCGTCGGCAGATCCGGACAGCTCCTCGAAAAAATCCTCGCCGCCGTCAGGCTAGACTCAGAAAAAGACACCTACATTTGCAACATCGTTAAATGCCGCCCACCCGGCAACCGCAACCCCACAACCGCCGAGGTCAACGCCTGCCGCCCCTACATCCTGGAGCAAATCCGCCTCGTCGATCCTAAAATCATTTTGCTCACCGGAGCCACCGCCGTCAAAGGCATTATCCCTAGTGAAAAGCGCGGCATCACCAAAATTCGCGGCCAGTGGATTGAGTGGGAAGGTCGCCTGTGTATGCCCATCCTTCATCCTGCCTACCTGCTGCGCAACCCTTCGCGCGACCCCGGCAAACCCAAGTGGCTGATGTGGCAAGACATCCAATCCGTCCGCGCCAAGCTAGACGAAATCCGTCCTGAGCCCTAACCTGCTTTAACAACGTTGTGGAATCTGTCTCTAGCCACGCGGGATTACACCAGAAGATAACGAGCTAATAAAAGCTTCAAAGTCATTCTAAACGATCAATCGCACCCGCTCGGCAGTCCCGCAGCCATAGCTGCACAGCCTGCCCTACGCTGCCCTCGCTATTCTCACGCGGCGGCAAAGGGGCGCGTGTGGTGTCTGCATCGTCTATTGCCGAAAACATAAACGCTAGCCACCAGCCGTCAGGCACCTGGGCTAAAAACAGCCAGTGGTATTCCTGCACTTCGTTAACCTTTAGCCCTGAATATTGCCGTGAGAGCGTCGTAAAGAATACCTGCGTCAGCGATCCGCCCGCTTCTGCATTCGTAGTCAATGCGTACTGATTTAAATCCAATGGCTCTAGTTCAGGGCGTCCGGCGATCAGTACGAAGGAAGGTCGATAGGGCTTTTTGAGGAAGTTGCTGTCTGTGAGGCGATCGCGATTGCTATCGGGTATGACTGCTACCGTTCGCTGCAAGACTCGATTGGTGTAGTTAGGAATATCGCGGATGAGCGCTGCGGTGAGCGTTTCGATGTCGCTTGGGCAGGTGCTGGGCGATCGCAAGAAAGTCCCCTCCTCGGCAGATTCTTCTACAGCAGGCGGCTCCACTTCCAAGGGCGCTTCTATCAGCTCATCTAAAGACAACGCTGCTATGTTCACCGCTGTTCCAACAGACGCTGTAGCCCTCACCGCTGGCAAAAATCCGATAGCCAATCCCAGCAGCAGCGCCGCGCTCCGCTCAATCATGCCGACATTTCCTCACAGATGCGCCTAAACGCTTCCGCCGGATCTTCGGCCTGCGTGATAGGTCTGCCAATCACCAAATAATCAGCCCCCGCATGGACGGCCTGAGTCGGTGTCATCGCTCGCTGCTGATCGCCTTTTTGTGCCCACGTCGGTCGCACGCCTGGACACACTAGCCAAAAGTCGCCGCCGCAAGCTGCTCGCAGTGTGGCGGCTTCTTGAGGCGAACACACCGCGCCGCCTAGCCCACTTGCTTTCGCTAGCAGTGCCATTTGGGTGGCGTAGTCACCGGGCTCTAGGGGGATTTTTAGTTCGTCGGAGAGCGATCGCGCCCCAATACTCGTTAGCAGCGTTACTGCAATTACCCGAGGTGCAGCGCAGCCTGCCGTTTGGGCTCCTTCAACTGCTGCTGATTGGGCGGCTTTCAAGGCGGTACTTCCCGCGCTGGCATGTACCGTTAGCAAGTCCACGCCATACCGCCCAGCCGCCCGACAGGCACCCGCCATCGTGTTGGGAATGTCGTGAAGTTTTAAGTCCAAAAAGATGCGTTTGTTGCGGGTTTTGAGGGCTTCTAAAATGGTGGGGCCGCTGCTGATGAATAGCTCTAAGCCGACTTTCCAAAAGGTGGCTTCGGGGAGGGTTTGGATGAGGGCGATCGCCTCCTTCTCTCCTGGTACGTCTAACGGCACAATTATCTGGTCGGCCACGCTCTTCACGGCATTTTTCCTTTTTTCGTTTCTAGGGTTTTCTGGGTTTTTTAATGCATGTCGGATGGTGGGCAAAGGTGGGTTTTGATCGTCCGGTTGTTTTTGCGCTTGCCCACCCTACGGGGGTTTGGTGTGTTTAATTCACTAGCCGGATGAACTTTTTCTTACCGATTTGTAGAACTTTTCCGACTAATTCATCTGGCCCGTCAAAGGTAAGGTTGGGATCTTCTGTCTTCTCCCCATCTATTTTTACAGCTCCATTCCTAATGTGGCGGCGGGCTTCACTGCTGCTCGCGCAGAGTGGGGTTGCGCCCAGTAGGTAAAACAGCTTGGCAGGAAAACCCACTTCAGCTAGGGAAAATTCTGCTACCGCCTCAGCCGCTTGCGCCTGCCCTGCCATGAGCGTTAGCGCGTCCTGCTGGGCTTGCTCTGCTGCGGCTGCTCCATGAAACTGGCCGGTGACTACCTTCGCCAATAGCTTTTGCTGCTCTCTTGGGTTCTCTGGCAGCTTGTCCAAAGGCAAATTAGTCAAATGCGTAAAGTAGTCCCTAATCACCGCATCCGGCACTTTCTCGAGCTTGGAATACATCGACAGCGGATCTTCTTGAAGCCCCACGTAGTTGCCCAGTGACTTAGACATTTTTTGAACCCCGTCTGTGCCAATCAGCAGCGGCAGCAACATGCCAAACTGAGGCTGCTGGCCAAAATGCCGCTGCAAGTCGCGCCCGACGGCCAAATTGAACTTTTGGTCGGTGCCACCTAACTCCACATCTGCCTTCAGCGCCACAGAGTCGTACCCTTGCAGCAGCGGATACAAAAACTCATGCAAAAAAACCGGCGTTCCTTTTTCATAGCGATTGGAAAAGCCTTCTTTTGCCAGCATCTGACCCAGCGTCATGGTGCTCAGTAGCTCCAGCATTTTACTCAAATCCACATCGCCGAGCCACTCAGAGTTGTAGCGAATCTCCAAGCGCCCCGGCGTATCAAAGTCCAAAATAGGCCGCACCTGATCTATATAAGTCTCAGCATTGGCCTTTACCTCCGCCTCGGTTAGCTGCTTGCGTACCTCGGCGCGATCAGTTGGATCGCCAATTCGCGCGGTAAAATCACCAACCAGCAACACCGCCGTGTGACCGGCGTCTTGAAAAGCCCGTAGCTTGCGGATTAAGGTGCTATGACCCAAATGAATTTCTGAGCCGGTCGGATCAATCCCAAATTTTACCCGCAGGGGGCGATTGCTTTGCTGCAACCGCACTAGCAAACTACTGCTTTCGTCAGCGTTACCATCATCTGAAGAGCCCGTCTGAGCTGGAAAAACTTCGCTAACGCCCCGATAGATATCAGCAAACTCTGCTGGAATCTCAGCAGGTAGAGAAGCAGAGACGGTTGAAGCAGAGACGGTTGAAGCAGAAACGGTTGAAACAGTACTAGCAGCCATAGAACAAGCAGATAAACGTAAAACCAGGGGCGAAAAATATAAGCCCTGCCAGTGTAGCTTTATGGGTGAACCTGCGACACTGCGCTGCTTCGTTTTGTCAAAACCTGTAGAAACCTGTAGAAACCTTGAACCTCCTTGAAAACCACAGCTATAGTCAGTCAAAATGCGAGCTGAAGACCCTAGTAAAACTGCGGTATTCAGCTATTCTCAAAGCCAATTTTCATAAAAGGCTAAGAAAAAACTAGACTTTCGTCAGAGATCATCTATATTGACGAGATAGCTAAATCAAAAATTTGCCGCCCTCCTTCAAAAGCTCAGCGCCCTTAAGTTAGGAAATATCGTCTCCCTGTGTCTTCTAATACTTATCGTAAAGTACGTCCCCGTCCGCGTAGAACGACGCGATCGCCTCAAGTTCTTCGTTACATTCAAGACGTGGGACAAATCGGGGCCACTACCTTACTTACCGTAGCCATGCTGGGCAGCTCTGTCGTCGCAGGCGGCCTAGTCGGCCTTGCCGTGAGCTTTCGCAACCTACCAGACGTCAGGGTACTCCGCAACTACACCCCTTCAGAAACTAGCTACGTCTATGATGTTAAAGGCACCCTGCTCGACAGCGTTCACGACGAAGCTAACCGCGAAGTCGTAGATTTTGACGAAATTAACCCCAACATCAAACGCGCTGTCCTCGCCATTGAAGACAGCTACTTCTACACCCACAGCGGCATCAACCCCGCCGGCATTGGCCGAGCTGCCCTAGCCAACCTGGGCGCTGGTGAAACCGTCCAGGGCGGCTCCACCGTCACCATGCAGTTGGTGAAAAACCTCTTTCTCTCGCCCGAGCGCACCCTCAGCCGAAAGCTGGTAGAGGTCGTCCTAGCGATGCGCATCGAGCAGATTTTTGAAAAGAACGAAATCTTTGAGCTGTATCTCAACCAGGTGTACTGGGGCCACAATACCTACGGCGTAGAAACCGCTGCCCAAAGCTACTTTACTAAGTCCGCCAAAGACCTTACCTTAGCCGAGTCTGCCATGATGGCAGGGCTAATTCAGGCGCCTGAAAGCTTCAGCCCCTTTATCGACTACGAAACAGCCAAACAACGTCAGCGCATCGTTCTACAGCGAATGCGCGATCTCAACTGGATCACCCCAGCCGAGCAAGAACAGGCTAAAGCTCAACCCCTCCAACTGGGTGAAATCACCTCCTTCCGCGCCAGTCAAGCGCCCTACGTCACTGATGCTGTCATGCAGGAACTCACCGAGCAGTTCGGTGCAGAGGCCATGGCCAAAGGCGGTATGCGCATTCAGACAACGATTGATCTGAACATGCAAAAAATTGCTGAAGAAACCGTTGCCGACAGCTACTATCGCTATTTTGGCAGCGGCGCGTATGCCGATCAGATGGCGCTAGTTGCTATCGACCCGCGCACCCACTTTGTCAAAGCGCTCGTGGGCGGCGTTAACCACGATTCTAGCCAGTTCAACCGAGCTATACAGTCAAGACGTCAGCCTGGCTCTGCGTTCAAGCCATTTGTTTACTACGCTGCTTTTGCTTCAGGAAAGTTCACGCCTAACAGCATCATCAATGACGCCGCCGTTACTTATCCCGATGGCAATGGCTATTACTCACCTAGAAACTACGACGGTTCCTTTGCTGGCAGCATGCCTTTACGCAAGGCGTTAGAGATGTCTCGTAACGTGCCTGCTGTGAAGCTCGGTCAGTCCGTTGGGATTAATCGAATCGTCGAAATTGCTCGCACGCTGGGCATCAAAAGCCCAATGGATCCCGTCATTTCACTGCCATTAGGCGCAGTAGATTTAACGCCGCTAGAGCTAGCTGGGGCCTATGCTACATTCGCTAACTACGGCTGGCATTCAGACCCGACACTGATTATGCAGGTGACCGACAGCAGCGGTAACATCATTTTAGACAACACCCCAAAACCTCAACTCGTGTTAGATCCTTGGGCAAGTGCAGCCCTGACGGATGTATTGCAGGGCGTAATTTCTCAAGGAACAGCGACCAACGCCCAAATTGGCCGTCCCGCTGCTGGTAAAACAGGCACAACAGACTCCCAGCGGGATGTATGGTTTGTGGGCTACGTTCCTCAGCTAGCGACCGCCGTATGGGTGGGTAATGACGACTACCGTCCGCTGGGACAAGGGGCAACGGGTGGTGGCTATGCTGCGCCGGTCTGGCGTAACTTTATGATTCAGGCGCTGCGCGACGAGCCCGTCGAGAACTTCCGCCCACCCAGCGAATTCATTCGCCCGTAGTTTCGGCTGCGCTCAACTACCCATTTCTAAAGTCACCGGTGGCTGAGCGTAGCCGAAGTCACGTGTCGCCGACTTCTGACTTCATTCGCTCTAGCGTTTGATGCATTTGATCAAACATTTGCTGAGGGTTCGTGCCAAACTGGCTGAGCTGCGTTTTGAGCTGTTCCATCGTCATCTTTGCCATGAAGTCTTCCGATAGCTCGAAGCGCTTCATAAAGATGCGATAGCGATCCATCACTGACTCCATTTGCTCAATAAAGATCTTTTTACCTTTTTGATCAAACTTGCCGTAGTTATTGCCTAGCTGCATCAAAGACTGATAGTCCTGAAATAGCTGTGTTGCCTCCTGTTGCACCAGGTCAGAATCAAACATTCCCATGATTATTACCGCTCCAGGGCATACGTTAGCGCTGAGTATTTAAAACGTCAGACCACGTATATTTATCATTTATAGCTATAGCGTAAAATTTTATCGCTCACTCGCCAATGTGGATATCCCTACCCGCAGAGCTTGCTCGTTTTAGCGGCTCAGCAATCTGCCGAGCCAGGGCTTTTTAGGGACTTCTTCAGATTCTTGAGCGGTGGGCCGACGAGCCTCATCATCTACTGACATCCCCAATAGCTTGCTGTATTTTAAGGCAACTTTGTGATCGGGCTTTAGCTTTAGGGCCTGACGAAAGTGGGTTTTTGCCATGCCCGGTAGCTCCTGTCTGTAGTAGGTTTGCCCAATCATGGAATGAAATTCTGGGTTTTGTGGCGAAATTTTTATGGCCTCGCGCAGCTCTTGCACCGCTGCTTCATAGTTCTGCTGAGCAAGATAGGTTTTGGCTCTGACGATATGCTTTTGCGCGTAGTTAACCGCTAGCTTCTCTGGCGGTTCGGTAGTGGCCAGTTCGGTGGTGGCCGCCGCAGATGCCACGGCTGTCGGTGTTACCGCCGTAGATATCAGACCTGCTCGTTTGGGTTGAATGGTCAGGTTCTCTAGCCTGCGGCTGAGAAAAATCAGATTGAGCTGGCTAATTTCTAATGAGTATGCGTGCAGCTCGTCTAAAGAATGGAACTGACTTTCGGCTAGTTTGCTAAGCGCCTGCTCATAAAAAATATCCACGGCCTCAGCTCCAGCTTCGGCTAGCTGCCTAGCATTGGGAAAGGTAGGCAATAGCTTTTCTGTGCGTACTAGACGCATCACTCGAAATCGAACATTCGCCAATATTTCCTGACGGCTTTTATCGTGTTTGAGCTTTTGGTAGGACGGGTTTACAATACGCGCAATGACCTGAGCTGCGATCGCCTCATCCATTCCCCCATCCCCTCGTCCCCCACTCAGCGCATCTGGGTGAAGCTGTTTGGCAACCTGCCGGTAGCGCTTAGCGATTCGTTTTTCATCAGCACTCACCGACACCCCTATCAGTGCAAAGGGGTCAATATCAACTAAATTGGTTAACTCAGTGAAAAGTTCGGCTTTCGACATGCAAAAAAAGCAGCTCTATTAATTAATCACTTGCGCAGATGACTACCCTCTAAAATGCCCAGACCCTCAAGCCAAATGGCTATTTTGCCTGTTTCTGCCCGCCGCCGTAAGATTGCTGCCGCCCTTGCTTTTTCAGGGGCGATCGCTCCCTTCCCCACCGCCTGGATTCACAAGTTTTACATCGGCCAATATCTGTGGGGCATCGTTTACTTAGTGCTCGCGCCAACCTTGCTGCCCCGAGTCGCCTGCTGCTTAGAAGGTGTCTGGTACCTTACCCAAAGCGACGACAGCTTCGCCAGCCGCTTTCCTAAAGCAGGAAACATCTTACTTCCTGCTGATCCTAGCGCTGCTGTTCCTAGCCAGTCTTCTGCAACCGCTGAGAAAATTAGCCAGACGACTAGCCAGGTTGCGATCGCCCTACGAGAGCTAGACCAGCTTCGTCAGGAGGGGCTGATAACCGAATACGAGTTCGAGCAAAAGCGTCGTAAGCTGCTTGATCAGGTCTGATAAAAGCTAGCATTAAGTTCACCATGCTTAAAAAGTTTTTAGCCAAAGCTCATCCGCTGCGCCGCCGCCTTCAACAAGCGCCTTACTATCGATTTCAGTCTTTTGAGGAGCTACAGTTAGCGGCTAGCTGGGGCATTCGCATAGAGGCAAACACTGCCGCTGTAGATGACTGGTTGAGGCTTCCCGGCATTTCCATTCATCAGGCGCGATCGCTCACCAAACTTACCGAAAACGGCCTTTCCTTCAACTGTCTAGAAGATGTTGCCGCAGCCCTCGGTATGCCTGTACAGCAGATTGGGCCCTGGGAATGCGTCCTTCAGTTTTGCTACTACGATAGAGAACGTAGCCTTGAACCTACCGCTATTGACGTCAACGCAGCGACCGCCGCACAGCTCGCTACGATTCCGGCTATCGATGCCTTTTTGGGTCGTGCGATTGTTCATTACCGGCAAGCAGGCCGCTACAGAGATCTAGCTGATCTTCAGCAGCGCTTGCGGCTAACGACTCAGGTGACCTCAGAGCTTTTGCACTATCTTAAATTTTAGATCTTGACCTAATCTGCCGTAGGTTGATTCATGACAAATCCAATTTTGTCTAACGGCCAAAAGCGAAAGGCAGCTTGACCAATGGCATTCTCCGCCGGCAAAAAACCCCACACGTGAGAGTCATTGCTGTCGTTGCGGTTGTCTCCCATCATGAATAAGCTGCCAGCAGGTACCCGTACCGTTGGCATCTCGTACTCAGGCGCTTCTAAAATGTAGCTTTCTGTGAGCGGCTGTGAGTTGATAAAAACCTGACCTTGGCTCACCTGTACCGTCTCTCCTGGAAGCCCGATAACCCGCTTGATGAAAGCCTGTCGGGCAGAGTAGCCATATTGCTGAAGCTGTGGCGGCGGCTCAAAAACAACAATGTCGCCCCGGTGGGGAGAGTGCCAACGGTAAGATACTTTTTCGACGAGTAGGCGATCGCCCACAGCCAGCGTCGGCATCATCGAAGGCGAGGGAATATAACGCGGCTCAGCGATAAAAAATCGTACGACCAAAGCAATCGTCAGCGCGACAATCACCAAGCGGGCATTGTCTGTAAATATTTTTCGCCAAAGCTTATTAGCAGGTTTTGTAGCGTTAGCTTCCGGCGAAAGGAATTCAGCAGGCGCTCCCCCGTTTTTCTGCAAGTCGTCCTTTTGCAAGTCTTCTTTTTGCAATTTTGTTTCAACCTTATCTGAGCATACGTTTGTGCGTATTAGTGACCATATCATTCTTCTGATCGGCCCGATTTCTCATTTTCTGCTTGATGGGATGCGATCGCCGCCTGGGCATTACGTCTCAACATCGCTGGCTTAATTCGGCGCAGCGCTGAAGCCGGAAACCTCTGATCCCATTCTGCCTCACTAATCTCAGCAAGTTCAGCCAAAGTCGGAGCCACGTTCTCAGCATAAGGCTCAAAGGCTTCAACGTCAGTTTGCTGCGCAAATCGCTGGTTCCACGGGCACACGTCCTGGCAGATATCGCAGCCCGCTACCCAGTTTTGTAGGTTGGTGGCGATCGCCTCTGGCAGAACCGTGGCCCTGTTCTCAATGGTGTGATAAGCAATACAGCGATTGGCATCCACCACACCAGGCGCGCGGATCGCTTCAGTTGGACAGGCCATCATGCAGCGTGTACAGCTTCCACAGTGAGCAGTATGCGGCTGATCGGCTACCAAAGGTAAATTGGTAATGATTTCACCCAAAAACACCCACGAGCCATAGCGCCGGGTGATGACGTTACCATTTTTGGCAATCCAGCCCAAACCTGCCTGCTGCGCCCAAAACTTATCTTGCACCGGGCCAGTATCCGCGTACAGACGCGCCTCTATGCCAGCATCCGTTCCAGAGTCTTGCGTTCGGAGCCATATAGCCAGCTGCTTTAGCTTTTTCGTCAGCACGCGGTGATAGTCACGGCCCCAGCCGTAGCGTGAGATTTTCCCGTATTGTGCGCCTTCAGGCCGTTGATGACCGGTGTAATAGTTCAGCGCGACGCAAATAATTGACTGGGCCGTTGGCATAATCTGCCGAATATCCTGACGCCGCTGGCTCTCCATCCAGCCCATGTCTGCTTGGAAGCCTTGGGCTAGCCATGACTTTAAGGCAGTTTGGGCAGCTTGCTCGGCTGCTGATGGCTGCGTAGGGATAGTGGCGATGCCGACCAGATGAAAGCCGAGGGCGATCGCCTGCTGCTTCACCGCTTCACTGCTGAGCGTATCCGCCAAAAACTTAGTCATGCCTCATCCTCAGCCGCCCACCCGGCTGCACCCCACGTCTTCAGGTTGCCATCTTCCAGGGATACAGCGCGAGGCATCACGCCCCTCATCACGGCTCGTTTTTCTGGCGCAAAGCCATAGCAAGCCTCATGACGCACAATCGCCTGGATTTCGGCAGACCACAGCCTAGCCGGCAATACTTCAAACCCCAAGCGCTGATAAAACGGGATATTCCAGGGCACTCGGCGAAACGTCGTTAGCAAAACCTGATCGAAGCCTCTATGCTGTGCGCTGCGACAGCACGCTTTTACCAGCGCCGACCCGATTCCCATACGGCCATAGCGCGGATGTACATCTAGCTCCACAATGAAGCAGCAATCAGGCAAAAACTTAGCCACAATGAAGCCGACCGGCTTTTGGGCGATCGCCGCCACCCACAGCCGACTATCCGCCTGCGCCTTGATCAAAAAACCTGAGGTTGTCAGTCCTTCAAGCACATCCGCCGAAATCCCCAGCCATTCCAAATATGGCCCAAATAGCTGAGCCGCCGCCTTCTCTATTTCAGGCAGAACAGCCAAGTCAGTCTGCTTTGCTAGACGAACCTCATAGTCCATCATTTTAGCCTGCTCCCTCTCATGCCTACGTTGTGCTACACAGGCATACTAATACTATAGCGCCAAGCGATCAGGCCAAGCGTTAAACCAATGCAGCAACAAGATTGGCCTAGTCGGCGGCTTCCTTGCCTAAAGCAGTCCTAATTACGACTAACCTCATAGTCAGTAGCCAAAGAGCTGATGGGTTTTGTCTTTGACAGCGCCTCAATTGCTCCTTCTTTGATACTTGCGATCGCCCGCCTAAACTTACTAGGATCTGATAGTCTGAAATGTCTGTAATATCAGAGTTGTCATAGCGAGCAGTGTTTTTGAACGATCGATTTTGGAGTTTGAGCCAGCTTTCTGGTGGGCTAGCCGGTGAGGATGCATTGACTCATCTCTGGTCGCTTGTACAGGGTGTGCTGGCACTTCATACGGATGCGCTGCAAAGTATTCATACCCGGCCCCATAGCTTGCTTGCCGCGCTGAGCATTGTTTTTATCGCCGGACTAGCCCAGTCGCTGAGCCAGTTTGTTGTGCTCTTTATCAATCAGGTAAGGCCGCTGCGGTTTGTCTTAAGCCTGGTTATCTCCGCCCTTTTCTTTGTGATTGGCTATGGCCTGTGGGCGCTGAGCATTTGGGCCATCATCAACTCAGCGTTTGATATTCGTTTGACTCTGGTAGAAGTGCTGCGAACGCTAGGCTTTAGCTATGCGCCGCTGATGCTGAGCATTTTTGTAATATTCCCCTACTTCGGCAACGCGGTGTTTGTACTGCTCTCTATTTGGACGCTGCTGGCGGTCGTTGTCGGCATAGACTCAATCACAGCGCTAGGACGCTGGGATGCCTTTGAAAGCGCAGCGCTGGGCTGGGTAACCATACAGCTTTTACAAAAAACGGTGGGTCAGCCGATCGCTTCGCTAGGACAGTGGATTACGAACTGGGCAGCAGGAGAGGAGCTGATTACCAACCGCACCCGCCTCGCTCAAGAGCTGTATGCAGGGCTACGATTCTCTGTGGAGGAGGCTCTATTAGCTCAGTCAGCAGCTAACCCCCTAGATAACTTACAAGATAACTTACAAAGTATTCGCCCGCAGCCGACGCCCAAGCCTAACCCAAAGCCATGAACAGCCGATTGATTAAGCTGAGTGCGGTGATTTTTCTGACGGTAGGGGCGATTGTGCTGCTCTCACCGATTAATGACCAGTGGCTGAAATGGTATTTGGCTTTTAATAGCAAGCTGCTCGGGTTTGTGGTTGATCTAGCTCGGGTGAGCTTAATTGCCCTGTTGCTAGCCGGATTGCTCTCACCCTTCGAGGCGCTAGGCTGGTGGGCAGGTTGGTACGGCGATGGCATTGAAACCCACATCACCCAGAAGGAGGGCGATCTTTCTGGAGATCTACCAGCGCAGCTATCGGCCAACCATCACTCACCGCCGCCCAGCCGCTACGTCATTTATTTAGACGGCATTTCCCAGAGCTGCGCTGACTACCCTGTGCGAGTCCAGAATTTTTTAGACACGCTAGCCGCCGCCTTACCGCCGGATATAGCGTTTGTGCAGGACATCTTGGCCTATTCAGCGTTAAACCGACCGCTGACGATACAGCGGCCCTTCGCTAGCTTTTGGCGCTGGGTCAACCGCGTGGAAAGCCGATATCCGCAGAGTCCGCTGGATATTTTTGTTAATTTGCGCAATACCTTTCAGGTGGCGGTATCAACCGATCATCGCTATGGACCTGTGTTCAATCGGGGGACGGCGCAGGTGATATTGAACAGCCTCAGGCAGCGGGGCTATCGTCCAGGCGTGCCGATTACGCTGCTGGGCTATAGCGGCGGGGCGCAGGTGGCGCTGGGCGCGGTGACCTATTTGAAGTACGCGTTGGATGTGCCGATTGAGGTGATTTCGCTGTCGGGAGTGGTGAGCGGGAATAACGGGATTGCGCTGATAGATAAGCTGTATCATTTACAGGGCGATCGCGACATCCTCGCTCAAATAGGCGCAATCATGTTCCCCAAGCGCTGGCCGATTATGTCCTGGTCAAGCTGGAATGAGGCCAGGGAAGACGGCACGCTACAGCTCATTTCACTGGGGCCAGTGACCCACAACGGGCCGACCGGGCCGATTGATCCTGTCGCGCAGCTTCCTAACGGTAAGAGCCATCTTAGCCAAACTCTGGCGATTGTCATGAGCATTTTAACTACCTCACCTTCGCGCCGCGATATTGCACTTGGCTCTTAGGCGCATGTCGCTGGGCAAAGTTAGGCATGTCGCTTTGATGGCTAGGGATGGGGTAGCTGCACCGTATTCCAGTGGACACGTGATCAACGCTCTGGGGATTGCTGTAAATTCCTAGTCTAATCGGCACTGAGATCTCACATTGTATTGAGCGTAACGCCTGATACTTTCCTGATACGTTAGGGGGGGTGCTTTTGGGCTAGGAGAAAAAACGCATCCTTAGATAGAAGTGGCGGGTAACAGAAGTTTCGTATTCTGCTGCAGGGTATAGTGCCCTGTCGCTAAAACAGGCTGAGGAAAATGGGGTGAAGTTCAGTAAGTTGATAGGCGCGATCGCCATCGTTGCATTAGCGCTTCTGCTCTGGAGAATTCGGCAGGTGCTGCTGCTGGTATTTGCAGCAGTGGTGTTTGCAACGGTGATTAACCGGCTGGTACGACGCATTCAAAAGCTGCCGGTGCCCTTGCTCAGAGAAGTGCCTAGAGGTGTAGCGGTGGCGATCGCCCTACTTAGCATTCTCAGCATACTGGTCGCCGCCGTTTGGTTCATTGCGCCGGCTATCCTCAACCAAATTCCAGCATCCACGTTTTTTTCTGAGCAGGGACTTGATCAAATTCAAAGGTGGTATCGCCAGCTCAGAGGCATAGTGCCTGGAGACCCTTTGGGGGGTACAAAGCTAGCGGATTTGCTGCCTCAGCTCAGCCGTAATTTGGCCAGTCGGGTGGTTGCCTTTTTTACGGGCTCCCTCGACTTTTTTATTAACCTTTTGCTGGTTGTCGTTCTGATCGCAATGATGCTAGCAAGTCCGCAAAGCTACCGCCGACTGGTGATATTAAGCTTTCCAAGGTTTTACCGCAGGCGAGCTGATGAGGTATTGACCCTTTGTGAAGAGGCGTTATCGGGCTGGTCTATCGGTATTTTGTTTAATATGACGGTGATTACAGGGTTTAGCTGGATAGGGCTTTCTCTAATCGGCGTGCCTTTGCCCCTGGTCAATGCCATCATCGCCGGACTGCTCACCTTTATTCCTAACCTTGGCCCAGCTATCAGCGTGATTCCACCCGTGCTGATGGGGCTGGCGATCGCGCCCTGGATGGCAGTTGCCGTCATCATTCTCTATTTCGTCATTCAGCAGCTAGAAGGCTTAGTGCTCACGCCGCTGGTGATGAAGCAGCAGGTCTCTTTACTGCCTGCGGTTACGCTGGTTGCCCAAGTGGTCGCCGCGATGTTTTTTGGCATTTTAGGACTGTTTTTAGCGCTGCCTTTAGTCGTCGTGATTCAGGTATGGGCTAAAGAGCTGCTGGTAAAAGACATTTTAGATCGCTGGCCCGCGCCGTCTCGTCAGGCTAGGCCCGTGCCTATTCGCCGGAAGATGCATAGCTAAAGGCATCTTTGAAAAGAAAACAAAGTGTGTCGTAAAACAAGAACCTAAGCAGGTTGAGTATTCCTAGCGCGGGTGAGAACACCTGACCGGCTCTATAAGGACTACAGCGATGACGTTGAAGCGGCTATCAGCCCGATAAGTGATTCGAAGACCGCTGTCAGCCTGGTTTGAGCCTGCTCAAATTTCGGGTTTTGCCACGCTGGAATACGATTGAGTTCTATCTGATCGTCGGGCAGGTAGGTGGGATATCGAATCTCGATTTGCAGCGCCTCTACCTGAGGCTGCTGTCCATAGTGGCGAGTGATGTAACCACCCGTGAAAACCTTGTTTTTTACAGCCTGGTATCTCTGTTGCACAAAGCTATCAGCAGCGCCATCTATCAGCGTGGGGGCGCAGGTTTTACCGTTGGCGTTGCCTAAGCACACGTCGTCAGTGATCAGCCCCATAAAGCTGTGCAGGTCAAGCAGGTACACCTTGCCATGCTGGCTCACTGTCTCATTGAGCAGGGCCGTAAGCTGTTGATGGTAGGGCGTATAGAATTCATCAATGCGGTTTCTCACGCTGACCTGTCCCGGTTTTTGCTCCTTATAGATAGGCTGCTTAAACGCAGTTTGCTCAGGTACGACCGCCGACCAAAAAGACCCTAAAAACGGCGGCTTCAGCGCCCGGTTAAGATCTACAACATAGCGGCTATAGTTGGCCTGCATGACCGTGATGCCTAAGGCTGGCAAAAAGCTGTACAGCGGCTGCAAATGCCAGTCGGAGTTGGGCAGGCTTTGCAAATGCTCAGGTGTGAACTGGGTGGCGATCGCCTCTGGCACCTTCAGTCCACTGTGGGGCAGATTTGCCACGATGGGCAAGGATTGCTGCCCTAAAGAAGGCCGCAGAATAGTGAACAAATCGGTTGGCAAAAGATAGGCTTCCTGTTTGAAAGTTTAGTCAAGCGGATTTGTTGCCTAATTGCTGGCGTTGGGCAGCAGCAAATCTTCTACGCTATCGGTGTTGCCCAGGTCTCGAATAATGGCCTCATCGCCGCTGGTACTGTCTGTAAAAATAGCCTGCAATCCTTGATCTAAGGTCTTCGCCATCGCAATTCGATTTTTGTAAGCAACAATCACCCGCGCTAAAATAGGCAGTCGGTTTTGCACGGCTTCTAAATATAGCGGCTCTACATACAGCAAAGATTGCTCGATTGGAATCACCAGCAAATTTCCCTGGTTGGCCCTTGATCCTTGGGTGTTCCACAAAGAGATGCGCTGAGAAATGTCGGGCTCCTGGTTAATCCGCGCTTCTATTTGCTCAGGGCCAAACACCAGCTCTTGCTTGGGAAACTGATACAGCAACTGCCGGCCATACTGCTCGCCGTCAGAGCGGGCGGCAATCCAGGCCACCAGGTTGTTGCGCTGAGCAGGCGTGAAAGGTCGCAGCAGCACAAATTCTCCCTCTGTTTCTCCGGGCAGTTCCATAATCAGGTAGTAGGGCTTTACCACCTGTGGGTTGTTCGCATAAATCTCATTGGGCGCGCGCCACTGATCCTCCCGGTTATAGAAAACCTGAGGGTCGGTCATGTGGTAGGTGAGTAGCTGATTAGTTTGAACGAGAGAGAAATCGGGCGGGTAGCGAATATGAGAGAGGAGGGCTGGCGGCATGGCCGATAGCGGCTCAAACATGTCTGGAAAAATTTGCGCCCAGGTGCGAATTACCGGGTCGCTTTCGTCGGCAATGTATAAATGCACAGAGCCGTTGTAGGCATCGACAACTATTTTTACCGAGTTGCGGATGTAGTTGAAGGCGTTTTCGCCAGGGTCTGCGTAGGGATAGCGATCGCTCGTCGTATAAGCCTCTACCATCCAGTACAAATAATTTTCACCCGACTCCTCTCCCGGCGGCGAGTACTCACCGTTCGCATTGGCAACCACCAGATAAGGATCGCCATCAAACCGTAAAAACGGCGCAATTCGATGCACCCGCTGCTTAATATTGCGCCGAAACATCAGCCGAGTATCGGGGGTAAAATCGTTGGTAAGCAGCATTTTCCAATCGCCCAAATGCTTGGCGAACAGTAGCCGCTTCCACAGCGGCCCAAGGTTAATCCCGCCCTGACCGTCGTAGCGGTTGTATACGTTTTCACTGCCGCTAGGATAATCCAGCTCGGGCGCGCGGCTGTTGGTCATCACATAGGTATTCGTCAGCTCTCCAAAGTAAATACGCGGTTTACCAATCGGAATTGAGCGGGCGACGCTCGCTGAGCTAGGCGTATGGGCAATGTCTTTGATGAAGTATTCTGGCAAGCCGCTAGGCCCAGCCGTATTCACCGGACTCATGGTAAAACCATAGCCATGCGTGTAAATGAGGTGCTCGTTCACCCAAGTTTGGGCCTGAGCAGGCACCTGTTTATAGTTCAGCTCGCGCGCGGAAATCAAAACCTGTCGCCGATCTATCTCGCCGTTATCGCCAATCAGACTATACCTATCAATATCGGCATCCGAAAATTCGTAGTACAGCCGGATCTGTTGAAGCTGCCGGTTCGACTCTAGCAGCGGGCGCGTGTCCCACAGGCGAATGTTGCTCACCGTTGATCGGTTCTCTTGCAGGTCGGCAAGGCTCAAGTTGCCTTGCGGCGTAAACGCTTCGGTTTGGATATCGCTCAGGCCAAAGGCCGCGCGGGTAAAGGCAATCGTCCGCTCAATGTAGGGCCTTTCTCTGAGTAACTCATTCGGCTGCACCACAATGCGCTGCACTAGCCAGGGCACCAGCGTATTGCCGAGCAAAGCAAATAGTAGATAGAGGGCGATCGCAAACAGAACAGGATGCGCCGCTAAAACCCTACTCCACCACCCCTTATGAGGCGATGTTTTCACAAACGAGCCCACGCCCGACCAGGTGATCGTTCGCCATATCAAGAACAGCGCTAGCCCCAGCGAAATCAGGCTCAGCGCAGCATCTACCGGCCAGTCTATGTGGATTTCTGTAAAGCTGGCCCCGTATGTTACGCCCTGACGGGAGTACAGCAGCTTAAAGTGCTTTAGCCAGTGGCTCAAAGAATTGGTGAGCAGCAGGCCGGCGACGATCGCATACAAATGCCGCTGCTGAGGGGCCGAAAATCCCGCAAACCGCCCCTGGCTAAACGTATCTCCCGCCAGCAAATACAGCAGCGCCACCGACAGCATCACAAACAGCAGCAGCCCCGACAGCCAGAAATTCACCAGCTCCCACAGCGGCAGCTTAAACACATAAAAGCTCAGCTCTCTGCCAAACGCCGGGTCACTCTGATTAAAGGGCGTGGGGTCTAGCGATGAGAGCACCCGAGCCCATTCTTCAGCGGCGATCGTGCCAAAGCACAGGCTGGTGACGACGGCGCTGATGCGGATGAGCACTTGGGGAAAGGCTACGAGTGCGATCGCCCCACCCACCACAAACGCCAGCCCTACCGGCTGCTGCGCCAATTGTTTTACCAGCGCCCAGTCCAGCTCAAAGTCAATCCCAAATGGGGTCGGAATGGCCCGACGCACGCTGTTGACTTCATTCAGCGCCAGATAACCGTGATACAGCAGCCCCGCGCTCAGCATCAGGCCAATGCCCAGCAGTACCGGCAGTAGTCCCCTTAGGCCCAAACCCATCCGCAGGTTAGTCTGGTTGGGCAGCAGACAGTTCTGGTTGATCTGAAACCGACTTTCTAAGTTGAGATTAAAAAAGGCAAAGCCCAGGCTAGCAAGCGTAATGCCACAGCCCAGACTGAGCTGAGTGCGCGACCTGAGCCAAAACTCATCTGAAAAATTAAGCTCCGCGAACCACAGACCCTCGGCCCAGTAGTAGGTTGCGACATAGGCGGCGACAAAAACGAGCAGCCCGCCCAGCAGCAATCCTTTGCCTGTAAAAGTTGGCAGCGCAAACCCATGACTTTTTCGGTAGCGCCGTTCAGGATTTTGCGGCAGGCGATCTTGAGTCCTAGCCATATTGTCTCATCTGCTTATTGGCTTATTGGCTTATTGACTTATTGGCCCCAAAAATCAATGGCGTTGTAGCCCACCTCTGCCATCATTTCTCGCAGCATCGGGATGCTCAAGCCCACCACATTAGTATGACAGCCCTCAATTTTTTCAACAAACATACTGCCTTTTCCATCCGTCGCAAACGCGCCCGCACAGTGCATTGGCTCACCAGTCGCAATGTAGGCCTCAATTTCTGCGTCACTGACGTTAGCAAAAAACACGCGGGTCATTCGATAGTTCACCAAAGCCTCGCGTCCGGGTGCAATCAGCGCATAGCCTGTGTATAGCTCACCCGAGCCGCCGCGCATTTTTTGCCAGCGGGCGATCGCCTCAACCTCACTCTCCGGCTTCCCATACACTATCCCATCAATCGCCAGCACCGAATCGCAGCCCAGCACCAGCGCATTGGGAAACTGTGGCGCAACCGCCTCAGCCTTGCCTTTCGCCAGCACCTGCACCAGCTCTTTGGGATTGCGGATGGCGATCGCATCCTCATCAAAGTTACTAGGACACACAAACGGCTGAATACCGGCATCTATCAAAAGCTTTCGCCGAGCCACCGAAGCAGACGCCAGCACAAATTGAGTATCGGCCATAAAAGTCAGCAGTACATATTAAATAGATAACAAGTTCTCTAATTTCTCTCTCCCACGTTTGGGAGAGGGGCTAGGGGTGAGGGCTTCTAATAAACTGAAAAAGAAGCCACCGTCTGCTTCATCGTATTCTTAAGCTTATCCCACCGCACCTCAGGAATAGACGCATTAAACGTATAAAGCTGACCCCGCCGAACAATCACACTCGCCAAATCATGACGCGTCCCCGAAGGCAAGTTAGCCACATACTCCAAAATGTAATACAGCTTATCACCCGCCTCAAACGACTGAGCATTCA
>PPFU01008545.1_pt1 | contig 19475 bp, 15 predicted proteins | sample 1535991 | NCBI WGS metagenome assembly PPFU01 (sample SAMN04901290, study PRJNA319586) | Hypolithon metagenome, whole genome shotgun sequencing project. | isolation source: Antarctic Hypolithon | place: Antarctica: Miers Valley | collected 2014
ATCGGCGTGGGGCGACTCTGGATCAAGGATGAGGGCATCAACCCCACGGCGTCCTTCAAGGCACGCGGATTGAGTGCGGCGGTGACACGCGCACGGGCGCACGGCGTCCCGGGCCTCGTGGTGCCCACCGCCGGGAACGCGGGCGCGGCACTCGCGGCGTATGGCGCGGCGGCCGCACTGCCAGTGCGCGTTTATGCGCCGCGCACGACGCCGCCCGCGATCCTCGCGATGATCGTCGCGTTAGGTGCGGATCTTCATCTCGTGGAGGGGCACATCGGCGACGCCGGCAAGCAGGCGCGCGCGTTCGCCGCGGAGGAGGGGTGGTTCGACGTCTCCACGCTACGCGAGCCGTATCGCACCGAAGGGAACCGTACGCTCGGCTTCGAGGTCGCGGAGCAACTGGGGTGGAGGCTGCCCACCGCCATCGTGTATCCGACAGGCGGCGGCGAGGGTATCATCGGGATGTGGAAGGTGTTCGACGAGATGCGCACGTGGGGTTGGTTGGATGCCGGCACCCGCACGCGGTTGATCGTGGCCCAGGCGTCGGGGTGCGCTCCGCTCGTGCGTGCGTTCCATGCCGGGGCGGACCGCGCCGAGCCGTGGGAGAACCCGTCCACCCACGCCAGCGGGCTGCGCGTTCCAGGGCCGCTTGGCGATCGGATGGTGTTGCGCGCGCTTCGCGATACCGGGGGTGCCGCCGGCAGCGTCGACGAGGACACGATGCGTCAGGCAACCGGGCGACTCGCCCGCGCCACCGGCATCGATGCGGCGCCGGAGGGCGGCTGCGCGCTGGCGGTGACGGAGCGGCTGCGCGCGGATGGCACGTTAGGCGCGGATGACGAGGTGGTGGTGTTCAACACGGGCAGCGGCGCGTCGTATCGCGTGCCCGCGGTCGACTGAGGCCACCATGACCATCGCGATTCTGGATCCATTCAGTGGGATTGCCGGCGACATGACGCTCGGCGCTCTGATCGATTGCGGCCTCGATCCCGCGTGGCTGGAGGCGCTGCCGCACCGGCTCGGGCTGGATGGCGTCGGCGTGCGCATTACCAGCGTGCGGCGCGGCGATCTCGCCTGCCGGAAGGTCGACTTCGACATCCCGCCGCAGCCTCACGGGCGCCATCTGAAAGAGATTCGCACCATCGTCGCGCGGGCGGGGATGCCTGACGCGGTGGAGCGCCGCGCGCTCGCCGTCTTCGAAACGCTGGCCGCGGCAGAGGGCGAGATTCACGGTATGTCGCCGGAGCGCGTGCATCTGCACGAGGTGGGGGCCGTGGATGCCATTCTCGATGTGGTGGGGAGCGTCTGGGGACTCGCGGTTCTGGGGGTGGACCGGGTGTACTGCCGGCCGCTCTCACTCGGCGATGGCTTCGTGACTGCCGCCCATGGTGTGCTCCCGGTGCCGGCGCCGGCGACGCTCAAGCTGTTGGCGGGGCAGGTGGTGCGTCACGGCCCCGAGGGCGCTGGCGAGCTCGTGACACCCACCGGCGCCGCGCTGGTCCAGGTGCTATCCGAAGGACCGCCACCGGCCTATCGCCCGGTCCGGACCGGCTTCGGGGCCGGCACCAAGGATTTCGCGGGGCGCGCGAACGCGCTGCGCATCACGATCGGCGAGCCGGTGACCGCGGCCGGCATGGATCAGGAGACGATCGAGGAGTTGGCGCTGCTTACCGCCGACATCGACGACATGTCGGGGGAGGATCTGGCACGCACGCTGGACCAGCTGCGCGCGAACGATCGCGCTCGCGACGTGGTGGCCATCCCGGTGTATATGAAAAAGGGGCGCATCGGTACGCGGGTCGAGGTGCTTTGTAGTGTGTCCGACGTCACAGCGATGGAGGACCTTTTGTTCAGCCTCAGTAGTACGATCGGTATCCGACACGCGGTGGTACTCCGCCGTGCACTCGGTCGTGAACTGGTCACGGTCGATGTCGCGGGGCACGCCGTTTCGGTGAAGCGCAGCCGTCATGCCGGCGGAGTTCGCGTGAAGGCTGAGGCCGATGACGTGACTCGCGTTGCGGCGGAGACTGGCCAGGCCGCGGAGGTGATCGTGGCGCGTGCCGTCGTGCTGGCTGCTGCTGCGGCGGGTAAGGCCGCAGGCGGACCCGGTGTGGACCCGCAGTTGCATCCCACGGCTGAGCCGGATTGATTTCGATGTATACTCAACAACTTACCTTTCAGGGGAGACCGTCGATGATCCGACAGGGCACCTCCGCGGCGCTCGCACTCGCGCTGACGGCCGCGTCGCTGAGCGCGCAGGCGGGCGCTGCGTGCGACTTCAAGAGCGATGGTACGGCCACGATCACGACGGCGTCTGATGCCATCGGGAAGTTCAACGCGACTACCGATCGGGCGGAACAGATGCGGCACATTCGGACTGCCGTGAAATCGTTGTCGGAGCCCGTTGCCAAGACGGATCCCGTACTGCGCAACTGGCTAATGGGTCAGGCGCTGGTCGCCTACTCCATGGTCGAGGACGCGCCGCTGATCGTTGCGCGTGGTGACATCGGCTACACCGCTGATCCGCAAACGCAGGTCAACGTGATCGCCGTCGCGGACTCAGCCTTTGACGCCGTCGTCACGGCGCGGCCGTGCGCCGAGGCGCAGGTCGCGCAGATGCGGCAGCTCGGTGTGACGCGTGTCGTCAACGCTGCTATTACCTCGCTCAACGCGGGCGATACCGACAACGCGATTCAGCTTGCCGAAGCCGCGATCGCGATGGATGAGGACGTGGCACCGGCGTACCATCTGATTGGCGTCATCGCCGTGCAGCAGCGTGACTACGACAAGGCATATGATGCCCTGTCGAAGGCCGCGGAACTCGCCAAGGCGGACGAGCAGTACGCCGACATCCGCAAGAGCACGCTGCTGAACCTGGCCGTGCTGTCGCAGAACAAGGCGGAAGTGCTCACGGGTGAGGAGCAGAAGGCCATGGCCGCGCGCTCGGTGGAGTATTTCCGCGAGCACATCGAGAACGAACCGGGTGATGCCAACGCGAAGACCGGGCTGGCTCGCGCGCTTGCCCTCACCGGCGACAGTGCGGCCGTGGCCGGCATCTACGCCGAGATGAAGTCCGACCCCTCCAAGTTCGACGCGATGCAGCTGGCCGACGCCGGTGTTGGTGCGATCAACGAGGAGCGATTCGCCGATGCCGTGGAGTTGCTTGACGCAGCGCGCGTGAAGAACCCGTACTACCGTGACTTCCTCTTCGCGCTCGCGATCGCGTATTCGCGCACCGAGGAGTACGAGAAGATGCTGCCGGTCGTGCACACGTTGACCCAGGTCGATCCGAACAACCCGGACAACTTCAACCTGCTCGGGCAGGCCTATCAGGGGATGGTGGAGACGGGCGACGCGAAGGTGAAGAAGGCCTACACCGATTCCCTGGTCAAGAATCAGATGATGGGGAGCCGCGTGCCGGTGAAGGTGACATTCCGCGGCATCGAGAGCACCGGCGAGCAGCGCATGCTGGTCGGGGATGTCGAGAACCTGCAGGACGCAGCCCGTCCGGTGACGCTGAGCTTCGAGCTGCTCGACGCGTCGGGCAACGTGGTCGGCCGCGAAGAGGCGGTCGTCGGAGAGGTCGCGCCGCGCCAGACGGCGGCGTTCTCCGTACCGCTCACGGTCCCCTCGGCCGTGGCCTACCGGTACGCGCCGATTCGCTGAGTCTCGGGGCGCGCGACAACGCGTGCTCGCCGATCGAACAACGCCTCCCGGCACGCTGCCGGGAGGCGTTGTTCCGTTCCGGCCGATACGGACTCGCTGCACCGCTCGCGCCGTAAGTCGCGGTGGCGGATTGATTTCACTGGCCTCGCCTGCTAACTTTGTTGAGCCAGGGCATGCGGTGAATGCCGCGCAGTGGAAGTGGGGGCGATCGGTATGCCGATCCGCCCCCGTGTCGTATATCGAAGAGTTCAGCGTTCAGGTCATGGTCCGAGTCTCGCGCGTCATACCGGGTAGCATTGCAGAAGAGCTCGGCCTCCTTGCGGGGACCGAGCTCCGCGCCGTGAACGGACGGGAGATCGCAGATTTTCTCGACTGGGAGTTTCTCACCGCGGACGAGGAGCTCACAATCGAGGTGCGTCTGCCTGACGGCGAGGACGTGGTCTTCGACGTCGAGTGGGAGCCCGGCGAACCGTTTGGGCTCGAACTGGAGCCGCCGAACATTCGACGCTGCGCGAACCGGTGCGAGTTCTGCTTCATCGAAGGGTTGCCCAAGGGGCTGCGGAAGCAGCTGTATGTTCGCGACGACGACTATCGGCTCTCCTTCGCCTACGGCAACTTCGCGACGCTCTCCAACGTGAAGGAGCGCGACATCGCCCGGATTCTGGAGTATCGCCTCTCCCCGCTCTATGTCTCGGTGCACGCGACGCCCTGGGAGGTGCGGAAGGTGCTGCTCAACAATCCGCGAGTGCCGAACATCGTGGAGCAGTTGACGCGGCTTGCTGCCGGCGGCATCCAGGTGCACGCGCAGATGGTCGTCGTCCCAGGCCTCAACGATGGCGCCGTGCTGGAGCAGTCGCTCACCGACCTCTGGAACCTGGGCGATGCGGTGCTGAGCACGGCGCTCGTGCCGGTGGGGCTGACGCAGTTCTCGCATCTGTACTCGGGCGAATCCATGGGCGTGGAGAACGCGCGGCGCGTTCTCGCGAGCGTCGAGCGGTGGGAAGCCCGCGCACTCGCCGAACGTGGCGACCGCTGGGTGTACGGCTCTGACGAGCTCTATCTGCTCGCGCAGCGCGCGCTGCCTGACGCGGCGCACTACGGCGAGTTCGCGCAGATCGAGAATGGCGTCGGTGCGATCACTGCGCTCCGGACCCGCGTGCTTGGCGGCGTCGGCGACCTTCCGCGCCTGGACGGCAAGCGTATCGGCGTCGTCACCGGCATGGCGATGGCGCCGATGATGCCCGAACTGCTCGACCGGATCAGCGTCCAGACCGGGGCGATGTTCGAGCTGATCCCGTTGGAGAACACACTGTTCGGTCCGACGATTACCACCGCGGGGCTGCTCACGGGCGCCGATATTCGTCGCGGGCTCGCCGATCGCCACGACCTCGATCTCGCGCTGATTCCAGCCGAGACCATCAACGACCACGGTGTGTTCCTCGATGACGAGAGCTTCATCGCCGTGCGTGAATCCTTACCGATCCCCGTGTATCCCTCGTATGATTTTCTCGACGCGCTGATTCCCGAGGGCGTGCCTGCGGCACGTTCGGCAGCGTGAACGTTCCCGTCGTCGCGATCGTCGGACGCCCCAACGTGGGCAAGTCCGCACTGTTCAACCGGCTCGCCGGAACCCACGCGGCCATCGTCAGCGAGGAAGCGGGCACCACGCGCGATCGCCACTTCGCGCAGGCTGAGTGGGGCGGGCGCGCCTTCTACCTCGTCGATACCGGTGGACTGATCGAGGACTCGTCGCTCCCGATGGACGTCGAGATCCGGAAGCAGGTCGAACAAGCCATCGCCGAGGCGGATCTGATGCTCATGGTGGTGGACGCCAAGCAAGGCGTGCATCCGAGCGACCAGCATCTGGTGGAGCTGCTGCGCAATTCGCGCAAGCCGTGGCTCCTCGTCGCCAACAAGGTCGACGATCCATCCACGACCGACTTCTTCGAGTTCTACACGCTCGGCGCCGGCGAGCCGATGCCCGTGTCGGCCACCAACGGCAAGCAGTCGGGCGATCTGCTCGATGCCGTGGTGGAGCGGATTCCGCAGGTGGAACCCGATCCCGTCGCCGCGCTACGCGTGGCCGTCATCGGGCGTCCCAACGTCGGGAAGTCGTCGTTCATCAATCGCCTGCTGGGTGAGGAGCGGCTGGTGGTGTCGGAGATCTCCGGCACGACGCGCGACGCGATCGATACGCCGCTGCGCTACCACGGCCGCGATCTGATCTTCGTCGATACGGCCGGGCTGCGCCGCCAGTCGAAGATCGACGACGGCATCGAGTTCTACTCGTCACTGCGGACGCGCCGCGCCATCGAACGCGCCGATGTGTGCGTGCTCGTGCTGGATGCGACCCAGGGCCTCGAAGGTCAGGACATCAAGGTCGCGAACCTCGCCTGGGAGTCCGGCCGCGGCTTGGTGATCATCGTCAACAAGTGGGACCTCGCGGACAAGACGGAGAAGAGCACGGCGAAGTTCGAGAAGGATGCCGCCGAGCGTATCCCGTTTCTGAAGTGGGTGCCCTTCATCTTCACCTCGGCGATCACGGGCCAGCGCGTGACGCGCGTGCTCGAGACGTTGATTCAGGTGGAGGCCGAACGGCTGAAGCGGATCTCGACGAGCCAGGTGAACGAGACGCTGCAGTATCTCGTTGGCCGTCTGCAGCCGCCGCAGGCCGCGGGCCGCGATGTGAAGGTGAACTACGCGACACAGGCCGAGGCTGCGCCGCCAGTGATCGTCGTCTTCGGCAACGAGCCGGATCTCGTGCAGGAGCACTACATCCGCTACCTGCATAACGGCTTCCGCGAGGCGTACGGGTTCATCGGCAATCCGCTGCGGATCGTCCTTCGGCGGAAGGGCGGCTGAGTGCATCCGGCGCTCGGCCTCGTCGTCGCGTATCTCGCGGGGTCGATCCCCGCGGCCTTTCTCGCCGGACGTGCGAAGGGAATCGACCTTCGGCAGCACGGGTCCGGTAATCTCGGCACGACGAACGTCTTCCGGGTTCTCGGATGGCAACTCGGCGTGCTCGTATTCCTGGTCGACTTCGCGAAGGGGGCGCTGCCCGTCTGGTTCCTGCCTGACGTGGCGGCGCTTCCATCGGATCAGTCGCGGCAGCTCTGGGCGATCGCGTACGGCGTGGCCGCGATCGCCGGCCATGTGAAGCCGATCTTCCTGCTCGGACGTGGGGGCGGGAAGGGGGTCGCAACCGCGAGCGGTGTATTTTTCGCCCTCGCGCCCGTCGCGATTCTCGTGGTCTCCGCCGTTTTCGCGATCATCGTCTCGACGACGGGCATCGTCTCGCTCGGCTCGCTGCTCGGCGCCGCGCTGCTCCCGATTGCGGTGTTCGTGGTACAGGGTACGAGTCCCGTATTCTGGCTCTCCCTGGCCATCGGCGCATTCGTGGTCTGGACGCACCGGGCGAATATCCGCCGGCTCGCCCGAGGGGAAGAGCCGAGCTTCCGCAAGCGTGGAGCAGCGGGCGTACCACCCACGGGGAGCGCCTGACGATGCGCTGTGGGGTGATTGGCGCGGGGGCATGGGGAACCGCGCTCGCCAACGTGCTGGCTTCGAACGGACATGACGTGCAACTCTGGGCCTACGAGCCCGACGTCGTCGCCTCGGTCAATGACGAGCATGTGAACCACCGCTTCCTTGCGGAGAAGCCGCTCCATCCGGCTTTGCGCGCGTCAGGCGAATTGGGCGAGGTCACGGCCGGCGCCGAGATGATTCTCTTCGTCGCGCCCTCCCACGTGCTGCGGCGCGTGGCTCGAGGCGCCGTGGGGACGATCGGAACGCATGTCCCTCTCGTCGTCGCGACGAAGGGGATCGAGCGCGAGACGTTGCAGATCATGACTGAGGTCATCGACGGCGAGCTCCCGGGGCACCCGGTGGCGGCGCTCAGCGGACCCAGCTTCGCCGCCGAGGTCGCGGACGGTCAGCCCACAGCAGTCGTGGCGGCGTCGACGGTGCGCGAGACGGCGACGCTCGTGCAGCACGCGTTCAGCAGCGACCTGTTCCGCGTCTACACGCATGACGACGTGATCGGTGTCGAGCTCGGTGGAGCGCTCAAGAACGTAATGGCCGTCGCGACCGGAATCACGGAAGGGCTGGGCCTCGGCTTCAACTCTCGTGCGGCACTCATCACACGGGGCCTCGCCGAGATGACGCGGCTCGGGACGGCGCTCGGCGCCTCCCCTGCGACGTTTGCTGGACTGGCCGGGATCGGCGACCTCGTGCTCACGTGCACTGGCGCGCTGAGCCGGAACCGCGCAGTCGGGGTCCAGATTGGGCAGGGGCGGTCGCTGGATGAGGTGATGAGTGGGCGCGAGACGGTCGCCGAAGGCGTGACCACGACGCAGAGCGCGTTCGCGCTCGCCGCACGTGAGGGCGTCGAGATGCCGATCGTCACGGCGGTCCATCGCGTCTTGTTCGAGGGGTACTCGCCGCGCCGGGGGATTGCCGAGCTGATGGGGCGCGGCCTCCGTTCCGAGCAGGATTGATGCACCGTCCACGCGCCAGGCGATGACCGATCCCGTGCAGGAGTTCTTCTCGATCGGCGAGGTGTGCACGCTCACCGGGCTCAAGCCGCACGTACTCCGTTACTGGGAGAGTCAGTTTCGCGTGCTCAGCCCGGCCAAGAACCGGTCGGGCAACCGTGTCTACCAGCGTCGGGAGATCGAACTGGTGATGCTGGTGAAGCAGCTGTTGTATGACGAGAAGTACACGATCGATGGTGCACGCCAGCGGCTCGGTGAGTTGCGGCGCACCAAAGCGCTACGCGGCGAGGCCGCGGCAGCGTTCCGACAGCGGACCGTGGCCGAACTCGAACAGGAACTCGGCGCGATCCTCGAACTGCTCGATCCTCCCGACGACCGACGCGACCCCTGATGCGCATACTCTGTACGAACGACGATGGGATTCTCGCCCACGGCCTCAATTGCCTCGTGCGTGCCGCCGAGCCGCTAGGGGAGGTGACCATCGTGGCACCCGACCGCGAGCAGAGCGCAACCAGCCACTCCCTGACGCTGCACCATCCCGTGCGCCCCGTGCGGCGTCCCGATGGATCGTATCAGGTGGATGGCACGCCCACGGATTGCGTCATGCTCGCTCTCGAGGCGCTGATGCCGGAGCGGCCGGACTTCGTCCTGAGCGGGGTGAATCACGGACAGAACATGGGCGAGGACGTGCTCTACTCCGGCACCGTGGCCGCGGCGATGGAGGGGCTGATGCTGGGCGTGCCCGCGATCGCGATATCGTACGCCGGCGGGGATCTCCGCGCCGACGAGCGCATGCTCGATAGCATCGTGCCGGTTCTCACCGATCTCTTGCGGCACCTGACCTCGCTGGCGCACTTTCCCGCGCACACGTTGCTCAATGTGAACCTGCCCGCGTGCCCAGCGGACAAGGTGAAGGGTGTGCGCCTGACGCGACTCGGCCGGCGCGTGTACTCCAACTCGCTGGCGCGGATGAAGGATCCGTGGGGGCGGGAGATTTTCTGGATCGGAGGTGGGTCGATCACCTGGAGCGGCGAGGACGACTCCGATTTTCACGCCATCGATGAGGGCTACATCTCCGTGACGCCGTTGCACCTCGATCTGACGAACCGCGACGTGCTCGCCTCCGCGGAGACGTGGTGGCAGGACCTCTAGAGCCGCAGTTCACCGGCCCCCGCCGCCGCCTCACGGAGACGCTCCGCACCAACGGCGTCACCGACGCCCGCGTGCTCGCCGCCTTCGAGGCGACGCCGCGGCATCTCTTCGTGCCCACCGGTCTCCGGCACCGCGCCTACGAGGACTCTCCGCTGCCGATCGGGAGCGGGCAGACGATCTCGCAACCCTCGATTCACGGGCGCTATCTGCAGTTGCTGGAGCTGACCGGCTCCGAGCGCGTGCTGGAGATCGGGACCGGCTCGGGGTATCAGACGATGCTGCTCTCCCAACTCGCCGACCAGGTCTTCTCCATCGAGCGGATCGCGCCGCTGCTGGATGGGGCGCGAGAGATTGTGCAACGGCTGGGCGCACGGAACGTGTCGTTGCTCCACGGGGACGGGACCGTGGGTTGGCGTGACTACGCGCCCTATCATGCGGTTCTGGTCAGCGCAGCTTCCCCATCTGTGCCCGCCCCGCTGATGGAGCAGCTGGCCGACGGCGGCCGTCTGCTCGTGCCGGTCGGGCCGCCGGAGGAGCAGACGCTGGTCATGGTGACACGGAAGGGTTCGGAGTTCCAACATCGCAACGTTGCGCCCGTCCGGTTCGTCCCTCTATTAGGGGCGCACGGCTGGACCGAATGAGCCTGACCCGCACGCCCTGCCCGTACCTGAGCCGATGACCCGCGATCCAGCCTCTGCCGTTCCGCCCTCGGGGCCACCAGCGCCGCGTCCGTTCGTGCCAACGCCGGCGCGACCCGCGGTACCGGTCACGCCCGCCTTCGGAGCCGTGCCGTTCGCGCCCCGGCCCCGCCTCGTGGAGAGCGCTGCGGCCGAAGGGTCGACGACCGAGCCGCTGACATCGGCCGGCGAGGCTACTCCCTCACCTAGCGAGGCGGGGTCCGGCAGCTCGCACGTCCGCGGCCGCTCCGACGCCACCGACGGCTCCGAGTACGACGCGTGGGCGGCCGTGCCGATCGTGGCGGTGGAGTTACTCGCGCCTGACGAGCCGACCACGGGGGACGACTCCACCTCAGTCCCGGTCGAAGCGATCGTCGCGGTCGAGTCGCTCGCGCCTGACGAGGGTGAGATCACGGAAGTCGCTCCCGCAGTTGCCCGCGACGGTGGGGCAGAGACGGAAGCCGCGCGCGATATGGACGACGAACCCGCAGCTCCGGTCGAGTCGATATCCGCGGACGATCTGGACGACCTCGTCCCGATCGAGAGCCTGGCGCCTGACGATACGTCAGAGGACGCCGGGACCTTCGATGCGCAGGCTAACGTGGACCCGGAGCATGGCACCGCAGGCGAGCTCGCACCGAATGCCGACGAGGCTGGCGTCGTGCCGATCGAACTCCTCGCGCCCGGGGACGAGAACCAGATCCGCGTCGCCTCGCCGGCGTCCGAGCCCCTCTCCACCGTTCTGCCCGGATGGGAAGGGTGGGAGGCGGAGGCGGAGCGCGCGACCGGCCAGCATGCGGCGGTCGATGTCGCGGAGATCGAGGGCGAACCGCGGGTCGACGCTGCGGTCCGTGAGACCCCCGAGGGCGCAAGCGGCGCCGGCCAGGCCGAGGTTGACGCGGAGGTCGACTCGATCGAGGCCGAGTCGGCCGGGACCAGCTCGCCGGACGCCGACGATGAGGAGGACGCCGAGTTCGCTGCCCATTCACCCGACGGGGGCGAGGAGTACGCGAACGGCGGGTGGGATGGCCACGCTCCCTTCCCAACGGACGTCTTCGGCTTCCCGGATGTGCCAGCTGGCTTTACGCTCGCCGCTGCGAGAGGGGTGGCAGATCCGGGCGCCTGGCCGAGCGATGAAGAGTGGCGCCGGAGCGACGCCGAGCGGGGCGACGATCACCACGGCGACGAGCCGCTGGACCCTTCACTCGGAGTCGAACGCTCCGACGCGGGGGCCGCAGCCTACGGCCGGGGCGGATCATCCGACGCCGGCGTGCGGCACCTCGCGGCGGTCCTCGAGCGGCTGGCGTCCGAGCTCCGCGCTGGTGCTCTTGGCCCGATCAGTATCGCGCCGGAGGAGCCGGACGAGGTGCACCTGACGGCACTCCTGCTCGCCGTGGTGCGGCGGGAACGGGGCGGACGGTGAGCGAGCCGAGCGGCATTCCGGTGGTGGCGGTGCGGGTGGTGGTTTCGGGAACCGTGCAGGGGGTTGGCTTTCGTTGGCACGTCCGCGAATCGGCCCGGCGCGAGTCGATCGCCGGCTGGGTCCGTAATCGGACGGACGGCACCGTCGAGCTCCTCGCGCGGGGGGAGGCCACCTCGGTGCAGCGGCTGCTCGCCGCCGTGCGCGCGGGACCGCCCGCCGCGCAGGTGCAGGATATCGCGATCGAAGACACGGAAGCTGTTGGCTCGCTTCCATATCCGTTCACCGTTCTCAAGTGACAGATGATCCAGGCTCCGCCGGGTTGGGATGAATCATCGCGGCTGCGGGCCGCGGTGCGGGACGTTCCCGACTTCCCGGTAGCCGGGATCATTTTCAAGGACATCACGCCGATTCTGGCCGACGGCGACCTCCTGCGCATAGCCGTCGACCGTTTTGCGATCCCGTTCGATGCGGACCCACCGACACATGTGGTCGCCGTGGAGAGCCGCGGTTTCCTCTTCGGAGCGCCGCTCGCCATTCGCTGGGGGGTCGGAGTCATTCCGGTTCGGAAGCTCGGCAAGCTCCCGCACGAGACGGAGAGCGAGTCGTACGCCCTCGAGTATGGAACGGCGGCGCTCGAAATTCACCGGGATGCGCTCGATGGTGCGAGCCGGGTGCTTGTGGTCGATGATGTGCTTGCCACCGGCGGAACGGCCGCCGCTGCCGGTGCGCTCGTGCGGCGGCTCGGCGCCACGGTGACGGGGTACGCCTTTCTGCTGGCGCTGGACTACCTCGACGGCCGGCAGCGGCTTGCGAATGCGCCGGTGCACGCGGTTTTGCGTTTTCCGTAGCGGAGGGAATGCAGCGCGGGGGCGCTTTCCATCCGCTGGCAGCCGCGTGTAGCTTTCCGGTTCGCCCCTGTAGCTCAGGTGGATAGAGCAGCCGTTTCCTAAACGGTTGGTCGGGTGTTCGAGTCACCCCAGGGGCACTTCGCGTGGTGGGTCCAGAAGGAACACGAGAGCGGGTGGCGCACTGCGCCACCCGCTCTCGTGTTCATCCCTTCAGCCTCGAGGGTAACGCCGCCCGCGAGTACGCTCAGGGGCAGCGCGCGAGCGCGACGGGGCACCGCTCCTCGTCGGGCGCCGGCGCACTGCCGTCCCCGCCGGGCCCGCCGAAGGTGTAGAGCGGCCGCTGCAGCGTGCCCAACTCCCGCCCGGGGACGGGGAGGTGCACGAGGCTGAACTCGGGCAGCGCCTGCCAGCCTCGCGCGTCGAAGAACGCGATCACGCCGCTGACGCCGAGTCCCTCGATCCTCTTCTCGTACCGGAGGGCATCCCACAGGCTGCCGCACGCGCCGCTCAGCTTCCGCGGGACGCACCCGGGCGCGTCAGGCGGGCCGTCGATCGTGACCGGCGGAAGTTCGCCATTCGCGATGCGCGTCCTGTTGATGAGTGGAACGGCCTCGGCGGCGCGGCCGAGGCGGATCAGCGCCTCAGCCTTGAGCAGGTCCATCTCCGCGACGGTCATGGCCATGAGCGGGCCGGACTGCCAGCTCGTGCCGGTGCCGAACCGGTGGAAGTAGTAGTGCGAGTAGCGATACGTCCCGCGGCTCGCCGCACCAACGTTCGTCGGCGTGTACCCGACGTATTTCCCCGGAGCGGTCGGCCCGGCGGCGCCCTGAATCCGGCGGTCGCGGGTGCGGATCTGGAAGGCCACGCGGCTTCCCAGTGGCGTGGCGACCCAGTTCACGAAGCCACTCGCGGAATCTGCCGGCCCCAGCAACCAGTAGCTCGGGCGTCCGAAGTCGCTGGGCGGGCCGGACCGGACGCGCGCGATGAGCCGCTTCCAGTCGTCCCAGAGGATATCCGGTTGGCCGACCGGCGCGAAGTCCGTCTGGATGCCGGCGTCGACGCGACGGATCACCTCGGCCCAATCCACGGCCGCGCGTTCCTCGCGCGAGCGCGGGGTGTAGGCGAGGATTCGTGCTGCATACGAATTCGCGAGGCGGATCAGCCCGTTCTGATCCATCGCGGTGAACAGCCAGGGGTCCGCAGGCAGCGTGAACGACGCCGTCTGCGCGCTGGCGATCGCGCCGTCGAGCTGTGCGATGGCGGCCGCCGACACCTCCGTATACGGCCTGAACGTCGGCGTGGAGATCGTATCCACCGCGAGCTTCTCATCGACGATGAACGCCTGGTCGAAGTAGAGCCCCAGGTACCCGTGCGAGAGGCCCTGGATGAACTTGCCCACCGCCTGCGTGCGGGCCGTGCGCGAGGGATCGACGATCACCAGCCCCGAGTCAATCGCGATGAGCGCGTCGTTGACCGATGAGATCGTGCGATAGAGCGCGTACCAGGGAGACTCGTTGACGTTGCTGCGGGCGTTCACCTGACTGTTGTTCCACGCAGAGCGCGGCTCGCTGGAGAGCTCGAGTTGCCCGAAATCGGCGAAACTCGAGGTGATCTCGCGGGCGATCGTGGAGTACGCCCACGACGGGTAGTCGTCGTGCCCGCCAGCGGCCCACCAGGTGCGGAACGAACTCGCCACGAACGACTCGGCCGAGATGGGCTGCCGCGTGGCCCGGTCCCGATCCGGCACATTCGGGTTGGTGACTGCCAGATCCTGGCAGCCGAGGAGCGCCGCGGCCCCGAGAATGGTGGCGCGCGCGAGTGCTCGTGTCTTAGGCATGGGAGCGAGGTCCTCTCGGTCGCGGGGGCTCAAAACGTGATCTCCACGCTGCCGGTGAACGTGCGATACCGCGGGTAGTCGAAGCTGTCGAGGCGGGTCAGCGTATTGCCGACTTCAGGATCGTAGCCCGAGTAGTCAGTGAAGGTCAGCAGGTTGCGGCCGATGAGCGATAGGCGGACCGCCGACACGCCTGTGCGGCTGAGCGGCTGCACCCAACGCGGCGGGACGCGGTAGCCAAGCGCGAACTCACGCAGCTTGACATAGCCACCATCCTCGACGAAGTAATCGACGATGCTGTTGGCACTGTAGAGATTCACGTAGTACTCGACCGGCTTCTTCAGCTCCTGCGTCTTGCCGGCCTGATCGACGTCACCGCTGCGGCCGTACTGGTACATCCGCTGGTTCGTGAGGTTGTACGCGTTGCCGCCGACCTGCGCATCGAACAGCACGAACAGGCTGAGGTCGCGCCAGGTCACGTTATTGGAGACGCCGAAGCGGAAGTCGGGATTCGCATCGCCGATCTTGCCAACCACGGAGTTACCCGTCTCATCACGGAGCGTGATCGGCTGACCCCAGGCATAGTTCGTCGTACCGATGGTAGCGGTGGTGCCCCACAGTCGCTTGGCCTCGCCCTCGGTATATGCATTGCCCGGACCCACCCAGACCAGCAGTCCCTCGTCGTTCACCTGGAACTCCGACGCGCGTGCGGCGGCATCGTCGGGAAGCTGCGCGCCCGATTTGAGGAAGGTGAAGCCGTACATCGCGCCGAGCGTCTCACCGGCGCAGCGGAACGCGATCGTCTGGGTCTGGAAGCAGGACCGATCGAACTCCGTGATGCGGCTGCGCGAGCGATCGGCGACCAGTCCGAGGCGCCACGTTACGGTGGGCCGCCGAACGAGTTGCGCCTCGATCGTCGCTTCGACCGTGTTCCCCTCCACCGTCCCCGCGTTCTGCCACTGACTGGTGTAGCCGTAGAGGCCGGCCAGCGGGATCTGGATCAGCTGATCCTCGACGCGCGAGCGGGCATAGGACAGCTGCAGCGAATAGCGGTCGAGCAGGATCATGTCGAGGCCGAGTTCGGTCTCGGTCGCGAGCTCAGGCTTGAGGAACCGATTACCGAGACTCTGCTTCACGACACCGCCGCCGGCGGTGAAGTTATAGGTCTCGAACTGGTCGGCAAAGCTCGGCCGCCCTCCTGCCGTGCCGCGTGAGGCGCGCAGCTTGAACTCGTTGAACGACTGCCAGGGCCACCACTGCTCCTCGGCGAGACGGTACGCGCCGCTGACCCGGTAGTAGGTATTCCAGCGTTCCTCGGGACCGAAGAGCGAACTCCCGTCGCGCCGCACGAGTCCATCGAGAATGTAGCGGCCGTCGTAGTCGGCGCCCGCGGTGAGGAAGTAGCCGTCAGCGCGGATCTCCGTCGCGAGCGAGGAGATCTGGCGCTCCTGGGCGTTATTCAGGCTCCGGACGCCTGGCGTGGCGAAGTTCGCGCCGCTCGCCGTCGTCGTCTCGTCGTCCTCCCGCTCGATCACGCCACGCAGGGTCGTCCGCAGCGTCAGCGGACCGCGACGTCCGATGAGATTCGCGCCGGCCGCGGCATTGATCGTGTTCGTGGTTCCGGTGAACTGCTCGATCTCGCCAAGACCGCCGGTCGCGGCGAAGCCCTCCGTCTTCACGCCACGATCCAGGAAGAAGTTGCCACGGCGATCCGAGCGATCGTAGCTGATGTTGCTGTCGAAGCTCAGCCAGCCAAGCGGCGTGAAGCGCGCCTCGAGACTGCCGAGGGTGCGTGCGCGTCGCGTTCGATCCTCTTCGGTGGAGAGCACGTAAAGCGGGTTCTCCTCGCGGCCTTCCGGGTCGCCCTGGAACAAGAACGGCGTACCGTCGGGGTCCGGCGTGCGGAGATCGACGTCCGGCGCCTGGTTGATCAGGTCGAAGAACGTGTCGGCGTAGAGTTCATCCCGATCCGCGCGGCTGTGATATCCGCTGAAGCCGATCGAGAGGTTTGAGCGCGGACGGTGATCGAGATTGAGTCGCACATCGTTCTGGCTGTACGCTCCATTGCCGAGTACCACGCCCTCCTCCCGGGAATTCGCGAGCGAGAGGAACCAGTTCGTGCGCTCGGTATTCTGCGCGATGTTCACGGAGTTCTTGAAGAACTGACCGGGATTGAAGAAGCGGTCGACCTGATCATAGACCTGATCGCGATACGGCGTGTCCTGGAAGCGCTCATACGCCGGTCGTGGTACTCGCGTCGCACGACGGCGGGCGCTGCACTCTTCCGGCGACAGGCTTGTGCACGGCTCCAACACGCCCCCCGCATTCAAATACTCGCCCTCGGCGTTCGTCTGATAGAAGTGCAGCTGAGCCCAGTCGAGTCTGCCCGCCAGCGAGTTTGACCCGATCTCCGATCGAGCGCTGACCACCGTACGCCCGTCGGCGACGTCGGCGCCGCGGCGCGTGCGAATCTGAATGACACCATTCGCGGCGCGCGACCCGTACAGCGATGCAGCGGCGGCTCCCTTCACGACCTCGATGCTCTCGATGTCGAGCCCGTCGAGATCCGCGCTCGAGGCGTCGAACGACTGCGTGAGGATCACGCCATCCACGACGACGAGTGGACCGTTCGACTTGTTGATGCTCGTCGGTGTCCGCAGGAGGATATTGGTTCCGCTCCCTGGCTGCCCGCTGGGCACGACACTCACGCCGGACAGCTTCCCCTGAATAGTTTCCAGCGCGTTAGTGGCCGGGACCGGCGCATCCGCCGCTTCGACGCGGCCGACCGTGAATGGTACCCGCGTGCCAGCCGTCGGATCGACGACGCCGGTCGTCACCACGGCTTCCAACTGCAACGCTGACGGTCGCATGGTCACATCCAACTGGACGCGGGCGTTCGCGGCCACGGCAACCTCCGGCGTGCTCCGGAGTCCGTATCCCAGTCGGCGGAACTGAACCGTGTAACTTCCTGCTGGAACACGTGCGATCGTGTACCGGCCCTCCGATCCTGTCGAGCCGATCAGGTCGGTGCCTAACACTGTCACCGTGACGTTACTGAGCGGCCGTCCCGAACCTGAGTCGGTGACGACGCCGGTGATCACCGCGCCCTGTGCTTGTTGTGCGCTCGACGCTGCGGGCCGCATGATGAGTGCGGCGAGTGCGGCGGCACCAACGAGCATGAACTTCGTGTGCGACATGAAGCGTCCGCCTGTGGTGAGAGTGTTGTGCACGTGCGTACCATGGCGGTCGCGCCGGACCAGGCGCGACCGTCCTGCACGCTCAGCCACAATCGGGATCCGCACGTGGCAGAGCAAGAGTCATCTGCTCGCGAACGCTCGCGGCCTACCGTCGAGGAGCGAGTCAGATCAGCGGTGCGGTGACTATCAGAGAGTGTACGCCGGTCAGTGTCCGATCGCTGCACCATCACGACGAGGATCGGCCGCACCGACGAGCCGTCCATCCTGCCTGACGAGCACGACATGCACCCCGCCGAACCCCTGATCGATTGGCGGTCGAATCTGGAGATCGTAGCCACGGCGCCGCAGCTCGGCCATGGCTTCACCTGGGAAGCCCTGCTCGATATCCACGGCTCGCGAGCGATCGTCGGGGTAGACCCGCGGCATGTTTACGGCGCTCCACGGATCCATGCCGTAGATGAGCGTATAGAGAATGGTCTGTACGATCGCGGGCGGGATGTATCCCGATCCCGGGGAGCCGACAACCAGTCGAACTCCGCCGTCGTCGAGTACGATGGTGGGCGCGATCGTCGAGCGCGGAGTTCGTCCGGCCGCGCGCCGATTGGCGGCCGGTCCGCCGAAGTTGTTATTCGCCGAGTTCATGAAGGTGCCGGCCGCGTAGCTGCCGGATCCGAAGGCGACGCCGGCGGTGAATGTCAGCGAGACGGCATTGCGCGCGGCATCCACGACCGACAGGTGACTCGTCTGGGACAGTTCGCTCGCGCCGTCGCGCTCCGGCAGCGTGTCGACCGTCGGTCGCGGCATTGACGTGGGTGCATACGGGCCGAGCGCGGTGCAGGCAGCCGGCGCAGCGCTGCGCTCCTCGTCCCACGGATCTCCCGCAGGCGCACTGTCGCTGACCGGTGTGCCGAGCAGTGGTGCGCGCTCCGATGCGTAGGCCGCGCTGCTCAGCCCAACGGCGGGAACAGCGGCGTCATCCGGGAAGCCGAGGTACGCGACGCGATCCGCGCGCGCCAGCCGAATCGCATCCGTCAGCAACGCGAGTGCGGCGGGCGATTCCGCGGGTGAGCCAAGCGCGCGGAGGTCGTGGCGATCGAGCAGCGCGAGCGTGGCGAAGACCTCGAGCCCGTCCAGTGGCGGCGGCGACGACAACAGCGTGTAACCCTGAAAGGTCGTACAGAGCGGCCGCCGTGGCGTCGCACGAACGTCGCGCAGGTCGGTGAGTGTTGCAGGGCTGCGGCCCGCGCGGAGCATGGCGACGATTGCGTTCGCGACAGGCCCGGTGTGGAAACCGTCGCGGCCACGCGCGACGATCTGCTCCAGCGTGCGAGCAAGCTCCTGCTGCACGAGTCGATCGCCCGCCTGCAGCGGCTGACCCGCCGGATAGAAGATGGCCGCCACGGTCGGATCGCGCGTGAGCTTTTCCTCGTTCGCGGCAATCGCGCGCGCGAGCAGCGCGTGCACTGGGAAGCCCTCCCGCGCCAGGCGGATCGCCGGCGCGAGCACAACGTCGCGCGACAGCGTTCCATACTCCTCGAGCGCGAGCAGGAGTCCAGCGACCGTACCCGGAATGGCGACGGCCTGCTCCGGCGTTCGCTCGGTGGCAGCGACCGCATGCGTCGTCGCCCACGCACTGTCGGCACCCGCGGTCGGGTAGAAGTCGAGATACTCGGCGCGATTGCCGGCGGAGAGCCAGATCGTCATCGCGCCTCCGCCGCCCAGCCCCGCCATCTGCTGCTCCACGACGGAGAGCGCGAACGCCGTCGCCACCGCGGCGTCCACCGCGTTGCCGCCTCGGCGCAGCATCGCCACGCCAGCTTCGGCCGCGGCGGGATGTGCAGCGGCGACGACGCCGCTGTCCGCCTCCGTGCGTTGGGCGGGGCGGGGAAGTGCAAGGCGATGTGCGGCAGTGCCGACGGCCGGCTGGGTCACCGGAAAGGGTGCGCGTCCGGACGGCGCACAGGCCGCCATGATCAGGACGGCGGCAGGGGCGAGGCGAGAGCGCATGGCGAGAGGTCCCGATCGAATGTGAGCGCGTACGCGGACGCACGACGATGCTACCGGCGCGCGCGCCGCGGTCGGTATCTCCCGTCAGGGTGCCATGAGAATCGCGCCCGCGCCAGTGGGTCGCGCGCCACTCCACCAGACGTCAGGGCGGCGGCGCTCTCCATGAGGAGCGCCGCCG
>PPFU01004020.1_pt1 | contig 19441 bp, 18 predicted proteins | sample 1535991 | NCBI WGS metagenome assembly PPFU01 (sample SAMN04901290, study PRJNA319586) | Hypolithon metagenome, whole genome shotgun sequencing project. | isolation source: Antarctic Hypolithon | place: Antarctica: Miers Valley | collected 2014
TCGGGCCGTCGGCGGCGTTCACCACCAGGATCGCGCCGTCCATCTGCGCCGCGCCGGTGATCATGTTCTTCACATAATCGGCGTGACCCGGGCAGTCGACGTGCGCGTAATGGCGCGCATCGGTCTCATACTCGACGTGTGCGGTCGAGATGGTGATGCCGCGCGCCTTTTCCTCGGGCGCCTTGTCGATGTTCGAGAAATCCACCGGCGCGCCCTGCACCTTGGTGATCGCCGCAGTCAGCGTGGTCTTGCCGTGGTCGACATGGCCAATCGTGCCGATATTGCAGTGCGGCTTAGTCCGCTGGAATTTTTCCTTCGCCATAGTCTGTTCTTACAACCTCGTGTGCTTCGAAACCGAATTCGCGTACAAATCGCGGCATATGCGGGGAATCGGGCGGCCGGGCCGCCGATCAGGCGCCCGGCCCTAGCCGCATCGCTTGGCAGGCGCAAGCGCCTTAGGCGAGCTTCTCCTTGACCTCGGCCGCCACGTTCGCCGGCACCTCGTCGTAATGCGAGAACTGCATCGAATATTGCGCCCGCCCTTGCGAGAAGGAGCGCAGCTCGTTGACGTAGCCGAACATGTTGGCGAGCGGGACATTGGCCTCGACCACCTGAGCGTTGCCCCGGCTGTCGGTACCCTGAATCTGGCCGCGGCGGCTGTTCAGATCGCCGATGACATCGCCCATGAAGTCCTCCGGCGTCACCACCTCGACCTTCATGATCGGCTCGAGGATCTTGATCCCCGCCTTGGCCGCCGCCTCGCGCATCGCGCCGCGCCCGGTGATCTCGAACGCCAGCGCCGACGAATCGACATCGTGATACTTGCCGTCGATCAGGTGGACCTCGAAATCCACGATCGGGAAGCCGATCAGGTGTCCGGTCAGCGCCGTCTCGCGCATCCCCTTCTCGACCGAAGGGATGTATTCGCGCGGGATGTTGCCGCCCTTGATCTCGTCGACGAAAACGAAGCCCGAGCCGCGCTCGCCCGGCACCAGCGAGACCTTGACCTCGCCGAACTGGCCCGAGCCGCCCGATTGCTTCTTGTGCGTGTAGGTGAGGTCCACCGGCCGCGCGAGATATTCGCGATAGGCCACCTGCGGCGCGCCGACATTGGCCTCCACCTTGAACTCGCGCTTCATCCGGTCGACCAGGATGTCGAGGTGAAGCTCGCCCATGCCCTTGATGATCGTCTGGCCCGATTCGTGATCGGTCGAGACCCGGAACGAGGGATCCTCGGCGGCGAGGCGATTGAGCGCGACGCCCATCTTCTCCTGGTCGGCCTTGGTCTTGGGTTCCACGGAGAGCTCGATCACCGGGTCGGGGAACACCATGCGCTCGAGCACGATCGGCTTTGACGGGTCGCACAGCGTGTCGCCGGTGGTGGTATCCTTCATCCCCGCGATAGCCACGATATCGCCCGCGAACGCCTCGTTGATGTCTTCCCGGCTGTTGGCATGCATCAGCAGCATGCGGCCGATCTTTTCCTTCTTCTCCTTGACCGAGTTGAGCACGATGCCCTTCTCGAGCTTGCCCGAATAGATGCGGGTGAAGGTGAGCGAGCCGACGAACGGATCGTTCATGATCTTGAAGGCGAGCGCGGAGAAAGGCGCTTCGTCCGAGGAAGGCCGCGTGGCCTCCTCGTCGCTATCGGGCAGCACGCCCTTGATCGGCGGCACGTCGAGCGGGCTCGGCAGGTAGTCGACCACCGCGTCCAGCAAGGGCTGCACGCCCTTGTTCTTGAACGCAGAACCGCAGGTTACCGGCACGAAGGCCTGGGCCAGCGTGCCCTTGCGGATCAGGCGCTTCAGGGTGGCGGCATCGGGGATCTCGCCCTCGAGATAGCTCTCCATCACCGCATCGTCCTGGTCGACGACGAGCTCGATCAGCTTCTCGCGATATTCGGCGACCTTGTCGGCCATGTCGGCCGGGACATCGACATAGTCGAACTTGGCGCCCAGGCTCTCGTCCTGCCAGATGATGCCGCGATTGTTGACGAGGTCCACCAGCCCCTTGAGGTCGCTTTCCATCCCGATCGGAAGATATAGCACGAGCGGGGTCGCACCCAGACGGTCGACGATGCTGTCGACGCAATAGTAGAAATCGGCGCCGGTGCGGTCGAGCTTGTTGATGAAGCACATCCGCGGAACCTTGTACTTGTCCGCCTGGCGCCACACGGTCTCGGACTGCGGCTCGACGCCCGCCACCCCATCGAACACCGCCACCGCGCCGTCGAGCACGCGCAATGAGCGCTCGACCTCGATGGTGAAGTCGACGTGCCCGGGCGTGTCGATGATGTTGATCCGGTGCTTGGGGCCCTTGCCGTCCTCGGCCTCCCAGAAGGTGGTCGTGGCGGCGCTGGTGATGGTGATCCCGCGCTCCTGCTCCTGCTCCATCCAGTCCATCGTTGCGGCGCCATCATGCACCTCGCCGATCTTGTAGGACTTGCCGGTGTAATAGAGGATCCGCTCGGTCGTCGTCGTCTTGCCGGCGTCGATATGCGCCATGATGCCGATGTTGCGGTAGCGTTCCAGCGGATAGTCGCGGGCCACGGGGTAACTCCTTGAGATGACCGCCTGCATTCCTTCGCAGGGCGGCGCGGGGTGGATAGATCGCAGGGCGCAGGATGCAAGCCCGGCTCGTGAACTCAGTGGTCGACCTGGTCCGGCGCCTTGCGCACCTTGCGGCGGGCCTTGACCAGGCCGCGGCGCACGATGGGCGGGATCAGATCGTCAAGCAATTCGCGCCGGCGGGTCTGCCAGTCATTGACATCGGCCGTGCCGGGCCGCGCGCGGAACTGGGTCGTATGGTCGCGCCGCGTATCGTCCCAGGTCGCGGTGTAGTAATACAGCGCGATCGATTTACGCGACCGTCCATCGGGATGGTTCACCGGGTGCGGGTTGCCATGCATCGATTGCGAGGTGGTGTTGAAGATCACGCAGCGATTGGCCTCGGGGATCACGGAACGGACGCAGGCCGTCATGCCGGAGTCCCACAATTCGAGCTGGCCGCCATATTCGTCGCGCCAGTCGTCATTGAGGTAGATGAGCACGTTGATCCGGCGTTCAAGGTCCATCAGCTTGTGGTGGTTGAAATCGGCATGCATCGACAAGTGCCCGCCGGTGCCGATCTCATGGAACCCGCCGCCCAGGAAATAGGGATCGGGGATGAGCCCGTCGATGCCGGTGATGTTCTCGAGCATCTTCAGGAACGGCCGCGAATTGAAGCTGTAGAACAGCGCGCGCGGCCCGGGCGACAGGTCCTCGGGGTTGAACTGCCGCTTGGCCCGCTCCTGCGAGCGGTCGAACACCCGCTGGTGATCGGCGCGGCTTTGATCGAACTCGGCGATGCACATGTCGATGATCGGGCGCGGCAGGAAATTCTCGATCACGACATGCGGGAAGGGCTCGGCGGCATTGTACCGCTCGCGCAGGTCTGCGCCCTTTTCGCGCACGCCATCGCGCTCGATCAGGCCGGTGACCGGGTCCATCGCATCGAGGAAAACCACATCGCCCTCCGATCGTAACTCGTGCCTGTGCCGAGGCGCTATGCCACGACCTCTTGCGGCGTGCTACCAGCGGTAATGGCTGAAGGCGCGGTTGGCGTCGGCCATGCGGTGCGTGTCCTCGCGCTTCTTGACCGCATTGCCGCGGTTGTTGGCCGCATCCATCAACTCGGCCGACAGCCGGCCCACCATGGTCGTCTCCGCCCGCCCGCGCGCCGCCGAGATCAGCCAGCGCATCGCCAGCGCCTGGGCGCGCTCGGGCCGCACCTCGACCGGGACCTGGTAGGTCGCACCGCCGACCCGGCGCGAGCGCACCTCGACCGCGGGCTTAATGTTCTCGAGCGCGTCGTGGAACACCTGGATCGGGTCCGACTTGGCGCGCGTGTGCACGGTGTCGAGCGCGCCGTAGACGATGCTCTCGGCGGTGGATTTCTTGCCGTCATACATGAGGTTGTTCATGAACTTGGACAGCACCTCGTCCCCGAACTTGGGATCGGGCAGGATTTCGCGCTTCTCGGGACGACGACGACGTGACATTGTTCAATAACTCCGATGCCGGGAGCGTTGCGACCGTCCACAAACGTCATCCCAGCGAAAGCTGAGATCGTGGGCCACCCGTGCTCCGTATGAAACAGCTTTGCACCGGCGCTCGGCCCGGCGACCCGAGGTCCCAGCTGTCGCTGGGATGACGGGCGCATCCAGGCAAGCGCCGGGCGAGATCACTTCGGCCGCTTGGCCCCGTATTTCGACCGGCTCTGCCGGCGGTCCTTGACCCCTTGCGTATCGAGCACGCCGCGCAGGACGTGGTAGCGAACGCCCGGCAGGTCGCGCACGCGTCCGCCGCGGATCAGCACCACCGAGTGCTCCTGCAGGTTGTGCCCCTCGCCCGGGATATAAGCGATGACCTCGCGCTGGTTGGTCAGCCGGATCTTGGCGACCTTGCGCAGCGCCGAGTTGGGCTTCTTGGGCGTCGTCGTGTAGACGCGCGTGCAGACGCCCCGCTTCTGCGGGTTCTGCTCCATCGCCGGAACCTTGGACTTGGCCTTGACGGCATCGCGGCCCTTGCGGACCAGCTGGTTGATCGTGGGCATCTTTTCACTTCACCTGCGGTTTGGCGCTCGGCGGCGGCGGGTGAAGGCGTGGGGATCGTGCGATAAAGCCGGACGGCGGCCGGAAGGCCGGGCCTAGGCGATTCGCGCGAGCCTGAAACGCTCCACCCAGGCCTTGCGAAGCACCGGGTTACTTTGACGGCTGCCCCGACGCGCGGGGCAACACCGGCAATGTTCAGCTCTATCGTTGCTGGCGGCCTGTAGGGGAATGGCGGCGGGGGGTCAAGCCGATCGATCCGCATCTCGACCATCGCTCGTTCAGATACATAACGAGTGTAACAACATAAGACGGTCAGCCAAGGCAATAAAAAGCTCTCCCACCCGCACCCAAAGATCGCTGGGTCGAATGCTTTCCCACGCAAGATCAATCTCATAATTCAATACTGGCGTCGCTAAGCCGCCTGCCACACTTAAGATAATTTTGCCGATTTTATCCCAAATTTTGGCACGGTCTTCTATTTGCTCATCCGATAGATAATGGCCTTGGAACTCCCCCTTAAAATTTTCGAGCCGTCGATTGAGTTCTAGCGCGAGCGTCCGCTCATCGTTCGACCAGAGGATGAGTTCCGGCGGATTGTTGTGCCCAATCATAGAAATATCAGTAGATTGCCCTAATGAATACTGTAACTCTGCGATTAACTCATGAGTTTTCGACCTACTACGGATCATAGTTCTGAAATTCTCGAGATGAAACTCCCGCGTTCCTAAGTAAACGTCTTTTATAGCTTCCCATTGGTAGACGTCTCCCCAGTTGCCCTCCCATTTTACTTGTTGCATCCAATCAGGTGGAAAAAAGCTGAATCTCGTGAACTTACGAGATTGTCTGTATGGCGTGCCGCCATGAGACGTCGGCAAATCACCTACACCGGACCCCTCCAGCATTCTAAATTTTTTCGCCGCCCATAGCCTCATCATATCTTGGGCAACGCGGCTAATGTCTTCATGTAGAACGTTATCGATGCCATAGAATGAGAAGCTTGGAACACCCAAAGGCAAGAACTGTGCAAGATTGGTTTCATCTATACCCGAGGAGATCTTCTCGCTAGATGCAATTAACTCATTGCTCGCGTTGAAAGTAAGGTTGTCAACTATTCTTCTAGCGTAAAACGGTGAAATACCAGTCGGATCGTGTGGTGCATCAATACTTACCGAATAATTCCTTTTGAAAACTTCGACCAAGGTCGACAGATCCATATGTGCCGGGCCTGGTATATCCATTGTGAACTCCTCTGGATTAAACAGCGGTCATTCCCGATTGTTGTTTACGAGATACTCCACCAACCCCCGCACCTTCTTCTGCCGCCATTGCGGCCTTGGCGCCACCAGCCAGTAGGCGCGGCGGCATTCCTCCATCTCGCCAAGCGCCACCAGCCGCCCGTCCGTCAGCGCGCCCTCCACCAAAGGCAGCGGCATCGTCGCCCGCCCCAGCCCCGCCAGCGCCGAAGCCAGTGCCTGCGCCGCATTGCCGGCCTTCAGCGCCACCTCGGCCCCTTCGGGCGCGGGGAAGGCGGGCCAGTCGATCCAGGGCGCTGCACGTGTGGACTCGCCGCCCGAGTCCTCCCCCAGACCCGCCGCCATCACCGTGACCTTGCGCCCCGGCGTCAACTCCACCCCCTCGAGCTCGCCCGGCCCCTCGACGAGCCGCACCGCGCAATCGAGATTGGCTTCTGTGAAATCCGCCTCCTCCGCCACCAGCTGGAAGCGCGCCGCCGGGTTGTCGGCCCGGAACGCGGCCAGCCGCGGGGCCAGCCACTGGGCGTAGAACTCGCGCGGGCAAGCGATGGTGTAATTGGACGAGGCCTGGCCGGCCTGCATCGCCTCCACGCTCTCCTCGAACTTCAGGAACCCGTCGCGCAAGGGATCGAGCCCGGCGGCCGCCTCGTCGGTCAGCTCCAACCCCTTGGGCGTGCGGCGGAACAGCACCACGCCGAGCACGTCCTCCAATGCGCGGATCTGCTGGCCGACCGCGGCCGGCGTCACCGCCAGCTCGTCCGCCGCGCGCGTGAAGGAGAGCTGCCGGGCGGCGGCATCGAATACGCGTAGCGCGTTCAAGGGCAGGTGCGTGCGCTTCATCGCCGGGAGGCCGGGGGTGGCTCTATGGGAGCGGGCAGGGCACGGCAAGCGGGCGCGCGCCTGCCGCCGCTGCCTCAGCCATTCCCGCCCGATCCAAGGCGCCCGCTTGCATCCGGGCCGATGGGGCATTACTTGGCACGCCTTGATCGCCGGCAACCTTTGCTTAACCCCAACGCAATGATCGCATCCTAAAGAGTGGCGCGCATGACCGAACCTTTGCCGCCGCTCGTGGTGTGCGACCTCACGCAGAGCTATTCCCCGAGGGGCGGCGGCGGGATCAGCACCTATCTCGCCGAAAAGCGCCGCTACGTGCTCGAGAACACGCCGCACTCGCTGATCCAGATCGTCCCCGGTCCCGAAGACAAGGTGGTGATCGACGGGCGCCACACCTGGATCGAGGTCGGCTCCAAGCCCGTTCGGGGCAGCGCCAACTACCATTTCATCACCCGGACCAGCAAAGTGCGCGCCCTTCTCGAGCGCCACCGGCCCGACATCCTGGAATGCCAGTGCCCCTGGCTGCTGCCCTGGACCGCGATCCGCTATCGCCGGGCGCATCCGGCGACCACGCTAGTCGCGGGCTATCACACCGATTTCCCCGATGCCCAGGTGCACCGCGTCGCCGAGGCGCTGTGGGGGCCGCTCCCGGCGCGCGCCTGGCGGGCGCTGGCGCTGGGCTATGCCGAGATCACCTATCGCGAGTTCGACCGCGTCTATGCGCTGGGCGACAAGGGCGTGGAAACGCTGGCCGCCCGCGCCATCGAGCGGCTCGACCAGCTCGATCTCGGAGTCGACACCGCCCTGTTCAGCCCCGAGCGGCGTGATCCCGCGTTCCGCCGCGAGCTCGGCTTGCCAGCCAGTTTCGTCGACGGCGATGGCCCGCTGCTCGTCTATGCCGGACGGATCGACGTCGAGAAGCGCGCCGACCGCCTGCTGGCGATGATGCGCACGATGCCCGCCGCGCTGAACGCGGCGCTGGTGATGATCGGCGATGGCAAGCTGCACCATCGGCTGCGCGCCGAAGCTGCGGCCGAGGGGCTGCCGATCGCCTTTCCGGGCTTCTATCGCGACCGTCCCCAGCTGGGTCGCGCGCTTGCCTCGAGCGACATCTACGTGTCCGCGATGGCCGACGAGACCTTCGGCGTCAGCGTGATCGAGGCGCAGGCCTCGGGCCTGCCGGTGGTCGGCGTCGACAGCGGCGCGATGCCCGAGCGCGTGCCCCACGGCCTGGGTGTGCTCGCTCCGGTCGGCGATCCGGCCGCGATGGCGCGAGGCGTGGCCGCCATCTGGCGCGGCGATGTCGGGGGTGGCCACGCGGCGATGGCGCGAGCGGCCCGTGCACTCACGCTGGCGCGCTACGACTGGTCGCGCACCTTCGGTCGCCTGTTTGAGGAGGTCTACCCCGCCGCGCTCGAACACACGCGCGACCGGCTCGGATCAGGCGAGAAATGGCGGCTGAGTTCGCTCCTGACGGGGCCCGCCGCGCGGTTGCTAGCCTGGGGTGGCGGCTATGACGACCCCGCCCGGCGCCGTACACGCCGCTCCACGGCACAGCCGGCAATCGGGCGGGACGGCATCGAGGCGGGCTGAGCGCGCACGGGTCACGGCCGGGCGGGTGGTTGCGCGGTGGTGCGAACGCTCCCGGGTATCGTGGTAGCTGCTAACCGGCTCGCATCCGCTTCCACTCCCCAAGCCCATCGAAAATCAGCAACGCCGCGCCCACCGCGATATTGGCGGCGATCAGCAGGGCGGCGGTCAGCGCGAGGATGTCGGCCACCGGCGTGCCCTCCTCGAGCACCAGTACTGCCAGCCCTGCGAAGATCAGGTCCTTGTTGGCCACCAGCGGCAGGCGCGAGACGACCTGGCGCAGGGCGGCGAGCCACAGCCACCAGGCGAGCGGCACTTGCGGCAGCAGCAGATGCCAGATGAGCGCGCCCAGCGCGGCGCGCAGCAGCACGCGCAACGTGTGGACTGCGAACGCGAAGACGAGCTCTCGCCGCGGCAGGATGAACACCCACCGCCGGGCGAACAGCGGCACCAGCGATAATGCCAGGACCAGCCCGATCGACCACAAGGCCGCCTCGCCCGCCCCCGTCAGCGCCTTGACCACCTGCGGCCCGATCCATGCCCAGGCGCCGGCGACGAGCAGCACGGTGACGAAATTGCCCGCCAGCGCCGAGAGGATGGCAACGTCCTTGATCGCGCCGAACAGCGCCCGCAGGTCCCCCGCCGCGGCCCGCGCTCGCCGCTTCGCCCAGGCGAGGAACGCGCCCTCGCCAAGATAGGAGAGCACGAGGTCGTTGTAGACCTGCTTCTTCGTCAAGGCGGCGAAACCCGAAGCGCCGATCCCCCACAACCGGCGGTAGATGACGAAATCGCCCGCCGGGGTGGCGAAGTAGTAGAGCGCGAAAACCAGCCAGAAGCCGATCGATGTCGGCACCAGTTCGGCAACGCCGCGCCATTCGAGCCCGGCGAGTTCGCGCGCCACCGCGACAGCCATCGCCAGCGAAAGAGCGGCCGAGGCGATAACGGGCCAGAGCGGCCGCCGGGCCGTGCCGGAGGGGGTATCGACGGGCCGCTCGCCAGGCTCGGCCGTGTCCCCAGGGGCCGGCTTCAACCGCGCCTCAACCGGGCGCGGGTGCGGGTGCCGCGAGCGGGAAATAGGGGATCGCTACCTCGAACAATTCGCCATCGGCGCGGGCGAAGGTGTAGTGCCCCTCCATCGCCCCCATGTGCGTGGTGAGTTCGCAGCCCGAGACATAGTCATGCGTTGCGCCCGGCTCCAGTCGCGGCGTCTCGCCGACCACCCCCTCGCCATCGACCATGTTGACCATCCCGCGCTGGTCCGTGATCCGCCAGTGCCGCGTGCGCAATTGCACCACGTCCTCCCGGCGGTTCTCGATCCTGATGTGATAGACCCAGAACCAGCGGCCGGCCTCGATCCGCGAGTGCTCGGGCATGAAATTGACCGAGACGCGCACGGTGATCCCGGCGGTCATCGCCGCATGCTGGAAGAGGGAGTTCATCGCGTCCTGCATCACGGCCATGAGCCTAGCGCGATAAGCGCCGGGCGGACAAGGGCTCTTGCCGCCCGGCTGTCACAAAAAGGTACGCTTCAGGCGCTGGTGCCGGGCGGGCGGGAGACGGCGTCGAGCGCACACTTGACCTCCCAGCACACCCCGCCGGCGGGAAAGTTGAGCGTCACGTCGGCGCCGAGATTGTGCCGCGGAACGTCGCGGATCAGCCGGGTGCCGAAGCCCTGGCGCTTGGTATCGACCACGTCCGGCCCGCCGCTCTCGCGCCACCAGATCTCGAACCGGCCGCCCTCCTCGCGCGGCTGAGCCGACCAGCCGATATCCACATGTCCGCCATCGATCGACAGAGCGCCATACTTGAGCGCATTGGTCGCCAGTTCGTGAAGCGCCATGCCCAGCGTTTCGGCGGCGCGCGGAAGCAGCGGCAGATCGGGCCCGGTCAGGGTGAACTCGCCCGGCGCGTCGACCAGGAAGGCGAGCTGCGCCTCGGCCAGCTCGCGCACCGGCACCTGACGCCATTCGCGCCTGACGAGGATGTCCTGGTTGACCGCCAGCGAGTGAATCCGGTCCTCGAACCGGGCGAGGAAGGTGGGGTCGTCTGGCGCGGTGCGGCGGGCGAGCGCCTGCACCGTGCCGAGCAGGTTCTTGGAGCGATGGTTGACCTCCATCAGCAGCAGGCGGATCTGCTCGGCCTGCTCGCGCTCCTCGGTGATGTCGGTATTGGTGCCGAACCAGTACTCGACCTCGCCATCGCCGGTGGCGTCACTGGCGCGGATCGGCTTGGCGCGAGAGAGGAACCAGCGCCACTCGCCCTCGCGGCTGAGCAGCGGAAACGTGTCTTCCCACTCGTCCCCGCGCAGCACCGAGGCACGGAAGTGCTCGCTCACCTGCTCCACATGATCGGGGTGGTGAACCTTCTGCCAGCCCCACCCCTGCATCTCCTCCAGGGTGGTGCCGGTATATTCGTACCAGCGCTGGTTGTACCAGAAGATGTGCCCGTCGCCCCGCGCGATCCAGGCGAGCTGCGAGATATTGTCCGCGAGCATGCGGAAATGCTGCTCGCTCTCGGCAAGACGGCGCTGCTGCTCGAGATAGTTGCTCGCGCTGCGCACGATCTCCCCGAAGGCGACAACCGCACCGCCGTCGTCGCGGATCGGCGATACGGTCATCACCACGTCCAAGCTCGCGCCGTTCTTGATCTGCCGCCGCGCGAGGAACTGGCCGACCTCTTCGCCCGCCAGGATCCGCTCGCGCACGCTGGCGTCGTCGTCGTGCCCGTCCGGGACGAGGCGCTTGGCCTGCGCGCCGATCATCTCGGCCGCGGTCCAGCCGAACAGGCGCTCGGCCGCCGCGTTCCAGTCGATCACCGAGCCATCGGCCCCGCGCAGGATGATCGCATCCTCGCTTGCTTCGAAAAGCGCAGCGCGAAGCCTGGCGAGATCGGTCGCGATTGAACCGCAATCCGGGCTCACAGCCCCGCCTTCGTCAGCGCCTGTTCGACGTCATCGATGACATCCTCGGCAGCCTCGAGCCCGACATTGATCCGCAGCATCCCCTCGGCAACCCCCATCGCCGCGCGCTCCTCCTCACCCATGTTCGAATGGGTGGTCGAGGCCGGGTGGCACATCAGCGACTTGGAATCGCCGATATTGTTCGAGATGTCGACCAGTTCGAGCGCATCGAGCACCGCGTGAGCCTGCGCGCGGTTCTCCAGTACGAAGCTGAAGATCGGCCCGGCCGCCACCATTTGGCTCCTCGCCAGCGCGCAATTCGGATGGCTGTCGAGGAAGGGGTGAAGCATCCGCGCCACCCGCCCCTCGATCGCCCGCGCCACGGCCAGCGCATTCTCGCTCTGCCGGTGCGCGCGCAGCTCGAGCGTTTCCAGGCCTTTCAGCACTACCCAGGCGTTGAACGGCGCGCAGACCGGGCCGGTATTGCGCTGGAAGGGGAGCAGCACCTCGTCGATGAACGCGGCCGAACCGCATACCGCGCCCGCGAGCACGCGGCCCTGCCCGTCCATCATCTTGGTGGCCGAATAGGCAACGATGTCCGCCCCGAATTCGAGCGGCCGCTGGAGCACGGCGGTGGCGAAGGCATTGTCCACCACGGTGCGAATGTCGTGCGCCCGGGCCAGCGCGCAGACCTGCGTGAGGTCGACGATGTCCATCGTCGGATTGGCCGGGGTCTCGAAGAAGAACACCTTGGTGTTCGGGCGGATGGCCCGTTCCCAGGCCTCGTTGTCGCGGCCATCGATCACGCTCGTTTCGATGCCGAAACGGGGCAGCAGATGATCGACCAGCCAGCGGCACGAGCCGAACGCAGCACGCGCGGCGACGCAATGATCGCCCGCCGAAAGCTGGCACAGCAGCGCCGCGGTCATCGCCGCCATGCCGCTCGCCTGCACCCGGCACGCCTCGGCCCCCTCCATTGCCGCGATCCGTTCCTCGAGCATCCCCACGGTCGGGTTCTGCAGCCGGCTGTAGGTCATCCCCGCCGCCTCGCCCGCGAACCGCGCGGCCGGGGTGGCGGCATCCTCGTAGGTATAGCCGGAGGTGAGGAACAGCGCCTCGCTCGTCTCGCCGTGCTCGGAGCGCCAGGTCCCGGCGCGCACGGCACGCGTTTGCGGCCGCCAGCGGGCGGTGGCGGAGCGGTCGAAGCCGGTATTCTTCCTCATGCGCGCATCATCGGGTTCAGCCCGCCGGTCTAGGGGCGGGCCGGGCCGGGGGCAAGCGAGGAGAGTGCCGCGCGAAGGCTTCGGTTGCGGCTGCTTCGATTGGGGCGTGAGTCAGCCAGGCCCGTCGGCCGTCCGCCCCCCGGCTCGGCTGCGGGCGGCGACTAGCCGATGATCATAGGAACTCCACCGGTATGCCCTGGCTTACCGCTCCCGCCAGTTCGCCCGCATCCCAGTTGGTCAGCCGCACGCAGCCGTGGCTGGCGGTCTTGCCGATCAGCTGCGGATCGGGCGAGCCGTGGATGCCGTAGCCCTCCTTCGTGAGGTCGATCCAGACGCCGCCCACCGGATTGTTCGGGCCCGGCGGGATCACCAGCGTCTCGTCCGGGCCCCATTCGCGTCCCGTCGGCGTAAAGGTATAGTTCGCGTCCGGCGCCACTCCGGTGACCTGCATCGTGCCGCTGGGGCTCGGAAACTGGTCGCTGCCGATCGTCGCCGGATAGCTTGCGAGGATCTTGTCGTCAGCGCCCAGCGCGACGACCGAGTTCTCTGCCTTGCGGATCTCGATCCGTGCGACTTCGCCCGCCAGTTTCTCGTCCCCCCTGGCAAGCACGGTGATCTTGGTCCCCGCGCCGCCGAAATCGGCCTTGGGATTGAGCGCGGCGAGGAACTCGCGGTCCATGTGGAACCGGTCGGCCAGGAGCTCGAGCGGCGAGGTCCAGCCGACCCGGTCCATCTCGGCCATCTGCTCCATGCCCGACGGTACCTCGTAGAACGGTCCGTCCACGTCCTCCTGCGTGATCGTGTAGGAGGTGAACACGTCGCCGCCCTGGCTGTCGAGCAGCGAGCGCATCAGCGCCTTGTCGAGCGCCTCGCCGGCGGGCAGGCCGTTCGCCTCGCGGTAGGAGCGGATCGCACGGAGCGTATTGCCGCCCATGTAGCCGTCGATCACGCCGGGCGAGTGGCGGCTGCGGTCGAGCATCACCTGCGCGGCGAGCACGTCGGTGCTGCGCGATCCGGCGAACAGGTCGTCCGGCACGGCGTCGGGCACCGTAACGCTGAAGCCCGGGATCCGGCTTGAATTGCTGCTGGCAGAACTATCCGATTGCGCTGCGAGCGCACCAGGGAGCGCCAAAGCGGTGAACAGGAAAAGCAGGCGGAAAAGAATGGGTTGCATGAGCGGATAATGGGCCGGCCGGGGGCGTGGTTCCGCCCGCACGAACGATAATTTCCGCGGCGTGTACGTTTAGCCGCGCCGCCGGACGCGCCATCCGCCGCCTGATCCGCTACATCCGCGCCTCCAGCACCATGTTGAACGGCCCCTCGGTCGCGCGGCGGACATGGCCGAACCCCGCCTCTGTCAGCACCCGGGTCAGCGTCTCCTCCCCCGCCTGCGCGCCCAGCGCCTCGCCCACCTCCTGCGCCAGCGAGGTCGGCACGCAGACCATCGTCGAGGCGTTGTAATAGAGCCGGCTGACGGGATTGCCGATATTGTCGGTCGGCCGGTCGGCGGCGATCGGTTCGACGATCATCCAGCTGCCGTCCTCCTTGAGCATCTCGCGCATGTGCCGGGCACAGCCGCGCGGATCGCCCATGTCGTGCAGGCAATCGAACATGGTAATGAGATCGAAGCCGCTCTCGTCGATCTCCTTGGCGGACACCTTCTCGAACCGGACCTGCTCGCTGAGGCCATGCGCGGCGGCATGAGCGTTGGCCTGCTCGATCGAGGGGGCGTGGAAATCATAGCCGACGAAGCGGCTCATCGGATAAGCCTTGGCCATCAGTATGGTCGAGAAGCCGACGCCGCAGCCCACATCGGCCACCTTCGCCCCCACTTCGAGCCGTGCGACCATGCCCTCCAGTGCAGGCAGCCAGGCCTGGGCGATCTGGTTGACGTAGCCGGGGCGGAAGAAAGCGCCCACCGCGCAGAACAAGCAGCCCGCGCTGTCGCCCCATTCGACCCCCTCGCCGGTGCGGAAACCGTGCTCGACCTTGGCCTCGCCCTCGATCATCGCCGCTGCGAGGTCGAACGCGCCTTCGAGGTAGACCGGGCTGTCCTCGAGCGCGAACACCATCGCCTGTTCGGGCGAGAGCGCAAACCGCCCCTTGGCCGCGTCGAACAGCAGGTAGCCGTTCGCCGCCTGCGCCATCCCCCATTCGCGGACGTAGCGCTCGGCGAGCCCGAGCCTTTGCGCCAGCTCGCCGGCGGTCGCCGGGCCATCGGCATGGAGGGAGCTGAACAGCCCCAGCCGGTAGCCGATGCGCACGGTCGGCACGCTGAACGCGCCGCCGAGATCGCCCAGCATCTTGCCGACGAGGGCGTTGAGCAGGTCGGGATCGGGTGCAGTCATGGTCGGTCTCCCCAGTGGAACCAGGTTCGGGAGCCGCCGCCTGCCCATGCAGGTCAGCGAGCGTCTGAGCGACCGATGAATCGTTTCCTCGCGGCTTTTGAACCGCAGCGCGAAGGGTCCTCCTTTTGGCCGGTCGAGTCAAGCGAACGGGTTTTCAGAGGGCGGCGGATGCGAACCCGGCGGCAAGGTCGGCGAGCCAATGATCAAGGATTGTGGCAAAGCGGCGTGGGGCCTTCTGCGGCAGCATGTGATCCGCCTCGCTGACGATCTCGATCGAGCGCCGGGGATCGCGCGCGCCGCGGCGCGCGAAGCGATGGCAAACAGGGCTCGTGTGCGCTCCCCCACCGCAATCCTTGTCGGCACTGCGATCCGCGCAAGGTCGCTCGCCGCCAGCATTGCGGGAGGCTTGCCGCCTCCCATCAGCAGCGGCATCACGCGCGCATTCGCCAGATGGATGGCCCGGCGTTCGGGCGACGCCGCGCGGACGAGGTCAGGCCTTTCGAGCAGGACCTCGAGCACGGCATGGGCCGAATGGGACCAGGCCGCCACAGAAATGGGCCGCCACAAAAGCGGGCCGCCCCGTCTCCCGCTCGAGAAACGCGATCAGCTGGCGCGCGTGAGCCTCGGCGCCGAAGGAGCGGCCATCGTCCGGCCAGGGTTCGGCGCCGAACCACCGCAAGGTCGGCGTCAGCACGCGGGCCTCGCTCGCCAATGCACGAACGACCGGACGCCAGAGCGCGCCTTCGCCGGGCGCGCAATGCACCAGCACGAGCGTATCGGCGGATGAGGCTTGGGCGTTCACGGGGCGAGGCTTCGGGTAGCGCACCCGCTATTCTCAACGATCCGTTCCACTTCCCGCGGGAGCGCCGCGACTTTTCCGCACCCCGCTTGCCCGCGCCCGCGCCCGCGCCTAAGCGCTGCGCCCGCATGCGAGCGCCACCGCCGAGACTTCGCGATCCGCTCGCCTGGCAGGCGCTGCTCGCACTCGCCTTCGCAACGCTCGCTTTCTGGCGGTTGACCACCCCCTCCGCCCCCTATTTCGACGAGATCCACTACCTCCCCGCCGCGCGCAGCCTCATCGACCTCAGCCAGGCGATCAATCTCGAGCATCCCCCGCTCGGCAAGCAGCTGATCGCGCTCGGCATGCTGATCGCGGGCGACAATCCGCTCGGCTGGCGCATCATGCCACTCGCGTTCGGCACGCTCGCCCTGTTCGCCGCCATGCGGGCGATGTGGTTCGCGAGCTGCTCACGCACCGCCAGTCTCCTCACCGGCATCTACCTCGCCACCGGCTTCCCGCTGCTCGTCCACGCGCGCATCGCCATGCTCGACATCTTCATGCTGACCTTCGTGCTCGTCGCCCTGTGGATGTGCGCGGCCGCGTGGCGCGAGCCCGAGACCGGTCGCCGCCGCCTCGCCCTGGCCGGTGCGGCACTGGGAGCGGCGATGGCCTCCAAATGGAACGCCATCCCCCTCGCCGTGCTGCCCGGCCTCATCTTCCTCGCCCTCCGCATCCGCGATACCGGCACGCGTTTCCTCATCACCAGGCGCGGCGCACCGGTGCCCGGGATCACGCTTGGCGAAGCCTTCCTCTGGCTCGGCGTGGTCCCGCTTGCGGTCTATGCCCTCAGCTTCTGGCCCTTCCTGCTATTCGAGCAAACCGAGCATGTGTTGAATGAGCACGCCTTGCCGCAGGCCCTGGTTGCCCTCCACCAGCAGATGCTCCAGCTGCAGACCACGCTCAAGACGCCGCATCCCTATGAGAGCATCTGGCTCGATTGGGTGATCAATCGGCGGCCGATCTGGTATCTGTACGAACAGGTCGACGGCGCGCAGCGGGGCGTGCTGATGATCGGCAATCCGCTGACCATGCTCGCCGCGCTGCCCGCGCTCGCCTGGTGCGCTTATGCCGCGATCCGCCGCGGCCGTGCCGATTGTGCGAGCGTCGTCATCCTCTACGCGGCCAGCCTCGGCCTGTGGATGGTCGCGCCCAAGCCGGTCCAGTTCTATTTCCACTACCTGCTGCCCGGCACCTTCGCGCTGGCCGCGCTCGCCCTGACGACCGAGGCACTGTGGCGGCGCGGCGACAAGGCGATGGCGGGGCTGCTGGTCGCAGGCGCGATCGGCCTTGCCGCTTTTTTCCACCCGATCCTCACCGCTGCTCCGCTCGAGGACGGCCAGGCGTTCCGCGACTGGGCCTGGTTCGAGAGCTGGCGCTAGGCCGCCAGCCGTGCCTCCTCGCAGGCGGCAGGCGCCATGGCCGCGCGATACTCGGCCTGCAGGTCCCGGGTCAGCACCTCGACCAGTCGCTCGTTCTCGAGCCACAGCTCGATCACTCCGTAGCCAGCCGGGCGGCGGCGGTACTTGGCGGTCCACCCCTCGCGTTCGGCCAGCGCGGTGACCTGGCTCAGCGTCATCTCGGTGGCCGTCGCGAACCGCGTGGCCGAGCCGCGGATCCAGCGCGCGAATTCGTCGACATGCGCTTCGGCATCGTGATCGCCCTTGAGCAGCGCCAGCAGCGTGCCGCGCGGGTAGACCTCGACGAAGCCGCCGTCCCCGCCGCGCGCGATCCAGCCGTCCTCGACGCTTCCCAGGGGCAGCGCCTCGCCGCCCATCAGCTTGGCGAGCACGCGCGCCACGCGAGCCGGCTCGTCCGCATCGATCGAAAGGTGGAACAGCATCGTCGTCTCCTTCGGGCGCTGGCCCTCGGGGAGAACGCACTTTCATGCGAGCGCCGGGCGACAAAGCTCCGATACCGTTCGACCGGCGACGGCGCGCAGCCGATGCCGGTCGACGGGAGAGCTGGCTCAGGCTCTGACGGGCGTGTTGCCGCGCGGCCCGGCGAGCAGCCAGACGAAGAAGCCGATCACCGGCAGGATGATGATGCCGAGCGACCAGAGCACCTTGGCGCCTGTCGAAGCGCGGCTCTGCACGACATTGATGATCGCCCAGATATCGAGCGCGAGAATGAGAAGTCCGAAAAGAATTTCCATTGGTTTCAAGCTCCTGTTCCGATGCGCGGTCCATTTCCGCGCTTGTCCTACGAACGGGGGAGCAGGCGGCCGGGTTCCGGTTCGCTAGCGGAAGCGGCCCCACACGAAGCGGCTCGAAAGCGCAAAGTTCCACACCGAGGCGAGCGCGATCCCGGCGAGCGCGGCCAGCCACCAGGGCGCGCCGCGTTGCTCGACGAGGCTCGCCACCGCCACGTTGGCGAAGGCGCCGATCGCGCAGGCGCCGCAAAAGCTTAGCCAGCCGCGGACAAGCGCGCTCCAGCCCGACAAGCGCCGGTCGCGATAGGTGAGAAGATTGTTGAGCCAGAAATTGAAGGTCATCGTCGTCAGCGTCGCCACCGCCTGCGCCGGCGGGAAAGCGGTCCCCATACCCAGCAGCGCGGCCAGAATGAGCATATGGATGAGGACGCCCGTAGCCCCCACCGTGCCGAACAGGGCGAAGCGCGTGGGCACGATCCGCCCTAGCCAGCGCTCGTAGAGCCCGGCGAGGAAATCCAGCAGCACGCCTTCGTCGAGCTTGCTCGCCCCCGCCAGGCGCGGGGCGAAGGTGAGCGGCAGTTCCTTGACCTTGAGCGGCCTCGGCGCGCTCGCGAGGATGTCGAGCATGAGCTTGAAACCGATCCCCGAGAGGCGCGGGGCCTGGCGGCGCAAGCCTTCGGCACGAAGCAGAAAATAGCCGCTCATAGGATCGGTCAGGTGAGTCCCGGTCAGCCTTCGGGCGAGCGCATTGGCGAGGGCCGAGCCGCGCTGCCGACGCTCACCGGCGAGGCCGGACGCGCTGGCGCCGGGCGCGAACCGGCTGGCATAGGCAAGGTCGTAGCCCTCGTCCCGCACCGCCTCGAGCATTGCGGGGAGCAGCGCGGGGTCGTGCTGGTGATCGGCGTCCATCACCGCCACGAAGGGCGCGGCGGTGGCGCACATCCCCTCGATCGCCGCGCTGGCGAGGCCGCGCCGGCCGATCCGCTGCATCACCCGGATCCGCCGGTCGCCCCGGGCCAGCGCGCGCGCCTCCTCGGCGGTGCCGTCATCGCTGTCGTCATCGACGACGATCGCCTCCCACTTCGCCGGCCCCAGCGCCGCTTCGAGCCGGGCGATCAACGGCGCGATGTTGCCCGCCTCGTTCAATGTGGGCAGCACGATCGCCAGCTCGAGCGGCGCGGCCTTGGCGGTCGCTGCCGGGGCGGCCGGCGTTTCGATCGGGCCCGCTTGGTTCATCACCTACGGGCTAGGTCGATAGGCCGGGATGGTAAAGCATCGGTGAACGACCGGCAGGTTCGTTTCTTCGAGCCAACGCTTACCCGATCCGCCCGAGCATCTCCCGCAGCCGATGCCGGGCCGCCATCACGTCGCCGCGTCGGTCGGCCAGCAGGTAGCGCTCGAGCGGAGCGGCGAGGCGGTCCATCGCCTCAAGGGTTGCGGCCAGGTCGCGGCCGCCGTGCGCGGGCGGTTGAGGCCCGCCTCCGCCATAGCCGAGCTCGCGCACCAGCAGCGTCTCGTAAGCGACCAGCGCCCCTGCCCAGCTACGCGCCGCGGGGGCGTGGGCGATCGCCTCGAACAGGCCCGACACGGCATCGTAGAGCGGCGCAAACGGCTGGCGCTCCGGCAGGGCGGCGGCGGTCAGCGCGCAGATCCAGGCGATCGCGGCGGCCGGCAACGGCTCGCCGATCGACGCAGCGCGGCTGGTGACGAGCT
>PPFU01004174.1_pt1 | contig 19409 bp, 17 predicted proteins | sample 1535991 | NCBI WGS metagenome assembly PPFU01 (sample SAMN04901290, study PRJNA319586) | Hypolithon metagenome, whole genome shotgun sequencing project. | isolation source: Antarctic Hypolithon | place: Antarctica: Miers Valley | collected 2014
CCGCCGCCGAACAGCGGGGAGAGCGGCGGCGAGCGGGGGGGAGAGGCGGGCGTGGGGACGGCGGTCATCCTTCAGGCGACGGCGATATCGGCCGGTGTTCCAAAGAGGGGTCAATGCCGGGGAACGGGCTGGTCATTCGGGTTCGCGTTCGCAACCCTGTCGTACCCCGTCACCGCCTCTCGCGGCCACCTTTCCCAGCGGCACAGCACGGTGTGCTATGGTCCCCCCAGTCGATGCCCGGTCGGCCGCCGCGGCCCGGGCCTCACCCGATCCCCCATTCGATTCTGGAGCGATGCATCATGCCCGTCCCCGACTTCAAGACCTACGCCCGCATGCTCGACGCCGCCTACGAGGGCCACTTTGCCTTCCCCGCGATTAACATCTCAAGTATGGTCACCGCCAATGCCGCCCTCAAAGCGTTCGGCGACGCCAAGAGCGACGGCTACATCCAGGTCTCCACCGGCGCGGGCAAGTTTGCCTCCGGGTTGGGCGTGGGCGACATGGTTGAGGGCGCGATCAGCCTTGCGGAACATATTCACCGCATGGCCCGGCATTACAAGGTGAACGTCGCCCTCCACACCGACCACTGCCCGCCCAACAACATCGACGACTTCCTCATCCCTCTCATCGAGGAGTCCGAACGCCGGGTCAAGAACGGCCAGCTCCCGCTCTACAGCTCGCACATGATCGACGCGAGCAACCTGCCGCTCAAGGAAAACCTCGACCTGTGCGTGCCCATCTACGAACGCATGGCCAAGATCGGCCAGATGATCGAGGTCGAGGCGGGCGTCGTCGGCGGCGAAGAGGACGGCGCTGCCGGCTCGCACGACACCCCCGCCGACAAGCTCTACACCACCCCCGACGATATGATCGAGGTCTACCGCCGCATGAGCCCGATCGACGGGCGGTATATGTTCGCCGCTACCTTCGGCAACGTCCACGGCGCGTACAAGCCCGGCGTCGTCAAGCTCCGCCCCGAGCTGCTCAAGGAGGGCCAGGACGCCATCAAGAAGGAGTTTGGTCACAAAGCGAAGTTTTACCTCGTGTTCCACGGCGGCAGCGGCTCCTCCAAGGAGCAGATCGAGGAGACCCTCGGCTACGGCGTGGTCAAGATGAACGTCGACACCGACTGCCAGTACGCCTTCACCCGACCCGTCGCCGGGCATATGTTCGAGAACTACGACAGTGTGCTCAAGGTCGACGGCGAGGTGGGGAACAAGAAGTCCTACGACCCCCGCGCGTACCTAAAGAAGGGCGAGCAGGCGATGGCCGACCGTGTCATGGAGGCCTGCCAGGACCTGCACAGCGTGAATAAGACGATTCACGGAAAGTAGGCGTGGCGGCTCGGCCGACGGTTGTTTTACAATGCCTGGAAGCCGGACCTGAACGGCGAGCGGAGCGAGCCGCGAGGTCCGGTCGCGTGAATGGGGTTGACGCATCCATTGATCCGGAGCTTCGCCGCTCGCTGTCGCTCGCGGCTCAGGTCCGGCTTTTACAGCATCACACAAAGCCCGATGAGTACCGCGTCATGACCCCTCGACTCCCCGACCCGTACGACAACCTGCTCGACCCGCTCTTTGAGACATACCCGATGGATCGGGCGATGCGGCGGCTGGTCGTCCATGGCGACGGCGGCGGCGAAGTGCCCGCGGAGGCGGTGCGGATTGTCGAGGAGGCGGTGCAGCACGAGAGGCTGTCGAGTCGGCCGACCTTGATCGCGGCGGTGTGGCTCTATGTGGACGACCTGGACCGCAGCCACCGCGCCAGTCAGTCACTGGACACGCCCACGGGCAGCTTCTGGCACGCGATCATGCACCGCCGCGAGGGCGACTTCTCCAACGCCAAATACTGGTACCGCAAGGTGGGCCACCACCCCGCGATGAGCCGCATCGCCTCCGCGGGCGGGGGTGCGGGGGCGGGGACCGACATTGGGGAGTACGACCCGGACACGTTTGTCGACCGCATCGAGCGGGCCCACCTGAAGGGTGAGGACCGCCCTGAGCTGATCTCTGAGCAGCGGCGGGAGTGGGCGCAGCTCTTCGAGTGGTGTCTGGAGCATTGAGGCCGGGTGCCACACTGCATCCGCGAGCCCGAGGCGAGCGGTGCGGTGTGCCGGTCATGGCGAGCGCGCCGGTCACACACCGCCCTCCGCTTCGCCGCGGGAGGGTGTGTGGCACCCGACATTTTGCGACGGTTGCTCCCCTTCCGCGAAGTGCTCCCCTTCCGCGAAGGATGTCGGCGATTGTCGCTCCGCCGCGAGCGGCTCGTCAGCGCACGCGGCCGCCGATGTCGCGACGCCAATGGGCGGCGTCGAAGGTGATTTTTTCGCACGCGGCGTTGGCCTTGGCTTGCGCTTCAGAGATGGAGCCGCCCAGGGCGGTCACGCAGAGCACCCGGCCGCCGCCGGTGACGACGGTGCCGTCGCGGTCGAGCCTCGTGCCTCCGTGGAACACTTTGACGTCGGGGTGTCGATGCTCGGCATCCTCGATCCCATGGATAGGCAGCCCCGTGCGGTACTCGCCGGGGTATCCGCCGCTCGCCATGACCACGCCCAGTGCGACGCGGGGGTCGAAGCCCAGCTCGGCCTCCTCCAGCCGCCCGGTGCAGCACGCGACCAGGGTGGCGAGTAGGTCGCCCTTGAACCGCATCATCAGCGGCTGGGTCTCGGGGTCGCCGAAGCGGGTGTTGAACTCGAGCACCTTGGGGCCCCCGGGCGTGAGCATGAGGCCGGCGTAGAGCACGCCCTGGAAGGGCACGTCATCGCGTCGCAGCGCATCGACGATGGGCACGAGCACCTGCCGCTGCACGGTGTCGAGGGTGCGTTCGTCGAGCAGGGGCGTAGGGCAGTAGGCCCCCATCCCGCCGGTGTTGGGGCCGGTGTCCCCCTCGCCGACGGGCTTGTGGTCCTGACAGGGGTCGAGCAGGAAGATATTCCTGCCGTCGACGAGCGCGAGCAGCGACACCTCCTGCCCCGTGAGCCGCTCCTCGACGATCACGGTGTTGCCCGCGTCGCCAAACTCGCGTCGGACCATGCAGCGGCGGAGTGCGTCGACGGCCTCATCGGAGTTGGAGGTGACGATCGCGCCCTTGCCCTTGGCGAGTCCGGCCGCCTTGACGACGACGGGGGTTTCGCGGTTCTGAACATACTCCGCCGCCGCGTCGAAGCCGGTGAAGGTGCGGGCGTCGGCGGTGGGGATGGAGGCGGCCCGCATGAGGTCCTTGGCGAACGCCTTGTCTCCTTCGAGTCGGGCCGCCGCGTGGGATGGGCCGAAGATGTGACGGGTGATGCCGCGGGTGGCGGCGACTTGGTGAAGGCGATCGACGATGCCGTGCGCTAGCGGGTCCTCCGGCCCGACGACGATCAGGCCGATGTCGTGCTGGCGGCAGAAGTAGTCGATGGCGTCGACGCTCTTGGTCGAGACGGTGGGCTTGTCGGGGTCGAGGGCCTCCTGGCTGTAGGTGATGGGCAGGTCGACGTTGGTGCCCAGGGAGGCCGTGCCCGCGTTGCCGGGGGCGAAGAAGAGCTTGCCGCAGTGCTTGGACTGTTTGATCCGCCAACCCAGTGCGTGCTCGCGGCCGCCCGAGCCCAGGAGCAGGACGTGCAGCGGGCGGTCGAGGAGTGGGCCTGGGTTCCTGGAGTCTCTGGCGTTCTTGCGGCGGGGCATCGTGGGGTTGTAACAGACGCCGCCGCGGAGGGTGGCGGCGGGGGCGTAGGATGATTCGGTGCTCGACCTCCACGCCCTGCCCGTGCCCGACCTGGAGCTGCGTTGCAGGGGATGCGGCTACCCGCTGGCGCACCTGCCCTCGCACCGGTGCCCGGAGTGTGGGCTGGGGTTTCGCTTGATGGATTATGTGCCCGAGGGGTACATGCCGGTGCTCGGGGTCGATGGCCAGGAGGTGTCGGCGACGCCACAGGTCAAAGAACTTTTGAGCACGCACGGGATCCACTCTCACGACGCCCGGGACTCCGCGGGCGAGCTGATCCCCGGCTTGTTGGGCGGTGGGGGCTCTGATGTGTGGAGGCGGGTCGTGCGGGTGGATCGCGGGGACTACCTCGCAGCGCAGGACTTGATCCGGCGGCTGCGGCGGGGGCTGCCCCTGCCCGCCCCGCCCCCGCACACCGACCCGGTTCACGTGACCGACTGGGCCTGCGAGCGGTGCGGGGAGGAGAACCCCGCCTCGTTCGAGGTGTGCTGGAACTGCGAGGGGGAGGGGGTAGGTGATGAGCCATGAACGGACGGCTGCCCCGCTCCCGCTAACCCGAATCATGCAGATAGCCACCGATGAACACCCATAGACACGGATAAATCATTCTCATACATAAACCAATACGATCGGGAGTGATCTGACCCGCAACGCTAGCTGTCAATGACTGCTCAATTGCACGACAACCGATCGAAGCGAAAGATTGACTATAACGTACGAAGCTTCAATGGTTTATCTGCGTTCATCGGTGTTGATCGGTGGCTGATTCCTCTGCCGTCGAGCGTTGGTTGAACAATCCGGGCTAAAGCGGTTCCGTCAATTTTCCGCGACCGCCTCTGTTGCTTTGGTGGCACAGGCGTCTCGCCTGTGCCACCATTCCTCCAAGACGCGGAAGGCTGTTAGGAGAACCGCTCCAAACGTGGAGCGGACGTTACGATCGGTCGCACTTCATGCCGATACCGGACCTGACGCGTGCTCTTTAACTCCCTCGACTTTGGCGTGTTCCTGCTGATCGTGCTCGGGGTGTACTACGCGCTGGGGCTGAGTCGGCGGTCGGGGCTGTTTCGCATTCAGAACGCGATGCTGCTGGTGGCGAGCTATGTGTTCTACGGCTGGTGGGATGAGCGGTTCCTGTTCCTGATCGCGGCATCGACGGTCATCGACTACACCGCCGGCCTCGTGATGGACCGGGGCGGGATGACGCGGGGACAGCGGGCGAAAGCGTCGGCGGCGCTGCTGCTGTCGGCTCCGGCGTTTTTGATGGTGGACTGGGGGGCGATGTGGTGCGGGATGTGGGGTGGGAGTTGGAACGAGGTGTTCCGCGTCACGCCGATGTCGCTCTGGGCGACGGGCGTGTCCGCGGCGGTGGTGGTGCTGGGCAACGTCGCCCACACCGGGGTGGTGCGGCTATCGAGCCCGGTGCGGCGGCGGGCGATGCTGACGCTGAGCATGGCGGCGAACCTGGGGCTGCTGGGGGTGTTCAAGTACTACGGCTTCTTCGTCGGGTCGATGTATGAGGCGATCGCCTCGCTCGGGCTGGAGGGGGTGGACCCGTCGTGGCTGCGGCTGGAGGTGGTGCTGCCGGTGGGGATCTCGTTCTATACGTTTCAGACGATGAGCTACACGATCGATGTGTACCGTCGTCAACTGCCCGCGACGGATCGGCTGCTGGATTTCGGGCTGTTCGTGGCGTTCTTCCCGCAACTGGTCGCCGGTCCCATCGAGCGGGCCAGCCACCTGTTGCCGCGGCTGATGGCGCCCCGCCGCCCGACGCTGGAGATGTTCAGCCGGGGGAGCTACCTGATCCTGTTCGGGCTGTTCAAGAAGATCGCTGTCGCGGACGGCCTCGCGGCGTCGGTCAATTCGATCTACAACGCCCCGCCCGGCAGCGGGGTCACGTCGGTGGACGTCACGGTGGCGACCGTGTTTTTCGCGATCCAGATCTACTGCGACTTCAGCGGGTACACCGATGTCGCGCGGGGCGTGGCGAAGCTGATGGGGGTGGACCTGATGATCAACTTCGATCAGCCCTACTTTTCCACTAATCCGGCGGAGTTCTGGCACCGGTGGCACATCTCGCTCTCGACCTGGCTCCGCGACTACCTCTACATCCCGCTCGGGGGCAACCGCAAGGGGCCGGGGCGGACGTATGTCAACCTTATGCTGACGATGCTGCTGGGCGGGCTGTGGCACGGGGCGGCGTGGAACTACGTGCTGTGGGGTGCGTACCAGGGCGGGATTCTTTGTATTCACCGAAAGTATCTTCAGATGCGGGGGCGGAGCCGCAAACCCGCCAGCCTCACCGCGGCCTTCGACGTCCAGCCCGGCTGGGGGCGGCGGGTCGCGGTGCTGGGGTACAAGGCCGTCATGATCGGGCTCTTTTTCGCGGTGACGTGCTATGGCTGGCTGCTCTTTCGCTGCGTAGGCATCCCCGGCAGCGGCGAGGGGGGCGTGGGGGTGACGGTGGCGAGCGGGTGGCATCAGATCGTGGACTTCACGCGGCTGCTGGCGATCGGCTGGTGGGAGCCGAGCGGGCTGGGGCGGACGATGAAGCGGCCACCCCTGGCGGCGGTGGCGGGGACGGCGTTCCTCTTCGTGTACGAACTGATTCAATATCGCTACGGCGACGCCCGGTTCTACCGAAGCTGGCCCACGATCCTCCGCGGCTTCCTGATCGCGACGATGCTGCTGCTGCTGCTGATGGGCACGAGCAATGAGCCGACGCAATTTATATATTTTCAGTTTTGAAACGCTTTCACCCCACCTAGGGAAACGAGTTTTCCGGGCTACTATCTTCTTCAGGGTTTCATATGGACACGTCGCCACAAGCCGTCTCCCGCCTACGCGTGCTGCGAGAGTGGGCGTGGGTGCTGGGGTCCACGGTGCTGTTCCTCGTGATCTATGACGTGGGGATTGGTCTGATGTTTCCTCAACCCACGGACCTCAAGCGGGAGCCGGGGAAGCTGGCGGCGTTTTTTGACTATGGGCGGAGCGTCGAGGGCAAGCTTCGCCGCACCGTCGGGGGAGAGGACGCCGCGGCCGCCCCGATCGCAGCCGCGGGCTGGCCCTACTCGCCCCCGCCGCCGGAGAACCTTCTGCCGGGGGACGTTCCCCTCACGGTCTACGGCATGAGCTTCGCCAATCAGGCGGTTCGCCCGCTGGCGGAGAGGGACCCGCGGTACAAGCTCCGCCACGTGGATGGGCCCTCCGCGCCGCTGAACCACAGCTACGCCCGCTTCCTGCAGGACCGCGGGAGCCCGGGCTACGCCGCGTCGCGGGTGGTGGTGATCGGCGTGCTCGCGTCGTCGCTGCCCGCGATGGACACGCTGGGCCACTTCACCTGGAACAACGAGGCCCCCGCCCCCTACACCTATCCCCGCTACACGCTCGACCACGCGGGCCGAGTCGTCGAGGATGACGCGGGGATCGACTCACTCGACGAGATGCGGCAGACGCTTGACGCGCCCACCCGGCTCGCGTCGCTCAAGGGCACCCTCGCCGCGGAGGATGTCTTCTACGACCCGCTCGTGTTCGATGCTTTTTTCGACCGCTCGGCCATCGTCCGCATGGTCCGCCGCGGCTACGCCCAAGGCGGCAAGCAGCGGCTGCTCGAGCGTTACCACACCGCGGGCGGCTTCGCGGCCGACACCCCCGCCGCCCGCGTCGCCCCCGCGATCCTGCGGGCCTTCGCCGACCGGGCCCGACGGGATGGCAAGCTGCCGCTGGTGCTGCTGCTCAACGACCGCGGCTTCGACCACGACCTGGATCGCCTGCTCATCCCCACGCTGGAAAGAGCCGACATTGCCTATGTCAGCAACACCCAGGTGATGGACCCTGCCGTGTTGTCCAACTACAAAGGCGACGGCCACTTCCTCCCCGAGGTCAGCGATCGGCTGGCGGAGCGGATCGACGCGATGATCCGCACCCGCCTGACGGCAGAGCCGTAGGCGATCATCCCACGTCCACAATCGGGGGCGAGCCGGGGCAGAACGAGTCTTCGAGCACTACCCCGGGTGCGGGGGCGAGCAACCGCGGACGGACCCGAGGCGGCGGGACTCGCCACCGCTCGCCGCTCTGCCCCCGGGTTCTCAAAAAAATTGAAACAGAACGGATGCTTCCCGAGGTGGATGGGCAGGGCTCCAGCGATTGCTGAGCGACGCGTTGCGTGACATCGCACCCCCGCCGCGTTACCCTGCCCACCCCGCCCGTCATCCCGGCCCCCGACCTTCCAAGGCTCTCATGCGGCTGACCGACATCCTCCAACCCGAATGCGTCAAGGTCCCGGTGGTCGCCGCGGACAAGCGGGGGGCGATCTTCGAGTTGGCGGACCTGCTGGTGGACCACACCGGGATCCGCGACCGCGAAGGGTTCAAGAACGCGGTTTGGAAGCGCGAGGCCATCCGCACCACCGGGATCGGGCACGGCATCGCGATCCCGCACGGCAAGACCGCGGGCGTCGACCGCGTCCGCCTCGCGGTCGGCCGCACCGTCGAGCCGCTCGATTTTGAAGCAATCGACAAAAAGCCGGTGAGCCTGATCTTCCTGCTCGCCTCGCCCGACGACCACAACGGTCCGCACATCCAGGCGCTGGGCCGCATCAGCCGCATGCTCTTCGATGAAGCGCTCCGCCAGTCGATGCTCCGCGCCGATTCAGGCGATGCGCTGCTGGAGATGATCCAGCAGTACGAACGCAACGCCGCGGGCTGACTTGTGTCGGAGCAGCCACGCAGCGTTCGCAAACAGAGCACCGCACGCATCAAGCGGTTTTCGATCACGTGAATCGTGTGAGGCACAGGCCGCGGGAAGGTTTTCCAGGGCTGAAGAGAAACCGATTACTGCGTGCGCGGCTCTTATGGCCGGTTTAAGAGTGACCGCGCACTTACTGCGTGTGCGGCTCATGCCGAGGGGGGGTCGGGTTGCGAAGTGGCTCTATACACTCCCGCATCTCCCGATGAGGTTTCGATCATGTTCCACCCTTGCGACACGTGTGGCACGACGGTTGTTCTTGGCGGTGCCCGCGAAGGCGGGAGGCGGTATTGCAACAGCGGATGCAGGGAGCGGGATCGGACGGCGAGGCGGGCTTGGGCCGATGCGGCATCGATCGAGGAGGAGGTGTTGATGCCGGCGTTGCTGGCGGTGCATGAGGGGCCTTGCCCCCGCTGTGGCGGGCCGGGGCCGGTGGATGTGCGGGTGTCGTACACGGCGTATTCGCTGATGATTTTGTCGTTTTGGCGTGAGCGGCCTCAGGTGCTGTGTCGGCGGTGCGGGGTGAAGGCGAACCTGAGCGGGCTGGTGCAGACGTCGCTGCTGGGGTGGTGGAGCTTCCCCGCGGGGCTGATCGTGGCGCCGGTGCAGATCGTGCGGAACGTGTGGCAACTGGCCCGCCCGGCGGACCCGAGCCTGCCCTCGCCCAAGCTCGAGGAGCATGTGAGGGAGGCGCTGGTGGAGCGGGCGGCGGGCCGTGAAGCGAGGCGGGAGCGGAAGGGGACGTAGACTCCGCGGCTGTGTTGGATGCGCGCATTGTCATCACGGGGGTCGGCCTGCTCACGCCGCTGGGCGGGTCTGCGTGGGAGACGTTCCGGTCGCTGCTCGCGGGGCGGACGCTCGCGGAGCGTGCGGCGGCGATGCCCGAGGGGATCGACCCGGTGATGCTGGCCCGGGCGGTCGGGTCGGTCGCGACCGCGGGTGGGGCGGGGGTTTCGCAGGCAGGATCGGCGGTGGAACTGGCGGAGCGGGCGATCCGCGAGGCGGCCTTGGCGGCGGGGCTGCCTACGGAGGGGCTGCGGGGCGTGGCGATGTGGGTGGGGTCGAGTAAGGGGGCGGTGGGCGAGATGGGGGAGACGGGAAAAATTGGTGAGAGGACGCGGGCGAAGCCGCACGACCTCGAGCGTTTGGCGGGGGTCGAGGGAGCACGTCAGCGGCTGGGGCCGCACGGGTTTCTGAGCGTTGGGTTGATGCAGCGGCTGGGGTTGGAGTCGCGGGGGCACTGTGTGGCGGCATGTGCGTCGGGGCTGGTGGCGTTGCATCGGGCGCGGCTGGCGATGCTGCATGGCGGGGCGGGGTTTGGGCGTGTTGGGCCCCGGCGGGCGGTGGTGGCGTCGTCGGAGGCGGCGCTAACCCCGCCGTTCATCCACAGCTACCGTCGGCTGGGCGTGCTCGCCCCGCTGACGCCGGGGGAATATCGCGAGCGGCCGCTGGAGGAGGGGCGGACGGGGTTTGTGCTCGCCCAGGCGGGAGCGGCGGTGCTGCTCGAGCGGTTGGACATGGCCGAGCCGATGCCACCGGGGGCGGTGGAGCTGATGGATACAGCCGAGGCGAACGATCCGTACGACCTGATCCGCCCGAGCCCCGGGCTGCCCGCGGTGGAGCATCTCACGCGTCGGCTGACGTCGCAACGGCGGATCGAGGCGGTCCATCCCCACGCCCCGGGCACCGCGGAGCACGACCCGGCGGAGATGGCGGCCATCGTGCGGGGGCTGGGGCTGGGGGTTGGTAGGGGGCTCGACGGTTCGGCTGATCGACCGCGGGCCTATGCCTGCAAGGGCGGGATCGGGCACGCGCTGGGTGCGGCGGGCCTCTCTGCCTTGGTGCTGGCGTGCCTGGCGTACCGGGCGAGGCGTCTGCCGCCGATGCCGTGGCTGGAGACGCCGATCCCGTCGCCGATGCCGATGTCGCGTGAGGGCGTCATGCTCGCTGGAGCGGGGGAAGCGAGAGGGGGCCACCTGGTGCTGGCCTCGGGCTTCGCGGGGCACACCGCGGCGGCGGTGGTGGGGGGTGATGGGGTGATGGGGTGATTTTCTAACTTCCCGCGCGAAGACGCGACAAGTCGCGGCGCTTCGTGCCTTCGTCGCTTCGTCACTTCATGCCGTCGTGCCTCTTTATCGCTTATGCATCAACACGGTGCCATCGTGCCCATCCTGAAAATAGTCTTGGGAGTACTGCACGTGCCAGGTTTGAGAGAACGCCCAATTAAGCATATCAAGCGTTGGTAACCGGCGGGCGGGGTGGGCTTGGGGGGGGGCGTCGGCGGAGGCGGTGTCGGGGAGGAAGTTGAACAGCAGCACATCGGCCGTGGCTTGCCAAGCATCGATCAGCAGGCGGCGGGCAGTGGCGAAATCCATCGTGTTCAGCGTGCCCGAGATCACGATGACGTCGGCGTCCGCGTCCCGCAGCACGCCCGGGTCGCGAAGCGGGTCCGCCTCCCGGAAGCGGGTACGGGGCAGGGCTCGGCCGCGGGCGTGGTGGAGCACGTCGGGCACGGCGTCGACGCCGAGGTAGCTGGCGTAGGCGTGGCCGTGCTCGGTGAGGTAGGCCGCCAGGTCGCCCCGGCTGCAGCCCAGGTCGAGCACGCGTCGGCCGGTGAAGTCGAGCATGCGGGTGAACTGGGCGAACCGCTGCAACTGCGACCCGCGGCTGGCCCAGAGCGTCACGCCGAACCCCGCCCCGTGCTCACGGGCGGCATCTCGGTAGGGCTGAAGGTAGGCATCGTCGCCGGCGGGAGGAGCCATCGTGGCGGCGATGGTAGCCGAACCCCCATTGCCCCACCCCAACGCGCCACCACGCTCAGCGGGTATCCTTGTCGCCCTTGCCACCCGCCGCCATGCCCCCACCCGTCCCCCCACCCACTTGGCCCGATTCGCTCGCCGGGCGATTCGTGGTCTTCGACGGGCCCGATGGCAGCGGCAAGTCCACGCAGTTCCATCGCTTCTCCCACTGGTGCTCCGACCGGGGGCTGGGGGTCTGCGAGGTCCGCGAGCCCGGGGGCACGTACATCGGCGAGCGGATTCGTGAGCTGCTGCTGGACCCCACCGTCACCGAGGAGCTGCACGTCCGCTGCGAGATGCTGCTCTTCATGGCCAGCCGGGCGCAGCTGATCTCGCAGCGGATCATCCCGGCGGTGGCGGCGGGCCAACTGGTGCTCGCGGACCGATTCATCAGCTCGACGCTGGCCTACCAGGGCACGGCGGGCGGGCTCTCGATCCCCGAAATCCTCGCGGTGGGCGAGGTGGCCGTGGGCGGGGCGGCGGCATGTTGGCCGGACCTGACGGTGGTGTTCGATGTCGACGAAGCCACCGCCGCCGCCCGCCTGAGCCCGCTGCTGGACCGGATGGAGCAGAAAGGCGCCGCCTATCACCGCCGCGTCCGCGCGGGGTACCTCGCACAGGCCGCGGCGGACCCGGAGCGATACTTGGTGATCGACGCCCGCGCGGAGCCTGATGCGGTGTTCAAGCGGCTGCTCGACGGGCTTGTGAAGCGGGATTGGCAAAGCAATCCCATTGAACAATGATTGTTGTTCCACTCGGTCCATACCCTCGAGCGACCCGCCCTGATACGAGTTTCCCCCAAACGCTCCAAAGGCCGCTGACTTCATAGATTCAAACCGGCGGCCAATATAGCCGGGCTCTCTATTTTCCGCCAACACAGCAAGCCTCTTCCTTCGCATTTCGCACTTCGTCATTCGTCATTCGTCATTCGTCATCCGCCCCCAGCCACATGCCCCCCCCACGCCCCATCCTCTACCTCGGCCGATCCCGCCTGCACCGCTCGCGGGCGAATCTGATCCAGACGCTGCACATGGTCCACGCGTTTCACACGCTGGGCCACCCGACCCGGCTCTACCTCCCAGCCTGGCCTCGTGAATATGATGCCCTGGCGAAGCTCCGCGAGGTGGGCGTGCCGACCTCGCTCGATATGGTGCCCGCCCCTCTGCTGCACCCCCGGTTCCGCTTCCATCCGTTCATCTTCGCCCACCGCCGCGAGCTTCTTGACGCCGCGATGGTGCACACCCGCGCCCCCGAGCTCTCGGCCGCGCTCTCGCGGTGGGACATCCCCCACCACCTCGAGGTCCACGACACCGCCAAACTCGTGGCCGACGGCTTGATGGGGCGGCTCATCGCGTCGCACCTCGGCGGGCCGCTGGGCTGGCTGTTTCCGATCACGCGGGCCGATGCATCGCGGTTGATCGAAGCGGGGGCGGATCCGCGGCGGGTTCACATCGCCCCCAGCGGCGTCGATGCGGATGCGTATCGCGGGGTGCCGCCTTTCGAACCCGCGATGCTGGATCGCCCGCGGATCGTCTACCTGGGCCGGGTGACGCTCGATCGCGGGCTGGCGGTGCTGCGACATGTGGCGGAACACATCGACTGCAGCGTCACCGCGGTGGGAGATTTAGAGGCAGAGCGGGTGGAGAAACATATTCAGACCGTGCCCTTCGTGCCTCACCGTGAGGTGCCGTCCTGGTACGCCCGGTGCGACCTGGCGTTGATGCCTTATCAGCCGGGGCTGGGGCATGCCGCGTCGATCAGCCCGATCAAGCTTTTCGAGGCGATGGCGGCCGGGCGGCCGATCCTCGCCAGCCGCCTGCCCACGATCCAGGAGGTCATCGAGCACGAGCGGACCGGCCTGCTGGTCGATCCGCTCGACCCGGACGCGTGGGTCGCCGCGGTCCGGCGGCTGCGGCACGATCGCGACCTCGCGGTGCGGCTGGCGACCCATGCCCGCGCGGAGGTTGGAAAATATACCTGGGCCGCCCGCGGCCGCGGGATGCTCGAGGCGGTGGGGCTGTCATAAGAACCGTGCATCAGGATCGAGTGATCGAGTGACCGAGTGACCGAGTGAACCAGCGAACCAGCGAACCAGCGAACCGGCAAAACAACCTCGCCGTCTCTTGACACGCTACATCGCTACATCGCTACATCGCAAATCACCACCTCACCACATCGCAGCCTACGCGACCCGCACCGCGAGCTTGCCCACCGTGTGCCCCGTCTCCTGCTGCCGGTGCGCCTCGGCCAGGTCGGTGAGGTCGTATACGGCCGACACATGCGGCCGAAGCCACCCCTCCGCGACCGCGGCGGCGGCCTCTTTGAGAATCTCGCCCTGCCTCTGCATCCGCCCGGCGTCGCCGCCCATGGACGCGGCTCCCATAAACTCGGTGTGCAGCGACCCGCTCTTGCCAAAGAGCTTGGCAATGGCCGCATCGCCCGGCGGCGGGAGGATCGTCACCACCCGCCCAAACAGGCCCATCATATCCAGCGACGCCTTGAACACCTCACCCCCGACCGTATCAAACACCACATCACACCCCCGCCCGCCCGTCTCGTTCTGGATACGTTCCGCGACATCCCCCTCTTTGTAATCAATCACCACATCCGCTCCGACCTCTTCGCAAAGTAGTTTGGAGTCAGCCCGGCTGGCGGTGGTCAGCACGCGGCACCCCGCGTGCTTGGCAAGCTGAATCGCGATATGTCCCACGCCCCCACCACCGGCGTGGATGAGCACCGTCTCGCCCTCGACGATCCGCACATGGTCGTGCAACGCCTCCCACGCCGTCAGCGTCACCAGCGGCATCGCAGCCGCCTCCTCGTGGCTCAGGCCCCGCGGCTTGCCCCCGAGCAGCCGCGCGTCCACCGCCACTCGCTCCGCGTTGGCCCCATGCCTCGCCAGGCTGGGCGAGGCGTACACCTCGTCCCCCACGCACCAGCCCCCCGTCACCCCCTGCCCCACCTCGACGATGACGCCGCTCACGTCAAAACCCAGCACCAGCGGCGGCTGAAACATCGCCGCGTTCCCGCCCCGCTGACTCATCGCCCCGCTGCGGATCTTCGTGTCCACCGGGTTCACCGCCGTCGCCCGCACCTCCACCACCACCTCCCCCTCCCCCGCCGTCGGCGGGTTAATCTCCCGCAGCTCCAGCACCGAAGCATCACCATGTTTGGGGGCGATCATGGCTTTCATGGCGGCATCGTAGCCGCCCCCCCAACGACGATCTTGAGCGGCCGGCGTCAGACCCCCCTTCAATGGGTGATGACGCCCCACCGCGGGGGCTGACTCCCAACGCTAAACAGGTTGGGCGTCGCGATCGCGGCAAGCGAGGCTCACGACCATCAGGTCGGCGGGGTTCACCCCCGCCAGCCGCCCCGCCTGACCCAGCGTCGCGGGGCGGAACTTGTTCAGCACCGCCGCCGCCTCGCCACGCAATCCCGTGACGTCTTTGTAATCCAGCGAAGCGGGGAGGGGCCTAGCTTCATCCGCCGCCAGGTCTGCGATCGCGCGGCGCTGACGCTCGATGTAGCCCTCATATTGCAGCTCCGCAAGCACCGTCTCCAACGCCCGTCGCACCAGCCCGGGCGAGGGTGGCTTCGCCGCGTCCACTAAACGCGAGAGGTCGATGCCCCGCTCCCGCATCAACGCCTCGACATCTTCCAACGCCACCGACGGCTGGCGAACCCACTGCTCGACGAGTTTGCCATCCACCCGCTCCCGACCCATCCACCGCCGCGCCGATCCCGCGATCTCTTGCTTCGCTTGATACACACGCCACCGCTCGTCGTCCACCAGGCCCCACTCTCGACCAGGCGGGGTGAGGCGTGAGTCCGCGTTGTCGGCCCGGAGCAGCAGGCGGTGCTCGGCCCGGCTGGTGAACATGCGGTAGGGCTCGCGGGGCGTCTTGGTCACCAGGTCGTCCATCAGCACGCCGATATACGCCTGGTCGCGGCCGAGCCGGATCGGTTTGTATTCTTCGTGGGTCGAGTCCGCGAGGGCGAGTCGGGCGGCGTTGAGCCCGGCGATCAGGCCCTGGCCCGCCGCCTCCTCGTAGCCGCTGGTGCCGTTGATCTGGCCGGCGAGGAACAGCCCGGGCAGCCGCTTCGTCTGCCCCGTGGCGTCGATCTGGTGGGGCCAGACCATGTCGTACTCCACCGCGTAGCCGTGCCTAAGGATTTTCGCGTTCTCACATCCCGGCAGCGCGTGAACGACCTCTTCCTGCACGTCCGCGGGCAGCGAGGTGGAAATACCATTGCAGTAGATTTCATCGGTTTCCAGCGACTCGGGCTCAATGAAAACGTGGTGGCTGGTGCGATCTTTGAAGCGGACGACTTTGTCTTCGATGCTGGGGCAGTAGCGGGGGCCGGCCGTCTCGATCTGCCCGTTGTACATCGGGGCGCGGTGCAGGTTCCGCCGGATGAGGTCGTGAATCTGTTCATCCGTGTGGGTGATCCAGCAGCTTACTTGGGGGAGGTTGGGAAAAAGACGGTCGCCCGCGGCGGAGAGGTCGCTGAAGGGCTCGGGGGGCGTGTCGCCCGGCTGCTCCTCGAGGGCGGAGAAGTCGATTGAACCTGCCTGAAGCCGGGGGGGGGTGCCGGTCTTGAGTCGGCCAAGATCGAAGCCCAGCGAGCGGAGCGTGCCGCTGATCCCGACCGCGGCCGCCTCCCCGACGCGGCCGCCGGGCGTGCGGGATTCGCCGGTGTGCATCAGGCCCCGCATGAAGGTGCCGGTGGTGAGGATGGTGGAGCAAGCGATGAAGCGACGAAGCGACGGAGTCACGAAGGGATCAGAAACAAGCTGTTGCGAGCCCCGCGGGGTTCTCAACTCCGTCGCTTCGTCGCTCTGTCGCTTCGTCGCCACTCTCGCCCCGACGCACCGCCCGCCCTCCACGAGCAGTTCCTCGACGCTACCTTCGACGATATCAAGGTTCGGCCGGGTCGATAGCAAGCGCCGCACCTCGCGGGCGTAGGCGTGTTTGTCGGACTGGCACCGCGGGCCGCGGACGGCGGGGCCACGGCTGGCGTTGAGGGTGCGGAACTGGATCCCGGTGGCGTCGGCGACGAGGGGCATCAGCCCGCCCAGGGCGTCGAGCTCGCGGACCATCTGCCCCTTGGCGAGCCCGCCGATGGCGGGGTTGCAGGACATCACGCCGACTTTGGTGGCGTCGAGGGTGACGAGGGCGACCCGGCCGCCGTGGGGGGCGAGGAGGTTGGCCGCGGCCCAGGCCGCCTCCGCGCCGGCGTGGCCGCCGCCGATGACGAGGACGTGGTAGTCGGGGGTCTGCGTGGACACCTCAGGACGCTCGCTGACCGCCTCGGCCGGGGTCTGAAGTCTCGGGAATAGGCTCGATCCGCGTGACATGGTCCGGCGAGATGTAGATCGCACGCGTGGGCAAGCCCGCCTCATCCGGTTCGACGCCCGCGACAACCTGGAACCGCCACACGAACGTCTGCTCAGGGTCGACCAGGTGGGAGGAACCGTCACTGAGGTACAACCGGAGCGGGAGGGAGGGCTTGCTCTTAAGCAACGGGGCGATGTCTTCGGGGCTCATGCCGCAAGTATAGCCCCGCTCGACCCTTCCAGCCCCCCCGCCGCCTCGTCGTCCACGAACCAGAGCAGCTCGCCCGAGGTCGGGGCGACGCCGGTGATGGGCATGGTTTCGATGTTGCGGCCACCCCCGCGGATCGCGGCGACGGCGTCGGCGACCGGGGCGGCCTTTTTGAAGCCCGTCACCAGCACCGCCACCCGCCACGCGGCGTTGATCATGGGGTAGGTCAGCGTCACGCGGGGCGGTGGCGTGACCCCCGGGCCGTCGTTGTTGGCGACGAGCTGATCCCGCACCTGAAGCGCGGCCGAGCCGGGGAACAGGCTCGCGGTGTGGCAGTCGTCCCCCATCCCCAGCAGCACCAGGTCCAGCCGGGGCGGGTCCTCCCCCCCCGTGCCCGGCCGCCCGGACGTGTCGCGGACATGTTTTCGCAGCTCCGCTTCATACGCATCGGCGGGGTCGGCCATGTGGACCGGCACGGCGTGAACCTGAGACGCGGGGATCGGCACCACATCCGTCAGCGTCTCGCGGATCATGCGGATGTTGGCCCTGTCGTCGTCGGGCGGCACCCGCCGCTCGTCCGCCAGCCAGACGTGCGTCCGCTCCCACGGGATGTTGCGGTACCGCGGGTCGGTCACGAGGCGAACATAAAACGGCTCGGGCGTCGACCCCCCCGATAACGCGATGTGAAACAAACCCCGCGATCGCACCGCGTCCAACGCATCGGCCATAAACTCGTGCGCGAGGTCGTCCAACAGCATGTCGAGCGGGCGGGTGTGCAGGTGCATCATGATCCAGTAGTTAGTAGTTAGTAGTTAGCGGTTAGCGGTTAGCGGTTATCGGTTAGCCCTTCAACGTCAGTATTAATCGCGCAACGTTTAGCATGTTACAATTCCGGTCATCGCATGGCAAAACTCTGCGTGGGAAAGAGGAAACGGGTCGATTCCCTCGGTTCGATTCCGTCCTTCGTTCCGGCTAAAGGCTAACTGCTAACTGCTAACTGCTAACTGCTACCGATTATGTATGGTGCCAGTGCCGGCCGGACCGCGCCATCATCGCATCCGCCGCCACGGGACCCCACGTGCCCGCCGCGTAGTTAGGCAGGTCGTCCTGCGGGTGCTCATCCCAATAATTCAGCACCGGCTGCACAGCATTCCATGATGCCTCGATCTCATCGCGGTGCTTGAACAGCGTCTGGTCCCCCCTCATGCAGTCATACAACAGCAACGCGTAACTCTCCGGCGGCTCCGCCTTCCACTGCTCGACATAGTCGAAATCCATCACCACATCCGCGATCTTCATCCCCATCCCCGGCACCTTCCCCTCGAAACGAATGCGAATCCCCTCATCGGGCGCCACGTTGATCAGGATCTGGTTGGGATTCAGGTCGCACGCCTGCTCGCGGAACAGACAGTGCGGCGTGGGCTTGAAATACAACACGATCTCGGTCAATTTCTTCGCCATCGCCTTGCCCGAGCGTAAATAGAACGGCACACCCCCCCACCGCCATGTGTCCACGTGCAACTGGATCGCGGCATACGTATCGTTTTGACTCCCGGGTTCCACCCCCTTCTCGTCACGGTAGGAGGGCTCTTTTTCACCGTCCACCTCCCCCTCGCCATACTGTCCCCGCACCGCGATCCGCGGCACGCTGTCGTAGTCCGGCACGCGGAGCGCTTTGAATACCTTCACCTTCTCGGTGCGGATGTCTTCGCCGGACATGCTCACCGGGGGCTCCATCGCCACCAGCGAGAGCAGTTGCAGAAGGTGGCTCTGCACCATGTCCCGCATCGCGCCGCCCGCGGGGCCGTCATAGTAGCTGCCCCGCCCCTCGACGCCGACGGTTTCACTGGCGGTGATCTGCACGTGGTCGACGTATGTTCCGTTCCAGATCGGCTCGAAGATGCTGTTGGCGAAGCGGAGCACCATCAGGTTCTGCACCAGCTCCTTGCCAAGATAGTGATCAATTCTATAAATCGCGTCTTCATCAAACACCCCCGCGAGGCTGCGGTTGAGCTGCACCGCGGATGCGGGGTCGCTGCCGAAGGGCTTCTCCACCACGATCCGCTGCCACGGCTTTTCATCACCCTCGACCAGCGAGCAGTACGACCGACCCTCGGTCACCAGGCCGCTGGAGCCTATGTTGTGGATCACCGGCTCGAAGAACTGTGGCGAGAGGGAGAGGTAGAACATAAAGTTCTGCCCCGTGCCGTGCTCGCTCGCAAAGCCTTTGAGCGCGGCGGTGATGTCGTCCCAGTCGCCCTCTTTGGTAGCGTCACTGGATTGGTAGTGGATGTGGGGGGCGAACTGATCCCAGGCCTCGCGGTCGTAGTCGTCCTTGCTAAACTCGAAGAGCTCTTCGCGGAACGACTCATCGGAATATTCAGTGCGGCTGATCCCGACGATGCCAAAGTGCTCGGGCACCTGATCATTGGTAAAGAGCGTGTAGAGGGCGGGGACGAGCTTGCGTTTCGTCAGGTCACCCGAGGCGCCGAAGATGATGATGAGGCAGTCGGGGGGACGTTTCTCTTGGTGGAAGGCCATGGTGGGGGAGTGTAGCGGGGGCCGGGGTGGGGGCGGTACACTCGCCCCATGCCCCAGCCAAAGACACAGA
>PPFU01011327.1_pt1 | contig 19396 bp, 16 predicted proteins | sample 1535991 | NCBI WGS metagenome assembly PPFU01 (sample SAMN04901290, study PRJNA319586) | Hypolithon metagenome, whole genome shotgun sequencing project. | isolation source: Antarctic Hypolithon | place: Antarctica: Miers Valley | collected 2014
GGCGAAGAGATTCGAACTCTCGACCCCAACCTTGGCAAGGTTGTGCTCTACCCCTGAGCTACGCCCGCTCGCGGCGCCGGTCCGCCAGGCCCTGTCGGGGCCCGCGCGGAGGGGAAGCGGGCGCCTAGCACCCGCGCCAACACCCGGCAAGCCCCAAACCCGGTGCGCAATGGTGCGCGCCTGCCACTCTTCACAATCGCCCCCCAGCGCCCATCTTGGCGCGCGAGACGGCAATCGCGCAGCAGGGGAGCGACACGGCAATGGCGAGCATGGGCCTCAATATCGACGAGCAGAAGGCGGTCGAGCGCTTCCGCAAGGACGTGGTCGATCCCTCGCGCGACAGTCTCGTCATCGTCGATTTCTGGGCCGAGTGGTGCGGGCCGTGCAAGGCGCTCTCGCCGGTGCTCGAGAAGGTCGCGGCCGACTATGCGGACAAGGGGGTCAAGCTCGTCAAGCTCAACGTCGACGAGGATCCGTTCATCGCCGCCCAGTTTCAGGTCAAGTCGATCCCCACCGTTTATGCGATATTCCAAGGGCAGCCGGTCGCCGATCTCTCGCCTGCGCGCAGCGAAACCCAGCTGAAGCAGGCGCTCGACCAGATCCTCGCCCAGGTTCCCGTCACCGGTGGTCCGGCCGAGGGCGGTGAACAGGCCGCGCAGGACATCACTCCGCTCATCGCGATGGGCGAACAGGTGCTGGCCGAGGGCGACGCAGAGCGGGCGGCGGGTATCTTCGCCCAACTGGCCGAGATGGAGCCCGGCCATGCCGCGATCCGCTCAGGGCAGATCCGCGCGCTCATCGCCGCCGGCCGCAAGGAGGAGGCGCACGCCGCTTACGATGAATTGCCGCAGGAGCTGACGGACGATCCGCTAGTCGCTCAGGCCAAGAGCGCACTTGATCTGGCCGGCAGCGACGTGGCGGCGGGCGAGCTCGACGCCTTGCGCGCCGCCGCCGCCGAACGGCCCGCCGACATGGAGGCGCAATTCGCCTTCGCGCAAACCGCCTTCGCCGCGGGCGAGCGCGATGCCGCAGCCGATACGCTGCTCGCCATGATCGAGCGCGATTCGCCCTGGAACGAGGGCGCGGCCAAGGCCAAGCTGTTGCAGATCTTCGAGGCGGTCGGGCTCGAGGATCCGTGGGTCGCCAGCCAGCGCCGCCGCCTCTCGCTGCTGCTGTTCGGGTGAGCGCACCGCCCCGGCATACTGGCTTTTGGGGCAGGGGCTTCGACAAGCCCGCCCCGAGCCGCTAGGCTGCGCGCCAGATGCCTGCCACCCGCCTGTCGATCTTCCCGCTCACCGGCGCGATCCTGTTCCCCGGCCTGCAATTGCCGCTGCACATCTTCGAGCCGTGTTACCGCGCGCTGGTCGGCGATGCCCTGGCGCGCGACCGGCGGATCGCGATGATCCAGCCGCAGGATGCAAAAGAAGGGGCACCGCTGTTCCAGATGGGCTGCATCGGACGGATCGAGGATGTCGAGACCACCGAGGACGGGCGCTACAACCTGATCCTGGGCGGCGAATCGCGGTTCCGCCTGGTGCGCGAGCTCGAGGTCTCGACCCCGTTCCGACAGGTCGAGGGCGAGATCATCGAGGATGCCGAAGACGAGACGCTGTCGCTCGGCGAGCGGGCCGGGTTCGAGGCCGAGGCGCGGCGCTTCGCCGATTCGCAGGGCTATGCGATCGACTGGGACTCGGTCGCTCGGCTAGACGACACCTCGCTGATCAACGGGGTCAGCCAGATCGCTCCGTTCGACGCCGCTTCCAAGCAGGCGCTGCTCGAGGCACCGGACCTCAGCCAACGCTGCGAGCTGCTCGTCCAGCTGATGGAGTTCTTCGGCCGGGGCGATCCCGACGAGGCGCGGGTGACGCTGCAATAGTCTGAAAGTCCTCTCGGCTGTTCCCTTGGCTGCGCTGCGGGCGCACGTTCGCGCTTGCGGACCGCTGAGCGCGGCTCCTGTCTCTCTGCTACCGCCGGCGGGGTTGCCCCCATTCCGGTCGGCACCATGCCGACCGCGAGGCCGAACGGCCGCCCGCAGGCGCCCCGCAGCGCAGCGGAGGGAACAGCGCCGAGGATCGCGCGCCCAGATTGGGCGTGCGGAACAACAGCTAGGCGAAACTTCCACGCAGCCCGTCGATCACGTATTGCGCCGCTAGCGCTGCCAGCAGCACGCCCAGGAGCCGCGTGATCACCGTCTCGAACTGGGCGCCGAACAGCCGCATCAGCGGGCTTGCCGCCAAGAGCGCGAGCAGCGTCAGCAGCAGCACCGCCGCCAGCGCGCCCAGCACCACCAGCGTCCCCTCGATCCCGTCGGCCGAGCCCTCCAGCAGCATGATCGAGGCGATCGCGCCCGGCCCGGCCATCATCGGCATCGCCATCGGAAACACCGCCACGTCCTCGATCTCGGGGTCCTCGCGCACCTTGTCGGCCCGGTCCTCGCGCCGCTTGGTGCGCTTCTCGAACACCATGTCGAGCGCGATCAGGAACAGCATGATGCCGCCGGCGATGCGGAAGGCGTTGAGTTCGATATGCAGCGCCGCCAGCAGGTCCGCCCCCACCACCGCGAAGCCAAGCAGGATCAGCCCGGCGATGAGACAGGCGCGATAGGCCATCGAGCGGCGCTGCGCAGGCGAGGCGTCGCGCGTCAGCCCGGCATAGATCGGCGCGCAACCGGGCGGGTCGATCACCACGAACAGGGTGACGAAGGCGGACAGGAACAGCTCGAGCATGTCACCCGCAGCGCGGCGGCTCCTCTCCCGGCGCCACAACCGGCGGCGGCGCCTCGCGGCGGAACACCTCGGTCATCGCCCCCTCGCGCATCAGCTGGAGCGTGACGAGGCGACTGCAATCGGCGCTGAGCTGGGTCTGCCAGGCGAGCGTGCCGTCATCCGCCACCCCGCTGCCCCATTGCTCGCCGCGCCGCACCGGCCGCGGCCGCTCGTCGGAACTGCGCGGCGGGCAATCGGCAGACGTCGCGGCGATCACCTCGGGCGCCATCTGCGCCCCGTCATCGGGCAGGCCCTGGTCGAGCACCCAGTGATAATCGCCATCGCGCTGGCGCTGCCAGACGGTGAAGAAGCGGGTCCGCCGCCCGTCCGGAAAAACCGCGCCGCCGGTGCTGACCGCGAAGGAACCGTCGCAGCTCGACCAGACCTCCTCGGGCCCCCACAGGACGGGTTCGGCCGGGTCCGGGACGCCTGCCAGCGAGCGCTGGACAAGCTGCCAGCCGGGGCTCGGCCACAGCGCATCCTCGGTCGCGTAATGACGGAAGGCGGTCCAGGTGCCGTCCTCGCGCGCCATCCGCGCAAAGGCCCGCTCGGTGGCGGCCACCTGCCCCGGGTTGGCCCGCGGCGCGATCTCGCCACGCTCGGCATAGCTGCGCGATGACCCGGCGCACCCCGCCAGCGCGAGCATCGCCACAAGAGCAGGCAAAGCGCGGTTCAAAGGTTCGCCACCGCCATGTTGGTCAGCACGATCTGGATAATGTTCAACAGCACGATCAGCACCAGCGGCGAGAAGTCGATCCCCCCGGTATTGGGCATGATCTTGCGGATGGGCTTCAAGATCGGGTCGAGCAGCGCGTTGATCGCGCGCCACACCGCGGCGACGAAGTCATTCTGCATGTTGACCACGTTGAACGAGATCAGGAGGCCCAGCACGAACTGGACGATCACCAGCACGATAATGACCGAGACGAGATAGCCGACGATTTGCGACAAGGTGAGAAGCAGCACTTTTACGTCCGCCTTTTCGAAGAGTGGATGCGGGGGAAATCGCCGTCCGGCCTAGCGCATCGGCCGGGGTGTATCAACTGCGTAACACAGGGCCCGGACCAAAGGCGGGGGGCAAGGTCGTCAGGCGGGCGCCCCCCTGCCGGCGCGCTGCATCGGCTCGACGAAGGTGCTCGAGGTGATCACCCAGCGCTCCTCGTCCTCGACCATCATGCGCCGCAGTTCGAGCTCGCCCTGGCGCGGCACGGTGCCGGCGTCGGAGGCATCGATCAGCGCGCCGGTCACCGAGCAGATCACCGGGTTTTCCGCCGGATCCTCGAGCGCTCGGGTGCGGTCGATCTTGGGCGAGACGTAGCCCTCGTGCAGCGCCGCGAGCCGCGGACCGTCGATCACCGGATCATCCCAGAAGAGCGATGCGAACTCGAACGAATTGCGCTCGAGCGCCTCGGAATAGGCGCGCGCCACGTCGCGGCAGGTATCGGCGGTGAGCTGATCGCTCTCGGTCGGCGTCAGCCGCAGCTGCTCGCGCTGCAGCGGCGGCGGCAGCACCGAGGCAGCCTCGCTCACCTGCTCGTCGGGCACCGGGGTCGTCTCCCCGCCGCCGCACGCGCCAAGCGGCAGGGCCAGAACCAGGATTCGAAAGACAATGCGCATCATTTCATACTCACCAAAGTCCCCGCGCCGCGCGAGGTGAAAAATTCGAGCAGCATGGCATGGGGCACGCGCCCGTCCAGCACCACCGCCGCCTCGCAGCCCGCCTCGACCGCGGCGACGCAGGTCGAAAGCTTGGGAATCATGCCACCGGTGATCGTCCCGTCCGCTTCGAGCCGGGCGACATCGGATGGGGCGAGGTCGGTCATCAGCACGCCGTCCTTGTCGAGCACGCCGCGCACGTCCGTCAACAGGAATAGCCGCGCCGCGCCGAGCGCCGCCGCGATCGCACCGGCCATTGTATCGGCGTTGATGTTATAGGTCTCGCCTTGCGCCCCCGATGCGATGGGGGCGACCACGGGGATCATCCCCGCCGCGCTGACGGTTGCAAGGATGGTGGTGTCGATCCGCTCGGGTTCGCCCACGAAGCCGAGGTCCACCGCCTGCTCGATCCGGCTTTCCGGATCCTTCACGGTGCGCTCGACCTTGCGGGCCGTGACGAGGGAACCGTCCTTGCCGGAAATGCCGATCGCCCGGCCGCCGGCCTGCGTGATCCAGCCGACAAGCTGCTTGTTGATCCCGCCCGAGAGGACCATTTCGGCGATCTCGGCGGTGGCCTCGTCGGTAACCCTCAGGCCATCGACGAAGCGGCTCTCGACCCCCAGCCGCTCGAGCATCGCGCCGATCTGCGGGCCACCGCCGTGAACCACGACCGGGTTGATCCCGACCGCCTTCAGCAGCACCACATCCTCGGCAAAATCGCGCGCCGCCTCCGGGTTGCCCATCGCATGGCCGCCATATTTCACGACGAAGGTGCGGCCCGCATAGCGCTGAAAATAAGGGAGCGCCTCGATCAGCGTCTCGGCCTTGGCCAGCATCAGCTTGTCGCGCGCATCGGTCATCGCGGCGCGCGCTGTAGCGGCTCGCCCGCCCCGTGCCTAGCCGTGCGGGGAAGACCGCTACACGTGTGGACTCGCGGCCGCGCGCTACTCGACCTCGGCTGCGGGCAGATCGACCTCGACCGCATCGTCATCCGCCGGCTGCACCCGCGGATCCTGGCCCGCGGGAATGCCATCGCCATCGCCAGCGTCGGGGCCGGGGCCGGGCTGCAAGCCTTCCTCGGCTTCCACGCCGATCGGGGCATCGACCTTCAGCCAAAACAGCAGCGCCAGGCCGAGCAGCACGATCAGCGCAAGCCACAGCCAGCTGGTGTTCGATTGCCCCGGAGGCTGCGCTTCGGCCATGTCCAATTCTCCCCGTCTGGTTCAGTGGCGAACGGGCTATGCCCCCGGGAGTCCGGGAGCGGGCGGGCGGAACTAGCGCGGCAGCGTGCTAGCCCCCATCAGCGCCTCGTCGACCGCGCGCGCCGCCTGGCGCCCCTCGCGGATCGCCCACACCACCAGCGATTGCCCGCGCCGCATGTCGCCGCAGGAATAGATCACCGGGTCCGAGGTGCGGTAATTCTCGGTGTCGGCGGCGACATCGCCCCGATCCGTCAGCGCCACGCCGGTCTGCTCGAGCAGGCCAGGCCTGCGCGGACCCACGAAACCCATCGCCAGCAGGATGAGATCGGCGGGAATGACGAATTCGCTGTCCGGAACATCCTCGAGCCTGCCGCCCGACCAGTCGGCGCGCACGCAGCGAAGGCCGGTGACTTCGCCATCCTGGCCGATCACCTCCCTGGTCAGCACCGCCCAATCGCGCGCCACCCCTTCCTCATGGCTGGACGAGGTGCGCAACTTCATCGGCCAGTCCGGCCAGGTCAGCGCCTTGTCCTCCATCTCGGGCGGGCGCGGCATGATCTCGATCTGGGTGACCGAAGCCGCGCCCTGCCGGTTGGCGGTGCCCACGCAATCGGAGCCGGTATCGCCGCCGCCGATGACGATCACCCGCTTGCCTCTGGCCGAGAGCGTGCCGCGCGGGGCGGCGCGCTGCTCGTCATCGCCCGCATTGCGCTTGTTCTGCTGGGTCAGGAATTCCATCGCCAGCCGCACGCCGGGCAGCTCGGCGCCGGAAATGGCGAGCTGGCGCGGTTCCTCGGCGCCGCCGGCAAGCACGATCGCATCGAAGTTCTCCTTCAGCGCCTTGACCGAGATGTCGACGCCTACCTCGGTCGAGGTTTTGAAGGTTACCCCTTCTGTCTCCATCTGCACCGCCCGGCGGTTGATGAGGTGCTTCTCCATCTTGAAGTCGGGGATGCCGTAGCGCAGCAGCCCGCCGAGCCGGTCCGCCTTCTCGAACACCGTCACCCGATGGCCCGCGCGCGCCAGTTGCTGCGCGCAGGCAAGGCCGGCAGGGCCCGAGCCGATGATCGCCACCGATTTGCCGGTGCGCCTGGCGGGTGGCTGGGCGGTGACCCAGCCCTCCTTCCAGCCCCGGTCGATGATCGCGCATTCGATGGTCTTGATCGTCACCGGCCGCTCGGTGATGTTGAGCGTGCATGCAGCCTCGCATGGCGCCGGGCAGATGCGGCCGGTGAACTCGGGGAAGTTGTTGGTCGAATGGAGGAGGTCGAGCGCGTTCCTCCAGTCCCCTTCATAGACCAGGTGGTTCCAGTCGGGGATGATGTTGTTGACCGGGCACCCGGTGTGGCAGAACGGGATGCCGCAATCCATGCAGCGCGCCGCCTGATTACGCAGCTTGCCCTCCGGCATCGGGAGCACAAACTCCCGGTAATTGCGGATGCGGCTCGCAGGCTCCGCATAGTCGCGGTCCTCGCGCTCGAGTTCGGGGAAGCCGGTTTCCTTGCCCATCGTGCCTGACCTACTCCGCCGCCACCGCGGCCGCCTGCTCGCGCTCGGCTTCCAGCTGCCGCAGCGCGCGGGCGTAATCGCGCGGCATCACCAGCACGAACCGGGCGAGCGCCGCATCCCAGTCGGCAAGCAAGGCGGCGGCGCGGGCGGAGCCGGTATGCAGCTTGTGGCGCTCGACCAGGATGCGCAGCCGCTCGGCATGATGGTAGAGCATGTCGCCCATGCCGAAATCCTCGACGTCGCGCGGGCGCTGCTGCGGTCGGCCCCAGGACAAGGCCGCGCCTTCCTCGGACGCAGCGCCCAGCGGGACGAGATCGACCATCGCGCCATTGCACCGCGCGGCGAAACCGCCGTCCGCATCATGGACATAGGCGATGCCGCCCGACATCCCGGCGGCGAAGTTGCGCCCCGTCTGTCCGAGCACCGCGACGACGCCGCCGGTCATGTATTCGCAGGCATGATCGCCGGCGCCTTCGACGACCGCGATCGCGCCCGAGTTGCGCACCGCGAAGCGCTCGCCCGCGATGCCGTTGAAGTAGGCCTCGCCTCCGATCGCGCCGTACAGCACGGTGTTGCCGACGATGATGTTGCTGGCCGGATCGCGGCCGGTGCCCTCCGGAGGGCGCACGATGATCCGCCCGCCCGATAGCCCCTTGCCGACGTAATCATTGGCATCGCCTGTCAGATCGAGCGTGACGCCATGGGCGAGCCAGGCGCCCAGGCTTTGCCCCGCGACGCCGGTCAGGTTGATGCGCAGCTGCTCGGGCCGCAGCCCCGCCTGGCCATGACGCCGCGCGATCTCGCCCGACAGCATGGCCCCGATCGTGCGATGGACGTTGCGAACCTCGCGCGTGAGCACGAGCGTCTCGCCCTCATCGATGGCCGGCCGCGCCTCCTCGATCAGCCCGCGATCGAGCACCGCCCCCAGCCCGTGATCCTGGCTGAGCGCGTTCCACAGCGGAACCTGTGCCCCGGTTTCGACCCGGTGCAGCAGGCGCGAGAGGTCCACCCCGCCGGCTTTCCAGTGATGGGCCGCCTGGCTCATGTCGATCCGGTCGACCCGGCCGATCATCTCCTCGAGCTTGCGGAAGCCCATCCCGGCCATGATTGCGCGCAGTTCCTCGGCGACGAAGAAGAAGTAGTTGATGACGTGCTCGGGCTGGCCGGTGAAGAGCTTCCTCAGCTCCGGGTCCTGCGTCGCCACGCCCACGGGGCAGGTGTTGAGGTGACACTTCCTCATCATGATGCAGCCCGCCGCGATCAAGGGGGCGGTGGCGAAGCCGAACTCGTCCGCCCCCAGCAGTGCGCCGATCGCCACGTCGCGCCCGGTCCTCAGCCCGCCATCGACCTGGACGCAGATCCGCGAGCGCAGGTTGTTGAGCAGCAGCGTCTGCTGCGTCTCGGCGAGGCCGATTTCCCACGGGCTTCCGGCATGGGTCAGCGAGGTCAGCGGCGAAGCGCCCGTCCCGCCCTCGTAGCCCGAGATCGTGACGTGGTCGGCGCGCGCTTTGGAGACGCCCGCCGCCACCGTGCCGACGCCCACCTCGGAGACCAGTTTGACCGAGATCCGCGCCTCGGGGTTCACGTTCTTGAGGTCGTGAATAAGCTGCGCCAGATCCTCGATCGAGTAGATGTCGTGATGGGGCGGCGGCGAGATCAGCCCGACACCGGGGGTCGAGTGGCGCACCTTGGCGATCCGCTTGTCGACCTTGTGCCCCGGCAGCTGGCCGCCCTCGCCGGGCTTTGCGCCTTGCGCCATCTTGATCTGGATATCGTCCGCCTCGACGAGATACTCGGTCGTCACGCCGAACCGCCCCGAGGCCACCTGCTTGATCCGGCTGCGCATCGAATCGCCGTTCTGGAGCGGGCGGAAGCGTTCGGGCTCCTCGCCGCCTTCGCCGGTGTTCGAGCGCCCGCCGATCCGGTTCATCGCGATCGCCAGCGTGGAATGCGCCTCGTGGCTGATCGAGCCGAAGCTCATCGCGCCGGTGCTGAAACGCTTGACGATCTCGGCCGCCGGCTCGACCTCGTCCAGCGGCACGGGCTGATCCGCTGGCTTCAGCTCCATCAACCCGCGAATGGTCAGCAGCCGTTCGGCCTGCTCGTTCATCGCGTTGGCAAAGGCCTGATAGTTCTCGAACGAGCCGCCGCGCACAGCGTGCTGGAGGTTGGCGACGCTCGCCGGCGTCCAGGCATGGTCCTCGCCGCGCAGGCGGTAATGGTAGATGCCGCCGGTATCCAGCATCGAGGCGTAGAGCGGATCATCGCCATAGGCCGCCTGATGCCGCCGCACCGCCTCCTCGGCCACTTCTGCAAGGCCGATCCCCTCGATGGTCGTCGCGGTGCCCTTAAAATACGCGTCGACCAACGCGCTCGACAGGCCCACCGCATCGAAGATCTGCGCGCCGCAATAGGATTGATAGGTCGAGATGCCCATCTTGGACATCACCTTCAGAATGCCCTTGCCCAGCGCCTTGATGTAATTGCGCTCCGCCTCTTCGGGAGCGAGCGCAGGCGCCTTGGCGGCGCGGATCGCCTCCAGCGTCTCGAAGGCGAGGTAGGGGTTTACGCCTTCCGCCCCGTAGCCCGCCAGAACGCAGAAATGGTGGACCTCGCGCGCCTCGCCCGTCTCGACCACCAGGCCCGTCTGCATCCTGAGCCCCTGGCGCACCAGGTGGTGATGCACCGCCGCCGTCGCCAGCAGCGCGGGCATCGCGATCCGCTCGGAGCTTGTCGCCCGGTCCGACAGGATGAGGATGTTCTTGTCCTGCAGCACCGCCTCGGTCGCCGACCAGCACATTTCCTTGAGCGCGCTGGCGAGGCCCTCGGCGCCGCTTGCAGCGTCCCAGGTGATGTCGATCGTCTCGGTCCGGAATGCGCCGTCGAGGCGGGCTTCGACCGAGCGGATCCGCTCCATGTCGCGGTTGGTGAGGATCGGCTGCTCGACCTCGAGCCGCTTGTGCGTCCCCGCGTCATGGCCGAGCAGGTTGGGCCGCGGGCCAATCATCGAGGTGAGGCTCATGACGAGCTCCTCGCGGATCGGATCGATCGGCGGGTTGGTCACCTGCGCGAAGTTCTGCTTGAAATAGTCGTAGAGCAGCCGCGGCCGCTGCGAGAGCACGGCAAGCGGCGTATCGGTGCCCATCGAGCCGATCGGGTCCTCGCCCTGGACCGCCATCGGCTCGAGGAAGCGCGACAGATCCTCCTGCGTATAGCCGAACGCCTGCTGGCGCGTAAGCAGCGAGGCTTCGGGCTCGCGAACCGCTTCCTCGTGCGGCTCGATCGCCTCCAGATCGGCGAGCTTGTACTGGGTCTGAGCGAGCCACTCCTCGTAAGGCTCCGCCGCGGCGAGCGAGGCCTTGAGCTCCTCGTCCTCGACGATCCGCCCCTGCTCGAGGTCGATCAGCAGCATCCGCCCCGGCTGGAGCCGCCATTTGCGTAGGATGTCTTCCTCCGCGATCGGCAGCACGCCGCTTTCGGACGCCATCAACACCCGCTCGTCCCTGGTCACGCAGAAACGCGCGGGTCTGAGGCCATTTCGATCGAGCGTCGCGGCGATCTGGCGGCCGTCGGTGAAGGCGACCGCGGCGGGCCCGTCCCACGGCTCCATCAGCGCGGCGTGGTATTCGTAGAACGCCCGCCGGGCCGGATCCATCAGCGTGTTCCTGGCCCACGCCTCGGGGATCAGCATCATCATCGCATGGGCCAGCGAATAGCCGCCGAGCAGCAGCAGTTCCAGCGCGTTGTCGAGGCAGGCGGTGTCGGATTGGCCATGTGGGACGATCGGCCACATTTTGTCTAGATCAGCGCCCAAAAGCGGCGATTCCATCGTCCGCCGGCGCGCGTTCATCCAGTTGACGTTGCCGCGCACGGTGTTGATCTCGCCATTATGCGCAATCAGGCGGAAGGGCTGGGCAAGCCGCCAGGAGGGGAAGGTATTGGTCGAGAAGCGCTGGTGGACGAGGCCGAGCGCGCTCACGCAATCGGCATCGCGCAGGTCGTCGTAGAAGCTTTCCACCTGGTGCGCGAGCAGCAGACCCTTGTAGACCACGGTCCGGCTCGAGAAGCTCGGCAGGTAGAGCTGCTCGATCTCCGGCATCGCTTGCTTGGCCGCGAGCGCCTTCAGCGGGTTCTGGGTCTGCTTGCGGATGACGATCAGCTTGCGCTCGAAGGCTTGCCTGTCGGCGCAATTATCGCCCCGCGCGATGAAGCACTGGCGGATGAGCGGCATCGAGGCGAGCACCGCTTCGCCAAGGCCATCGGTCGTCACCGGCACGTCTCGCCAGCCGATCAGCCGCTGGCCCTCCTTCTCGACGAACTTCTCGAACTGCCCGGTGATGAACTCGCGCGCCGCCGCGTCCGTCGGCAGGAAGCACATCGCCACCGCGTAATCGCCGGGCGGGGGCAGGCTGACCCCTTCGCCCTCTGCCCAGCGGCGATAGAGCGGATCGGGGATCTGGATGAGGATGCCGGCCCCATCGCCGAGCAGCGGATCGGCGCCGACCGCGCCGCGATGATCGAGATTGACGAGGATCTCCAGCGCATCCGAGACGATCGCATGGCTCTTTGCCCCGCCGATCTGCGCGACGAAGCCCAACCCGCAGGCATCGTGCTCGTTGCGCGGATCGTACAGGCCTTGCGGGGGCGGGAGGTCGGTGAGCAAGCGGCATTCCCCGGTCGTCGCAGTGCGTCGATCCGCCATCGAGTCCACACGTTGCGAGCCTGTCCCGGCAACGATGCGACGCCCTCAGGCCATCGAACTACGCTAAAGTTTCGCGAAGGCGATTCATGACAATGCGAAACTCACTTTGCAAGCGTTGGCTGGGCCAGCACGGCAAAGGGCCGGACCGTCAGTCCCGATTTCAGCCGTCCGCGGCCGGCATCCGGGGATGCGCCCGCATCCATTCCTCGATCACCGGCGCAATCCGCGTGCGCCACTTGCTGCCGTGGAACATGCCGTAATGGCCGACGTCGGGGGCGAGGTGATACTTCTTCTTCTTGAGCGGCAGGTGCTCGCACAGGTCCAGTGCGGCGCGGGTCTGGCCGATGCCCGAGATATCGTCGCGCTCGCCCTCGATCGCCAGCACCGCGATGTCGCGGATCGCATCGGGCTCGATCCGCTTGCCCCGGTGCACGAACTCGCCCTTGGGGAGCGAATGCTTCTGGAACACGTGCTCGACCGTCTGCAGGTAGAACTCCGCGGTCATGTCGCACACCGACAGGTATTCATCGTAGAACCGCTTGGTCGCATCCGCGCTTTCCTGGTCGCCGAGCGTGAGATGCTTGAACATCTCGTAATGGCTCATCAGGTGGCTCTCGAGGTTCATCGAGATGAAGCCTGCCAGCTGGAGGAAGCCTGGGTAGACCTGCCGCCCCGCGCCCGGATAGGCGAACGGCACGGTGGCGATCACGTTGTTGCGGAACCAGCCGAGAGGCTTGTCCATGGCGAGGTCGTTGACCCCCGTGGGGCTCGCGCGCGTGTCGATCGGGCCGCCCATCAGCGAGAGGCTGGCAGGCCGGCAGGGGTCGCCGTCCCGTGCCATCACCGCCGCCGCGGCGAAGGCGGGCACCGAAGGCTGGCACACCGCCAGCACATGCACCGCGCCGGGCGCGTCCGGCCCGATGAAGCGGGTGAACTCGATCAGGTAGTCGATATAGTCGTCGAGATCGAAATGGCCTGCGCTGAGCGGCACCTTCTTGGCATCGGCCCAGTCGGTGATCCACACCTCCTGGCGCTCGATCATCCGCGCCACCGTGCCGCGCAGCAGCGTGGCGTAGTGCCCGCTCATCGGCGCGACGATCAGCAGCCGGGGCGCATCCTCGGGCAGGCCTTCGCGCTTGAAGTGCCTCAGCGAACCGAACGGCTTTTCGAGCACCACCTTCTCGTGAACCGCGAAATGCTTGCCGTCCACCTCGACCTCGTCGATGCCGAAACCGGGCTTGCCGCGATTTTCGTACACATGCGCGAACACCTCCAGCGCGCTCGCCAGCACCGGGCCCACGCCCATATATCCCAGCGGCAGCGCCGGGTTGCTCAGCAGCTGGACGCCGATCGAAGCCCAATTGCTGGCGCTCGCGAGAAACGAGCGCTGCATTTCGTAAGCGGAATAAAGCATGCAAATGTCCTGCGACAGGCCGTCGCGGCCCAGTCCCCAGGGCCATATAGACACGATGCTGCAACGCGCCAAACCCAGCCTGCGCTTCACGCCCCGGATTGGATCGGTTAGGGCGCCCGGCAAAGGTTCGTAAGAGACACAATGGCACGAAAGAGACAACGGGCGGACAAGCCCGCCGCCAGCCTCAGCCCCTTGCGCATGGTGTTCCGTGCCGCGGCGCGATATCCCGGCCTCATCGCGGGCGCGCTGATCGCGCTGACCGTCACCGCCGCGGCGACGCTGGCGATCCCCGCCGGCTTCCGCTTGGTGATCGACCGCGGCTTTGCGGGCGGCGAGGATGCTGGCGAAATCGGCCGCTGGTTCCGCTATCTCCTGCTGATCGTCCTGGTGCTGGCGATCGGCACGGGCGCGCGGTACCATTTCGTCGCGTCGCTGGGCGAGCGGGTGGTGGCCGATATCCGCCGCGCGGTGCAAGCCAACCTGCTGCGCCTCTCCCCCGGGTTCTTCGAGGAGAACGCACCGAGCGAGATCGCCAGCCGGATGACCGCCGATACCACGCAGATCGAGGTCGTCGTCGGCGCCACGGTCTCGGTCGCGCTGCGCAATGCCATCATGGCGATAGGCGGGATCGCCTACCTGCTCGTGCTCGCCCCGCAACTGACCGCGATGCTGCTGGTCGGCGTGGCGCTGGTCATCTTCCCCATCGTCTGGTTCGGCCGCCGTATCCGGCGCGTGTCGAGGGAAAGCCAGGACCGGGTCGCCGCGGTGGGCTCGATCACCACCGAGGTTCTGGGGGCGATGAAGATCGTCCAGGGCTTCAACCAGGAAGCGCGCGAGCGCCAGCGCTTCGGCGATGCGGTCGAAGCCAATTACCAGACCGCGCGCCACCGCATCCGCCTGCGCGCGGTGATGACCACCATCGTCATCGCGCTCGTTTTCGGGGCGATGACGCTGCTGCTTTGGGACGGCGCCATCCAGGTCGTCGAGGGCCGGCTGACGGGCGGCACGATCGCCGCCTTCGTGCTCACCGGCCTGATCGTCGCCGGCTCGTTCGGCGCGCTGACCGAGGTCTATGGCGATCTGGTGCGCGGAGCGGGCGCGGCCGAGCGGCTCGGCCAGCTGCTCGAGGAGCAGCCCGCGATCTCGGCCCCTGCCCGCCCGCTCGAGCTGCCCGAGCCGCCGCGCGGCAGCCTCGCGTTCCAGAACGTCACCTTCAGCTATCCTACGCGCCCCACCGAACAGGCGATCAGCGACATCACGCTGACCGTCGAGCCGGGGGAAACGGTGGCGATCGTCGGGCCTTCGGGCGCGGGCAAGTCGACCTTGTTCCAGCTCGCCGAGCGGTTCTACGATCCACAGGGAGGCATGGTGCGACTGGACGGCGTGCCGCTGACCCGCGCCGATCCCGGCGAGATCCGCCGCCGGATCGCGCTGGTGCCGCAGGAAGGCACATTGTTTGCAGCGAGCGCGCGCGACAATCTGCGCTACGGCGCGTGGGACGCATCGGAGGAGGCGATCTGGGAAGCGGCGCGCGCCGCTCATGCCGACGTGTTCCTGAAGACGTTGCCAGAGGGGCTCGACACCTTCCTCGGCGAGGGAGGCGCGCGGCTCTCGGGCGGCCAGCGCCAGCGCATGGCCATCGCCCGGGCGCTCTTGCGCGATGCCCCGATCCTGCTGCTCGATGAGGCCACCAGCGCGCTCGATGCCGAGAGCGAGCAGCTCGTCCAGCAGGCGCTTGAGCGGCTGATGGCCGACCGCACCACGCTGGTCATCGCCCATCGCCTGGCGACGGTGCGCGCGGCGGACCGGATCGTGGTGATGGAGGAGGGGCGAATCGTCGAGGAGGGCGACCATGCCACGCTCGTCGCCCGCAGCGGCCTCTACGCGCGCCTCGCCTCGCTCCAGTTCGACGAGGCTGCGGCGGCTTAGGCGACCGTCGTCCGCGTGGGCCGGATCGCTTGCCGCCGGCCTTGCCAGCCAAGCCGCTGGCGATCGCGGACGCTATCCCCGATTCCAAGACGGTCGAATTGTCCAATGTTCCACGTGAAACAATTGGCTTGAGCGAAGATTTGCGGCGGCCGGGTAGTACATCGACTGCGAGAGGTGGGTGAAGAGTCCACACGTGCAAGCCGCATCTGTAGGCCGAGGTGCCGAGCTGGCAGCAATTCCCGCCCCATGCTGCACCCGCGAAGGCTTGACTTGGCGGACCCCCGCCGCGAAAGCGCCGGCCGGACATGGACCTGACCCTCACCGCCATCCTGCTCGGCATTCTCGAGGGCCTGACCGAGTTTCTTCCCGTCTCCTCGACCGGGCACCTGATCCTCGCCACCGAAGCGTTCGGCTATGATGCCGCGCAATGGGCGCAGTTCAACATCGTCATTCAGCTGGGCGCCATTCTCGCGGTGGTCGTCACCTACTGGAAGCTGTTCTGGCGGATGGGGCTCGGCCTCCTCGCGCGCGATCCCGAGGCGCTGCGCTTCGTGCGCAACATCCTGCTCGCCTTCCTCCCTGCGGCGGTGATCGGGCTGCTGATCAAGGACGCGATCGACGTCATGCTCGAGACACCGCTGGTGGTCGCAGTGGCGCTCGTGATCGGCGGCATCGCCATCATCGTCCTCGAACGCACGATCAAGCCCGCTCCCGACAAGGGCGTTGCGGCGCTCACCTGGCGCACCGCGATCGCGATCGGCTTCGTCCAGTGCCTCGCCATGATCCCCGGCACCAGCCGCTCGGGCGCGACCATCCTCGGCGCGCTGGCGATGGGCGTCGGGCGCAAGACCGCGGCCGAATTCTCCTTCTTCCTCGCCGTCCCCACCATGCTCGGCGCGGCGACCGTCAAGATCGTCTCCGAGCCCGAGAAGCTGCTTGCGGGCGGCGCCCTCGTGGGCTGGGGCGAGATCGCGCTTGGCGTCGTGTTCGCCTTCGTCACCGCGCTGGTCATCATCCGCGCCTTCGTCGCCTATGTCAGCCGCGCCGGCTTCACCCCCTTCGGCTGGTACCGGATCGTGCTCGGCAGCGTGGCGCTCGTCTGGCTGTTGATGCGCTGATTGCTTGCTTCATGCCGCAAAATCGCCATAATTGCGGAACCGTGAGCTGAACGCGCGGTTTACAAACCGATAACGGGCTTTTCCGGAAAGCAATCTGTTCCGGCCAAGCCCCGTTGCTTGGGGCCGGATAACGGTCCTTCACCAATGCGCCGATGAAGGGCGCCGTACCAAGAGGAAAAGATACATGAAAAAGCTCCTAGCCTTCGCTTCGGCCGCCGCGCTCGGCCTCACGCTCTCCGCCTGCGACAGCCCTGCGGAAGAAGAAGCAGTGGTGCTCGAAGACGACGCGATGATGGCCGATGAAGGCGTGATCGCCGACGACACGATGATGGCCGACGACGCCATGATGGAAGACGACGCCATGATGGCCGAAGACGAAGCCATGATGGACGACGAGGCAATGGTCGAAGAGGTCGAGTAAGCTCCGACCCCTCATCAGGATTAAAAGGGCCGGCCGGGAGCGATCCCGCGCCGGCCTTTCTTTTTGCAGGACGAGTTTAGACCGCCTCGGCGTCGGACCCGCGCCCGCCGCGCAGATGATATTCCTGCGTCCCCTTGTTGAGCACGTTGTCGACGTCGATCACCGCCGCGTTGGCATAGGTGAAGCCGGGGTCGAGGCTGCGATAGAGCCGGTCGAAATCGCGCTCCACCGTCTTGCGATAAAGGTCCTCGAAACTCTCGATGACGAAATAGGTCGGCTGAAGATCGCTGATCACGTAGTCGGTGCGCATCACCCGGTCGACATTGAGCATGATCCGGTTGGGCGACTTGCCCTCGAGCGCGAACACCGCCTCCTGCGGGCCTGACAGGATGCCCGCGCCGTAGATCCGCAGGGCGCCGTCCTCGAGCATCAGCCCGAACTCGACCGTGTACCAGTAGAGCGCGCCGAGCGCCTTCAGGCGATTATGGCGCATCGCCTTCCACCCGGCACGGCCATATTCCTGCATGTAGTCGGCGAATACCGGGTCGGCGAGGAGCGGCACGTGGCCGAACACGTCATGGAAGACGTCGGGCTCCTGGATGTAGTCGAAGGTCTCGCGGGTGCGGATGAAATTGCCCGCCGGAAAGCGGCGATTGGCGAGATGCCAGAAGAACACGTGGTCGGGGATCAGCATCGGTACGGGGACGACGCTCCACCCGGTCAGCCGGCCCAATTCCTCCGACATCCGCGCGAAATTGGGCACCCCGCCGCCCGTCTTGCGCCCACTGAGGTCGAGCTTGTCGAGCCCTCGCATGAACGCGCTGCATGCCCGGCCCGGCAGGATCGACATCTGCCGCTCGAACAGCTCGTCCCAGATTGCATCGTCCTCGGACGAATAGGTGCGCTGGGCCGGCTCGAGCCAGTCGATGCCAACCTTCTCCGGGCGCCTGAGCGGCGCGGTGAAGCACCCCTCGGGCACTTCGGGGATGGCGGAGAATTCGCTGCTCGCTTCGAGGGTCGTGGCCATGCGCGCCGATATAGTGCCGACCGTCGCGTTTGTCGCGGTCCCTCGATCGCTCCGGCATCGGGACGGGCGCTATTCCATCTCCGTCTCGGCCGCGGCGATGGCATCGTCGACCGCGGACTGTGCGTCGTCGGCCGCCTGTTCGGCGCTGCGCTCGATTGCTTGCGTGCTCGGCTCGGCGCGCGCGGCGGCGGCGCCGTCGAGGGCATCGTCCTCAGCGAAATCGCGGTCCTCGACGGGCATCGGCACATCGGCCATCGCCTCGTCGGCAGGCATCTCTACGGTGTCGGCAGTGGCGTCTTCGGAAGTATCCTCGGCGCCGCTGCAAGCCGCGAGCAGCAGGGCGACGAGGGCGAGGGGCGCGAAACGAGCGGTCATACCTAATGTCTCCTGGCAAGGTGCGATGGTGCCCGTTCGAGGGGACCATCGCCTGGCGGCTTCATAGCCGATCGCTTCGCTTCGGAAAATCGTCAATTTCACCCCTGTCCACCGGTTCACGCAGGCCGATCGCTGTGGCAGGGCAGCCCCCGATGGCCGATCCCGCGCCCCTTCTCGACCCCCCGTTGGACCGGGCCCGCCTGGCGTTGCGCGACATCTTCGGCTTCGCCGATTTCCGCGGGCGACAGGCCGAGGTCGTGGCAAGGGTGCTCGACGGCTGCTCGACGCTGGCGGTGATGCCGACCGGCGCGGGCAAGTCGCTCACTTACCAGCTCCCGGCGACCATGCTCGAAGGGACCTGCGTGGTGGTCTCCCCGCTGATCGCGCTGATGCACGATCAGCTGAGAACCGCGCGCGCCAACGGCATTGCCGCAGCCACGCTGACCAGCGCCGATACCGACCGTTCGACGAGCGAACAGGCCTTCCGCGAGGGCCGCCTCGACCTTTTGTATGTCGCCCCCGAACGCGCCAGCCAGCCGCAGTTCCGCACCCTCCTCGAACAGGGCAAGGTGGCGCTGTTCGCCATCGACGAGGCGCATTGCGTCTCCGAATGGGGCCATGATTTCCGCCCCGATTACCGCCTGCTGCGGCCGCTGCTCGACGCCTTTGCGCACGTCTCCCGCCTGGCGCTGACCGCCACCGCCGACCAGCACACCCGCGCCGATATCCTTGCCCAGCTCGGCATTCCCGAGGATGGCCTGATCGTCGCCGGCTTCGACCGGCCCAATATCCGCTACCGCATCGCGCCACGCGCCGAACCGCTGCGCCAGCTTGCCGCGCTGGTGGAGGAGCAGGCCGGCGCGGGCATCGTCTATGCCCCGACCCGCGCCAGGACCGAGGAACTGGCGCACAAGCTCAGCGCCGCCACCGGCCGCCGCGCGCTTGCCTATCATGCCGGGCTCGACCCCGCCGAACGCCAGCGCAACCAGGCCGAATTCGTCGCTTCGGAAGACATGATCATCGCCGCCACGATCGCTTTCGGCATGGGGATCGACAAGCCCGACGTGCGCTTCGTCGCCCATGCGGGCCTGCCCAAGTCAATCGAGGCCTATTACCAGGAAACCGGCCGCGCGGGCCGCGATGGCGACCCGGCCACCGCACTGATGCTGTGGGACGCGGCCGATTTCGCGCTCGCCCGCCGCCGCGTTGCCGAGCTCGAACCCGCCCGCCAGCAGGCCGAGCGCGTCCGGCTGGAGCGGCTCGAAGCGCTGGTCGAGA